>Ga0154020_10004331_pt1 | contig 16939 bp, 10 predicted proteins | sample Klosneuvirus_201_FD_109709 | JGI IMG/M metagenome (GOLD analysis project Ga0154020, IMG submission 109709) | Active sludge microbial communities from wastewater, Klosterneuburg, Austria - Klosneuvirus_20160825_MG | ecosystem: Engineered > WWTP > Aerobic digester > Activated sludge | place...
AGGAACATTCTGATTAATCCATTGAGACTGTATATTTGTGAAACTAAAAAATGAAGCTGCAAAAAAAGTTGTGATTAATAGAGCTTTCATAATTGTTTTAATTTTTTAATTTTTTATTTTAAAAGGATCATGCGATTAGTTTCTATAAATTCACCTGCTTCTAATTTATAAAAATAAATACCGCTCGCCAAACCACTCCCATCGAAGTCAACAGAATAAGTCCCTTCTATCTGCTTTTCATTTACAAGAGTACTCACTTCATTTCCAAGTACATCAAATACTTTCAGTATAATATTTCCCCCAACTCGTAAATTGTAATTTATGACTGTCTTTGGATTGAATGGGTTTGGATAATTCTGATGAAGCTTATACGTTTCAGGAATTTCTGCAGAGATTAAATTTATACCGACAGAACCTCTCGAATATTTATAAACTCTGTCCCCCACTGCATATCCAAGTGAATCACTAAAAAATCTGAATCTGTTTACATTTTCTCCCCAGCCGGCGAGCGACCAGTTTGTGCCGCCGTTTGTAGTCTGATAAGTCGGTCCAGTCCATCCTCCTATCCAACCGGTGTTATCATTTATAAATCCGATTCCTTCCTGATCATATTCACGGAAAGGAACTTCAGTCCAGTTTAATCCTGAGTTTGAAGTCTTAAGAAAATATGACAGTCCTGAATTTCTTTCAATACTGATCACGCCGTTTGTACGTGAGTAAAAGTTTATTTTCCAGCACCACTCTTTAAGCCTGTTTGTTTTGTGAACTGTATTCCATGTCGATCCTCCGTCTGCAGTCATTAAGACAACTGCTACTCCGTTTGAATAAGTGGTAGTAGTATAACCGCCTGCGATCAGACCGGAATCAGGCGACCAGAAATAAGTATCAACTAGTGACCTTGCTTTAGAAGTATCGGAAAATATTGTGCTCCAGGATATTCCTTTGTCTGTAGTTTTATAAGCTCTCGCATTTCCAGAATAAGTGCCGCAAACAACTGCAGTATTTTGATTAATAATTGAAATTCCGCACACACCCCGCGGAGGAGGATTCGGAAGATTTGTAACCTGAATCCAGTTTGCTCCGCTGTTTGAAGTTCTGAATAACGGTCTGTCTATGTCAAGTGTTCCTATAATTCCGTCCTGTGAGTTAAAAAATCCGACGCTTCTGTTGAGTTCAATATTCTGAGAAAAAAGCCAGTTCTGTCCTCCGTTAAAAGTTCTGTATGTACTCCCGTCAAAATTTATTATCCATCCGGTATTCTCATTCAGAAAAAAAATATCTTCAAATCTGGATGATGAGAAAGGTGAATTTGTTAAAGCTCTCCACTGTGAAGTCTGTGAGTAAGTGAATTCTGAAATTATTCCAGAAAGTAACATGATCAGAATGAAGATATTTTTTTTCATGATTTATTCTACCGAAAGTTTTAATTATTGCTGTTTATTTTCAACCTTCCAAAGCTGCAGGTTTTTCCGAAAACAAATTTATTAAGTTTGCCTCCAGGTCTTGAAGGCTCAAAGATCTAATACTTTATTCTTTTAAACTTTGAGCCTTTGAAGCTTAGAGACGTTTCAATCGTTTTCAGAAAAGCTGTATACTTATAAAGGAATGAATAATTTTTAAGTTTTTTTATTTTAAAAGAATCATACGCTTTGTTTCAATAAATTCACCTGCTTCTAATTTATAAAAATAAATACCGCTTGCAAAATTATCTGCTCTGAATTCTGATTCATATGAGCCGGGTGTCAACTGCTGATTCACAAGTACAGATACTTCCCTGCCGATTGCATCATATATTGTCAGCATTACATTTTGTGTTTTACCTGCTATGTCAAATTTAATTTTAGTAGAAGGATTAAATGGATTCGGATAATTTTGATTTAGAGAATATTTCTCAGGCAATGATGAATTAATATTTGTAATACCAACTACTCCATTGGGTCCTCCGTCAAAGCAGATCACTATACCTTCTCTGCTTCCGCCGAGAAATTCAGAGCTGCTGTTTCCGTCTATACTTTTTATTGAAGCTACCTGCTCAACAGTATTTGTCGTAGCAGATCCAAAGTTATAGGTAAAAATAATTTGTCCGCTGTCACCTCTGACCACATAGATATTACTGTTTTGAGTACCGGCTGCAATCTCACGGATACCGTCACCTGTCATATCTGAAAGTTCGGCGACGCTGTGAATATAATTATTATCAAGTGAAGTATTCCAGATAACTCCTGCTGTCCTCGAATCCACTCTGTAAAGTGTCTGCGGACCTGAAAAAGTAATATCATTAAAACCATCATTATTCAGATCACCTAATGTTCTGATGTTTCCGTCAATACTCTGCCCGAAATCATTTGACCAGATCTGCGCTCCGTTATTTCCTGACATCATTCTTATCGATCCGCTGAAACCGAAGTATGCTGCAATGTCAGTGACTCCGTCAGCATTAAGATCCTGCATTTCTTTTAGATTCCATACCGTACTTGAAACTGTTGTAGACCAGGTAAAACCGCCTGCATTAGAAAATCCGTTTACTCCATATGGTCCGCCGTTACTGCTGAAATCGATCGCACCGCCGACACTTGTCGGTGTAATGCTATGCGTAAAATGTCCACCTTGTACAGCATAAAAAATTGCTGTGCCGTTCACTGCATTCAGACAAATGGCAGCATGACGGCCGTTACCTTTGCCTTCACCTGTAGCAGCGACGAGTACATCATTTATCCCGTCATTATTATAATCTTTGGAAACATTCATTCCGTTAATATCACCGTCTGATGTGATAAGCGAATCACCATAACTCCATAATAAATTTCCTGTCCTGCCTGAAAGTGCAAATACAAGTTCATTGTTACCGCCTGTGCCGATCACCACATCCTGTACTCCATCACCGTTTATATCATTCATGATCTGCATTCCGTCTTCATAAACCACTGAGCCGGATACGTTATTGCTTTTACGTGAATTGAATTTCCAAAGAATATCATCAGTCACAGAAGAATTTCCATTGTAACAAATCGTCCAGTAATTATCTGTGGCAATCATTACATCATTAATACCGTCACTGTTCACATCCGATATTTCCTTCATTGACATCACCTTCAGATTATCAGAAGTTGTATTTGGATTATCAGGAATTTCCGCCTGCCATTGAATATTTCCCAGTACTGCAGGTGAAACTTGACCAATACCCGTAACAGGAATTCTTAACACCGAACTGTTTACAGCATTGGAATTAAATTTTGCCGAATCATTAAATGTAGCTGCACTGTTTGGATTGAACCATATCCTCATTGGCAAAGTCTTTTGAGTATCAATCACAATCGGGAAAGTAAGTCCGACTGTATCAAGTCTGAATCGTTGTGAATTAAAAGTAACTGAATTAATGATCAGTGGAGCACTTCCCTGATTTGTAATATCCAGATAGCCACCGCTCAGACTATTGACCCTGCGAGTAGAATAATTCAGAGAAGATACCGAAGATCCAATATTGCTTCCGTTAAAGATTCCTTTTCCAAACAGGTTTATAATTTTCTCCGGTGAGACAGCATCATTGCTGACTATCTTCAGCTGACCTGTCACATTACCGAAAGCAAGCGGAGTAAATTTCAATGTGTAATTTTTTACCTGTGAAGGATTAATAGTGTCCGGTGTGTTATTTGGATTTATTGAAAATAAATTATTAGTAATATTATAAGCAGATATAATCAGTTTACTTGTCCCTGTATTTGTGATTGTAAAAGGTCTGTCATTAGACATTCCGACAATAGTATTACCAAAGTCGAGAGAATTATTACTGGTAGTGATCTGCGGATTACCTGCTCCTGTAATGGAATATTTATAAAGAGTTTTAAAAAGAGAAATATTTCCGCCAATCCTGTCAGCAATCAGCCATAAAAACTGACCATCCCAGTGGAGACCTCTCGGATTTCCGTCTCCGTCAGGATCAGGAGTCGCAAAAGAAAATAAAGTATCTCTCTGAGAAAGACTATAAGCATAAATTCTTTCCCTGTCCACAAAAGGTGTGGTATGAAAATATTCATTTACATAAAATACTGTATCGCCTTTTACTGCAATTCCCTGAACCTGTCTGCCGAGAAGTGGAATAGTATCAGTGATGAGTCTCGTAGTTAAATTTATTTTGTAAGCATAAGAATAAGGATAGACAGTGAAGTCTGGTGAATAAATAGTGAACCAGAGTCCGCCGTTATCAAGTGCAATATCACCTACTCCGCCGGATGCACCGCCGATCAATGGAGGCAGAAGAATTGAGTCCATTCTTTCTCCGGCTGTATTTATTTTATAAAGTCTTGCTCCCGCTGTTCTGAACTGTTCAGCGATCCAGTAACCTGTACCATCCCATTCAAGTCCGTGATTAAAATTAAATGGAGTTACCAGACTGTCTTTAATAATACCGGTTGTTGTTACTTTATAGATACTGCCGTTATTATCAGTTGCAATTCGTAAAGTATCACCGATTTTAGTAATGCCCCAGAAAGAATTGTATTGGGAATAAGCAGGAAATGGATAAGTAGCTACAATTGTCTGAGATTGTGAAGCAGGTACAGATAGTAAAATTAAAAATAAAAGTAATAATAATTTTTTCATAATTTATAAATTTTAAAAAAATGTTTGATTTAAAATATACATTCTTCTGAAAGTAGTACACAGCTGAAGAGATTTTTTTTATTGTCATAAAAGTATGTTAAATAATTTTTTTATGAAAAGCATTTTTTTAGGAAAAAAGTAATAGTGGCATTGCCTCAAATTCTCCAAGACTCAAAGTTTAGGAATAATTTCCTTGGAAATGCCTCGAAGTCTCGAAGTCTCTAAGACTCAAAGTTTAAAAAAAATAAAATACCGTTTAAGCAGATTCACGTTCTTTTCGGACTCTGCTATATGGAAAATGCTGAAGGAAATGCCTCAAAGACTCTAATACTCTATGACTCAATGTTTAGAAATATTAATAAAAATTTCTTATAGTCTTCGAGACTTTGAGGCTAACTTCTGAATATTTATAAAATTTTTAAAAAATTATATTACACTTACTAAATTCTCAGATGAAATTTTTTCTAATATTTGTAATTACAATATTTTCTGTAAATGCCCGATCACAGGAAAATATAAATTCCATTCTCGATCTTACATTATCTTACAGAGGTCTGGATAAAAATGACATTACGATCCCTGTAAATTTCGACAGGGAAAAGTCTCCAGCCAATAATTCAAAACTATTGCTGCCTTTAGTTAAAGACCTGATGCAAACTCCGATGAATTCTTTTGAATTTACCGATACTATAAGCAGACTGAGTAATCTGGATATTGATGCTCTTTTTAAAAATCTAATTGAACTAAAATCAGGTATTCAGACTTCAGCTAAGTTCAATGAAGGAAATATTAAATTGAATTCACCTGAAGATCTTTTTAACTCTTTAGTCAGATTTTGTAAATTGAAAAAGGATCAAAATTTAAAAACGGCAAATAAATTTTCAAAAGATGAAAAGGAATTTCTATCAAAAAATCTTTTTTCACTGATCTCTGACGGAGAGTCTGAAGATGAGGGAAATACAAATTCCGATATCTTCAAATTCAATCAGGCTAGAGATTCGTCTACTGCTATTTCAAAAAAAGCAATGGATATACTTTCCTCAAAATATTCTGATGAAGTTTTAAATAATTCTGTAAATGATTTCAATTATTGCAATTCTCTGTTTTTAGTTATTCTAAAAAACTTTTCTGATTTTAAAAATGTCGAAACTGAATTTATGAACAATAAAAATTTGAACGGTGATATGCTTTTTTATTATGATGAAAATAATATTCGCATTGCGGTCGGCGGCAAGGGAAATAATCATTACAGCGGACACTTTGATCTTATCATCGATCTTGGAGGCGAAGATACTTATGACATTTTTAGTTCTGATAAAAAAAATATATTCATTGAAAATTTCAACTGTATCATTGACCTTAATGGAAATGACCTTTACACTTCAAAAGAAAATTTCAATTTGGCAGGAGCGGTATTTTCAAATAGTTTTATTTTTGATAATGAAGGTGATGATACATACCGTGGAAAAAATATCTCACTCGGATCTGCGATATTTGGTGCAGGAATATTGTGTGACTTTAGCGGGAATGATATTTATCAGGGAAATAAATTTTCTATCGGCGCGGGTTCTTTCGGATTTGGAATTTTATTTGATGTGAATGGTAACGATGTTTATACAGCAAACTCATATTCACAAGGATTCGGAATGACGGAAGGTGTTGGAGTAATATCTGATAAAAGAGGAAATGATTCTTACCTTATAGATGCGCGCTCGCTTGACATCGGCAGATATGAAGATCATTACGTCTCGATGAGTCAGGGATACGGACTTGGACTGAGACCTTATTATGCCGGTGGTATTGGATTGATAATCGAAGGTGAAGGAAATGATATTTACAATACTGATATTTTCGGACAGGGCGGAGCTTACTGGTATGCGTTTGGATGTATTTCAGATAATTCGGGAAATGACAAATATAATTCTTATCAATATGCGCAAGGTGCAGGTATTCATTTGGCAGTCGGAATTTTGCATGACAAAAGCGGATGGGATTTTTATTCTTCAAATGGCGTCTCGCAGGGATGCGGTCATGATTATGGAGTTGGATTTTTGTATGATGAAAATGGCAATGATAATTATTCAGCTTTCTCTCTTTCACAAGGCGCAGGTAATGCAAACGGCATCGGTATTTTTATTGATGAAAAAGGCCGGGACGGATATCTGAATAAGGAACCCGGTAATTCCAGAGGCTATGGAAATTCACGCAGAGAATACGGCAGTCTTGGAATTTTCCTTGACGCATCGGGTGATGATTTTTATTCGCAAATGTCAGACAGCGTAATTTCGAATACTTCAATGTGGGGCGTGATGAATGATTTTTTTTTAAAAGAAGAAAGCTATACACCGAGCGGAACAAATTACAAAGTTCCTTTGGATTCTCTTAAAAGTTATTCGATGGAAGAATATTTTGTAATGGCAAAAACTATTGAGCCGAGATTTTCGCTGTGGCAGGAATTTGGATTCAGACATCTTGTAAATGACAGCGATCAAACTTCTGAATATATTTTAAAATATCTGGATACAGAAGATCACAGGTCAGGACTTGTACTAAGGAATCTTGCATTTAAGATCGGATATTCCATGGGAAATGTATTCAATAAAAAATTAAATTTATATAATAATTCAAAGCAGCCACAGACAATATTTAACGAAAATGAAGTTGCATATATTTGTTACTTATTTGGTGAGACAGGAAATGCTTCAGGTAAAGATGAAATTCTCGGACTTACTTACAGCAGTAATAACAGAATAAAGACTGTTGCAGTAAATGCCATCGGAAAAATCAAATATGATACTTCTGATAATTCATATAAAGAAAAAGTAATTAAAAGACTTTCAGAAATCGTAATGCAAAATAACAACAGTAAAATTTTATCAAAAGACCTGGCGTATGCTTTTGGAAATTATAAAAGTGAAAATGATATACCCGCTTTGATCACACTTTTAAAGAGTGACTATTTCGGTGCAAGATTTATTGCAGCAAGTGAACTTACTTCTTACGGAGATGAATATTTTATTTATCTAGATGAATCTAATATTTCTGACCTTTCACAAAAGATTACTTCATTTCATGCATTTTTAAATTCCACTACAAATCTATCTCTGAATAATTTTGAAAAGCTGATGATAAAATTATCATCTGAAGCAATCTTTAATGACGACGGGATAAAACTTTATTTTGCTGACATTGTGAATAAAAAAATTTCGTCTTCTCAATTAAAAGATGAACAAGTCAGCAGTCGATTGAAAGAAATGTCTGAAGAGATACAAATGAATTCTCCATTAAAAATTAAATAACTATAAATTAATATTTATAAAAATGAAAAATGTAATTTTGAAATTCTCATTTGTTTTAATTATTGCTGTTTCATTCAGCTCATGCGTGAGTATTGATCAGCAGACTAAAATCAATAAAGACGCTTCAGGAAACATTAGTCTGCATTACTGGACTGCGACTTCAAATTTATCAATGGGCGATGAACTTGGCGGATTCAGTTTTGAAGAAGCACAGGTAAGAAAAAAATTCACATCCCTGAACAGTGATGTAACCGAAGTAAAGATCGACAATGTCGAATCAGATTCGACAAGTCATGTAAGAGTAAAGATCACATTTAAAGATTTCAATAAATTAAATGAAGCTGAAGGATTTTCCAAAACAAAAACCATCTGGAAGAAAGAAAAGGATAAAATAATTTTCAATTATACTTTAATTAAAGATACTGTGAGTTCGGATAAAATGGCATCGGATGAATATAAATTATTTTATGGATTTAGTTTTCCTGACCAGGTATTGACTACGAATGGCAATGTTGAAGGCAATCTTGTAACCTGGGATAAATCTCTGTCAGATCTTAATGAAGACATTGTGATGTCAGCAGAGATAAATGATGAAACAGGTGTGTGCGGATTGTTTGGGATAGAACTACCTTTTATATTATTAATTGGGTTGAGTGTTTTTTACAGACGGGGGTGAGTTGGTTTCATAATTTTTCCGTATCAGTTATATCTCATTTCCGCAACAGCCCCCTTTTCTAAGGGGGAATTCACTTATAAATTGAAATGAATTGCAGATTCATTTTTTGGATTTGAGAAAATATCAATTCTGACAGGATAAAATTCAAATTTAGTAAATCAATTATTTAAAAATATGTAACAAAGAATAATATTAATATTTGATCATTTTATTATTCTGAATTTCAATAATAAATATACCCGAGCAATAAGACATTTTTTTATATTCATATTTAATATTATTTTCTTCCAGACATTCTGAGAAACTGTCAAAAATAATATATCCGCCTTCCTCTTCTTCATCCCAGTTTTTATTTTTATCCATTTTCACTATTAACATTTTATCAATTGAATCAAAAGCTATGTCAGCAATTATAAAGCAGCCTTTATTAATAAGTTCTGAATAAGATTTAATTATTTCAATTTTTTCTTTTTGATTAAAATGATGTAATGTATAAGCGGATAAAATGCAGTCAAATCTTTCTTCTTTTAATTCATCCGGTATTCCTTTCGATATATCGTATCTGATCAAATTTTTTGATTTAAATTTAGATCCAGCTATCTCCAGCATTTTCTCTGAAAAATCAATGCCTATACATTTTTGATTTTCATCAGTTACCTTGCTCAGCATATATCCAGATCCAATCCCAAGATCAAGTATATTTTTCAAATTCTCTTCCGATATTTTTTTCTTAATCACCTCTATAATATCAAAGTATCCTGCAAAAGGATACTGATCCTTCAAAAGATTAATATCATTCTCATAATTTTTTGCCCACTGATCAAATTTAGTTTCTTTCATTTTCAGTTATTTAATATAATTTTTGAGATTTAGAATTAAAAAATTATTTGTTAAAGGAATTCATATATTATTTATTCTGAATTTATGAATAATGTAACTCAGTTAGAATTGCTAATCAATTATCAAATATTGCTTAACTATAGAGCAAATGTTTTTAATTTATCCGAAATTACGAGTACTTTTTATTAATTAAATTAAATGATTTATAAGATTTAAAAAATTTAAATAATTAATCTAATTATAATGATTAAAATGAATAAAATGATTAAAATGATTTTTACTTTTCAATTTACATCCTAGATCTTCTATTTCTAGTTAGAAATTTCAAATTTGAAATTGATCTTTGAAAAATGGTCATTTCTACATGCTGCCCAAAATGTAATTCACGCATGTTTTTAGCGGGAATTCATTCGAAAACTTTCCATTTTATCTGAATCCGGATTATTTTAAACGTAAAAGATTTCAGGATTAGAAGAAAACAGAATTCTTTAGATTGCATTATTTCAAAATCCTGTTCATCTTTTATTCCTGAAAATCCTGGATTAGACAATTTGATTTTTCTTCAAAAGACCCAATAAAGTAAATTGAACAAGGAATGTAATTTGAGTATATTTGACGTACTTATGCTCAAGACTATTTCCCCGTTCATATTCCTGCTTTTTATAAGCATTAATACTTTCGCATATGACTTTTCTGAAGTAGATCAGGTCATCTCTGCGGGTATATATAATCAGGCCTATCCGGGAGCTCAGCTTTTGGTGGGAAATGGGAATGAAATTTTATATTCAAAGTCTTATGGGAATTTTACCTATGATGAATTTTCGCAGCCGGTCACTGAAAATTCAATGTTCGATCTGGCTTCGGTCACAAAAGTAATTGCCGCTACATCTGCAATTATGCTTTTATATGAAAATGAAAAGATTGATCTCAATGATCCGGTGAGTAAGTACATTCCTGAATTTACAGGCCGTGGCAAAGATAATATTACTATAGTAGATCTTTTACTTCATAGCTCAGGATTAATTGCATGGATCCCTTTTTATAAAACCTGTTCATCAAAAAGTGATGTACTCAATACAATTTACGATCAGGATCTGAATTATTCTACAAATTCGAAATCAGTTTACAGCGATCTGAATGCAATACTTCTCGGCGAGATAGTGGAAAGAGTTTCGGGAATATCTTTAGATAAATATTGCGAAGCGAATATTTTCAAACCGCTTGGAATGAAAAATACTACTTATGTACCTGCTGATGAAATTCAGAAAAACATTCTGCCGACAGAAAATGACACATACTGGCGCGGCAGACTGCTTCAGGGTGAAGTACATGATGAAGCTGCAGCAGTGATGGGAGGAGTCTCAGGTAATGCAGGATTATTCTCAAATGCAGGAGATGTATATATTTTTATGAAGATGATGCTGAACGACGGTCAGTATTATAATCCTTATTCACGGGGATTGAAAGCAGAATATATGTTCAATCCTGAACTTATAAATCTTTTCACATCTAAGTTTACAGATCTTGGTTATGAAAATTCACGTGCATTAGGGTGGGATACAAAACCTGACGGCTTAAATTCAAAATACAGAATTCCCTGCGGTGAACTTATATCAGAAAACTGTTTTGGGCATACGGGATATACCGGTACAAGCGTATGGTGTGACGTGGACAGAAAGCTGATAATAATTTTTCTGACAAACAGAGTCTATCCTTCAAGAGAAAATAACGGCATCAGAGATATAAGACCTGAGGTTCATAACAAAGTGATAGAAGCAGTATCTAAATAAAGTCAAAATTAAATTAAACTTAAATAATATTAAATCATGAGATTAGCAAAATTTCAAAACGAACCATTTACAGATTTTTCTAAGAAGAAGAATGCAAAGGATTTTGAAAAATCTTTATTGAAAGTCAGAGAAAGATTTTCAAAAGAATATCCTTTAGTAATAGGCGGAGAAAATTTTACATCGGAAAAAAAATTAGTTTCATATAATCCATCAAAGAGAGATGAGATTCTCGGAACATTTCAGAAAGCAACTGCTGAGATGGCGATCAATGCAATTGACCTTTCGCATAATACTTTTCAGGAATGGAAAAATGTACCTGTAAAAAAGAGAGTTAAAATTTTCATCGAAGCAGCGAAGAAGATGAGAAAGAGAAAACATGATTTCTCCGCAATGATGGTATATGAAGTCGGTAAGAACTGGGCTGAAGCTGACGGCGATACTGCTGAGGCAATTGACTTCATAGAATTTTATGCAAGAGAAATGCTCAGATACGCAGAAGGTCAGCCGGTTGTAAAATATCCGGGTGAGAAAAACAGACTCGAATATATTCCTCTTGGAGTCGGTGTTGTGATACCGCCGTGGAATTTCCCGCTTGCCATTTTAGTCGGAATGACAACTGCTTCGATCATCACAGGAAATACTGTTGTATTAAAACCATCAAGCGACTCCCCTGCTATTGCTCAGATGTTTGTCGAGCTTATGGAAGAATGCGGATTGCCAAATGGCGTGTTGACTTTCCTTACAGGTGACGGTTCTACTATCGGTGATTTAATTGTTACTCATCCGATGACAAGATATATTTCCTTTACAGGATCTATGGAAGTCGGATTAAGGATCAATGAACTTGCAGCTAAAACTCAGCCATCACAGATCTGGATAAAAAGAGTTGTTGCAGAGATGGGCGGAAAAGATTCTATCATAGTGGATTCAGAAGTACCGGATTTTTATGAAGCAGTGAAAGGTACAGTGTCGGCAGCATTTGGATTTCAAGGACAGAAATGTTCGGCATGCTCGAGAGTGATAGTAGATGAAAAGATCTACGATAAATTCTGTGAAGCATTAGTGACCGAAACTGAAAAAATAAAAGTCGGTGACTCTTCTCTAAATCCAAATATGGGTCCTGTCATAAATGAAAAATCCAAGAACAGTATTGCAGGATATATTAAAAAGGCTATTGATGAAGGCGGAAAAGTAATTCACGGCGGTGCAGAGATGAGTGTTGATGGGTATTATATTCAGCCGACAATTATTAAAGACGTTGAAAGAAATGCTACTATTGCACAGGAAGAAATATTCGGACCGGTACTGGCAGTTATCAAGTCAAAGAATTTTGATGATGCAATGGAAATTGCAAATAATACCATCTATGGTCTGACAGGTGCGGTTTTTACAAAGAATAAAAAGAAACTTGAAAGAGCTGAGAAAGAATTTTTTGTCGGCAATCTTTATCTGAACAGGAAATGTACAGGTGCTTTAGTAGGAGTTCATCCTTTCGGAGGATTTAATATGAGCGGTACAGATTCAAAAGCCGGTGGCCGGGATTATCTCGGATTATTTATGCAGGCAAAATCTATTGCGCAGAAAATTAAATGAACAATTAAGTCATTTTAATCAAAATTAAATTTATCATAAACTTAATTATTTAAATCAACATGACAAAAATATCAGTGTCATTAATATTTCTTTTTTTAGCGGTGACAGTTTACGCCTGCGGTATCAGAGAAAATATTGAAAATAGAGTAAATGAAAAAATAAATGAAACAGTAGATAAGAGTCTTCTGAAGATAGACTCTGCACTTGATAATACTAAGACCATGCTTGATACAATGGGGAATAAAACATTCGAAGGAATGGATTCCGTCAAGTATCAATTAGACTCAGTCAGTAAAGAAATAAAAGATATGATTGAGAAGCAGGAAAAGTTATTAAAAAAATAGATCATAAAAATTAAAAGTATTTAATAAAAAAAATATAAATAAATGAACTTACATGAGTATCAGGCTAAATCGATTTTAAAAAAATTAGGAATAAACGTTCAGGAAGGTGTTGCATTAATGGATATGCAGTACTTTGACGAAGCAATAGAATATCTTAAGTCAAAAGACATTAAGAAATATGTCGTCAAGTCGCAGATACATGCAGGCGGCAGAGGTAAAGGTGTTGTTTACAGAAAAGATAAACCGGATGAGATAGTAGTAGAAGGCGGTGTAAAGTATATGGGTAATGATCTTCAAAAAGCAAAAGAATATGCCGGCAAACTTCTTGGGAATGTACTGGTAACACATCAGACCGGTAAAGAAGGAAAACAGATAAATACAATTTTTATTGCTGAAGGTCTCGACATTAAAAAAGAATTTTATATCGGAATACTTTTAGACAGGTCAGTTTCCCGGAATGTCATAATGGCTTCCACTGAGGGCGGAGTTGAAATTGAAACTGTAGCTGAAGAGACTCCTGAAAAAATAATTAAAGTATGGGTTGATCCTTCTGTCGGACTGCTTTCATATCAGGCACGTGAGCTTGCATTCGGACTAGGACTTGAAGGTAATGTTTATAAAGATTTTATTAAATTCATTACAAAACTTTACAATGCATATGTGACGATGGATGCCTCACTGCTTGAAGTAAATCCAATGGTCATTACCAATGATGATAAAATCGTAGCACTTGATGCGAAAGTTACACTAGACGGAAATGCAGATTTCAGACATAAAGATTACAAAGAACTCGAAGATACAAATGAAGAGGAACCTCTTGAAACAGAAGCAAAGAAACATAATCTAAATTATATTAAGCTCGACGGAAATGTCGGATGCATGGTAAACGGAGCGGGACTTGCTATGGGAACTATGGATCTTATAAAACTTGCCGGCGGATCACCTGCGAACTTTCTTGATGTAGGCGGTACAGCAACACCTGACACTGTCGAAAACGGATTCAGAATTATTTTGTCAGATCCGAATGTAAAAGCAATTCTTATAAATATTTTCGGTGGAATTGTAAGATGTGACAGAGTTGCAAACGGTGTCATACAAGCTGCTAAGAATATTGATATAACTGTGCCTGTAGTAGTAAGACTTCAGGGAACTAACGCTGTCGAGGCAAAAGAAATACTTGATAACTCAGGACTCAATCTTATCTCAGCTACCACTCTTGAAGAGGCAGCTAAAAAAGTTACTGAAGCATTAAATTAAATTTCTGTTACACTGAATTTAAAATTATTTGAATTCAATATAATAAACTTATTTGATCTAAACACAGATGGAAAAAATTAATATATCCAAAAACGGCAGCAGGACTTACAGCAGTAAAATATCAGAGACATATTCATTTACGTATGATGATATTTCTTTACTGCCGGATCAGATCTCAGAAATTGAACACAGGGCTGAATGCGATACGAGTGTTGATTTTCTTGGAATAAATTTGTCTCTGCCCATAATTGGTTCGCCGATGAATACTGTAGTTGGAGGCAGAATGGCTAAGGCTTTAGCTGATCTCGGATGTCTCGGCATAGTACACAGGTTCAATACTATAGTAGAACAGATAAAGGAATTTACAGATAATGATATGGCCGACTCAGATTTCAAATGTCCGGCAATAGGAATAAATAAGGACACTGATCTGGTCAGATTAAAAAGTTTTGCTGACATTGGAGTGAAAGTAGTTTGTATTGATATTGCAAACGGCGGCTCGAAGATGATAGAAGAATTTATTTCTTCGGCTTCGCTCACAATTTCAGATTATAAAATGAAGATCATTGCAGGTAATGTTGCAAGTTACGAAACGACAGAATTTCTCATAAACATCGGAGTAGATGCAATCAGAGTCGGTATTGGAAATGGTGCAATGTGTTCAACTTCTGTAAAATCAGGTATCGGTATCGGACAGGTGGATGCGATCTTAAGATCACTTGAAGCAAAGAACGATCTCAAAAGTGATGTGAAGATTATTGCAGATGGAGGAATTTCCACTCCGGGTGCAATGTGTAAAGCAATTGCGCTTGGCTGTGATGCTGTCATGTTTGGAAGAGTATTATCAGGTACGGAAGAATCTCCGGGCGATGTTTTGAAATACAATAATCAGCGGTGGAAAAAATATTGCGGCAGTGCTTCATTTGCAGTCAAGCAGGATAAAAAAAATTATATAGAAGGTGAAGAATCACTCGTTCCTTACAAAGGTCTGGTCTCAAAGATCATAACTGAATACAAAGAAGGACTTCAGTCTTCAATGAGTTATCTTAATTCGAGAACTATAAAAGAGTTTCAGGAAAAGGCCACTTTTGTAAAATTGACAAACAGTTCATTCAACGAAAGAAAGCCGCAGATCTGATGCATTATATCTTTTGGTTCAGAAAAGATCTGAGAACTGAAGATAATAAAGGTGTGTCTGAATTTACAAAGGTAGTATCAGCCGGTCATAAGTTTTCATTAATATATATAAAGAATAAAAACAGCTTTAAATATTTTGGTGAAAAGAGAATTTCATTTTTACATAATTCACTTGCTGAACTTTCAGATGAAATTGGAACAAAGAAACTAAAGCTTCAGATTTTATATGGCAACAGTACAGAAATTTTTAGATCTCTTACAGAAAAATATGGGAGTATTTCTTTATACTATAATATACAGGTAGAGCCATACTGCATAAAAAGAGATTCAGATGTTTCAGAAATTATCGGGAAGAGCGGCGGAAATGTAAACGAGTTTACTGATTCTACAATTTTTACTCCGGGAGAAATTCAAAATCTTTCAGGAGATCAGTACAAAGTCTTTACTCCTTTTAAGAATAATGTACTTGGAAGATTAGGAGATAGACATTTTGCAAAGATCAAAACTGATTTCAGCAGTCTGGATATTTCAAATGAACTTATCCTTGCCCAAAATTCGGTTAAGAAAGATCAGTCTTTTGAAAATAAAAAGTTACAACAGGGAATTCTTAAAGGCGGCAGAAAGGAAGGACTCGTTCTTTTAAAAAAGTTTTATGAGAATGGAATTAAGTATTATAAGAAAAACAGAGATTATCCTGCGGTAAAAGGTACGAGCTATCTTTCAGCTCATCTGCATTTTGGAACTGTCGGAATCAGAGAAGCACTGAGAACTGCTAAAGCTGCATTGAAAAATGCTAAGGATGAATCTTCAGCAATCGGAGTTCAGACCTGGATAAATGAATTGCTCTGGAGAGAATTCTATTATCACATGACTTTTTTTAATCCGGATCTGACTTTCAGATCTTTTAAAAAGGAATGTGATGATCTGAACTGGAGCTATGATGAAAATGATTTTGAAAAATGGTGCAGCGGTGAGACAGGATATCCTATAGTAGATGCGGGGATGAGACAGTTGAATAATGAAGGCTGGATGCATAACAGACTTAGAATGATTACAGCTATGTTTCTTACAAAGGATCTTTTTATAGACTGGAGATTAGGTGAAAAATATTTTGCTGATAATTTGATTGATATGGATTTTGCAAGTAATAACGGAGGCTGGCAGTGGTGTGCTTCTACAGGTGCAGATGCGCAGCCGTATTTCAGAATATTTAATCCATATCTTCAGAGTAAGAGATTTGATACAAACGGAGATTACATAAGGAAGTATGTTCCTGAACTTATAAATGTTCCTTTAAAAAATATTCACGAACCGCATCTGATGAGTCATGATGATCAGAAAAAATGTAATACTATTATCGGAAAAGATTATCCTTTACCAATGGTTAAACATTCGAAAGTAAAA
>Ga0154020_10004332_pt1 | contig 16938 bp, 17 predicted proteins | sample Klosneuvirus_201_FD_109709 | JGI IMG/M metagenome (GOLD analysis project Ga0154020, IMG submission 109709) | Active sludge microbial communities from wastewater, Klosterneuburg, Austria - Klosneuvirus_20160825_MG | ecosystem: Engineered > WWTP > Aerobic digester > Activated sludge | place...
TGATTTTTTTGATAAGATCGATGGAGAATATTCAATTCTGCCAAGAAAAAGATATCAGGGAGAGAAGTACCAGATTCAAATTGAATTACTTAAGTTACAGGAATGGGTCATAAAGAATAAAAAAAGAGTGGCTATTGTTTTTGAAGGTAGGGACGCTGCTGGTAAAGGATCCACAATAAAAAGATTTATCGAATATCTAAATCCAAATCACTTTAGAGTAGTAGCTCTTGGTGTTCCGACACCAGAGGAGAAAAACAATTGGTTAAATAGATATGAAAAGCATCTACCCAAGAATGGTGAAATTGTCTTCTTTGATCGATCATGGTATAATCGAGCTGTTGTCGAACCAGCTATGGGATATTGTAATGAAGATCAATATGTCCATTTCATGAAAGAAGTTCCTAAATGGGAGACTGATCTGATAGATGGTGGGCTGATACTTATAAAGTTTTGGTTTTCCATTTCTAAAGAAAAGCAAAAAACCAGATTTAAATTAAGACAGAATAGTCCACTTAAGTACTGGAAGTTTTCTCCAAATGATGCTAAGGCTATTGATAAGTGGGATTTAATAACTAAATATAAATCTCAGATGTTTTCAAAAACATCAATTGATAAATCTCCATGGGTTATAATTAATTCTAATGATAAGAAGATTGGTAGACTTAACGCTATGAGGTATGTTCTTTCTGTCATAGACTATGAGGACAGAAATCTAGACATGTCTAGATACTACCCAGAAGTTGTGTATATTATTAAGTAGAATAGAGGTCGATTTCATCTATTAAACTATATGTAAATTGATTATTTAGATACTTTTTATATTGGTGGCAGATAGATAACAACACATCATGGTCCTTTTTACTTTGAAATACTTGACATCCAGCAGACCATCTTCCTATAGACATGGTCCTACTGTTTAAATTTGATCTATGTATATTTATACCAAATAATCCTGTTTCTTCTTTTGCATTAGTATTGGTCCTATTATCTTTATTATTATCTCTATATACCGTCACACTTTTTGTTTGAACTAAAGCGGGGTGTTCTCTTTTACCTTGGTGATATCCCAGTGAATAACACCCTCTCCATTGATTTGGTTTCAACACAGCTGTACCTAATTTATTTAATGGGTGTTCTAACCAATATGTACCAGGATCGGTTGTTATAGTCCACACATACATTTCAGATTTTAATATCAAACAAAAAAAATCATTAAATACGTTCGGAACATCCATAGTTGATCTAATCCCTATTAGATTTGGTGAGTTTTCAAACCACTCATATCCCTTATTAATAATTGTAGATTTGATTATATCTTTTGTTATTCTCATTTTTTTTAGATATATTTTTTTAACTAATTAATTACACTATATATAATATTAATGAATGTATATACTGGGGATGAATTATCTAAAATATCCAAATTAAAAGATACCAATGACAAACTGGAAGAATTTTTTGATCAGAAAAAGTCAGAGTGGGGTCTGTCTGTATCTCCATTATTCGAATCTTTGAAATTGGATATTAATTTAAACAATTCAAAGATAATAATGGAAACACAATCTTATTCTTTGTCTTTTAGACAAAGAATAAACGAGGAGATATCCTCCTTCTTAAACAGAAGGTCCAGGCAAGATGTTAAACTAAAGAGATTGAGACAAGATAAATTTATTTTTTACGCCACAGGATTTCCTATTAAGACTAATCAGGGAGAAAAATCAATTTTAATTGATGCTCATGTCTCTGAAGAACAAAGGAATGTTGAGATAATTGAGAATTATATAGAATTCCTTAGACAACTTAATAAGAATCTTGAGAGTCTTCAATATACTATAAAGAATATTATAGAACTATTTAATATTTTAAAATAAAAGATATTATGAAACTGCATTATATATTTTTATTATCATTATCAACAGTATTGATATTATTCTTTTTCATAAAGATATATTTACAAAATAAAGATAAATTAGATTAAATTCTTATCAATAGCGAAGTCATATAGTTTTGGGAGACTCAGGTCTTTTATAAAAAAATTTCTCATATCACCGAGTGTTTTTGATTTTTTGACTATTGATATCACTAAACCTCCGAATTCACTTCCGAAATCATCACATGAACTAGCCCATGTTTTTTTATAGTGATCCAGCTTCTTCCACTCGTCATTTCCTCCTGTTAACCAGTATAGACACTTTGTAGGATCAATATCATTATAGAGACAGTTTGGTATTTTGGTATCCCAAATATTATCTTCTAATTTATAACCAATTCTCATCATTAGAGATACTGCTTCAGCAACATCTTTGGTTATCTCATTTCCTATTTCAAAATAGTGTTCACCAGATTCTTCAATTCCTATTTCAATCAGACCGTCTTTATCAACTTCTGATTCGAATTTTTTTTTCTTCATTGGACAATTTCATTTTTTATATCAAAAGATTAATTCCACTTATCCACTTTCCATTAAATTCACCATTTTCAAAAATGCCATTTTCAAAAATGCCATAAAACTTACCAGACTTGAATATTCCATACTTCCATACCCCAGAATAAAAGATACCATCATGCCATATGATGGTATCATTTTTTATCTCTATGATGGAATTTTCTATTTCTGAGTCGATGATCCAATTAAAATTATTGGATCTTAAAATTTTATCAATTTTATTTTGATCTGATATTGACTTACCACATGATACCAACTCTTTGTACCTTTTCATGTCCTTAATTATATATATATATTCTATTAGAATACAATAAAGGACATTATGTGGATTTTTTTACTTACTCAGAGAGTTAAGGTAGTCTTTTTCTGAATCTGTCAACGATTCTATTCCAAGATTAGATATTTTATCTAAAATGGAATCGGTGTCTAGATTGACAGATTGAAGAGTAGGACCATTTTTAGAGATTTTAGATTCATTGACTAATGATATATCTTTTATATCCTCTACGATATCTAGGAGTAGTTTTTGGGGAGATAGCTTAGGTACCCCTTTCATTTTGAAAGTGAACATATCCATTGTGTCAATCCAAAACCAAGCTTTGGAAATATTTGACTTTCTTAGATCAATGATGGTTGATAGTTCCATATTCTTTAAATTGCCTTTTAGATCATTTTGAGATTTAATTCTGTTAGGCTCGACCATGACTAGGCTATTTATCAATTGATTAGATCTATCAAGTTTGATATTAGAATTATGATTCATTCCCATTAAGGAGATCAACATCTGGTCATCAAAGACATGAAATTTATGATCGTTGGTTGGATTTAGTTCTAGGAAAACAATTTCCATACTTGGATTCCAAATATAGATCTTACTACATCCATATTTTTTGATATTTCTAATATGTGTTGACATTGTTTTATTTCCATACATGACTTCTGAAATAATATCATATTCTGACCTTTTGTCCACTTTAGACAGGTTAACACACACAATATTTTTATTTAGAACATTCATATAACAAATATAGTGAAAATATTTTATAAATCCAAATTTTTTTTTAATATATATTATATGAGTAAGATCTTAAAAAGGAATTCTTTCCTTAAAATGAATGAGGAGGTTTTTGTAAATGACATACCATGGGGGGACTCTTTGGTCGGTAGGATGGTTAGTTCTTTTGTTAGAAAGTCCAAAATATCATTCAATAATAAAAGAATAGATGGCGTAATAAAGTCCTTGAGATCTAAGATGGATCAGATTGTCGAAATGTCCAATATCGATATTTCATCTAGGGATGTTAAATTAGTTAAAGTTAACTCTTTATTAAGAGAGTTACAGAAGTCTATTAAAAATGGAGATGATCTTGATACTATCATATCTATTACTGAGGGTTTGATAAATTCTATATTAATTGGAGATTTTGATGATCAAGATGCCATGTTATCTGCTTTGAATGAATTTCTTGATTATATCAAATCTCTTCTTAAGCCAACCGAAGATTCGTCGGAAGGGTCATCTGGGAGTGATGTGAGTGTGGATAGAGAGGCCCAATTTTATAAAAATTCCAGAATCTTTCTGCAGTCAATAGTTGATCTAGGACAGGACATAAAGACAAATGTTGTTAGATCTAAGTCTAAATCTGGGGAAATTATACCATCTAGATTTGATTTCGATAAATTAAAATCAATTTTATCTAGAATTGAAAATAAAGGAAAGCCACTGTCCTCATTTATAACAAAAAAAATAAAGGATAGGAAGCCACTTTTAGATGAGGTTTCTAAATTGGTTGTTTCTGGAATTAAAATATTTAAAGAAGGTAATGATAAAAAGAATCTTGAGTTACTTCAAGATATTTGGAATAGAATAAGAGGATACTACCTAACATCCGATGAGATGAATTTCAATAACCCAGATTGGGTTGGGGCATATTCTGTATATAAGAAAAAGTGGGCAGATGATCAGATCAAAAAATATGGACCAGATGCTAATGTTACTAAACCTGGAGAGAAAGATAGATCTTTGATAAAAACACAATCAAGAAATTATTTAATATCGAAAATGTGTGCTGTTGATTCCATAAATGAATCCGAATCAAACCTTTCTAAATCTGAGACACATGCTAAGAATGCTTGGGATAAAGTCATATATGCCTATAATACCAGTGGTATTGGGAAATATGTAAAGAACATCGAGGAATTATTATCGGTTAATATATCCATGGGAAAGGATAAATACAATGAATCAAAGGAGTTGATTTCTAATATCTGTAAACAAGTTGTTATGAACGAATCTACCATTGGTAAGCCAATTTCATATGATGACCTTATAAAAGAGGGATCGGAGTCTGATAGTATTTCTAAGTCGATATCGCTATTCAGTAGATATTTATTACCATTTGCAGAAGATCAAGGTCTCTGGGCATCTTATGGGACAGCGGGAAATCATATTAAGCTATTTTTGGATAGTTTTAAGTCCATGTCCATGTTAGTCAGAGGTGATGTCAAAGAATCATTTTCCTTTGCTAAATTTTTATTAATAAAGGAGAAAAATGATTTTTCAGATCAAATAGTTGATAAGTTTAACTCTATCTTCACTGAAGACATTATCAAATACTTTGATATAACTGAGGAAGATAAGAGAAAAATAGAATCGAGCGCATCAAAGAGCGATAAATTCATAATTTCAGATTCTGATGTTATCATTGAAATAGTCCAGTTATTTAATCGAGCATGGAGATTACATACCCCTGGGTCTATACCATCGGGAAGGACAGGTGGGAAAGTTTCCAATTCTGTTTTCAGAGAATATGAGTATCTAGGAAGCGGTGGTGGTGGGTCACCAGATAATCCTGGTGGAGGACCATATAGAAATATAAAAATATGGGACAAGTGGTACCAAGGAATTAGTGACATTTTAGCGGATGTTAAATACAGGCCAATTTTTGGTAAAAATGTTACCTTCTCATTCGTTGATGAAAAGGATGGTGAATCAGTTAAGTCCGGAGACGATGTTAAAAATGGTGGGAAAATATTATTGACATTCATAACTAGATTGTTATCTGATACAACAATGTATAGTGATAAAGGAGCTTTGCCAAAATTTATAAATCAGTATTTCAGTCTTAAAGTTGATGATAGTGATAAAAGATTTTCATATCCTGGTTATCAAGATTCAAATAAAAATAGGAACACTTCTAGTAGAATTAATGTCAAGAAAGTCAGATTTAAGAAACTAGAAAATACCGAACTTACTAATTATTATAAACCCATGATGATATTGAGTATAAAGAACGATCGTGGAATTAGGTATTTAAGGATATTTAAGATAAATGGAAACATTGTGTATGGTGAAATGCTTGGTGGTCTAACACTGCAGAATGTAGAATTTGAGAATGTCTCTGATATTCCAATCAATGAGGATGGAGCTAGGAGGTTCTATTTTAAGATAGAATTATCTAAACTAGTAAGTGGTGTAGTAAGTGGTAGTCTACTATTAAATGATGGTACTGAAATAGCAGATGAGATAACAAAAATAAATGGTAAATTTATAAAGCATATTTTGGTCAATTCTTTTGATGGGAAGCCATATTTAAGTAGAAAATCTACCAGTAATGATGATATTAATAAAATTATCAATAGAATAGGATGAGATATGTTGAGGGAATTGGTAGTTTTTTTTCCAAAGAAAATGATCTTGGAAAGACCATATATAATTCAATAGTTTCGAATATTGATAAGAATGATTTCAATATAAGGAAAAGTGGAGAATATAAAATATCAATGAATTTTAGGGGAGAAAATATTGAAATTTATAGATCACCCTCCAATACGTATTTAATATCTATTGGAAATAAGTCATATGATATTTCTTCTAGGATCTGTAAAAAGATATGGAATGTATTGAATAATAGATTCAATAATGATGAATTTAAAGTTGGTCAATTAAAGAAAAAATTTGAAGAGGTTGGGACAGGAGATGAATATATTGATGGGTTAGGTAAAGGTCGTGATGATGCTAAACTCAATAGTAACAAAGAAATTATGTCAGAATTCAATAGTAAGAAAGGATCAATAGATGTTATTTTTTCTAAGGGATATAAGGATGGTGAATTAGATTCCGAGATACTTAAAAAAATATTTGGGGGTAGTTCTAAGTCTCAAAATCCCATTTGTAAAGGGTATATTTCCATGAAAAGAATTGAGAGAAGTATTAAAAAAATTGAGAATTCTCTGTTAGACTTTACGGACGATATTAAAGAAATAAATGATAAGATGTCTGATCTTAGATCAAAAGCTATCAGTAATCCAGATATGTTGGATTATTATAATAATCAAATATCTAATCAAAAATTATCTCTTGATACAGTTAATAAATCGATATCCAATAAGCAGAAATCAATTCAAGATCTTAAGAAACGAGTTTCAGAAGAAAGAAATAATTTCAAATCTACTATGAGTAAGTTCATTTAGGATTATGTTATCAAATTGAAAAAAAATGGTTTTTTCTTTTAATATATAATCTATAAACAAAAAATAATAAAAGAAATATGGCAATTCAGATTGGCAAATATAAGAGAAATGGTATCTTCGTTGAAGAAATAGATAGGTCTATCAAAACAAGTCCTGTTCAGGAATTAGGATTACCTAATCTTGTTATTGGATTTTCTAGAAAGGGTCCGATCAATACTCCCATTGAAATCAAAAATACTAGTGAGTTAGAATCTATTTTTGGTTCTGTAGATCGCCAGATGGAGAAAAAAGGAACCTTTTTTCATAGAACCATATCTAAGATGTTAGAATCATCTTCAGTATATGCTGTTAATCTTCTTCTAACAGATGATAATCTTGATAAGGTTGAATACAAATCTCTTTCAGGATCTTCACAGTATGTTAATAATACTTTGAAGACATCTCCATTTAGAAGATTCTTCGATACTACTGGATTTTGGAAAAGAAGCACTGGGGAATTCATATCTATTTCTAAAGAGGATGTAGGATATGATGAAAGAGTTCTTAACTTTACAAATTTAGGAGATAAGAGCTTATCAGTTTTTTGTTTTAAATCACAGAGATCTGGATTTGATAGACCAATGCTTGAGTGGTATGGTTCGGCAGAAAAAATGCCACCATATGTTTATCCAACAGATTTTGCATCTGACTATTTGGTTGATGTAGTTGTAGTTGGTGGTGATTGGTCTGATTCTGAAGGGCTTTCTGTTGATCCAAGATGGAATAGGTATTTTTCTAATACAGGTCTTATAAAGAGCAGAGTTAGAGAATTTACAAATGATAGAAATGTCACGGTCCTTGCTTTCTATGAGGGACTATCCATGATACCATATTTTAGAGATCTTGATGGTAGAAATATTTTCATTGAGAATGTTGTTAATAGAGACACTGATAAGACTGGATTGTTCTGTGCATTCAATACTGATATTCTTGAGACAGAATATCCAAAGGGATTGGTTGACTTGATCGGAAATTCTTTAGTGGATGATGATCTATTATCGAATCCACCAACAGTTGATGAGACATTTTATCAGACTTTGGATCAGAATGATGGTACGTTAGATGGTAACGTTGGTGTTAATTTCTTATCATATGATGAGATTCTAACTGAAACAGTTGCTTTTGTTAATGTTTCTCTTGACAGACCAGGTAATGTTGTTGGACTTTTCGCAACAAATTCATCATACTTACACAATTTTAATGATGGTACTTTGGTTGGTGGTGTTGTTTCAACTGGAGATTCAGATGTTTTCCAAGAGGAAAGAACATATTGGTTCTCTGAAGGTTTTGTTAATCAATTAACAAAAACTGGATATACAGCCAGTGGAGGTACGGTTTCGGTAACTTATACCGCAGCCACCAATTCATATGCTGTTATTGGTGGGAATTTAGTTGAGATCCCAAGTGGATCATATACTGTTGATATACTTTCTTCATATTATTCGAGCACATCAGCAACAGCTTCATACAACTATGCCGTTGTTATTGATACTACTGGTGGAGTAAGAGCAGTTCAGACAAGAACTCCAAGTGTATATCCTTCCGTATCATCTAATGATATTGTTCTATCCTATGGATCAGTTACCTTATCATCTGGGGTAATATCTTCGCCGTCGAATACTGATTTGACAGTTAATGTTTCTGGATATGTTCACCTTTCACAATCAACAGATTATATTGTTTCTACATCGTCTACAGTAGATGGGGCAATAATAGTGACATTCCCAGGAACTAATGTTAGTCCTAATGTTACTGACTATGCAACATATAGAAAATTCAAATCGTTTAATAATATGCTTTCTTATATAAATACGTCAAACACGTATAAGTCATCATTGTTGTTAAACCCTGTTTCAACTACTGATAAATTTTCTTTGAAGGATGTCACAATCAGTGATATTATTACACAAACTTCGACTGAAAAATCGTTTACAATTAATACAGGATTGGCTTACTCAGAATTGGGTGATGTAGTAACTGGACTATTTAGTCTTGTTGTCTATAAAACTGATGATGAATTTATCCACGGTGTTAATGGATTTGAGACAAGGTCTGAAATTGCTGATATAACAGGAACAGGTGTCGTTGCTAGATATTCTAACTTCTATACAAAGTACTACACTGGTAGTATCTCAATGGGAGATATGTTCTATCAGAATACAATATATGGATCAGCGACAGCATCTTTCTATACAGGATCTGGATTAACAACTTCTTTAACTGGATATAATTATCTAGTTCTTCAAACTGATGATTTAACAGATGGTGTTTATTTTGATTCAGTTGATTCTGGTAATCAATTCTTGATCGGGGGTGGTGTTAATAGTGGTGTTTATACTTATGTTGATGATGAGGGTATGGACAATAGTACCAACCCTGGTTGGACACAATCTATTCCTACATCGCCAAGTGATAGAGCTACTCTATTAGGATTTGGTTCTGGATTCTACGCATATGAGGTATCTCAGACAATTGTTACTGATGAATCCTACTCAACTCTTAAAATATTCTCTTATACAGATCCTATCTATCTACAAATGTACATTGATAGTGATGACAATTTGATGGTATCATTTAAAGATTACACTTTAGTTACTACTGGGGTTGGTGCAGATGTTTCAATAACAACATTGGACCTAAACTCAACACTATTTGTAAACTCTCAGAAGGGAGATCTTAAACAATCAATTGAAGTAGAAGTTCCTACAGGATGGACATCTATACCTAATAAGATCCTTGTTAAAAAGGATAGATATGGTAAGGTAAAGGTTGGGGACTTCTTAGAAGCTCAATATGATGCCACTCTTCTACAGACAGATGAGATGCCAAAGAAACTAACAAGAATAACTTCAAAGAGACTTTGGTCAGTAGACCCTACTTATGTGGAGATTTCATGTGATTCAGCTATTAAGCTATATGACTTTAATGGAGATCTTCAGACTATAAGAAGAACAAGTATTGATGATTATGCTACTACGTATAAGGCTATTTCATTAAAGGGATTCCGAGTTAGAATAGCTTCAATGCCGGATGGTACTGACGCTAGACAAAATGAAATCTTGGATGTAGTCGCACCTGGTACTCCTTTGTTTGGAGCATTAACAAATAAAGAAGCATTTGACTTCAGATATTTGGTTGATGCGTTTGGATTAGGATTGACAGAAGATTCTAAACAAAACTTAGTGGATATCTGTGGGTATAGACTTGATTGTTTTGGTATAATAAATATGCCATCATTGAGACAGTTTAAAAATTCTGTATCTCCAACATTTAAAGATAGCACAGGGGTATTAAGTATGGAATATGTTGCTAAAGGAGGTGATCCTGAAAGTAATCCAGATTATTTGTATTCCTTCGCTAAAGGAAATGGAGTAACAACCGTTGGTTATTTCTTACCATATGTTGTTATAGAAGACTTTGGTAGTGATATTGAAGTACCACCAGCCGCATATGTTGCTACTTCATTCATGAGAAAGTTCAATCAGTCTTTATCATCAATAACACCTTGGACGGTTGTTGCTGGTGTTAATAATGGTCGAGTTCTAGGAATAAAGGACATCGAACAGATCTTTGCTCCTCTTGACCTCGAATTCTTGAATCAGGCTCAAATGAATCCAATAACATTCAAGAGAAATAGAGGATTTATAATTGAGAATGATAACACAGCTCAGGTTCTTGTTAAATCATCTCTATCTGAAATTCACGTTAGAGAGGTTCTGATAGAATTAGAAAGAGAGATGACGACTATGTTGTTGGATTTCCAGTGGAAAGTCAATAGTCCAGAGACAAGATCATCTATAAAATTAGCAGCTGATGTTATATGTGAGAAATATGTGGCTCAGAATGGACTCTATAATTACTTCAATAAGATTGATGAAGAGAACAACCCAATCGAGCAAATAGATGCTGGTATCGGTGTTTTGGACACATACGTTGAACCGATAAAGGCAATGGGTATTATTGTTAATAACATTACAATCCTACGTACTGGAGCTATCCAAGCTGGTGGATTTATAATATCCTAATCTAAAATAAAGTTAAAAAATACCTCCTTTTTTGGAGGTATTTTTTTATAAACTAAGGATGGAATCTCAGATATATACAATAAACCGTATGTTATGAACTTAGAAATATTTCATCTACCAGACCCATCAGGTAAATTGTCAAAGGAGTCTTTTCTAATAAAGAATCACCTTGAGGAATATAATTATATAGTGGAATCATGTAGAGGCATGGATATCCCCTTTAAAGAAAAAGTATATCTATGTGTCAATAATATCGATATTGTTCCTATTTGTAAAAATCCAAATTGTGATAAGAGGGTTAGATTCAAGAATTCTACATTGGGTTATCTTAAATACTGTTCTAATAAATGTATATCATCTGATCCATCTATTATAGAGCTAAAAAAACAGAATTCTATTGATAAGTTTGGGACAACATCACCGGCTAAGTCGGATCTTATTAAGATTAAGATTATAGGTACAAATAATCTTAGATATGGTGGTAACTCACCAATGTCTAATTCTAAAATAAAAGAGAAGTCTAGAAATACAATGATGTCAAATTGGGGATTCGACAATCCTAGTAAGGTTGTAGAGATTATTGAAAAAAGGATTGAGTCGTTTAAATCTAATGTTGATTCATATAAGAAGTCTTACAAAAAGACATCAAATAGGAGGTATGGAGTGGATCATCCGTGGATGAATAAAGAAATACACTCTAAAACAATTGATTTCTTCTATCAAGACTATAAGAAAAGGATAGAGGATAAGATTAGTAGTATGGATTTTAAGTTCAAAAGATTTGAAAAGAATCTATCAACTACGTTAATATTTGACTGTGGTCTCTGTGGAGAAGAGTTTGGAATATTGACATATCAATTTTACTCTAGAATAAACAATAAAGTTAGCATTTGTACTAACTGCTATCCAATATCAGAAAATGCTTCCATATCCCAGATAGAAATCTTTAATTTTATTAGAAGTAATTACCTAGGAGAATCTATTTTGGATCATAAAATCGATAGGTATGAGATAGACATATATCTACCTGAACTTAAAATTGGATTTGAGTATAATGGAGTCTATTGGCATTCCGATAAGTTTAAGGACAACAATTATCATTTCTTAAAAAAGGAATATTTTTCTAAAATGGGAATTGATATAATCACAATATGGGAAGATGATTGGCAGATAAAATCTGAAATAGTGAAATCATTCATATTGAATAAACTTGGTAGATCTAAGAAGATATTTGCTAGAAAATGCGAAATAAGGAGAGTGGATTATCCTACTTCTAGATTATTTCTCGAACACAACCATCTTCAAGGAGATTGTAAATCATCTATTAGAATTGGTCTTTTCTATGAAAATAGTCTAGTCAGTCTTATGGCCTTTTCTAAACCAAGGATCGCTCTTGGTGGTAGACAATCAGATGGTTCTTATGAATTAACTCGATTTTGTAATTTGGTTGGACATATAGTTGTTGGGGGAGCTTCTAGGATATTGAAGTTTTTTCTAGAAGCATACTCACCAAAAGATATATTATCATATTCTGATAATTTGATCTCTAATGGAGATCTTTATGAAAAATTGGGATTTAAATTCAGTCATATTTCCAAACCAGGTTATTGGTATATTATAGATGGTATAAGAGAGCATAGGTTTAATTGGAGAAAATCCAAACTCGTTAAAATGGGATTCGATCCTATGAAGACTGAGGAAGAAATAATGTCCGAAAATGGATATTGTCGAGTGTATAACGGGGGTAATAAGAAATGGATCTTGAATATTGGATAGATTTTTATATATTTGTGAAAATAAAAATATAAAATGGCTATTATAAAAATACTTAAAACACTATCTGATACCGAACTTTGCGCTTTGGCAAATGAGGTCAATAACCCAAATATTAGTAATGTTGATATACTAAAGCAACTAATATCAAAGTCAAATTGCGATTTAGATGAAAAGAAACTTTTTGAAGAAATGGCTATCGGAATTTTTCCGGAGAAACTTTCATACGAATTATCTCTTCGGTTAATATCAGCTAATTTATCTAGATGTAAATGTTAAATTTAAATATTAAAGTAAGTCATAATAATACCATTCTTTGAATTTAACATTTATCGTTTGGGTTATTTGTTCTTTAGTTAAATTCTCATCGACCCAAATACTTTCGTTCTTTGAATAATCTTGTTTAAGATAAACCACCACCTCTTTCATCATCATTTGGAAATGGGATAGAGTTCTAATAGATCTTTTGGGTGATTAATATTAAAGAAAGGAAGAAAAGTATATTCGTATTTTGGTTCATCATATCGGTGAGGTCCTTTATCGATCTCATCTTGATATACAGCCTCCATCATGGCAAATTTTGAGAATTGGCCATGAGTAAATTTAGCTGATTCAAAGATAAGGGATAAAAATCTATTACTATAGTGATTAAATTCGTTTAGTCTGTATGCAGAGTCCATGAATTGTTTTTGAAATTCTCCAGACTTCTCAAGGTCTTTTTCAAATGTATCAAAGTGATTTCCCAGAGCCAAAATGATTTGTGATTTAGGTCCCAAAAAAATTCTTGGATGTACTAGACAGTCAATTGGATTTTGGTTTCTGTCACTATTGTAGTAGTGTGTGAGAGCAGTTTGGAAAACAGATATTCCCAACTTATTAGATACTAAATGGATGGACTTATGTACACCAATAGATTGAATTTCTTCTGGTGAAAGAGATAATTCATTTTTTAAAATATCTGATATTGCGGTTGAGGGTAGGGACTCATTTGGTTCGTCACTAAATATTCGTGGTCGTTCAAATAACTGCCATCTGCCTTTAACCGATTCGAGGAGTTTATTTGACATGTTTACTATTTATTATGCTATTTATTTTAGATCTTCTAATATCTCTGATAACTTCTATCATGAGTTTGCCTAATATTTCTTTATCAATTTCTTTTGTAATGATATCTGACATGTCATTTAGCCATTTTTCCTCATTATTTGTGTATTGTGATTTATGTGGAGTTATGTCCATCATTTTTTGATTTTATTGGCCATTGATTTCATATCTTTCATATAGGAACTAGGATTGAAATTATTCATATTGCTATTTTTTTCACCGCCTGATTTTTCCTCTTCCTCTTTATTTATCTCGTTTACAATTTTTATATTTTCTTCAAGCATCCAATAAGGCCAATCATTCATACAAAATTCATTAACATTGAAATGTTTTTGTAAAAGAAGCTTATTCTTCAATAAAGGCTTCAAAGGCATCATGAATAACGAAAATACTTGAGGATCCGTTGGGAAATTGCATATCGGTGTGGATCTCCAGGCCACACGATTCACATGTTTTACACATTTCTTTTATCCCAAACGTCATCTTCGATACGGCTGAGTTTAAAAATTGGAATGACATATCACTCATTGTTTCAAACTTAACTAACTTTTCCTTTATCTCATCATACTCAATCGAGCTTTTACCATTTAACATAAATGGGATGATTTTAAGAAAAGATAGATTTGGAGTTCTTTTCTCAGAATTTTCTTTGATTATATAATCAGTAAATGATTTTTGTATCCCTATGGTCGGTGGGGATATTTCAAATTCATCACCAGACTTAGTTTTGAATAGAAATGAATTCGAAGACCTGTTATAATATTTCATAATCTTCTCGTCCATTTTATGAAATCTAAAATTACCCCTTATCAATTCTACCTGGTTCTCAGTTTGGCATTCTGGACATGCTGATTTGACAGATAGTGAGTTCCCCTTCTGGAAAGTCAACTCTCTTATTGCAAATATTAAATAGATTCTATCTTGATCTTTTATGTCTAAATAACTCGCTAATCTACCATCTTGGTATTTAACTCTGACGCAAGATCTTAATATATCGTTCATTTTTTCTATCACGTCATATAGATTTGTATCATCTACCATGGAATAATTCTGTATTTCTTTAACCATGGCTGGTCTTAACATTAATAGAGTACCTTGTGGATAAAAATTACCACATGGCAATTCTTTTATATCAAAATTAAAGAAGTTTAAGTCCCCAACTTTTGTTGAATCTTTAGAGATATTAATATTCTGATCTGGTTTCCTTTCAGGTCCTTTCTCTACTTCTTTTATGTGGTTTTTGAGGATATCTTCCTCGGACATATTTTTTTTATCCATTTTTTTATTATTTTTTCATAATATATATAGATATACTATTATTCCCCATTTATATAAGTTATTGGGCGATAAGTTCAATACTATGATAACTAAATTCAGGATATTCGAATCACACAAGGATATATATGAAATATGTAAGAAATATAACATCCTTGACTATGTCATTAATGATGACATGACTATAACCGTTTATAGTGATAATTACTCAACTGGTAATGTGCATTTGACTAACTCGAACTCAGGCAAAATTCCTATTAAGTTCAAAAAGGTCAGTGGTCATTTTACTTGTAGCTATTTAAATCTTAATTCAATGGAAGGTAGTCCAGATTATATTGGTGGTAATTTCTATTGTAATGATAATGATCTAACATCACTGGAATATCTTCCTAGTAGTGCTTTGTCCTATTATTTAAAAAATAATAAAATTACCAATTTTTATGGACTACCAGAATTTTTTGAAAAGTATATTGACCTAAGGGGGAATCCTGTTGAAGAGATACTTCGGTTGTTTAATAGAAATCCAATGTGTATGGATTTGATCAGAGAGTATGATGTTATCCAAGGAGATGAGGTTATTGGTGTTAGACTCGAAGAAGTATATGCTGAATTGGGAGAAATTCCACCAATTATTAGAGATCTTGAGTTCGAAAACTATATTTTAATATAAGTTCTTTTCTAAGAATATGTAAATATCATTATCATTTGATTATATATTATGAATTTATCTCCATAAATATATCGGATCAAGGATTTCTTGGGTAACTTAATTCATTGACCTCTATGACAAGGGACAGTATATTGGTTAGTCCAATTTCTATTGCTGCTGTTATTCTATGGTGACCATCAACTGAATAATATAGCTCTCCCATCTTTTCTAGAATAACAGGTGGTGTCTTATAGAAATTATCAACTATCCAATCGATTCCGTTCCTATTCTCCCACCAAAAATATTCTCTATTAGATATTTTGTTGAAAACAACATCAATTTTAGATAGATTGACTTTTTCTAATTTATATCTTCCCATCTTTGGTTTTGATTGGGAATCAAATATTTTTGAAATATCGTATATCGAATCTCCTAATGATAAAGTCTTTGTTCCAATATTTAGATTATTTCTTTTATCATTCATTTCTTATATATAGTATATGAAATATTCAAAAAACTTAAAAAGATCAGACAATATGATCATAGAAAATGTAAACTATCATAGAACAGTCATAAAAAAATTAGGCAAAGTTAATCTGACTGATCCAAAAACCGGAGACTTGAAGTTGAGTGTTATGCCATTTGAAAATAATGGAAAATGGGTTGAATTGCCAGAGGGATTCAAGCAGTGGGAAAAATCACTAAATGATATATTGGAATATGTTCCTCTTCAAGATGGGTCCAATACTCACTACGTGACCATAGATACTAAGTTTTTCACAACTGATGAGTTTTTGAGAAGAGAGGGTGTTCACATGGATGGAAATTTTTGTGTTGATCCATATTTTTCATTTTTGGGAGTTAATGAGATGGCATCATGGGGAGGAGCAAGTCCAAAACCTATTGGTGATCAGGAAGCTAATGGTACATTGAAATCATGGGGAGGAGCAAGTCCAAAGACTGCTGAAGATGAGGAAAGATCATGGGCACGATTACGACGTGATATGTTCGGTGAATCAAGTCAAAAGACAATAAAGTCTTCTGATGTTAAGTCGTGGCGTGAATGGTTAGATTCTTCTGAAAAGAAATCAAGTCCAGGATTGGAATATAAAATCATAAAGGGAGAAGATGGTATTTGTAAAATGATCAGGGAA
>Ga0154020_10004333_pt1 | contig 16936 bp, 8 predicted proteins | sample Klosneuvirus_201_FD_109709 | JGI IMG/M metagenome (GOLD analysis project Ga0154020, IMG submission 109709) | Active sludge microbial communities from wastewater, Klosterneuburg, Austria - Klosneuvirus_20160825_MG | ecosystem: Engineered > WWTP > Aerobic digester > Activated sludge | place...
ACCTTCACCCCGTCGACCACGCTCACCCCGTCGAGGACCAACACGCCGACGCGTACCGGCACCAACACGAGGACGCGTACGCCGACACGCACGCCGACCAACACGTCGGCGGCCACGAACACGCGGACGAACACGTTCACCATCACACGCACGCCGACGCGCTCGAACACCAGCACCATCACGAACACGCCCACCCGTTCGAACACGCCCACCATCACGAACACACCCACGATCACGAACACGCCCACCATCACGAATACACCCACGCGGACACCCACTCGGTCGAACACCTCGACGGCGACCAGGACTCCGACGAGGTCGAACACCGGCACGGCCACGAACACACGGACGCCGACGAACACGGCGACGCGGACGTTCACCAGCTCGAATACGCCGACGTTCTCCAACACACCCACGGCCTCCAACACGTTCACCCCCTCGCGCACGAGGACGTCCACGAACACGGCGGTGAACACCAACACGGTGACGCAGACGCCCACCCGTACGCCGACGCGAACGGCGACCTCCACGAATACCCGGACCAGCACCTCCACGATCACGCCCACGCCGTCGAACACGCCGACGCGGACGAATACCTTCACGCCGACGCGGACGCTCACCCCCTCGAGCACGTTCACGCCGTCGTTCACGCGGACGAGCACCCAGACGAACACGCCCACGCGCTCGCCGACGTTCACCATCACGAACACGCCGAGCCGGACGAACACGCCGACGTTGACGCCAACTGAAGCCGCGCGCCCGGCGGGCGCCCGCGGCGGAGGGCGGGGCGGGGCGGGAATGCTCCCGCTCGAGCCTCATGGAATCCAGGCGGGTCTCAGCCCAGGCAGCCTCGCCCAGGTCGGGCCTATCGATCAGTACGGCGCGCCCTGTCCAGCAACGGCGATGAGCTGGTACTACGCGCTCCACTGGGACAAGCCGTCGCGGATGGCGATCGTGAAGAATGCGCTCGGCAACTCCGTGACGATCCGCTCTCCCTTGCCGCCCACGGCGACCTCGCCGGGCAATGTCGGCTACCTGCCGCCCGACGACGACAATGACGGCACCTACGGAGAGCAGACCGACTGGCCGAGCCCGACAGCGGGAGGCGCTCTGAACCAGGCGAACTGGGCCGGCGGGACGATCACCTATCTGAACCCGGACAACGCCGGCGATCGCGCGGCCGCGGCCGCCGCGATCGGCCTGTCGATGCAGGATCCGAACGGTGACAGCGACACATGGGTGTTCCAGATCACCGGCGCCTCGCCGATAGCGGCTCCGGGCCTCCCCTTCGAGGCCTACGACCATCCGAACCTGAACACCGCCGGGAGCTCTGCCGGCACGATGGCCGACGTCGCGACGAAGAACACCGTCGCGGGTACCGACTGGGGCCGTCCGACCCTGGGTAGCATGACCAATATCCAGGCGCCTCGCGACGTCATCGGGCAGACGAGCGCTCAGGTCAACTGGGGTCTCGTCGTCTACTCGGGCGACATGATGATCAACTACCCGAATGCCACGTTCCCGACGTGTCTGGATGGACCGTACGGCTGTGACAAGGCCTGCACGCTGGTCGACGTGGACATCACGGACAGCGGCGACGTCAGCGTCATCGAAGCGTACATGCAGGAGAACCGGATAACCACGACCGTGGGAGCGGGCACGTACAAGGGTCTGAACGGCCGAGGCAACACGTCCACGAGCGCCGGCCTCAAGACGGCGAAGGGCAAGCTCCTCGGCGCGTTCCAGACCGACCCGAAGTACCTCTGCAAGCGGCCTTACGGCGTCATCCTGGTCACGGACGGCCTCTCGGGCGCCTGTAACCCGGCGAACCCCACGAATCAGCCTCCCGGCCTCGCCGCGAGCGATCCTTACCAGACTCCGGTCGGAACGTTCAACTACGGAAACTGGGCCTCCCCGTGCGGAACGTGCCCGGGCACGAACTGCTGTGACACGAACTCCTCCGGCTGGGACTGCACCACCGCTCACGAGCAGAGCTACAACCAGGTCGTCGGCACGACGCCGACGTACGAGTTCGCGGCCGGCGTCTCGGAGCAGATCTACAACCTGAACCTGATCGACCCCGATGCCGGCGGCCCGAAGCCGAGCCGCTCTTCTCCGATCAAGCCGCGCACGTATGTGATCGGCATCGCGCCCGAGGTGGGCCGCTGCGAGCTGAACTACACGGCGTTCCGCGGACGCGGAGATGCGTACGCTCTCTCGAACGGCTCCATCGGCGACACGCGCCTGCCCCTGGACGACAACTCGAACACGCCGGACAACTACGAGCTGAACAAGGCGATCGACTACGCGTTCTTCGCCACCTCCTCGGACACGATCGCGAACGCGATCATCAGCATCGTCCTCAACACGGCGCAGGGCGATTACTCGACGTCGGCGCCCACGTCCGCGTCGGCCGCGAACGGCTTCGCGAACTTCGTCTTCCTCGCGTCGACCCAGTTCCCGAGCTGGGAAGGGCATTTTTACAAGTTCGACATCACGAAGTACTGCCCGAGCGGCGAGGCGCCCGGCTATCGGACCGACTTCGCGGATGTCCTGAACGCGCGGGACCCCGACACGCGCAAGATCTACACGTGGGATCCCGCGCCGCCGCACAACCTCCTCGAGCTGATGGCGGACGGCAGCAACCTCGGGACCATCAACACCTACGGCGGGACGACCGGCATCGACCAGGCCGTGCTCGACTTCATCCGTGGCAAGAGAACACCCCCGGCGACCGTCGCGGGCGAGGCGCCATGGCTGCTGGGTCCGTCCATCAACTCGACGACCGCCGTCGTGGGAGCGCCGCTCACCTATACCCGGAACCTGCCAGACCACGGACCGTTCCAGTACATCTACCAGGGCCGTGCGCCCACCGTGTGGCTGGGCGCGAACGACGGAATGCTCCACGCCTTCGCCGTGGGGAACGGTGACGAGGTGCTCGCGCTCGTGCCTCCGAACCTCCTGGCCCGGCAGATCGAGCTCTACAACAACTACAGCAACCCAGACGTCATTTCACGGACGCGAACCGGTCAGCCGAAGAACCCCGCGAGCCACGTCTACGGCATCGGGAGCTCGTTCCGGTTCGGGGACGTCTACTTCCCGTCGGTCAGCACCTACAAGACGGTCGGCATCATCACCCAGGGTGGTGGCGGCAGCATGATCGCCGCCATCGACGCCACCCACCCGTCGCCGACGGATCCCAACTACGGCTTCGGAGCGGGAGCCAGCGGAGATCCGGTGAAGATCCTGTGGTCCAAAGTCGGCGAGCCGTTCCCGAACGCCACGCCCACGCCGGACATCCCGAACCTCTTCAACACGTGGAGCGTCCCGGCGCTCGCCGCGGTGCGCAGCGGCGCCACCACGTCGGAGTGGGCCGTCCTGATGGGCGCGGGCTTCAACCCGTGCAGCAGCTCCGCGAACCCGCCGGCCACGCCGTGCCCGATCGAGACTCCCCCTGGCCCGTACCAGAAGGACCCTCGGATCTTCACGCTCGATCCGCGTGACGGCACCGTCCTGAACACCCTCACGGTCACCTCCACCGCTAACCCCACGCCTGGACCGTGGGTCGGCAACCAGACGTTCGCGGACGGTGTTCTCTACAAGAAGGACGCCTTCGGCTTCAAGCCCGATAACGTGGCCGACCTCGGTGTGTCCGCCGACCTCAACGGACGGATCTGGTTCACCTACCCGAACTCCGGGAGCAGCGCCTTCACGAACATCTCGATCGGGATCGACGCGACGGCCGCCGACGCCGGGCTCGCCACGTCGGGCTTCCGGAAGGGCGGCGCTGGCCAGCAGCAGCCGATCTACTACTCGCCGGGTGTGAGCGGCATCAAGGAAGGGACCGCGCCCAACGGGTGCGACATCTACACCTTCGGCAGCGGCACACCGTACGAGAAGAGCAACCTCGTGTCGGGTCCGAACATCGGGCTTTCAGGTAGCTTCGTTCCCCACCTCTACGTTGCGATCAACGACAAGGCGACGAGCCAGGTGCCGAACGACCGCGTCCTCCGGATCCCGATCCAGAGCATCCTCGTCCCCACGCCCACTCCCACACCCACCGGCACGCCGGTCGTGGTGCCCACGTCGGTGGCCTGCGGCAGCATCACGCCGGTTCCGACGCCGACGGGCACTCCCGCGCCCACCACGACGCCCATTCCTCCCAACACGTACATGGGACCGCGCACGCAGGTCGTGGCCTCGCCGCTCCTCCTGGTGTCGCAGTCGCGCAGCAATACCGACAAGGCGATCTTCCTCGTGTACGACCCCGACCGCGGCTGCGTCGGTAACTCCTACGTCGTCGTCCTCGAGTTCACGCCGGCCACGACCTGTGACGACATCACCGTGAACGCCATCCAGGTGTTCGACTCGGGCGCCGGAGCGGCGAGCGGCGTCACCCTGGCCCAGGGTGAGCCCGTCAGTGCCCAGAGCGGTCCCGGTGAGGGGGGCAAAGCGGGCCTCTTCAAGCCGGATCTTCCTGTTGGCAGTCTCAGCCTGAACCAGCGGTATCCGCCGATCTGGTGGAGAGAGCTCAAGTAGTCGATTGTCCGAAGCCCGCGGGCGGCTCGCTCGCGCTGATCCTGGAAGGGCGGGGAACTCTCCCCGCCCTTCGCTCTTCAGGGTATATTTCCGAAAACGGGAGGTTCTCATGCGTCGAATCGGACTCTTGCTCCTAGCGCTGGCGCTCCCCCTTACCGCTGACGAGGTCGTTCTGAAGGACGGCCGGACGCTGAAGACCACCGGGCCCTACAAGACGAAGGGCCGGCAGGCGCTCATCAAGCTGCAGGACGGAACGCTCCTCTCGGTGAACCTGTCGGAGATCGACATGGAGAAGACGGCGGAGGCCCGGATGAAGGCCGAAGCCCCCGTAGCACCTCCGGCAGCGGCCGAGAAGCCGAAGGTGAAGACGGCCGCGGACGCCGTGGCGAAGGGGCCGCGCAAGTCGACGGTGAGCCTGACGGACAAGGACGTCTCGCACGCGATCGACTCGGGGACGTCAGGGGATGGCAAGGCCGAGGGCGGCGGCTCCATCGAGATCACCGGGTTCAACGCGCAGAAGAACGCGAACGGCTACGCGATCAGCGGGTCGGCGTTCAACGGTGGAAAGGCCGAGCTCTCGGGTGTCTCGGTGGTGATCGAGGTGATCGGCGCGGAGAACAAGACGCTGAACACGCTCTACGGCGTCCTCGCGAAGGACACCGTGGCCGCGGGCGAGAAGGTGGCGTTCCAGGCGCAGACGGCGGAGACGGGCGACGTGACGTTCCGCTACTTCGCGCGCTGGAAGGTGCCCGCCGCGGGGACTGCCACCGACGCGCAGAAGGCGGAAGAGGAGAAGAAGCCCGCTGCTGCGGCGACGAAGGTGCCGGAGGCCCCGACGCCCAAGGTCGTCATGGCGCCTGGGATGGCGGCCCCGGTGGCGAACGCGCCGATCGGCGCGCCCGACAAGCCGGGCCAGCCCTATCTCCCCGTCGCCACCGGAAACCAGCCGAAGCCGCTGGAGTAGTGACGGGGCCGGCGGCGCGGGCCACCGCTTTCGGGATCCGAGTCCCGCCTTCCGCTGGGGACCCTCGGTGACGCCCGGAACCATCCTCCTCGTCGAGGACCGTGAAGCTCTCCGCGCCATGCTGACGGAGACGCTGTGTCGCGAGGGGCACACGGTGGAGCCCGTGGGCACCGGAGACGAGGCGGTCCGGCGGCTCGCGGAGGGGCGGCGCTATTCCCTGGTCCTGACCGACCTGAAGCTCCCGGGCGCCGACGGACTGGCCGTGCTCGACGCGGCCGTGGCGTCCGACCCCGCTCTGCCCGTCATCGTCCTCACGGGCTTCGGCACCGTGGAGACCGCCGTTTCGGCCATGAAGAAGGGGGCCGTCGACTTCCTGAGCAAGCCGGTCGACCCGGAGCTGCTGCTCCTGATGGTGGCGCGCCACGTGGAGGCGCGCCGTTCCGCGATCGCGCGCGTGCTCATGGCCGAGGAGGCCGGGTTGCGGGGCATGCCACGGATCGCCGGCTCGTCGCGCGCGCTGGCCGAGGCGCTCGACCGGATCCGGAAGGCGGCGCCGACGGACGTGACCGTGTTGCTGACGGGCGAGTCGGGGACAGGCAAGGAGCTCTTCGCGCGCGCGCTCCACGCCCTCAGCAAGCGGGCGAACGGCCCTTTCGTGGCGGTGAACGTGGCGGCGCTTCCCGAGCATCTGGTGGAGAACGAGCTCTTCGGCCACGAGCGCGGCGCCTACACCGGCGCGTCGGAGCGGCGCGCGGGGCGGTTCGAGCTGGCCGACGGCGGCACGCTGTTCCTCGACGAGATCGCCGAGCTCCCCGCGGCCGCCCAGGCGAAGCTCCTCCGGATCGTCGAGGAGAGGGTGTTCCTGCGGGTGGGGGGCACCGTCCCGCTGTCCGTGAACGTGAGGATCGTGGCGGCCACGAACCGGGACCTCGCCAGCCGCGCGAAATCCGGCGAGTTCCGCGAAGACCTCTACTACCGGCTCAACGTCTTTCCCGTGCGCTTGCCGCCGCTCCGGTCCCGTCCCGAGGACATCCCGGCGATCGCGGTCGAGTTCGCGGCGTCGATCGCCCGGCAGGCGAGGAAGGGGACCATCGCGATCGCGCCCGCGGCCCTCGAGCGGCTCGTCGCGCACGACTGGCCCGGCAACATTCGCGAGCTCCGGAACGTCGTGGAGCGGGCGGTGATCCTCGCGACCGGCGAGGTGATCCGCCCGTCGGACATCGTCCTCGGGGTCGCCGGCGAGGAGGCCCCTCCGCACCCGTCACTCGACGGCCCGCTCGACGAGTCGATCGAGAGGTGGAGGAAGGCGGGGGAGACCGCGCGGATACGGAAGGCTCTCGCGGACGCCGGAGGCGATCGGAACCGCGCGGCCGAGGATCTCGCGATTCCCTTGCGGCGATTGGTCCTCCGGATCAAGGAGCTCGGCCTCTGAGTGCCGCAATGTGCAACGCGAATGACCTGAGCAAATTCGTGGCGTACGACGAGCGCCTCCTGGCCCAAGGCAGGGTAGCTGCCTCGGGTTAAGATCTCCAGATGGCTGAGTCGAAGTCTGGGCTTTTGGAAGCGCTCCGCGAGTTGAAGGAGAAAGAAGCCAAGAGTGGCGTCGACTGGGATGTGAGAAAGAAGGCGTGGCTGGTAGACGTCCATCGCTTGATCTCGTCGATCGAAGCGTGGCTCAAGCCGGGGGAGGACGAAAAGCTCCTCAGCGTGAGACGCATCCCGATCACAATTTCCGAGCAGCACCTTGGATCCTATGACGTGCCGTCACTTCGAGTAGAAATGCCGGGCTCGAGGGAGGTTCTGATCTCCCCCGTCGGTACCCTGGTGATCGGTGCCGCTGGGCGAGTGGACATGACGTCGGGGCCGCGCCTCGCAATGATCCTTCGCGCTGACGACGGGAAGTGGAATCTCCGGGTCGGCAAGTCGGGGACCGGAGCCGACTTCGTCGCGGTCAGCCAAGAGACTTTTGAAGAGGCGTTGCGCGAACTTATCCAATGACGAAGCGATTCGTTGTTGTCTCGGAGAGCTGGACGAGACCTGAGGAGATCTGGGACTACTACGAGCGCTCGATCGAGGCGCTCGTAGCTCTTGGGGCTGCCTTGATGAGCGGTTCTGTGTCGACAACGAGTCGCTTTCTTGGAAAGACCCAGGCGGAGGCGGGAGAGAGTCTCGCGGCAATGCGAGCCGAGCTCGACAGGCAGGTTAGCTTCACGCTCCTTGCGGCCTTTGAGGCGACGCTGCGCACAGATTTCTGGGATCGTGTTCACCGGAGGGCGAAGAATGGGCCCGGGCGGGAGTTCGGCGCGCTAGCCAAGAAGTGCAGGGAACGGGTACGCCTCGAAGACATTCTCGATGTCTGGAACAAGCACTCGATACCGCATGGCAAGGCTGGTCCGCTAAAGGAGCTCGCCAGGCTGCGGGATTGGCTGGCGCATGGTCGCTATTGGGTTCCGAAGTCGAGGCACAAGGCAGATCCCGATGGCGTCTGGAGAGAAGCCGAGCGTGTCTTCGCCGCATTACCGGGGATCGTTCCATTGCCTCAACGCTGACTCGCTAACCTCCGTCGTCGCGCCACCCTCGCACCGCGCTATTCCACGTATTTGAAGCCCGACCCCGTGTTGAAGAGGACGACCCGTTCGTCGCGGCCGATCTTGCCGGCTTCCACGAGCTGGCGGATCGCCGCGAACGCGGCGCCCCCCTCGGGCGCGGCGTAGATCCCCTCCGACGACGCGATCGCGGCGACGCCCTCGCGCATCGCGTCGTCGGTCACGGCCACCGCCTCGCCGTGCGATTCGCGGAGCGTCGCGAGGACGAGGGTGTCGGCGTAGGGCTTCGGGACGCGAAGCCCCGATGCGTAGGTGGCGGCGTTCTCCCACTTCTCGATCGCGGCCTTGCCGGCCGCGAACGCGCGTGGAACGGGAGCGCAGCCTTCGGCCTGCACCGCCACCATCCGCGGCCGCCGCGACCCGATCCAGCCGAGCTTCTCCATCTCGTCGAAGGCCTTCCACATGCCGATCAGCCCGGTGCCGCCGCCGGTCGGGTAGACGATGACGTCCGGCAGCTCCCACGCGAGCTCCTCCGCCAGCTCGTAGCCCATCGTCTTCTTCCCCTCCACGCGATACGGCTCCTTCAGGGTGGAGACGTCGAACCAGCCCGCGACGGCCTTTCGCTCGCCCACCAGCTGGCCGCACCGGTCGATGAGGCCGTCCACCAGCGTCACGCTCGCCCCGTAGGCCTCGCACTCGATCCGGAACATCCTCGGCGTGTCGCTCGGCATGAAGACGTGCGCGGCGAGCCCCGCGCGCGCGGCGTAGGCGGCGGTGGCGCCCCCCGCGTTCCCGGCAGTGGGGACCGCCACGCTCGTCGCGCCGTTCGCTCTCGCGCGGGTGAGGGCCGCCGCGAGGCCTCGTGCCTTGAAGGAGCCGGTCGGATTCCCCGATTCGTCCTTGATGAGGAGATGACTCATGCCGAGGCGGGCTCCGAGCCGGGGCGCCGTGAGGAGCGGCGTCCCACCTTCGCCCAGGGTGACGATCTCGGAAGGGGAGAACGCCGGCATCACCTCGTGCCAGCGCCAGATCGAACGGGAGCGCTCGGCGACCGCGTTCCGGTCCAGCGACTCGAGCGCGTAGTCCGCGAAGAGAGGCCCCGCGCAGCCGGACGCCGTGCAGACATTCAGGAGCTGGCGCGCGTCGTAGGTGGCGCCGCACTTCGTGCAGACGATCTTCGTGAGCCAGGAGAAAGCGGTCATGGCCGAATCATAGATTCAGCCGACGGCACCGCAATGGCGCGAACCAGATCCAGGTTCGGGACCGCAAGGCCGCGCACAGCGGCCGAGGGGATGGGAGTCCGACGCCCGTGGGCGAGCACCGCTCGGCCACGGGGAACCGTCACCGAACGAGGTGACGGCGGCGGGCGTGGGAAACCCGCCAGACGGGTTTCCCCTTAGAACGTCTCCGTCACCTTCTGGATGCCGCGCGGGTCGTCGGGGTCGAGTCCGCGCGCCCGGGCCACGTGGAGCGCGAGGAGCTGTCCCGGAACGACGGCGACGAGCGGTGACAGGAGCTCCGGAACGAGCGGCGTCGGGAGGACGCGTCCCTTGCCCGCGCCGATGGTGATGACCTTCTCGCCGAGCCGCACCAATCTCGCGGCGAGCGCCGTCAGCTCGGGCTCGGTCGCGCAACCCGGAGGCGAGATGACGAGGGCGCGGATGTCCCCGCGGTCGCGCGACAGGAGCGCCCGCGGCCCGTGCTGGAAATCGGCCGTCGAGTAGGGCTCGGCGAAGAGGAGCGACAGCTCCTTGAGCTTCAGCGCCACCTCGAACGCCGTGGCGAGGTTGACGCCGCGCCCGAGGACGATCGCGTGCGCCGTCTTCGCGAAGAGCGCCGCGGCGCGCCGGGCGGCGGGCTCGGTGCCGAGCGCGGCGGACATGGCCTCGGGAATCCGGCGGAGCGCGTCGACGACCTTGCTCCTCCCCGCGAGGGAGGCCGCGAGGAGCGCGACCGCCGCCAGCTCCGCCGTGTAGGTCTTCGTCGCCGCCACGCTCCCTTCCCTTCCGGCATGGAGCGGCAGGACGTTCTCGGCAGCCCTCGCGAGCGGGCTCGCGTCGTCGTTCACGATGGCGAGCGTGGGCGCTCCGGCCCGCCGTGCGGCGGCCAACGTCTCCACGATGTCGGGCGACCGCCCCGATTGCGAGATGCCGATCACGAGCGCGCCAGCCACCCGGGGCGGACGCCTGTAGATGGTCGTGAGCGACGGCGTGGCCAGCGCGACGGGCAGGCGATTCAGGAGGCCGAAGGCGTACTGCGCGTACCGGGCGGCGTTATCCGACGTGCCGCGTGCGGCGATGACGACGAACGCGATCTCACGCCGCGCGAGCTCCCGCGCGAGCGTCCGGACATGGGTGGCCTCACGGTCGAGGAGCCGCGCCACGGCGTCGGGCTGCTCGCCGATCTCGTGGCGGAGGAGGGACCGCATCGGGCGAGTCTAGAACCCGGAGGGCGATTCGCCGAAAGGCCCCGCCGAGGAGATCGGGCTCGTCGCGTTCGACGGTGACGGGAAGGCCCGGGAGAAGAGCCTCGAAGCAGGTGTTGAGGCCCGTGCCGAGGGGGCGGAGGACGGCGTCGGCGGCGCTCCTCAGGAACCCGGCCGTCTCGCCCGCGCGGAGGAACTTGTCGAAGATCGCCAGAGCGCCCCGGGGCTTCACCGTCCGGACCGCCTCGCGGAGCGCGGCGTCCGCGTGCGGGACGACCGCGAGGATCAAGTGGAGCGCGGCGGCGTCGAAGGCGTGGCTCCGGAACGGCAGACGCTCGGCGTCGCCGAGGACGAGCGCGACGCTCTTGCCGCACCGCCGCGCCTGGTGGCGGGCGCGGAGCAGCATCTCGGGGGTCAGGTCGAGGCCGACGGCACGCGCGCCGGCCGGGAGGTTCGGCACGTCGAGCCCGGTGCCGACTCCGGAGAGAAGGAGCCGGTGCCCGGTCTTCACCGCGAGGGATTCGAGCGAGAGCCGGCGGCTCCCGCGCATGATGCCACCCACTCCGAGGTCATAGAGCCCGGCCAGGAGGCCATAGGAGCGGCGGAGCTGCGCGTTGTCGACCGTGTCAGAACCCGATCGTCCCTTGCAGGCCGCCCGTCGGCCCGAGGACGTAGACGTCGCTTCGCTTCGAGTCGGGGTCGTTGTCGATCTTGGTGGCGACCGAGAGGGCGCGCCCCGCTCCCGACACCCACTCCACGGTGGTCTCGTGGTCGAGGTACTCGCCGGGACCCGCCATGTCGAGCATGAACTGGTTCACCTGGATCCGCTCGAAGGCCTTCAGGGTGAAGTCCTTCTCCGCCAGCGGCACGCCCGCCGAGCCGGGCGGCACGATCCGGACCCGGACCGTTACGGGCGCGCCCGTCACCTCGGCCAGGATGAGGTTCGTCCGGAAGCGCGTGCTCTCCTCCAGGGCCGGGTGCGAGACGACCGGCGACGGCGGCCCACCCTGAGGATCGCCCAGCGCGTTCGTCGACTCGGGGGCGTAGCCCGACAGCGTCGACGGTGAGAGGCCGAGCGCTTCCTGGCCCGGCGTGAGAAGCGTGGACGTGTCGGACGACACGACGACCTTTCCGACGTCCCCCTCGACGAAGATCATCCCCGCCGTGTTGTCCGGGATGCCGAAGAGGGTGGCGATGATGTCCTTGTAGTTCACCGTCGCGCGGCCCGGCACCGCCACCGTCTGGGTCGCGGCGGTCTCGCCGTTCACGACGTACTTCAGCGTGAGGTTCGCGACCGACGCCACGCCGTTCGTGATCGAGACCGACGTGGTGAAGAACGAGTTGTTCCGGCCCGCCGCGTGCGCCGCCGTCGCCACGGCCAGGCGCGTGACGCCGGCCAGCGGCTTCCGGCCCGGAACCGTGCCCGAGGTGAGCGCCTGGGGCAGGAAGCGCCCGGTGCGCGTGGTGTAGCCCTGCGAGGCGTTGTCGATCACCGTGGCGAACGCCGCCACGGTGCCCGTGCCGGCAACCGGCTTCACCTCGAGGCTCGCGCCGTCGAAGCTCATCCCGTCCGGGAAGAGGCTGGTGTTGTTGGAATTGATCTGTATCTGCGAGTAGGCAAGGATGGGAACCGTCTTCTCCTGGAGGAGCGTTCCGTCGTCCTTGAAGAGCCGGAGCGCGACGATGGCCGGGCGGCCCGACGTCTCGGTGAGAATGACGTTCGTCCGCGACGCGGACCCGGCGCCGCTCCGGAGGCCAGGCAGGAGCAGCGACGCGCCGCCGAGCCGGCTCACGCCGACCCCTTCGCGCGACTGGACGGTGGGGATCTCGGCGCCGAAGCGGATCCGGTTGTCACCCTTCAGCGTGAGCGCGTCGACGGTGGTCCGGACCGAGAGATCGGCGATGGCCCGCGAGCGGATCTCGACCGAGCCGCTCCCCGAGGTCTCGAAGAGGCCTCTCACGAAGTCCGAGAGCCGGTACGTGGAGTACGGCTGGAGCGTGACGGTGGCGCGCCGCACCTGCGGGTTGCCGATGCCGTCGGTCCCCGACGGTGTGTAGAAGAGATCGGCCGTCACCTGGTTCGGCGCCTTGTTCCGGATCCAGCCGTCGGAGATGAAGATCGTCCCGCCGCTGCCGGTCGCGTTCACGCTGGAGCCGAGGATCAGCGAGTACTCGTCCGCCGCGAGGTAGGCCCTGTTCGCGCCCGAAACGGCCGGCGGCGGCTCTTCGTCGAACACCTGGAGGATGGCGCGGTCGCCGTCCGGTCCGTCGACGTTGGTGAGGATGAGCTGCGTCGACAGCGGCGGCGCCCCTTCGGCGGTGGCCCTCTTCGAGCGATCCACCGATAGCGTCAGGTCTCTCGTCCCGCCGGGCGGGATCGCGCTGAGGATGTCGCTCGTCTCGAGTCGCAGCCAGGCCCCGCCGGGACCGATGGACGGCGCGATCCGCATGGCGCGCGCGCTCGGGTTCCTCACGGTGACGAACTGGGTCGGGGGCGTCGAGCCCGCGGCCTGGATGAAGTGGATCTCGTTCGACGCGACGAGCTGCGGCCGGGACGCGAGCGTCCCTGGCGACGGGGGCGTCGCGAGAACGCTCAGCGTCACCGCGGCGCAGACGGTCTTCTCCGTCCCCTCGGTCCAGACGCCGCAGAGCGAGCCCTGCTGGAGAGATGAGCTGACCGTTGCGAGCGGGTCGAACGTGAGCGTGGTCTCGACGGTGCCGCCGGGCGCGACGGCGGGGAACGAGGTGGGGGAGGGAGTCGCGAAGCCGAGGTTGGCCCGCACGGTGAGGGTGGCCGCGGTGAAGCCGATGTTCTTGAACGAGACCTTGACGGGGGCGGGCGGCACGTTCAATGACGTGACGGCCGACACGGGCGCCGACTGCGCCACGACGAACGTGGCCGGACCCGGCTGCACGGTCACGAGGAGGGGCGACGAATCGCCGCTGACGCACTTGTCGGACGAGATGGCGCGGACGACGAGGCAGAAGACGCCGGCCTGCGAGGCGCGCGTCGGCACCGTGAGCGTCGCCTTGTCGACGGTGAACTGCCTGAGGCCGGTGCGGCAGTCGCTGTTCGGGAAGAGGTCGACCTGGTACGTGCCGAGGGGGTCGCGCGCGAGGACAGGCGTCCAGAGCAACGTGATGCTGTTGCCGCCGCGCACCGCCACGTTCGAGGAGTTCGTGGTGATGAAGAACGGGGTGTTCGGCCGGACGCAGGCGCTGTCGGCCACGGTGACGTCGGCGGCGGCCGAGCTGCCGCCCACCGAGGCGGGAAGCGCCGCGGTGACGATGGTGGTGCCGGTCCGCTGGCCGGAGACGGCGAACGTGGTGGTGGTGGCGCCGGCCGGGATCGAGACCGAGGCGGGGACGGAGGCGACCTGAGCGTTCGAGGACGACAGGGTCAGGGTGAGCGGCGCCGACGCCGCCGGGCTCAGGGTGGCGGTCATGTTGATGTTCGTGCCGGGGGTCGTCCGGACGTTCGAGGGCGTCAGCGTCACCGTGATCGAGCCAGCCGCGGTGGTCGTGGCCGTCACCGTGCTGCCGGCCTCGCTCGTCACCGTGTTCGGGTTGTTGTCGCTCGGCTGCGTCACCGTCCTCACGGAGAACGTGTAAGTCGTCCCCGGAGTGAGGTTCTTCACCGTGGCCGACGAGACCTCCTTGGTGGCCGTGGTAGCGCCGACGGTCGGCGCGGAAGACCCCGACGAGACGAGGACCTCGTAGCCGCCCGCGTCGGACTGGTAGACGATCGGGTTCCAGCGGAGCGTCACGGACGCGGTGGACGTGACGGGGGCCTGGAGGTCCGTCGGCGCGAGCGTCTGAGTGAAGTCGAAGTTGTAGCCCTTCCTGTTGATGAAGTCGCGCAATGCGGCGTCGTCGGTGCGGAGCGCGTTGTACCGGAGGTCCAGGCCGTAGCCGTCGTTCAGGTTCGTCAGCCGTGTCAACGTCGACGGGAGCGCGCCCACGAGCATGTTGCCGCCGAGGTAGAGGCCTCTGAGCGTCGCGAGGCCCGAGAGCTCGGAGGGGATCGCGCCGCTCAGGGCGTTCTTCGTCAGGTCGATGTACTCGATCGCTTTCAGCGACCCGAGCGCCGCCGGAAGCGAGCCGGTGAATTGGTTCGACTCGAGCGACATCTCGCGGAGGGCGTCCATCCCGCCCATCGAGGCCGGGATCGGGCCGGTGAGCTGGTTGTAGTTCAGCCGGAGGCGCTCGAGCTTCTTCAGGTTCCCGAGCTCCGTCGGAATCGAGCCCGTGAGCTGGTTCGCCCGGAGGTCGAGCTGTTGGAGGCTGACGAGCTCGCCCAGCTCCTTCGGGATCGAGCCGGCGATCAGGTTCCCCTCCAGGAACAGATAGGTCAGGTTCGAGAGGCGCCCGAGCTCGGGGGGGAGGTTCTGGATGCGGTTCCCGGAAAGGGACACGAAGTAGAGCTCCGTCAGGTTTCCGATGTCCGCGGGGATCGACCCGCCGATCTGGTTGCCGCGCAGGTCGAGATAGGTGAGCGCCCGGAGCCCCGCGAAGGACGGGAGACCGCCCGTGAGCTGGTTGTCGTAGAGGGTCAGCTCCCGCAGCGCGGACAGGGAGCCGAGCTCGCCCGGGATGGGGCCCGTGAGCTGGTTCTCCTCCAGATGCAGCTGGTTCAGCTTCGAGAGGCCGCCGAGCGCGCCGGGTATCGAGCCCGATAGCTCGTTCCCGTGCGCGTTCAGGTAGAGGAGGTTCGCGAGGTTCCCGAGCTCCCTTGGAATCGTGCCGGAGAGGTGGTTGTGCTCGAGCGAGAGGTAGAGAAGCGACCTCAGCTGGCCGAGGTCGGGGGAGATCGGACCCGTGAGGTCGTTGTCGTTCAGGCCCAGATCCGCGAGGTTGACGAGCGCGCCCAGGTCCGGGACCGGGCCGCTCAGCTCGTTGCCCCCCAGGTGGAGCTCCGTGAGGCTCGTCGCGGTCGCGAGGAACGCGGGGACCGCCCCGGTGAGCCCGCACCTCTGAAGATCGAGGACGCGCAGCGACTTCAGCCCGCCGAGCGGCTCGAGCGCCGCCGGCTGCGTCAGCGGGTTGCCCGCCGCGCTGAACGTCTCGAGCTTCGTCAGCTTGCCGAGCGCCGCGGCGTTGATCCCCGTGATCTGGTTGCCGTTCAGGTAGAGGCTCGTCAGCGACGTCAGGCCGGAGATCTCGTCCGGCACGGTGCCGGTGAGCTGGTTGTCGGCGAGATAGAGCGCCTCCAGCTTCGCCAGCGTCCCGAGCTGAGCGGGAATAGCACCCGTCAGCCTGTTCGAGTAGAGCGACAGGGTCACCAGCTCCTTCAGGCCGCCGAGCTCGGCGGGAATGGAGCCGCTCAGCTGGTTCCCGTTCAGCTCGAGCCTCTGCAGCGCCCCGAGCTGCGCGAGCTCCGGCGGAATGGAGCCGGTCAGCTGGTTGCCGGCGATGCTGAGCCGCTGCAGCGCGCCGAGGCGCCCGAGGTCCGGCGGAATGGTGCCGGAGAGCTGGTTGCCCGACAGGTCGATCTCCTGGAGGCTCGCCAGGTTGCCGAGACCGCCGGGGATCGTGCCGGTGAGCTGGGTCGAGTAGACGACCAGGGAGACGAGGGTCCGGAGGTTCCCGAGCTCGGCCGGGATGGTCCCTCCGAGCGGGTTGTCGTTCAGGTAGATCCTCTGGATGCTCGCGAGGTTTCCGAGCTCGCGCGGAATGCCCCCGGTGAGCTCGTTGTTGCCCAGGTAGAGATTCTGGAGCGCCGACAGGCGCGAGAGATCCGCCGGCATCGCGCCGCTCAGCTGATTGGCGCCGAGGTCGAGCTCCACGAGCTTCGAGAGCCCTCCGAGGGACGCCGGGATCGAGCCGCTCAGCTGGTTGTTCTGGAGGTTGAGCGTCTTCAGGTTCGAGAGGCTTCCGAGCTGGCTCGGAATGGCGCCGGTCAGCTGGCAGTAGGTGAGGTTGAGCTCCTCGAGGCTCGCCACGCTCCCGAGCGAGGCCGGAATAGTCCCGAGCGCGTTGCCGGCCAGCACCAGGGACCGGAGGTTCGTCAGGTTCCGGAGGTCACCCGGGAGCGTCCCCACCAGATTGTTCGAGTAGAGGTAGATCTGGACCACGCTGGTCCGGTCGTCGTTGCAGCCGACTCCTGCCCACGAGCACTCGGTGCCGGCCGCCCCCAGCCAGCCCGTCTTGTTGGTCCAGTTGCTGCCTGCCGTCGATTCGTAGAGCGCGCGGAGGGCCTGCGCCTCGGTCGCCGGGATCGCCGCGGCCATCGGGCGTGTGAGACCGGCCCAGGCCAGAAGGCCAAGGGCGAGAGTTCTTCTCATCGACATGGAGCACCTCGCTAGAACGCGCGGATCTTACCGCGGGGCATTCCTCTGCTATCGTTGCCGGCCCGTGCAGTTCTTCGTCGGCACCAGCGGCTTCAGCTACCCCGCGTGGCGCGGCAGCTTCTACCCGGAGGGCCTTCCGGAGAGCAAGATGCTGGCGTTCTACGCGGAGCGG
>Ga0154020_10004334_pt1 | contig 16931 bp, 16 predicted proteins | sample Klosneuvirus_201_FD_109709 | JGI IMG/M metagenome (GOLD analysis project Ga0154020, IMG submission 109709) | Active sludge microbial communities from wastewater, Klosterneuburg, Austria - Klosneuvirus_20160825_MG | ecosystem: Engineered > WWTP > Aerobic digester > Activated sludge | place...
CCTTGTCGCCCTCCGAGTATTTCTGCTCGAGCACGACCTGGCCTCCCGCGGCGACGAATTGTTCGCGAAAATACTTGGCCAGACCGACGGAGTAGGCGGAGGAGACGGATGTGACGATTGCGACGCGCCGGGCCTTGAGGTGCGTCTGGGCGAACTTCGCCAGTGCCGTGCCCTGAAACGGATCGATGAAACACACGCGGAAAATGTAGTCGCCGATTTCCGTGACCTTGGGGTTGGTGGACGACGGGGAGATCAGCGGGATGCGGTAGCGCTGGGCGACGATTGCGGCCTCGATCGACCGGCTGGAGGCGACCTCGCCGAGGATGGCCACGACCTTTTCCCGGGTAATCAACTTGGTCACGATCGTGCCCGACTCACCCGGCTTGGACTGATTATCCTCCGAAACGAGTTCGAGTTGCCGGCCGAGCACACCGCCGGCGGCATTGATCTCCTCAATCGCGAGCACGGTGCCCTTGTGCGACGCCTGCCCGAAGGCGGCTTCCTTCCCGGTCAGGGAGGCGAACTCACCGACTTTGATCTTGGCTGGCTGGGCGACGGCGGAGAGCGGAAGGAGGAGGCCTGCGAAAAGCAGGGAGGCAAGCGCTTGGCAACGGAACATCATGGAGAGTGTCGGAGGAAAACGAGGAAAGGGAAGCGAGGGAGCAAAGGCGGCGGCGAGGCGGCTTTCAACCAAACTGTCACAAAGGTTCAGTCGGTACAGCAAGGATCGGTCCGAATCCGGGCCAGGGTGAAATTTCAGGGGGCGACGCCGCGAAAACGGGGCGCGGGCCGTTTTGTCGTTTTCAAGCGGGCTGAGCCGGGATTGGGTAGGCCGGTTGAATCTGATCGATCGCTACATCCTGAGAGAGTGGTTAAAAATCTTTGGTTTGGTCTTGGGAGCTACCCTCGGGCTGCTGTTGATGCAGGCCCTTTACGACGACTTTCGCGATTTGTTGGAAGATGGAGGGACGAGCGGGGACATCCTCTTTTACTTCCTCATCAGCATGCCGGCGTCGTTTTCGGTCGTTCTTCCGTTGGCGTTGCTGGTGTCGCTCCTCTTCGCCTTGGGTCAGCTGCACCGGAATAACGAAATCATGGCCATGCGGACGGCCGGAATTGGTCTAATCCGCATCACGCGAAGTCTTTGGGTGTGCGCTCTGCTGCTCTGCGGTGTCTCGGGCTGGCTGACGGCATCGGTCATTCCCTGGTCGATTGAGAACTCGCGGACCCTGCGTGACCGGCTGAAATTCGAGAAAGACGGCCGCACGAGTCCCGCTGATCAAGTCGGGGCGGTCAAAAGCGTGGCCTTCGACAACCAACGCGAACGCCGGGTCTGGTTCATGAACCGTTATTCGCCCTACACCGGGCGCGGTTATGGCGTCAGTGTCACGGAACTCGACGCGGAGCGCCGGGAGAAAACCCGTCTGCTCGCCCGCGAGGCTTGGCGCGATCCGGACCGGTCCTACTGGATCTTCAAAGATGGACAGGAGATTTGGTTGGATCCGGAGACCGGTGAGACCATGCGGGTGGTGTTCTTTGCTGAGAAAGCGGTTCCCCATCTCCGTGAAGATCCGGGGCTCATGAGAGTCTTTGACCGAAAGCCGAACGACCTATCCTTTGTCGAATTGCGGACCATCTTGGACTACTTCGAGCTCGATGATAACCCGAAGCTCCCGCTTTACGCCACCCGCTACTACGCGCTCTGGTTGGACACCCTGGGACCGCTGATCATCCTTGCGCTGGCAATTCCGTTTGCGGTCACGGGCGTGCGGGTCAACCCGGCGGTGGGAGTTTCCAAGTCCCTGGGCCTGTTCGTGCTCTATTTTCTGCTGGTGAAAGCGAGTTACGCTCTGGGCGGGCGAGACGTGGTTTCTCCCTTTTACGCCGCGCTGTTCCCCAACGCAGCCATGCTCGCAGTGGGGCTTTGGCTCTTTATCCGAATTCGCTGACGGGCGAATCGCATTGGACGTCTGCTCCGAACATTCGCGTGCCTACGCGTCCGTTCGCGGTAGGAAGGATCGAGAGCGAGTTTCGGAGTCTGGAGTTCTGAAAAAGATCGCGAGTGCGGTTCGATGCCGAGCGCTGAGAGTGCCATCGGTTGGCATCCACCTTCGCGGGCCGGAGGCGAACCCAGGAACCGCGGGTAAGACCCCATGGCGGATGGTTTCCACTGGGGTATGCTCGGGGAGGCGGAGCCCCTGTTCTGGGCTCTGACTTTCCGTCCCCGGCGACCATCGGCTCGTGGGTATCTGAGAGCGTTCCGCCTGATGCAGTTTCACTTTATGTCCCATCCCAAAATTCAGCCGATCGGCGATCGCATTCTCCTCCAGTTTCCTGAGGAAAAGGAACAAATCCAAGGCGGCCTGATCATCCCTGACAGTGCCAAGGAAAAACCGCAGGAGGCCAAGGTCATTGCGCTGGGCAGCGGGCGACGGGAGAAGGACGGCAAGGTCGTTCCGTTCCTGGTCAAGGTCGGTGACACGGTGTTCGTCGCGCAGTACTCCGGGTCCGAGGTAAAGCTGGACGGCAAGAAGTTCACCCTCGTGCGCGAAGACGACATTCTCGGGGTGCGCGCCTGAAGGCCCCTGGCTCGAACGCTCACTTCTGCTCAACCCTCAAAATTTCAATTTCATGGCTGCAAAACAACTCCTCTTTGACGAGACGGCTCGTCGCAAAATTCTTCGCGGTGTCGAGCTGCTCGCCCGCGCCGTCAAAGTGACGCTTGGACCCAAGGGTCGAAATGTCATCCTGACTCGCAGCTTCGGCTCCCCACTCGTAACCAAGGACGGCGTCACGGTCGCGAAGGAAATCCAACTGCCGGATCCCTACGAAAATATGGGCGCACAGATGGTCAAGGAAGTGGCTTCGCGCACGTCGGAGGACGCCGGCGATGGCACGACGACCGCGACTGTGCTGGCCGAGTCAATCTATCGGGAGGGTCTCAAAAGCGTGACCGCCGGATCCAACCCAATCTTCCTCAAGCGCGGCATCGACAAGGCGGTCGAGGCCGCAGTCCTTGAACTCGCACGCATCTCGAAGAAAGTGGGTGATCGGGAGGAAATCCGCCAGGTCGCGACGGTATCCGCAAACTGGGATGACGCCATCGGTCAGATCATCGCGGAGGCGATGGACAAGGTGGGCAAGGACGGCACGATCACTGTTGAGGAAGCGAAGACGATCGAAACCACGCTCGATGTCGTCGAGGGCATGCAGTTCGACCGCGGTTATCTTTCCTCTTACTTCGTCAGCCAACCGGAAACCATGGAGACGATCTTTGAGGACGCCTACGTGCTGATCTACGAGAAGAAGATCTCCCAGTTGCACGAATTGCTCCCACTGCTGCAGGCGATTGCGAAGATCGGAAAACCTCTGCTGATCATTGCCGAGGAAGTCGAAGGAGAGGCTTTGGCCGCTCTGGTGGTCAATAAACTCCGGGGCACGTTGAATGTCTGTGCCGTGAAGGCTCCTGGTTTTGGCGACCGCCGTCGCGCCATGCTGGAGGATATTGCGGTCCTGACCGGAGGCCGCTGCCTTACCGATGACTTGGGGCTGAGTCTGGAGAACATCACTCCCGCGGATCTAGGTCGTGCGAAGCGCCTCGTGGTCAGCAAAGAGGCCACCACGATCATCGAGGGCGCTGGCAAGACTGCGGACATTCAAGGCAGGGTGAAACTCATCCGCCGCCAAATGGACGAAACCACCTCCGACTATGATCGGGAAAAGCTCGAGGAGCGCCTCGCGAAATTGGCTGGCGGCATCGCCGTGATCCACGTGGGCGCGTCCACGGAGGCCGAGATGAAAGAGAAGAAGGCACGTGTGGACGACGCACTCCATGCAACCCGCGCCGCGGTATCGGAGGGCATCGTCCCTGGCGGCGGAGTCGCCTTGCTGCGCTGCGCGAAGGTCATCGATGCGCTCAAATTGGAGGGCGACGAGGCCATTGGGGCGCAGATCGTGCGCCGCGCGATTGAATCTCCCATCCGCATGCTGTGCGCCAACGCCGGCATCGAAGGGGCGGTGGTCGTCAACCAAGTCATCGTGAGCAAAGGCAGCCAGGGCTACAATGTCTCGACGGGGGTTTACGAAGATCTAATCAAGAGCGGCGTGGTCGATCCGACGAAAGTCACCCGGATCGCGCTGCAAAACGCCGCCTCCATCGCCGGTCTCCTGCTCACCACGGAGTGCATGATCACCGACGTGACCGAGGAAACGGGCGGGGGCTCCACCCCTTCCGAGGCTAACATGAGCGGCTAGGAATCTCGCCATGGGTGTGACGACGGCCGTCGCGGGCTCTGCGGGCTCTCGCAAGGGCCCGATCCGGCCGTCGCGGTAGGGATTGCGTCGGTGATGGTTCGGTCCATTGTTTTCCTCGTGAACGTCAGCGATCAGACGCGGCGTGGAGGCACGAATTTTCGAGGATGGATGGCACCCTGAACCCATCGAATAAAGTCCGCCGCTAAAACTCGGCTTCAACCGATTCAACCATGCCGGTCAAATTCAAGGACTACTACGAGACGTTGGGGATTTCCCGCACCGCTTCGCCGGACGAGATCAAGACCGCGTTCCGCAAGCTGGCGCGTCTTTACCACCCGGATGTGGCCAAAAACAAGGTGACCGCCGAGGCGAAATTCAAGGAAATCAACGAAGCCAACGAAGTCCTCAGCGATCCCGACAAGCGGCGCCGCTACGACGAACTTGGAGCGGACTGGCAGAATGGCGGCCAGCAGGCCCCCCCTGGCGGAATGCGCCGCACGCGTCGCGGACCGATGGATGCGGACGATTCGTTTGAATTTGGCGGCACCGGATTCAGCGACTTCTTCGAGACCTTCTTCGGCAGCGGACGCAACGGCTTTGGAGCGTCCCGAGGGCCGGGCCGCCGACCCGCACACGGACCGGAGGAGGATCGCGTGTTCGAGGCGCGGGGTCAGGACATCGAAGCCGACATCCTGGTCACCCTGGAAGAGTCGCTGCGGGGCTCCCTGCGAAAAATCACCTTGCGAAGGCCAGGTCAGGGGGGTGAAGGGGAGCGCGTGGACACTTACCAGGTGCGAATCAAGCCGGGGATGCGCGAAGGCCAGAAGATCCGGCTGGCCGGACAAGGGTATCCAGGTTTTGGTGGCGGCGAGCCGGGTGATTTGTTCCTCCATGTGCGGATGGCGCGTCATCCCGATTTCAGTGTCGAAGGCGCCGACCTTCACTTCGACCTTGAGCTGGCTCCGTGGGAGGCGGTGCTGGGGGTGCAGGTGAAGATCCCGACGCTGGATGGACCGACGTCGCTGCGGGTGCCTGCAGGGAGCGCGGTGGGAAGCCGCCTTCGACTGCGCGGTCTGGGTTTACCGAAGGACGATGGCGGGCGGGGGGATCTCTATGCGACGCTGCGAGTGGTGACCCCGTCGGTGGTGTCGCTCCAGGAGCGCGAGCTTTGGGACAAGCTGGCTCGTGGTTCAACCTTCAATCCCCGGTCCGGGTGATGAGTGAAACGAGTCCAGTCCCGCAACCGGCCGGTTCCACCGAAGCCTATCGGCAGCCGGTGGCTGAAGTGCTCCGTTCGCTGGGATCGCATGCGCACCGGGGCCTGAGTCCCTCCGAAGCCCAAGTCCGGCTGGCGCGGGAGGGGAGGAATGAGCTCGCGGCCAAACCAGCGATTCCGGGATGGCGGAAATTTGTCGACCAGTTCAAGGGGGTGCTCGTCCTATTGCTGTTGGTTGCCAGTGCGATCTCGGCGGCCCTTTGGGTGTACGAACGCAAGTCGGCGCTCCCGTATGAGGCGCTGGCGATCTTCGCGGTCGTGCTCCTGAATGCCGTCATGGGTTATGTGCAGCAGTCGCGCGCCGAATCGGCCGTGGCGGCCTTGCGCCGGATGGCGGCCGCCCGTGCGACGGTGATTCGCGACGGCGTGCGCCGGTCGATCGCCGGTGCTGAGCTCGTGCCCGGTGACCTGATTCTCATCGAGGCTGGCGATACGATTCCGGCCGATGCCCGGCTGATTCAATCAACTTCGCTGCAGACGGCGGAGGCGGCGCTGACGGGTGAGAGCACGCCGGTGGCGAAGGACGTGGCGGCGATCGAGGTGGAGGCCGACCTCGGGGACCGGCTGAACATGGTCTTTAGCGGCACGGCGGTGACGAGCGGCCGGGGTCACGCGATCGTCACCGCCACCGGGATGCGCACGCAGATGGGCCGGATTGCCGGGCTGCTGGATGCCACTCCCGAAGAGGTCACGCCCCTGCAGAAGGAACTGGATCGCGTGGGCAAACGGCTCGGTTTGATCGTGGTGATCATCGCGGTGGTGATGATCGCCACGATCATCCTCGTGGAAAACGTCCGCGGGGTCCCGGGGTTGTTCGAGGTTCTGATCCTGGGGGTGGCGCTCGCGGTTGCGGCCGTGCCAGAAGGGTTGCCGGCCCTGGTGACCACGGTGCTGGACTTGGGCGTGCAGCGGATGGCGAAGCGCAACGCGATCGTGCGGCACCTGACCGCCGTCGAGACCCTTGGCTCGGCCAACGTCATTGCCTCGGACAAAACGGGCACCCTGACAAGGAATGAAATGACCGTGCGCACGGTGGTCACTGCGAGTGGACGCGTCGACTTCGGCGGCACGGGATACGCCCCCGTCGGCGAGATGACCATTGCGGGGGGCGCGCCGCCGGACGGGGCACTGCGCGAGGAAGTCATTCGGATGCTGACGGCGGCGGATCGGGCGAACAATTCCGCGTTGCAGGAGCGCGACGGACAGTGGACGGTGCAGGGCGATCCCACCGAGGGCGCCCTGGTGGTGGCAGCCCGAAAGGCGGGCTTGGAAAAGGGTCAGTTGGAGACGCGATTCAGCCGCGTCGGCGAGATTCCCTTCTCGTCCGAGCGCAAACTGATGTCGACGTTCCACACGGACACCGAACAAGGGGACCGTTTGCTCGTTTTCACCAAGGGAGCGCCCGACGTGCTCCTGGCGAGTTGCTCTCATGAAGGCCTCGGCGACGCGAAGAGGCCGCTCGATGAAGGGCGGCGGAGCGAGATCCTTCGGACCGTTGACGAGCTCGCGGGTCAGGCGTTGCGCACGCTGGCGGTCGCGGCCCGCGAACTGCCGCCCGAGTCCTTGCAAAGTGAGAAGATGAATCCCGGTCTGGAGCGCGAACTGACCTTTCTTGGTTTGGTCGGCATGATTGATCCTCCCCGGGAAGAGGCCAAGCAAGCCGTCGCGCGCGCCCAGAGTGCAGGATTGCGCGTGATTATGATCACCGGGGACCATCCGAAGACCGCGGGGGTGATCGCACTAGAATTGGGCATCACTCAGGAGGCCCGGGTACTCAGTGGGACCGATTTGGACAAGTTGACGGACGAGAAGCTGGCCCTTGAGGTGCAGGAGGTATCCGTTTACGCCCGCGTCAATCCGGAGCATAAGCTGCGAATTGTGCGAGCGCTGCAGGGGAACGGGGCGACTGTCGCCATGACCGGGGATGGGGTCAACGATGCCCCGGCGCTGAAAACCGCCGACATCGGCGTCGCCATGGGTATCACCGGAACGGATGTCTCCAAGGAGGCGGCCGACGTCGTCCTGACCGACGACAATTTCGCCACGATCGTCTCGGCGGTCGAGGAAGGGCGGGCGATCTTTGCGAACATCCGCAAGTTCCTCCGCTATCTGCTCTCATCGAATATCGGTGAAGTCCTGACGATGTTCTTTGGCGTCATTTTTGCCAAGGCGATCGGCCTGCACGCGGAGGGAAACGGGGTCATCCTGCCGCTTCTCGCGACCCAGATCCTCTGGATCAATCTGGTGACCGACGGCGCGCCGGCGCTTGCCCTCGGGGCCGACCCGGCGGACGAGGGGCTGATGCGTCGAGCTCCGCGTCCCTCGGGCGAAGGGGTGATCACGGCCGGGATGTGGAGGGGAATCTTTTTTGTCGGCGTCATCATGGCGGTGGGCACGCTGCTGGTGATGGACGCTTCCCTCCCGGGTGGTTTGATCGAAGGAAGCGGCACGGTCCGTTATGCACAGACGATGGCGTTTACCACCCTGATCATGTTTCAGCTTTTCAACGTCCTCAATTCCCGTTCCGACCGGCGAAGTGCGTTCGTGGGACTCTTCCAGAACCCGTGGCTGTGGGGCGCGATCGTACTCTCTTTTGTACTTCACGTGGCGGTGATCTACACACCCTTCCTTCAGAAGGCCTTTTCGACTGTGGAACTGAGTGTCGCCGACTGGATCCTTTGCGCGTCGGTCGCCAGTTCTGTGCTCTGGCTGCGGGAGGTGAGCAAAGTGATCGTTCGACGGTTCGGCGCGCGCCTCCCGCCCGCGGCCGCACTCAAACCGAGCCGAACCTGAGCCGCGGCGAGGCACGGTGCGTTCCCGGGACCACGCTAGGGTTTCGCCCCATTTACGGGGTGGGCATTTAAGGTGTAAGGTAAGTCCCTTCGGAAACGTTATACCCAACGACGGTGGCCAGGACACGATGATGAAAACCGACGAAATTTCGACGGATGCCGCGATCATTCCCGATCGCTTGACGAACGCAGCGGCTACGATCACTGACGATGATCTGGACTATATTTGGCAGAAGCAGGAGTTGCTCTTGGGCCGTCGCGTTCTGGGTGCCGGGGAGAGGAATCCATCTCCGGACCACGGGACGATTCCGGATATTTCGCAGTCGGTCATCGTCCGCTTTCCCGTGTGACGGGGCCGTTCAAATTCCTTTACCAAGAACCGGTCAACTCCGGTTCCATCCCTTATGAAAGATCCCGTTTACAAGCAGATTGAACTCACTGGCACCTCATCGACATCCATTGAAGACGCCGTCGGGAACGCGATTGGCCGGGCCAATCAGACCGTCAAGCACCTCAGCTGGTTCAACGTCGTGGAAACCCGGGGCAGCATCGAGAAGGGCAAGGTTCTCCAGTGGCAGGTGACGCTCAAGGTGGGATTCCGCCTCGACGATAAGGCGCGAAAGTAGGCATCCCCGATCACGGACACGGCCCGGTCCGCGTCTGCTCCGCGGTGCCTTCGGCATCAAGAGGCACGAGAGGGAGCGCCCTCGTGGGGGAACGCTGCTGGATCCGAAACGATGAACACGTCCTTTGCCGGCAGACCGATTCGTATCGGATCACCGGTGACGAATGTCCGGTCGCGCAGCGCTCCGGCTCCGATCCTCAGTTCGATCAGCGGTGGTTTTCCGCGTGATTCTCCCGCGGAAGGGGCCTGCGCCGAGGGAAGCCGGCACTGAACCAGCAGCGCCGTCTCCGCTCCCGTCGCCCAGACTTCGGCAATCCGGCCGTCGAGCAGGAGCTCATCGGGCCCCTCGGTGTCGGCCGCCCGGTGCAGCCTGACAAATTCGGGACGGATGCCGAGAGTCACCGCGGACCCGGACCGCCAGACGGGAGCATCCGCCGGTTGCGGGACGCTGACGGTTCCGCCGAGGCCCGGGCAATCGATGCGGGCGAAGTGGTTTCCGTCCAACCTGTCGTGCGGCGACGGATCGCCGGACGTGATGACACCGCTGAACAGGTTGTGGATTCCGAGGTAGTGGGCGACATCGACTGTCGCCGGCCGGTACCAGACGGTCTCCTTGACCGCACTCTGCTGCACGCGGCCGTCGATCATCACGGTGATGTCATCCCCCATGAAAAAGGCCTCCGCGAGGTCGTGGGTGATCATCACGGTGGTGAAGCCGTGCTCGGCCTGGAGGGCTTTGACCAACCGCCAGAGTTCGCGCCGCAGGGTGTCGTTCAAGGCCGAGAAGGGCTCGTCGAGCAGGAGCAACTTCGGGCGGGCGGCCAGAGCCCGCACGAGCGCCACGCGCTGCCTTTCCCCGCCGGACAGGCTCTCGGGACGGCGATCAAGCAGATGGCCGATGTCCGCGGCCCTGACCAACTCGTCGAGGATTCGCCGCGTGTCGCCCTGGGCCTGGCGGCGCATGCGGTCGCCGAACACGAGGTTTTCGCGGACTGAAAGGTGAGGGAAGAGCGCGAGGCGCTGCGGCAGGTAACCGATGTCCCGACGCTCGATCGGCAGGCCGACCAGCGGACGATTTGAAAGTTGGATACTACCGCTCGTGGGGTGACGAAACCCGATGATGGCTTCGAGCAGCGTGGTCTTTCCGGAGCCCGACGGGCCGAGGATCACATGAATTCGGCCGCGCGCTGCCCGCAGCGAGATCCCGGAAAGGCGAAATTCCCCGGCGCGCACGCAAAGCTGGTCGATCTCAAGCATGGTGCCGATCCCTCAGGAAAGTGCGGGCGCCGTAGAGTGCCGACAGACCAATGACCAAAAGCACGAGGATGAGCGCCACCGTGCCCTCGATATCGGCCCCGGAAAGCCGCATGAAAATGGCGATCGGCAGGGTCTCGGTCCGCATCGCCATCGTGCCCGCGATCGTGATGGTCGCACCGAACTCACCCATCGCCTTGGCCCACGCGAGCACGCCGGAGGCGATCAGCCCCCGCCGGGCCAGGGGCAGGGTGACAGTGACAAAGGCCCGGACGGGCGTGGCTCCGAGCGTGCGGGCGACGCGTTCGTATTCCTCCGGCACTTCATCAAAGGCCGCCTTCATGAAGCGCACCGCGATGCCGAGAATGGTGACGAACTGCGCCAGCACGATACCCGCGAAGGCGAAGACGAATCGGATGAGGTGCGCCTGCACCCATTCGCCCACCGGGGTGTTGAAGAAGATCAGCAGAATCGCGCCGAGTGCGGCCGGTGAGACGATGATGGGAAATTCAAGGATTGCGTCCACGACCCCACGCCCGGGGAAGCGGTGGCGCGAAAGGGCATAAGCCGCCGGGATGGCAATCACCATCGCCAGCGCCGTCGCCACCGTCGAGGCCAACAGACTCAACTGAATGCTGAAGAGGATGCGCTCGGAAGTCAGCGCTCCGACCAAGGCCGTGCGGTCAAAAAAGTACGCGAGGGACGCGATCAAGGCCGCGTAGATTCCCAGGACCGTCAGCGCGCTGAACACGGTCAGGCGACGAAAGTTCATGGTCGTCGCCCTTTCATTTCTGCAGCCATTCCCGGGGGACGGTGTATTCCCCTCCCACCGGCTTGGTGGCTCCGAGCCAGGAAAAGGCCTCCTCGGGGTGGGCGAAGTAGTGGTGGCGGGCGAAGATCGCGCGTCCTTCTTCACCGGTCAGAAATTCAATGAAGGACTCGGCCTGTTTTCGGTTCTGGGTGAACCGTGAAATCGCGATCGGGATGTAGCCTACTCGGACGATCTCGGACGGTTTCAGGGGGATTGTTTCAATCCGATCGGGATCCCAGTGGTTGAACACGCCCCATCCGATCACCGCGTCGACCTGCTTCAGGGAGATCGCGGTGGCGGTCTTTTCGCAACTGGCGGTGTAGTTGAGAAGGTTCTTGCGGAACGCCTGCTTTTCCTCGGGTGAGAACTGATTCTCGATGATTTCGACCGCGTAGGCGCCGACACATACGCCTTCCGGGTTGGCGATTGCCACCGTTATTCCGGGGCGGATCAAGTCCTTCAGCCCACGAATTCTGTGCGGGTTGCCCTTCTGCACGTTGATCGCCGAGACCAGATAGACGATGATCCTTTCCGTGTCGGCGATCACGTCGCCTTCCCGCTTGGCCTTGTCCATGTAATCCGAAGAGCCGGGAAAATAGAGGTCGCCCTCACGGGCGAGTTTCATCTGGGCGAGCACATAACCTGAACCGCCGAAAATGACGTCAGTTTTGATCCCGGTCTTCTCTTCGAAGCGGCGGACGGCTTCGTCAGTCGGTGGCTTGCTGGCTGCGCCGGCGTAAATCAGCAGGCGCCCCTTGGCGGAAGCCGTGGCGCTGCCGAGCAGGGAGATGAGTAGAACGCAGAGGATCCGCGGGATGAAAGCTCGAACCATGGGCGGTTGGTGGGGCCGTTACCACCCGCCCCTATTCCGGGAGTTCAACCCTCGAGGTGTGGGCAACTCATTCGTTTGGCGAATGATGGACTGAGGGTAAGGGTGCCGGGGAGCCATCAAGCGAGCAATAGGTGGCGTAATTGTGGGTTGGTCAAGCGGGCTCGACATGGCTGTCGCCGGGCTTAACGTCTTCGGCGCTTCCCGTCCTCGGTTTGTTCCTCTCCAGGCACGGACTGGGCGAAAGTGACCAAAGACCCAACTCGTCTGATGACAACCGAAGACTCCTCCACACCCTTCATTAGGAACTTGCGCGCCGCTTCCGGCGGCCTGCTGTTGACCGTTCTGACGCTCCTCTTTGGACAGGGATTGGGCGTCGCGTTCGGGCTCAACGAGGACGCCCTCAAATCGCGGATCAAGACCGACGCGGCGGCCGTGCGGGAGACGGCCTACCGTGGCGACGACGCAGCGATGAAGGCGGTCACCGACAAATCCTGGGCCTACCTCCAGCGGGCGCACCTGCACGCGGGCAGCATGGGAACGACTGCGCTTGGATTGATCATTCTCGTGTGCTTGCTGGGAGTCTCGCGACAAGTGGCGATGGCCCTGAGCCTCGCACTCGGAGGCGGGGGATTGGGTTACTCCATCTATTGGCTTTGGGCAGGTTTCAGAGCGCCGGGACTCGGAAGCACCGGTGCCGCCAAGGAGTCGCTCGCCTGGCTGGCGATGCCGTCGTCCGGCATCTTTGTTTTGGCGACGGTTGCGGTGTTGGGCGTGCTGGTTGGGTCGCTTCTGGGTCGCAGAGATCCGCGCTGAGATTCCCGGCCGGCTGAAACGGTTTCTCCCAAGGCAGCGTTCCCTCCCTCATCACTTTCCGGAAGTAGGAAGGCGGGTGACGCGGGTGACCGCTGGCCAGCGCCGCGATGGATTTGTTCCCGAGGGCGTGGGTCCGTTTTAGGCAGTCGAGCGTGGATTGCGCTTCGTGCACGCGGGATCGATCAGCCGATCGCGGTATTCAGACGGGGATTCGCCGACGATCCGACGGAAGACGCGGTTGAATTGGGATACGGATTGAAAACCCGCTTCATACGCGGCCTCGGTAACTCGCGTGTCGCGGTTGAGAAGCGCATACTTGACTTTTTCTATGCGCACGCGGGCAAGGTGGCTGGTAAATGTGAGTCCCGTCTCTCGTTTGAAAATCTTGCAGAAATAGTACGGACTCACGTGCACGGAATGAGCGACAGTCGCGAGCGTCATATCGTCGCCGTAGTGAGTATCTATGTAGTGGCAGGCCCGGTTGATGACGGGCGACCCGCAGCTCCTTTCCGCGATCATCAACTGATTACCCATCATTGCGAGATGGCGTGCGAAAATGACCAGCAGGCTGATCAAGGATTGATATTCGCTCCTCGGAATGGCGTGAGCGGCGAAGTAAGCGGTTCGCAAGCGCGGGATATCGAGGAGCGGCCGCTGTTCGGCGAGGCGCCGGATCAGTCGGTTAAACCGTCCAACCGACGTCGGCAGCAACAGAACTTGACCCGTCCTCAGGTAACCCACAATACGCAGTCCAAGACGGATCGGAACTACGGACTCGATGAAGGCGGCATCGCACTTGAGAGCCCGTGTTTCCCCGCTCCCCTCGGGATCGAGAGTTTGCAGGTCGAGTTCCCTGGCTGCCTGGGTGCTCCCCGCGAGGAGGGCATGCAGGCACCGGTCGGAGGCTGAATCCGGCGGGAAGGGCGCACTCGCTCCCGCCACTTGGATCACGAGTTGCGTCCGGAAAGTCGTCTCAAACGCGTCACGGTAGGTCCGGAAGAGCTCCGACTGCTCCAACTGCTTGATCAGCGCATGATCGCTTGCCGGATCCGAGTCCTGGGGATGGCGAGTCGACTGCTGATTTTCAGGAGTCAACATCAACGAGTCTACTTGATCTTCGGCATGTTGATATCCCCTGAGCCGCCGATTACGCCAAATCCATAGAGGAGCCAGATGATCACCGCGATGACCACGACAACATTGAGGATCTGCTTAATCTTTCCGTCCATCGGGATGAACGTGTTGACGAGCCAGAGGAGGACGCCGACGACGATAAGGGTGAGAACGACAGAAGTAAGGGTCATGGGAGCGGAGTTTGGTTGAGCGGAAAACTCTCAAACAATAGCGGAACCCCGGACGTTGGGTATGGGGTGAAACCCTAATGGCGACGGCGGGATGATGCGCGTTCGTCGGTGCGCGGGGGGTAGGGCTTCACCCCATGAGCGACGTCTGGCGCTCAAGCGGATTCAGCGCTTACCTAATGGCGTCGTCCACCGACGTGTGCCGTTGCAGGGTTTGATGGCCAAGGACCCGACCCTCTGACTGCGCAACCTCTGTCCCCATGCCTTCCATGTCGAAAAACCCAGTGGCTCACTTCTCGAAGAAGTACATTGCGGCTCTCCGACTGCATGCGAGGGGACGATCTCGAGCGGTCCCTTCGACCGCGCAGGGTTTGGGACGCACGGCGGTGGTTTTGGGATTGGAGACTTGGGACTTGGCCCGACTGCACGCCGAGGCTTTGCACGCGCTGATGGCGTCGCCCCGGTTGGCCGCGCGCAAGAAGTCGGTGGAGAAGCAGGTGGGGGCGTACTTTCTCGAGACCCTGGCTCCGATCGAGGAAACCCACCGGATCGCCCGAACGGCGAAGCAACAGATTCGCGAACTCGATGCCGCCCTCGAGGCAAAGGACGAGGCGCTCGAGTCGGCGCGGAAGAGGTTGGCCCTCGAGGTCTCGCGCCGGCATGCCGCGGAGGATGGGTTGGCGAAAGGGTTGCGCGATTGTGATGTACTCTTGGAGCATTCCCGCCTCATGCGCGTGCAGATGCGGGGGCTGGCCCGAAGACTTTTGACGGCGCACGAGGACGAGCGCGGGGAAATCAGCCGCGAATTGCACGAGGAGATCGCTCAGACCCTCGTCGGTATCAACGTACTGCTGTCCAGCCTGAGCAAAGCGGCGATGATCAATACCGCCGTGCTCAAGCGAAAAATCGCGGCCACCCAGCGCCTGCTCGTGCAGTCGGTGACCACGGTCCACCGGTTCGCGGGCCAACTCCGCCCTTCGCTGCTCGATGACCTGGGTCTGATCCCGGCGCTGCGTTCGTACTTGCGAGCGCTTCCGTTGCGCCATGGTTTGCGGATTCACTTCAAGGCGTTCGCCGAGGTGGAGGCGTTGGAGGACTGCAAACGCACGGCCTGCTATCGGGTCGCCCAGGAGGCGTTGCTCAATGTCGTTCGCCATGCCGGGGCAAGCATGGCCCTGGTGGAGATCAAGAAAGTTGGGAACGGGGTCCGCATGGAGGTGTCCGACAACGGGAAAGCTTTCGACCCAGCCCGGGTGTTTGCGTCGGAAACAATCGAGCGGCTCGGACTCCTGGGAATGCGGGAGCGCGTGGAAATGGTCGGCGGCCGGTTTTCCATCGTGTCCGCCGCAGGAAAGGGTACAACGGTGAGAGCCGAGTTTCCGTTCAGTACCGATCGTCGAATCCATCCATCATGAAGCGTGTCACCATTTTGTTGGCGGAAGACCACGCGATTGTTCGTGAGGGTCTGCGGAGCCTGCTGGAGTTGAGCACCGATTTCGAAGTCGTGGGCGAGGCGTGCACCGGCCGTCAGGCGGTCGAGCTCGCGCTTACGTTGCAGCCCGAGGTGGTCGTGATGGATGTCGCGATGCCGCTGCTCAATGGTTTTGAAGCCACCCGGCAGATCCTCCGCGCGATGCCCAAGACCAAGATTCTCGTGCTCTCGGCGCACAGCGACGACGAGTATGTGACTCAGATGGCCGCCGCCGGTGCCTCCGGCTATCTAGTGAAGCAATCGGCCGGTCACGTATTGGTCCACGCGATCAAGGAGATCGTCAAAGGGAATCCCTATTTCAGTCCTTCGATCACCAGCCGCCTCCAAGATGCGTCGAGGAAGTCACGCGAAAGTGGAGGCAAACCGGCGATGCCGAAAGCTCCCCTGACCCCGCGGGAGGCGGAGGTGCTGCAACTGATTGCCGAGGGTGCCGCCAACAAGCAGGTCGCGGCAGAACTGGGAATCAGCATCAAGACGGTGGAAAAACACCGCCAACACCTGATGGACAAGCTGGAGATTCACGACACCGCCGGGCTCACCCGACATGCCATTGCCACCGGGGTGATTGAGAGCAGCGTGCAGGTGACCATCGTCTGAACCGGGCCGATGCCCGATCGTCAGAGGCCAAAAATCTGAATCGCGCCGCCGCTGACGGCAATCGTACCGCCCGCGATCACGTGATTGTAGCGGGCAAACCGTTGCGTCGGAACCCAGCCCAGGCCGAAGCGTGCTCCGAGGACGATGATCAACATCGACAGCACGGTGACCAGGGAAAAGGCGGAAGCGACCAACCAGGCGCCGGACCAACCGGTAGTCGCGGCGGGGTAGATGAAAAGTGGGATCAACGGTTCGCACGGTCCGAACACAAAGATGGCAAAAAGTATCCAAGGAGTGAGGCTGATCTGCTCGCCCGTTTTGGGGTGGTGCACGTGGTCTGACGAATGGAGCCGAATCAAGTGATCATGCGAGTGCCCGTCCGGAGAGCGTGCCTGCAGCCGCCACAGCCCCCAGGCGGCGTAGAGCGCTCCAAAGATAATCAGCGCCCAGGCGGCGACTTCCCCGCGAAACGACTCGATCCATTCGAGCCGCTTGAGGCTCGCTCCGAGTCCGTAGCCGAGCATGCCGAGCACCACGGACCCGGCGACATGGCCGAGGCCGCAGGCCAAGGTGATCGCGGCCGTCCGGCTGAAGGACCAGTTCCTCGCCTTCGCCATGACGATGAACGGCAGGTAGTGGTCCGGCCCGATCGCCGTATGAATGAACGCGACGACCGCCGCATTGAAGGTCAGAAGCGTGATGTCCGGTCCCATCGCCGGCGCTCAGTTGACCGCGGCCAGACGGCGCGCGAGTGCGTGCACCCGCCGGGCCGCTTCAGGAACGGCCGCGGCGACCGGGGCGGAGAGCTCAAGGCACATCGGGTGGATCGTCTCGACCGAGACGGTCAGCAGGTGAATCTCGGGGAACTGTCCGAGCAGCGCAGC
>Ga0154020_10004335_pt1 | contig 16929 bp, 12 predicted proteins | sample Klosneuvirus_201_FD_109709 | JGI IMG/M metagenome (GOLD analysis project Ga0154020, IMG submission 109709) | Active sludge microbial communities from wastewater, Klosterneuburg, Austria - Klosneuvirus_20160825_MG | ecosystem: Engineered > WWTP > Aerobic digester > Activated sludge | place...
GGCACCACCGAGGGCTGCACGCAATAGCCGAGGTCGATGCCGCCGTAGCGGCCGGCGTGGAGGATCTGCTGGAAGGCCACCGCGCCGGCGTCGTGGATGTACTGGGCGATGGTCTCGAACTGCGGCAGGAACTTGTCGTCGTGGATGGCGACCTGGCGGAAGTAGGCCTTGCCTTCGCCGAGCGGGTCCGGGTAGGCGCCCTGGTTGGTGATCAGGCCGCAGCCGGTGGCGGCGATGACGCGCACGCGCGCCAGTTCGCGCGGCGTGATGCTGCCGTCGCGGCCGTTGTAGTTGGAGACGCAGCAGGCGCCGTACTTGACCAGGTTCTTGGTCTTGAACTTGCCGATCTGGCCGGGCTGGAAGAGGTGCTTGAGCTTGAGTTCGCCGGGGCGGGTCGTCACTTATTTCTCCTTTGATTCAGAATTTCTCTCTCCCGGGTCTTATGCAAGCGAACGCTTGCCTCAGATACTTTCTGATGTCCATTCAAAATAAGCGGATGGCCGCGCTGCAGTTTCCCCAAGCCGAACCCTTGAACATGAGCCAGTCTCGTAACGAGTACAAACTTCAGGTACCAACCGGAGAGAACTACTAGGATTGCTGAGATGGATATGTTGATAAGACTAAATGGCGAATCCAAATAGGATCCGGCGATAAACAGCACAGGGAGGAAATGGCCAAACAACACGAACCGCGACCCCAGCCTCGGTAATGCAGCTATGACTTGCGATGGAGGATCGGAAGAAAATAGTCGTCCCCGGTATAGAAACCACGCAAACAGGCGCAGTATCAGGAATCCAACCAAAAGCATTTGAATGTTTCCGGATGGCTCGGAGAAGGCGGCCTGAACAATAACTAAGTAAGCTACTCCCTCTACCATTCCCGTCGTAACGACAAGCATTACAATCGACGGTTCACGCCAAGCCGGAACGCCCTTCGCAGCACGAAGTATGCGAGCTTGGCAGTATAGGAATGCAATTCCTGCTATGCCCGCTGCCATCGTGAGCCATGTCAATCGGAACAGCACCGACCCCGCAGCCAATAGAAAGGCACACCCTGCTACATAAGCCTCGCGCGTCATCCATGAATTCTGCGGCTTGAACATGACGTTAGCCGCCCGCCAAGGCCGGCCAATCTCAAGCCAAACCATGGTCAGGCCAGCTCCTATCAACGCCATGCCTAATAGGGTTGCGGGCAGGTGTACTGATGCTCCACTTCCTGCAATTGCAGCTGCCAGTAGAAGTGCGCCACCGCCACCGCCGAACATAAAATTTGCCGCGGCACGCCAGTCCCAGTTGGTTTGCAATATTGCCGCGTATCGCATCAGGTCTTGCCCTCGTCCCAAAGATAAAAAAACCCAGGATTGGTGCCGAGATCGTCGTGCATTTGGAACCACACGTTTTCGCTAAGCAACTTCGAGACATTGCTTTGAGGATCTTCTATATCCCCGAAATGCAATGCTTTTGCTATGCAGGCGTTAGCACATGCCGGGCTCGCCTCAGGATCCACACCAGGCTTGAGCCCTTTAGCCGTTCCTTCATCAATGCGATCGCTGCAGAACGTGCACTTTTGAGCAACACCTAGACGACCCTCATCGAACCGCTGTTCTTCCTGTGGGGTTGGTGTTTTGCCGTAGGCGAACGCGGACTTGTCTACCTTGTATCGCGCCTGATAGGGGCAGGCCACAGTGCAGTAGGCGCAACCGATGCATAACTCATAGTCGATTGTGACGATTCCATCTGCGCGTTGATCCGTTGCGCCACTTGGGCACACCTCAAGACAGGGAGGGTCTGCACAATGCATGCATCCGACGGGCATAAAGAGGCGGTTGACGTTCGGAAATTTCCCCGTTTCGATATCCAGCACCTTGCGCCACTGCACCCCCGGCGGGGTAGCATTGGTATGCTTGCAAGCTGCGGTGCATGTCTGGCAACCGACACACAGCCGCAAGTCAGCTACCATGGCATAGCGCGTCAAAGCCATCCTCCCTTGCGCATCCATTCGCGTAAGACAACAAACGCGTCCATACGAATCACTTATTGATCCCAGTCATAACCACATGCGGCGCACATGCCGCTATCCATAACCACTAATGCTTTCATTGGAAAACTTACGCTGCTTGAAGGTGAGACAACATCCGAAGAACGCATTCTTTGTCCCCAAAGCGCAAACTTTGATGAGCTCAGGAGCGATATTGCCGAACCAAACTCTTGCGCTCAGCGGATAAATGTTGCGCTGGAGCGCTAGAACACGACCGGTACCCCGGCCAATATCCAAATCTATCTAAGGAGCTGGGATATGGCCGAGCGATCGTTCAGGCAGGAAGTTGGGAAGCTTCGGCTTAAGGCTGGAGAGGAATTCCGAGGCGAAGGCATCCTTGCCGTTGCAAAAGCTTTGTTGCAATCAGGTGTGTCCTATGTGGCCGGCTACCAGGGCTCACCAATCTCACATTTGATGGATGTGTTTGCTGACGCCAATGATTTGCTCATGGAGTTGGGTATTCGATTCGAGCATAGCGCCTCTGAAGCAACGGCCGCAGCTACACTCGCTGCGTCAGTCAACTACCCGTTACGGGGTGCGATTACATTCAAGTCGACCGTTGGCACAAACGTCGCTGCCGACGCTCTAGCCAATCTTGCCTCGGGTGGGGTAACAGGTGGTGCGCTAATCATCGTCGGCGAGGATTATGGCGAGGGTTCCAGCATCATGCAGGAACGGTCGCATGCCTTTGCGATGAAATCGCAAATTTGGTTACTCGATCCACGCCCTGATCTGCCTTCCATCGTCAGCGCCGTTGAAAGGGGTTTTGAGCTCTCCGAGGCAAGCAATACGCCGGTCATGCTCGAATTGCGGGTACGTGCCTGCCATGTACATGGCTGCTTTATTGCCAAGGACAACGTACGCGCCGACTTTGCCTTGGCTGATGCTATGGAACGGCCAGTCCGGGACGTCAGCCGCATTGTCTTGCCACCGGCAAGCTTCCTACATGAGCGTGAAAAGGTTGATAAGCGCTGGCCGGCAGCCATCAACTACATACAACAAGCTGGACTCAACGAGTTTCTCGGAGAAGGCAATGCCGATATCGGTATTATTGTCCAGGGAGGGCTATTCAATACTCTCAACCGAGCACTCGAATTGTTCGGTTTATCGGATGTATTCGGACGATGCCGCTTGCCCTTGTACGTGCTAAACGTCACTTATCCGATCGTCGATGATGAGGTTCGTCGCTTCTGCTCGGGAAAGCGAGCAGTTCTGATGGTAGAGGAAGGGCAACCGGAGTTTATCGAGCACAATCTCAATACCATCATTCGCAGGCTCGATTTAAGTACGAGAGTTTGCGGGAAGCAATTTTTCCCACAGGCTGGTGAATACACCGCTAGTGTAATGGCTAGGGCACTCCATGGGTTCCTGGAGACCTATCAGCCTGAGCTCATCCAGGGCCGCTCGAACCCTGAGAATCTACCCAAGTGCAATTCTTCGCTTGATTCGTTGGTTCATCCCAGACCGCCATCCTTTTGTACGGGATGCCCGGAGCGTCCGATCTTTTCCGCGATGAAGCTCGTGGAGCGTGAGCTTGGGCAACACCATGTGAGCTGCGATATCGGATGCCATCTGTTTTCAATTCTTCCCCCTTTCAATATTGGCGCCGCCACAATGGGCTATGGCCTTGGGTGGGCCAGTGCAGCCGCTTTCAATACACCAGATACCCAGCGGCGCACTATTTCTGTGATGGGTGACGGCGGGTTTTGGCATAACGGACTTACCAGTGGGGTGGGTAACGCTGTTTTCAATAAAAGCGATGGGGTATTAGTTGTCGTTGATAACCGCTACACAGCGGCTACAGGTGGCCAGGATATTCTCTCTTCTACTGCGCAGAATTCTCTACGTACCACTAACCAACCGATCGAAAGCGCCATTTCTGGCGTGGGTGTCGACTGGATCAGAACCGTTCGTCGAACCTACAGCGTTGAGCAAATGCGTTCTGCCCTGCGCGAGGCCTTGACCACAAAGCATAGTGGTCCAAAAGTCATCGTCGCGCAAAGCGAGTGCATGCTCAACAAGCAACGTCGCATCAAGCCAATGATGCGCAAGCTAGCCAGAGAAGGTCATCGTGTCGTACGGGAAAGGTTTGGTGTAGACAGCGACGTTTGCACAGGAGATCACTCCTGCATTCGGCTTTCCGGCTGTCCCTCGCTTTCAATCAAAGACAACCCGGATCCTTTACGTAGAGATCCTGTAGCGCATGTTATGGATTCATGTGTAGGTTGCGGCCTTTGTGGGGAGGTTGCACAGGCTGCGGTTCTTTGTCCCTCCTTTTATCGCACTAGCATTATCAGCAATCCAACAACCTGGGAACGATTCAAGTCAGCAATTGCCAACGCGCTTATAGGTTTCCTGCAAAAGCAGAATGAGCGGCGGTTGGCACAATGACAAACGAGGGAAGTGTGATGCCCAATAAGGTTATCAGTATCGCCATCCTGGCCATGGGCGGCGAAGGCGGGGGTGTGCTTGCAGACTGGATTGTCGAACTTGCCGAGCATGCTGGCTATATCACTCAATCGACTTCAGTTCCCGGTGTTGCGCAGCGAACCGGGGCCACCATCTATTACGTTGAAATCTATACCGGTGCGAAATCGGTCTCCGGGAAAAATCTCAAGCCAGTGTTATCGCTGATGCCTGTACCGGGTCATGTTGATATTGTTATTGCATCGGAGCTCATGGAAGCCGGACGTGCCATTCAGCGTGGGCTGGTATCTCGAGATAAAACAACACTTATCGCCTCGTCACACCGTGTCTATTCAATGACAGAGAAGATCGCCATGGGTGATGGTCGAATCGATTCACGGCAGTTGATAAGAGCTGCTTCAGATGCGGCGAACCGCTTTGTTTGTGCTGATTACGCAAAACTCGCGCAAGAGTCTGGCAGCCTGATAAGCGCTGTACTTTTCGGTGCATTGGCAGGGGTTCAGTTGCTTCCGCTCACCCGCGACCAATATGAAGCGGCGATACGTCGTGGCGGTGTTGGAATCGAATCCAGCCTGGCGGCCTTTGCGGCAGGATTCGATAGTGTAAATCATGGCGGTACTTCTGATTGCGTATCTGGCCCTGGCAGCTCCCGACCTGGTCCTGCATTGGCTAAGCTGGTCAAACGCATTGAACAGACCTTCCCCCCTGCATCGCATGAATTGCTTTTCGTGGGAATGATCCGTCTGGCGGACTATCAAGATGTGGATTATGTTGGTGAATATATCGATCGCTTAGAGTCAATTCTCGGGTTGGACAACCTACACGGAGATGGGGAGTACCGCCTGCTCTGTGAAACAGCTCGTCATCTCGCTCTGTGGATGAGCTACGAAGATGCCATACGTGTTGCGGATTTGAAAATTCGTAAGCGACGATTCGAACGTATTTCACGTGATGTCGGTTGCAAAGGGGATCAGTTGCTGGAGATAGAGGATTTCTTTCATCCACGCATTGAAGAGATAGCCGACATCATGCCGGCCTCACTCGGTCGATGGCTGTTGTCATCCAGGATTGCTCTGCGGATCAAGATGGGCGGTCGTGTAATCAAGACCTCCTCGATACGTGGTTTTCTGCAACTCTATGTCGTCGCCGGATTGAGGCGGTGGCGAAGAAGTTCTCTACGCTTCTGTGTCGAGCAGAAGCGCATGCTGGCATGGCTTGAAAACATCAAAGCTGTAGCCACGACCGATTATGAGCTGGCGATCTCTTTGACAAAGTCTCAAAGACTTATTAAAGGATATGGTGACACACACCACCGCGGGAACGCCAATTACGAGACTGTGCTCGGCGCACTTCCCTGTGTGCGAATGAAAGATAGGCCCTCGGCAACGATGGAAAATCTTATCCGAGCTGCTCTCGCAGATGAGAGCGGGAATGCCCTCAAAAAGGCGCTTCAGGCACTATAGCCGTGGCAGTGCCTCCAACATCACTCATCTCGCGTTCAAACCTGAGAACTTTCCGAATCAAGCCAGCCTCAGGATTTCTGGCATAAATACTTCATTCACGAGCAAAGGCATTTTATCTCTAATAAATACGGACCGTCTTGCCCAGAGAGTTTCGTTGCGAACCAGAATGTGCCTGAGCGAGTGTTGGGCATCCAACTTTTTATATACTAGCTGACTCCGACGAATGCCTGGATCAGAAAACAGTACCGCGCCGATCGGTTTATTTCCTATCTTGGAAAGAACTTGCCAGGCCCCTCGCATGCTTTCTTGAGGGAGTACGCTACGAGCGTACACAACCGGGCAACCGTCAGCATACAAGCTTACCTCGCGCACCCAAGCCAACCTCCGGTTCCTTAGCCCAAAGACAGCGGATTCATCGGTAAAGGGATACGCCAGGGCTTGGCTAATGATTGCCACCCTGAATTGATTACAACAATTCTGAATTTTCCTTGTCAGCGACCCTTTATCAGTCAGCCAACTGCGCAGAGAAGTATCTTGGAGTTGTAAATGAGACTTCCAGCCCCATCTCGGAGAGAGCCAAGATACGTGGCACATTGATCACAAATGCAGTATCGGAGAGTGATAACTGGCTACGCGGGGATTAATGCAAGTACTCGCAAGGGGCTACCTGAGCCATTCTTGATTTTGAGCGGAGCAGCGATAATCATCGCGCCTTGCGGCGGAAGTTGATCAAGATTGGTCAGGCACTGCAAACCGTAACGGTTGGCCCCATGCATTAGAGTATGGCATGGGTAAGGAGTTGGCCAGCTATGAGACTGGCCGGCGTCAGTATTGATGGTCTCGACACCAAAACCAAGGACCTTGCGCTCGTGGATCAACCACTCAACAGTCGCCTGCGCTGGCCCAGGAGTGTGTGGGCCATCTTCACGCATATTCACGAAATCCTCAGGCATCTTGCGCTTTGACCAGTCGGTCCGGAAAAGCAGCCATGCTCCCTCCGGAATACGGCCATGCTTTGCCTCCCAAGCCTGCAAATGCTCGATCGTAAGCAGCCAATCCGGATTTGAAGCAGCCTCGGCCGAGCAATTCACAACCGCTGCAGGTGCCATGAATACACTGGGATCAACTGTATCCACTGTGTTGTTCGGATAGTCTTTACCAGTCACCCAATGGACAGGGGCATCGAAATGGGTACCCGTGTGCTCGCCACAGGAGAAGTTGTTCCAGTACCAAGCGGGCCCTTTCTCGTCGTAGCAGCAGATTTTTTCCTGCTTGAAGGACCATACCTGACCGAATTGTGGAGGCAACTGGAGCGCCGGGAAATCAGCCGATAATGTTTGCGTAAGGTCTACTACCCTGATCCGACCCGCGATTAAATCAGCGCTTAAGCGAGCAATTGATTCGTTCTTGTTCATTGGATGCGCTCCAGGAAGTTTTATGCCCAACGTAAGCCCAAGTTGCCAGATATCGTCCGAGGACAGATTTGTTGTCTTGGGATTCTTACATGGGAAGCTACTTACACTGGTACCCCAGATCAATCCAGAAAGCGCACTCCATATCCTTACAGTGCAGATAACCATATTTCAGTATTTATTCGGCGTGGCAAGCACAGCCATTGTTACTCTAGAGACGCAAACTAGCCTGTCTGATTCATCGGTAATTCGTACGTCCCAGACTTGGCTTTTGATTCCAATATGTAATGGCTTGGCGACTCCAAATACCCATCCATCTCTGACTGCACGGATGTGATTGGCATTGATTTCCTGACCTACGCAGTGGTACTTACCTGGATTCACAACATATGCCGCAGCCCAGGATGCTAACGTTTCGGCCAGAACCACCGAAACGCCTCCATGCAGAGCGCCTGCGGGTTGTTGCGTACGGCGGTCAACCGGCATCCGCCCTTTGAGGTAGTTAGGGCCAGCTTCAAGTATTTCTATACCAAGATGGCCATTGCAACACTCCTGCCCCCGCTGATTAACGTAATCAATAGGAAAAGATGAGTGCCAAATTGCTTTCAAGCTTGTTTCAGACATAAGGCGCTCTATTTTATTGAATATTCAAACCAGAAAAATGGACATGTATAACCATGTTTGCCAATGTTAAACATAGAAGGCCTATATATTTATGCTGATTTCTCAGGCCTTCCAATTCTCCATCAACTGACCTCGCTTTACCTTCGATAATTCATCATGTCGGCTGCTTTAAGAAGTGTGAGTAAGGTAGTCGAAGGAGTTGAATGCTTGGAGCCTGGTCGACCGGGTTCACATTTGAAGCCGCCTGATTGTGTCAGACCATCAGGTTTTTGAGTGCCGCGTTTCGGCCGAAGCGGATATTCGATGGAACCTGTGCGAAATATCGGCTAGAAGCCGCCACATGTAATATTTGAGGGTAATCAAGAGAGCTTGGTGGGGCTCACCCAGTGAGCCTCTGGTCAGTTACCGTAAAGAGCATGTGTTCAGGAACAGCGCTCATCGAGCGGATGGCTTATGCGTAGCTTTTTCTCGGGGATGTTTTTTGCTTTGATGATCTTTGGCACCCTACTATCGTTCCTGCAGGGTATGTGGTGGTTAATGCCTTGCGCACTGGCCTTGGGGTGGATAGTAGATAGGGCGAGAAAGTGGATGCTTCGTAGTGAGGGTGGGCCTTGAAACTTATTCTGGGTTAATCTACCTGCAAGATGTGAGATCGTCTTAACGCAACCGTGATCCTGTGTCTATGATGTCTCGCCAAGACAAGTTACTCGAATCGCTTGCTTCAGGGCGACGGCTCTGCGACGACTGCCTCTCCGAAATTACAGAAGTAAAGCCAAGACAGTCCGTTTGCCAAGCGTGCAATGTTCTGAGGGGAAAGAAGCTAATTTCTCGCCTAACCGAACGTTGTGAGGCATGTGGCCGAATGAAAATTGTTAACGCCTTGGTTTCAAAAGTGCGTCAATTCCCCAAGATAAGGGCGAATGCAATTGTTGCGTCGGTGGCGTCAAACACTTCGTCGTCTAGCAAACCGTGGTATTGGGAAGGCCACGTTCAGACTGAAATTGTGCGTTACCTGAAGGCGTCGAACGTTTCTATCCAGTCGGAGGCAAACACCGCTATTCGCGAGCAGGGGATAGATATTGAAGCCATCGACATTGACGGTCTGCCCCTGTGGGTGTCCGTTAAAGGTTTCCCAGAAAAGAGTTCAAACACTCAGGCCCGTCACTGGTTCGCAGGTGCGCTGCTTGATTTAGCGCTCTACAAAGACAAAAACCCAACAGCTAAGCTAGCCTTAGGATTACCAATTGGGTTCGCTACGTACGAGAGCCTTGTTAAACGTGCCCACAGTACCCTGGCGTTTTTCGGTTGCAACATATTCTGGGTAACGGAACGCGGAAAAGTAACCCGCGAGGTCATAGGGCAGGGTTGATAGGTGACTTCGGTAGGTCCTCAGGCCAAAGGAGGATTCGTGAAAGAGCCGGCGGCCTTTTGTTCGATCTGCCATTGAACGTCCGCTCTGTCAGATGCCGAACTTCCGCTTCGGCCGAACTGTTTGCATTCAACCCTTCAACGAGAGTACTTTTGAGGCTGAGAGACTGAGTACCTTTGTCCATATTGTTAGTAAGTGGCAAATTCCACTCCCGTATGAAAAACATCAGTCCCCGAAGGGTCAGTTAGACAATCGAATCTCATCTATTTCAGCTACCAGCTCGGCCGAATTGCGAATTGAGATGAGTTCCAGGTGACTGGGTGAGAAATCGGAAAGCTTCAGCGCCATGCGGACGATTGCATCGACAGCTACGTTTCGGAATTCCGCCGCGTAGAGCAGGAACCAGCCTTTCCGTTCTTGCAAGCCTCTGCCTTGAGGTCTCAGAAGCCTCATTTTCTTGGGGAAGTTGACGGCGCTGCAGGCAGGCGCTGATTCAACCTCCTCCGTAATTTGGATAATTTCCGCCTTGCCTCTGTTGACTGACTTCACACGAAAGCGAATACGGCGCTCTTGGCCCTCGGATGCGTGCTCAGGGAATAGTGGCATCGATATTCCGACCCTCCCGGAAGGAAATTCGATCGAGACACCCTGGCCCTTACGTGAGTGGATCAGGCGCCACAATTCCCAGTCATGCTCCGACAACTCCTCCACTACTCCCGTTATATCTATTCGGGAGAGCGAGGCAAGTCTGCTTGAAATTGCCGCGAGCTCTCCGACGCGTATGACAGTTGCCTCGGCTTCCTCTTTTAGGCGCGATAGCTCCATGCAGAGGCTGTTGAACGCAGACGCTAGCATTCTTGCATTTCTTCCATGACCAGCCGTAAGCAGCTGCATCTGTGGGGTCTCAACCAAATCGAAGGCAAGCCACAACAGCCCCTGATCGCTCACAATCCGTTCCTGGAGGTAGCAATGCATGAGATGCCTGGAGGAGGGCATCGTCGCCCGAACGGCTCTGCGCGCCTCCTCTTTGCGCTTTTTAATCTGTGCGTCAGTCAAGCCCGGCTTGGCCGGGCCAAGCGGGATTGAGAATGCATGAATGGCCTCACTCATCGGTTGTTCCCTTTTCAATAACCATGGAATTTTCAAATACCTTTTGGGCATTGCCGCACACCGCCGCAGCAAACATCACTGCATGCACACCCGTCATGCCGAGCGCCGCGTTGGGAAGCCCTTTGTTCTTGTCCCGCCAAAGGGAACCAGAAGCGAGCGCAAGATACGCTTGGGGGCGGCCATGACGCTGCCTGATGACATCCTTGATAGGCGTAATTGCGTGATTGCCGGAGAAGATGCCGTCAATGCCTGAACATATTTTCGTATCGATCTTTTCCGTTGCGCGTACAACCACGAGTGCTCGCGGAAACTCCGCCGCATCGAGCAATGAGGCGAATCCGGCTGCCGCCGCCGGTTTTTCGAGGGACAAGTAGCCCGCTCGGTAGCAACGAAGCCAGGAGTCGATCCCCTTCTGAGCCACCTCTCCCTGCAAGTTGGAAGCAAGGAAATCGTACAGACACCCGACCTTGTCCTGACCAGCGCGGCTCAGCTGAACGCGCTGTCCAACCCGTCCATTCAGGATCTGGCCAAGGCTGAATATCGGATCGACTACGGACTGATCGCGGAGCTGTAATCCTGCCTCACCAATCAACTGCAATATCTGGTGAGAGGCAGATACATATGCAGAAACCAGATCAGGCGACAAACCGCTCCTGAGCGAAATTGCTTTCGGAGAATGGCCATACCAGATGTCGTTCAGCAAATTCAGCGTACCCGCCAGATCAAGCGGGCCTACTGCTTGCGCTTGGAGAGGGTTTTCAGGTTCTACTGTCTTCCATCCATCGCTTGCCTTAGGCACGCACAGGTATGGCGTCGCTAGCTTGATGTAGTAAAGTGCCACCCCGCCGGGCGTTTCACCAGCATCCCGTCTGAGCCGACGTGCGCGCGCCTGGCGAAATGCGCTGGCGGACAGCGCGACATGGGGCCGAATCGTTGGCCAGAGTTCAAGCCGTTCGGCAATAACCTGATCCAACTCTTCTCTCAGCCATCTCTCTGGGAAATGAAAGTAATGAGCAAAGCCCGTTCCAGCTGACTCATGGCCTGCCTCAACCGCGCGTTCCTCGAACAGGTTGATATCGGCTATCGACAAACTGTTGTCGCGCTTTCCGTCCCAATCGATTGATACGCGAGTGTGCGAAAACGCATGCGTCCCTGCTGTAATATCGCCCGTCGCCGCCTTGATCAGCCGATTGAGCGTGAGGTAAAGCAGACCGCTCTTGTACTGGCGCTCCGGACAGTACGGGTCTCCAAGCAGGTAATCCTCAGGCAGGGCGCCATCTTGTTTCCTTCGCTTGATCCATTCGCGAAGCGGCTTTATTGCATGCTCCACGCGCAGCGATTGCGTTCGTCGTCCAGCAGCCGTCTTGACGCCGCTATCAATTGCGCGCGTTGCGATCTCGATCAAGGCGAGTTCGTTCTCGAACTGGATGTTGCAGATTCTCAGCTTCAGCAGTTCAGCAGCACGAATCCTGATGCCAGCAAGGATCTCGAATGCGACCTTAAGCTGCAATTGAAACCGCTCATCGCTCCCTCGCACTTCGACCCAAGAACGGACCAAGTCAATCTCGTGGCACCAGATCATATTGGCCTTTGGCGACGACGCCGGGATCCACTTGTGAAGCGACGCACACAGTGGCTCCACGTCCAGCCAGCAGCTCAGAAAGAAATGCCAACTGTTCAGGGCGGAGGCCAGGGTGCGCGCCTGGCTTGATGAAAGGCCGTGCAGCATCTTCTTATAAATTGCGATGAAATTCTGAGCGGAGAGTTGCTCAATTGATTTGCCTCGGAACGCTTCCATCAAGCGGATTGCCGCGGCGGAAACATACTTAGCCGGCGTGATGGCTTTCAGGTTAATTTTGGCCCGAGTGCCCGATTCAAGAAGATCAATCACCCACGCCAATATCAGGCCGGATATCGGACCCACAGCATCCGCCCGCAAGACCAACTTTCTGCAAGCCACCAACATCCTCTTCTTGTCCTCGGCATTGGACAAAGCTTTGTTGCGACGGCAATACTGGACAAGTTCTGCGACAAACCAGGAACCATGGTCAGCGCCCGATGGGTCCAGGTATACCCCAAGCGCACGAGCAAGCCCATCAATAAGCGCATGTCTATGCGCCGGGTTTCGATCCGACACGAGCGCGAGTTTTGTCTCTTCCCTGGCCAGAGCAGAACGGGGGAGCGAGGCAATGGAAACGGCGCGCACGCAGTGAGCCACGAGAGGATCGGCAACGTTCTCGGCCAGCCAGGCCTGAGCATCGAGGAGCAGAATATCAAGGGAGTAGTTCTGGCGTGAGCCACGAACCAGATCCATTAACAATTGGTTCAGGCTAACCAGTGTGGTTGCTACGTCGGTCTCCGAGGCCCGCGGCACTGCCATGGCCGCTTGCGTGAACAGACTGATGTAACGACGGTTTACACGTCCAAGCGGGTCACGCCAATCCAAGCAAAGTTCCGACTGCCACCTGTAGATGAAATTAACCTGAGCGAGCGCACGCTCTAGATCCTCGTACGTAGCGATACCGTCGAAAACGATAAGGCTCAGCGCAATGCGAACTTCTGGTAATGGAAAAGAAAGCTTTCCGCGCAGAACGATTTGCTGGATTTTCGAAAAGCGCGCAGCGGCAGCAGACTCCAGAGCGGCCGCCCGAAAATGAAAACGTCCCACCGGATCAGACTTGAGTCTGCCCTTGATATTCGCGGGGTCCAGCGACGCATCGATGACGTTGAGGAAGTGGTCCATTGTTTATCCTTTCATATCTTTGAATTAAGTCCGGGCACTGGCTGTACCCCAAGGGCTTCAAGCAGGCGCTCCTGGGTAGAGCAGATCTCGGCCGCAATATCTTTAAGCCGGTCGGCATTGGTTGAGCAGTGAGCTTCGACCCCGAGGGTGATATGCCTGAGCAGTACATCGATCCGCGAGCTACGGACTTTGGCATCGCGGAGCTCTACCTCCCAAAAATGACGGCCGAAGTCGCTTGTAAAGCGAAGCGCCTCTGGCCACCATCTGACGAGTGTCGCGCTGCCCAACGGGATGGGGCGGCATCTGATAACGTCGATCTCGAAGTAGAGCGCACGGCTGACACCACTGAGGTATCCATCCAGCATGCGCATTAGATCCTTCGCAGGTGAATCACTCATTCTCTTGAGACGTCGCTGCAATGCTTGACAATGAGCCATCCAAAACTTGAGTTGCCTTCTCAGCAGCTCGTTGATGGGCACCCGTACCTCGCCGGGGAAAATGCCGACATGCTTGTCAACGAAACTTGAGAACCTGGCCTCCGCGCGGAGGTTGTGCGTCGTAAACCGGAGTTCCCCTGCCTCACGCGCGGCCAGACACCACACGCTGAACGATGCGCACAGACGTGCGTAAGCGTTGTGAAACGTCAGTAACCGCGTCAGTCCGCAGTGACGTCCTGGCGTGAGCGCGGATATCTCTTCGGCCATCCAGCACCACCACGCGCTGATTGCTTCACGTCTCGGTACGATGCACGAGCCGACCGGCAGACCTGTTTGGAGTGGCGCTGGCGCTCCCCAACCCAGCGCTTCAAACAGGGCTGCACTTGCCTCCCAGATTTCTGTGCGCCGCACCCGGCAGTAGTAGAGCTTCGAGCTCGGGACGACAGAGAAGTCATTCGTCAAAAGCGCAGCGGCCAGACGATCGATGCCAAGCTGGACCGCCAGCGGCGCAGCCGAGATAAGAAAGCGCTTTGCCGACGGCGCAAGCACCGATGTGTTGTCGGGCAGGGTCAATTGACGCCCAGATGTACTTGCCTCAGGCAGCAACTCCGCAAGCGTTCTCGCCCAAGAATTGTGGGCAAACAGCTCCTTGAGAATTGTTGCGAGCCGCGCTGGCAGCGGCTTGACGGCAATCCGATTCGCTGAACGAAAGCACTTATCATAGCCAAGCGGCATCGCTGCGCCGGGAAACAAGGAATCAAGGTTCGTCTTGATTGTCCCGGCATCCACATCCAGCACCATCATCCAATCGTTCTCGTCACCCCGGCTCGCCAAGGGGATCTCCTTGGTCAGGCGAAGGGTCAAACCCGATGAGAACGCCACCAACGTCAGCAGCGCTGTCTGGTCATAGGATATTGCCCGCATCATCAAGGCCGAGGCGGACGCTTGAAGCTGCATGAATGTCTGATGACGACGATCGAGCAATGCCTGGCGCTGTCGTGGAGCAGCATATCTCATCTTCCGCGACAGCTCGAACCCCGCACCGATGTCAAACAACCGGACATCTCCAGTCCCCTCCGGATCAGAGTCGCCACCATCCTCAAAGAGCTTCGCAGCCTTAACCCTCATCTTGACGTACTGATTGGGCCAATCTGCGGGACGACCGAAAACATTCTTCCTCGTGGCTAGAAGTTCCGGTGTGAGCGTTCGCCGAATCTGGTTGGCAAAACCAGAATGAAATCGTTTTGCCGTTGCGAGGCCAAGGGCAATTTCCAATCCAGTTGCCTCGCGAGCTGCGCCAATATCCGCATCACGAAGCGCGGCTAACGTCAGACAGAGCGCATAAGGGGCATGAGCAGTGAGACGACGCAGGAGCGGCTGGTCTAGATGAGCGGAAATTGGGAATCGCTCAAAAACAGCAGCTGCGTCTTCACACAAGTATTCCAAATTGTTCTTTACCAGTTCGAATGTCTTCGAAGGTTTTGACAGCGTTGCCTCGTAACTTTGTACAGCTTTGAACACAGATTCCAAGGCAGTCTGAAGCCGTGGCGCATCTTCAGGCCCGTTCAGGACGTGCATCAGATTACGAAGCGTGGTGGCAGTCTCGGGTTTCAGTAGCTGTTCGAGCTGCCGAATGGTGATGCCAGTTTCAATGTGATGTGCCAGTGCTGCGTGCGAAACAAAAGCCATGAAGATCTCCCAAAATATGCAAAAGGAGCCCCCACCGCCAGGGAGCGGACGAAAAGAGGCCTCATCCGAGATTTCAGATGTGCCTTGACGATTTCTTTGGATTGATCAGCTAGGCGGCTAGCTGATGCCTATGAGGGCTTGATGGAAGCAACGATATTTGTCGAACGGCAAAATTCAATTCGGCAAATGGTGCAACAAGAAGATTTGGACAAGCTTATCCCGCGGTCACCGACGCGAAGCCAGTGTGCGAACTGTAGTGGAGGTCCAGTAGCAACCGCCACTTCCCGGAGACGGAAATGAGAACAAACTAGGCAAGAAGGGACGTGTGCCCAGCTTATCTTGAAATGACTGCTCGACGAGAGCAGGTTTCTGAGGCGTCAGAATTCAGACTGACGTGGCCTTGTGTCAACTCGGTCTGTGCCGATTGACGGGCATCCTGCCATGACTATTGCCTGATTGCAAGGCCTGTGCCCAATGAGAAGCAAAGGTCGTTTGATAGGCACGGTTTTTTGAGGAGCAAGTGTGACAATGAGCGGTATAAATCGTACTTGCACGAGCTCGCGTTGTCACACTTCAGTGATGGGATATTTTTGTAATTATCTGAATCCAATCCAACTTGGTCAGATAAGACCAATAGAACCAGCAAGAGATAGCCGCACACCTGCAGCTATTTCTTTAGCTTCGGAGGGCAACTCTATCCAGCTGAGCTACGGGCGCGAGGACGCGAAGCATAGCCCTTTTCCCCTTGATCGTCCATCCGGCCAGACGATGCGGCATGCTGGCCGGAGGATATAATCGAACCGTCGCTCAACCCCGGCAAGGAATACGAAAATGGCTGAACAGAATGAGGAAGGCAGCGGGCTGATCAAGACGCCGAAGCAGTTGATCGTCGTGGTCGTCATTGCGCTGTTTCTGCCCGTCGCGGTCGCGGTAATGTTTTCGCAACTGGCCACCAGCGGGCGTTCCAGCGGGGACCTCTCCGAAGAGGCGGTGGCCCGGCGCATCCAGCCGATGGCGCAAGTGGCGCTCGCCGGCGCTGCGGGCGGTGCCAAGGCCGCCAGGAGCAGCGAGGAAATCTACAAGGCCACCTGTGCGGCCTGCCACGACAGCGGCGTGGCCGGCGCGCCCAAGCTCGGCGACAAGGCGGCCTGGGCCGCCCGCATCGGCGTCGGCCTGGAAAAGCTGGCGGCTTCCGGCGCCAAGGGCAAGGGCGCCATGCCGCCGAAAGGCGGTGCGGATATTTCCGATGCGGAGTTCACCCGCGTCGTCGCCTGGCTGGCAAACAAATCCGGCGCCAGTTTCAAGGAACCGGCGACGCCCAAGGCACAGGCCGCGCCCGCAGCGGCCGCACCGGCACCTTCACCTGCACCCGTCGCCGCAACTCCTGCTCCCGCTCCCGCAGCAGTTCCCGCGCCTGCGCCAGCCGCAGCATCCGGCGCCGGCAAGAAAATCTACGATACTGCCTGCGTCGCCTGCCATGCCTCCGGCGTGGCCAATGCGCCGAAGTTGGGCGACAAGGCTGCCTGGGCGCCGCGACTCGCGACCGGCCTCGATGCCCTCACCGCCAGCGCCATCAAGGGCAAGGGCGCCATGCCGCCGAAGGGCGGCAACACCTCGA
>Ga0154020_10004336_pt1 | contig 16927 bp, 13 predicted proteins | sample Klosneuvirus_201_FD_109709 | JGI IMG/M metagenome (GOLD analysis project Ga0154020, IMG submission 109709) | Active sludge microbial communities from wastewater, Klosterneuburg, Austria - Klosneuvirus_20160825_MG | ecosystem: Engineered > WWTP > Aerobic digester > Activated sludge | place...
TGTGGATGTGGTAGATAAGCAATTGTACATTTTTAATGAAATAAAAAAGAATGGTCTGTCGGTCAGGCAAACAGAAGAACTCGTGAGGAAGCTGTACACAAATGCTGTTAAAGTTCCTGTAAAAGCAACACTGCCTTCAAATTTTAAAAAGATTGAAGATAATTTAGCTTCAAATTTCAACACCCGTGTGCGGATGAAACACAGTAAAAAGGGAAGTGGCAGTATTTTGTTTGAATATTACTCTGTAGAAGAATTGAATGCCCTGCTCCATAAATTTAATATCAATGTATCTTAATGTTTAAAGTCTGTACATTTTTCTTTTTCTGCATTTTATTTGTGGTAAGCACAAACGTATATGCACAAAAAACTGAACCGGTTAAAATGGCTGACAGCAGCAAAAAAAAGAAAAGCAATATTTTTTCAAAACCCGATCCTGCAAATTACAGTCCTCGTGTTGCCACCCTCCGCTCGGCGATCCTGCCCGGGTGGGGACAGGCTACCAATAAAAAATACTGGAAGATCCCGGTTATTTATGCTGCACTGGGAACAACCACTTATATTTTTTTCCGCAATACAAAACAATACAGGGAAGCCAGGGATGCCTATACCAATGCTATTGACAACGATCCTACCAATGATTACCTGGTACCCCAACCCTATTTAACCATTATTGATCAACCCGAAAGGATCAAAACTTTCAGGAACCAGGTGAGGCAAAATGTGGATTACACGGTATTGATCTTTATTCTTTTCTGGGGATTGAATGTGGTAGATGCCACCGTGGATGCCCACCTCAAAACCTTTGATGTAAGTGATGATCTGAGTTTACAGCTAAGACCCGGGTACAGCCAGCTTGCCAATACAAACGGAATAAGTCTTGTACTCAACATCGGAAAAAACCACTCAAAATAATTATCTTCATTTTCTTTAAATGATTTTTTTACCTTTTAATTTAAGCAATGAAAATCGCATTGATCGGCTATGGTAAAATGGGTAAAACCATTGAAGAGATTGCTTTACAGCGTGGCCACACGGTTCAGTTAAAAATTGATATTGACAGCCAGGCTGATCTTACAAAAGAAAATTTACAAAATTGTGATATGGCCATTGAGTTTACCGGCCCGAACAGTGCCAAAGGAAATATACTTGCCTGCCTTGAGGCCGGGATCCCGGTGCTGAGTGGCAGCACAGGCTGGCTTGAAGACAGGATTGAAGTGGACAATTACTGCAAAAACAGGAATGGCACATTTTTATATGCAAGCAATTTCAGTGTGGGTGTGAATATTTTTTTTGAACTGAATAAAAAACTGGCGCAATTGATGAAAGGACAGGAAGCGTATGAGATCAGCCTGGAAGAAATTCATCACACCCAGAAAAAAGATGCACCAAGCGGTACAGCGATCAGTTTGGCAGAACAGGTATTGCAGGAAATTCCCCGCAAAAAAAAATGGGTAAATGCGGCATCCAAAAATCCGGAAGAACTGGAGATCACCAGTAAACGGGAAGACCCGGCCCCGGGTACGCATAGTGTCAAGTACCATTCGGCCATTGATGATATTGAGATCATACACACCGCCCACAGCCGCCTGGGATTTGCAATGGGGGCAGTTTTGGCAGCCGAATACATTTATGATAAAAAAGGGATCTTCAGCATGAAAGATATCCTTGGCTTTTCTTAAAAATAACTTTTACCCGCATGTTCATACCCAGGAAAGTATCATTTATTTTGCTTTTTTTATTGACAGCAGCGGCTGTATATGCACAGTCAAATAATACAGACAGCCTCCGGTTTATCATCAAATTTGATGCAGAAAGTCAGGGAAAATTAAATGCATACAAAGCGCTTGCCCGGGCATTGCTCTTTAAGGATTTTGAGGAAAGCCATAAAGCTTCTGTGGCCGGCGCCGGGCTTGCCGAAAAATTAAAGGATCCCGGTTCATTGGGTGAATGCATCATGCTTACCGGTCAATCCTGGTATTTTAAAGGTGCCTACGACAGTGCTGCCGTTTATTATTACAAAGCGCTGGATATACTGGATAAAAGCAATGACCTCTTAAAAAAAGCCGGTGTATTGAATGAACTGGGGAAACTGTACCGCAAAACCCGCGACCTCGACCGTTCCCTTCAAATGTATGATGATGCTTTTTCCATTTATAAAAACCTGGATGATGAGGGCAATATGGCAACCATACTGAATGAATCGGGTGTTGTATTTGAATACCGGGGTGATTATGATGAAGCGATCAAAAGATATAACGCCTCACTGGAGATCCGGGAAAAACTCAATGATGATGTTGGCAAAGGATATAGTTATAATTTTTTAGGTGGCGTTTATACGTTACAGAAAAAATTTCCGGAAGCAGAAAAATATTTAATGAAATCGCTGGAGATCCGGGAACAGTTGAAAGACAGTTTTTCCATCGCATTAAGTCATGGTGACCTGGGATATATGTACAAGGAGCAGGGACAATTGGACAAAGCAACCGAACAATACAACCTGAGTAATGCCATAGCTTCCAAAATGCATTTTGCCGACCTGCAGTTGTCAAACTATAAAGAACTGGCTGTACTGGCTGAAAAAAAAGGGAATTTTGCCTTAGCGCTGGTTTATTACAAAAAGCAATCCATACTTAAAGATTCTATTTATACCGGCGAAAAGCTAAAACAGATCGAACAGCTGAATGCAAAATACCAGGCAGAAAAAAAGGAACAGCAGTTACAGATACAAAAAGCCGAGATCACGAGGAAAAACTACCTGCTTTGGGGTTTAGCCGGCGGGGTGGCGTTGCTGATACTGTCGGCTGTCAGTTTTTACAGGAAACGCCGGCTGCAGCATAAAATGCACCTGCAGGAAGCCGTTATGAAACAGCAGGACCTGGCCACAAGGGCTGTCATACATGCTGAAGAGAATGAGCGGAAAAGAATTGCTGCCGACCTGCATGATGGTGTAGGGCAGATGATGAGTGCTGCCAAAATGAATTTATCAGCCATTGAAACTGAATTACCTTTTAAAAACGAAGATCAAAAATTAAAATTTGAAAAACTGATCGGCCTGGTTGATGAAAGCTGCAGGGAGATCAGGAGTGTGAGTCACCAGATGATGCCCAATGCTTTATTGAAAAGAGGGCTGGCCAGTGCCGTCAGGGAATTCCTGGATAAGATCGACAACCGGATCATTAAAATTAACCTGCATACCGAAGGCCTGCAGGAAAGGATGGATGACAATACAGAAACAGTATTATACCGGGTAATACAGGAATGTGTGAACAATGTGATCAAACATTCGGGAGCCAATAATCTCGACATTTCCCTGATACGGGATGGGGATGGTATTGCTGCAACCATTGAAGATAATGGCCGCGGGTTTGATACAACCGATAAACAAAAATTTGAAGGTATCGGTTTAAAGAATATAAGTTCGCGGGTTGCATTTTTAAAAGGTACAGTTGATTTTGACAGTTCGCCCGGAAAAGGGACACTGGTTGCCATTCATATTCCAATTGTACCTTAAAAACTTTTACTTACTTTTAATTTTATTGAACAGGGTGAATGAAAGATACCATTATGAAAAATGAAAAGATCAGGTTAGCGGTAGTAGATGATCACCAGATCGTAATTGATGGATTAAAATCTTTACTGCATGGCCACGAGCAGTTTGAAGTATTGATTGAATGTACCCAACCCCTTGACATGATGGGATTGCTTGAAAAAAAACCGGTGGATATTTTATTAACTGATGTGATGATGCCCGGTATGAATGGTGCAGAACTTTCAAAAGCCGTACATGAAAAATTCCCTGAAATAAAAATCCTGGCACTGTCCATGAGCGGGCAGGGCGACCTGGTGAACCAGATGATCGATGATGCGGATATATCAGGGTATGTGTTGAAAAACATTGGAAAGCAGGAATTGATCAAAGCCCTTGAAAAAATTTCCGGGGGAGGCATTTATTTCAGTGAAGAAGTGCTGGAAGAAATGACCCGTGCCAGCGAAATGAAAAAAGAAAATGCAGAAGTGCATTTAACCAACCGGGAAATAGAGATCATCCGGCTTATTGAAAAAGAATTAAGCAACAAACAGATCGCTGAGGAATTATTCCTCAGTGAACGCACCATAGAAACCCACCGTAAGAATATTTTTCGCAAAACCAATACCAGTGGTGTTATCGGGCTGGTTAAGTATGCCTACGAACATAAGTTGATTTAAAAGAAAAATATTCAATAAACAATAATCAATGTTCAATGTTCAATTGGGCAGGTTTTCAATATTGAACATTGAGAATTGAACAGCTTTTCAGTAAACAGATTGTCCATTGCCTATTGTCCATTGTCAATTGCCAATTGATTCCCCAGGTTCTCCAGCATATCCTTCACCATCCGCTCCAGCGCAAACTCTTCTTTCCATCCCCAGTCTTTACGGGCAACGGTATCATCAATACTTTGCGGCCAGCTGTCGGCAATGGGCTGCCGGTAATCGGGCTTATAACTGACCGCAAATGCAGGTATATGTTTTTGTATGGCTGCAGCAATTTCTTTTGGAGAAAAACTCATAGCCGAAATATTGTACGATGTCCTGACGGATATTTTTGATGCATCCGCTTCCATCAGTTCAATAGTAGCCCGGATGGCATCGGGCATATACATCATAGGCAGGTAAGTATCTTCCCTTAAAAAACATTTGTATTTTTTCTCTTCCAGGGCTTCATGAAATATTTCCACTGCATAATCGGTGGTTCCGCCACCGGGGGCGCTTTTATAACTGATCAGTCCGGGGTAACGCAAACTTCTTACATCTATACCATACCGGTGATGATAATAGTTGCACCAGAATTCGCCGGCATATTTACTGATACCATAAACGGTTGTAGGCTCAATGATGGTTTGCTGGGGGCAGTTTTGTTTGGGTGATGTGGGGCCAAATACGGCAATACTGCTTGGCCAGTAAACCTTGTGCAGGTTCTCTTCCTTAGCAATATCAAGCACATTCAGCAGGCTCTGCATATTCAAACTCCAGGCCAGGTGCGGATTTTTTTCACCGGTAGCAGAAAGGATGGCTGCCAGTAAATAGATCTGGGTGATGCCCTGGCGTATCACCTGCACATGCAGCATTTCCTTGTTCATCACATCCATACTCACATAGGGCCCGGTTCCTTTGAGCAGGTCATTTTCTTCGCGAAGATCGGATGCGATCACGTTGGCATTGCCATAAATTTTGCGCAGGGCAAGTGTTAATTCCACACCGATCTGGCCGCTTGCACCAATTACCAGTATTCTTTCTTTGATCATATTAAGTAGTTAATAATTGTCAAATGTAACAAGAAAAAAACTTTCTCATTAAAAGCCGCCTGCTCAGTCAATCCTGTAACTGGCTCAATGGGGGTTTACATCATTTGATAAAAAAACGAAATTCAAAATAAAATGCCATGAAACTATTTACAACACTGCTTTTGTGCACTATACTATTGGTATTTCTTTTACCGTTAACTGTATTTTCACAAAGCTTAGCCATTAATACAGATGGTGCTGTTGCCGACAGCAGCGCTATACTTGATGTAAAAAGCAGCAGCAAAGGAATGTTGATACCCAGAACATCCACTGTCTCCCGGATTGGTATAGTTAATCCCGCCAATGGTTTGATATTGTATGACAGCACCACCAGTACTTTCTGGTTTTATAACGGCGCAGCATGGAATGAGATCACAACCGGCATTACCAACTGGAGTTTAACAGGCAATGCAGGTACCGATACAGCCATCAACTTTATCGGCACTATCGATAATTTGCCATTGCGTTTCCGCCTCAATAATATTTGGGCGGGTGAACTTAATGCAGAGAATAAAAATTATTTTATTGGTGACAGTGCGGGTATGGCAACTACCGGGGTTAAGAATGTGGGTATAGGCTCCCGAACATTATTCAACAATACAACTGGTTCATGGAATACAGCGATCGGAACAAATGCCTTGTATTCAAATACTACAGCAAATTATAATACTGCCTTTGGGTTTTCAGTACTGGATTCTAACACAACCGGAGGGCAAAATGTGGCCTTTGGTGCACTGGCTTTAAGAAATAATAAAACCGGTTGGAACAATTCCGCTACCGGACTAAATGCGCTTTTCAACAATATTAATGGCAATGGAAATACAGCAAACGGAAGCCATGCATTGTTTAAAAATACTACCGGGGGTAATAATACGGCAATTGGTTTGGCAGCACTTAATGATAATACATCAGGCTTCCTTAATACGGCTATAGGCAGTTATGCACATTTTAGTTCAAAATACGGTGTAGGAAATACATCCATCGGGGCAAATGCACTGACATATGATAGCACTGGAAACGATAACACAGCAATCGGATTTAATTCGCTATACTATAATGCTAATTCTAATTTTAATATTGCCATAGGAAATTATTCCTTATACAACCACAGAAAAAACCATTACAACACTGCCATTGGTGGTTATGCACTTTACCTTGATACAAGTGGCACTTCAAATACGGCTGTTGGCTACGGTTCGCTGTTTGAAAACAAAAATGGTATACAGAATACCGCAGTTGGACAGGGCGCCCTGTATTTCAGCAAAGCCAATAACAATACAGCGGTTGGTTATGGTGCACTGTCGGCAATTACCACCGGCTATCAAAACATTGCAATAGGCTCTGGCTCGGGAACGCATCCTGCAACTCCGGCTATTTACAACACGATAAGTATTGGCAATGATGGCTATTTAAATGCCTTTCAAAACCAGGCTTTCATAGGCAATGTATCTACGGCCTGGATCGGGGGACAGGTAAACTGGAGCACTTTCTCTGACAGCAGGATCAAAACCGCTGTTGCTGAAGATGTGAAGGGGCTTGACTTTATTACACGCCTGCGGCCCGTTAGCTATTACAAAAATTTTGCTGCCATTACCGACATTACAGGCAATAAGGAAACAGAAAATTTTCCCGGGAAATATGATGGGGAACAAATAAAATACTCCGGTTTTATAGCACAGGAAGTAGAGAATGCAGCAAAGCAAAGCAATTATAATTTCAGCGGGTTGCACATACCCAAAAGCCGGTTTGATCTATACAGTTTATCATACGCGGAGTTTGTAGTGCCATTGGTAAAAGCTGTGCAGGAGCAGCAGGCAATGATCAAAAGCCAGCAAAAAATAATGGAAGAGCAGCAAAAGAAACTGGAACTATTTGAAAAAAGATTGGATGCATTGGATTTGAAAAATAAATAATCCAGACACATTGAATCTTCAAACATTTACTACCATTTTCAAACTGCAGACATGCATTCATTAATACAGCATGGTTCAAAACGGGGTTTACATTCAAAAACAATAATTAAAACTGTGCATTCCTGTTCCTGCAATTACCCATTGATGCTTCAATACAAAATATGCTAAAACCATATACGTGCAATTCAATACTGCACCAAAAACAATAAATAGCAACGTTTCCGGAGCAGAGAATAATCACCAGGAGGTACCTATTTGCCTATTTTGTTAAAAAAAATATTTTTAGCCGGTGCCAATAATAAAAATAAGTTATACATTCCACAGGGTTTCACTATTCCACATGGGTAAAATCTGTATTAATTTTAGTGCTATGCGTACCGGTTTAGTAATAATATTTCTGAATATGGTAGCCGGTTTAATAAACCAGGCATCAGCCCAACAACAGCTATTAAAAAACTATACAATAAACGACGGCCTTGTTTCCAATACCATACGAAAAGTGTATCAGGATACAAAAGGGTTTTTATGGATAGCAACACTGGAAGGGCTTAGCAAGTATGATGGCCATACCTTTACCAATTATAGCACCGCCAATGGTCTTTCGCATAATATGGTGAATGATTTTTATGAAGATAAAAACGGACAATTAAATGTAGCGCTTAATAATGGGGCAATAGATAAACTCTCAGGAAATAAAGTTATTCGGGATACCAGGCTTGCAGCAGCTGTGATAAACCAGTTTTTAAAACTACCCACGGGTGTTATCCTGGTAACCACAGATAGAAATGGGGTACAGGAACTCGCTGAGGGAAACATCACGACCCCAAAACAACTATTTCCAAAACAAACATTTAGTGATATTTTATTGTTGCATGATTCCCTGATCATTGCATTGGAAGAATCTTCCATTAAAGTATTGAATAATAATTATGATATAATTGCTGAAGTTGGCGATAGCAATGTTATTAATGTTCATTCAACAATATACCAGGATTCAAAAAAAAGAATATGGGTAAGTACGGTAAGCGGCCTTAAATTGCTTGACTTTTCACAATCCAAAAAAGGGGCCATTGTTCTTATCTCACCTCCTGCCTTCTTAAATATCCCAATACTAAAAGGAATACGAATACGGGATATATTTGAAGATCAAGATGGAACAATGTGGTTTGCAACACCAGGGGGAATTATAAAAGTTAACCCGGATGAAACACACCAGGTAATTACAATGAAAGAGGGCCTGCCCTCCAATCTTGTTTATAGTATATTTCAGGATAAGGAAAATAATTTATGGTTTGGTACTGCTGCAGGACTTTCTAAATTAGTAACCCGCCAAAGCATAACCCTTTACCCCATGAAAGATGCATTCTTTGAAAACAATTATTCATACCTATTATATCCTTTTAAAAAAAATCATTTATTGGTTGGAACCTATAAGGGCACAAAGGCTTTTAACTCCCTTAATGAAACGTTTACGCCTGTTGAAAACAACGGGAATCATATTTTCTTTGAGGTTGTTTCAAACAGCAACCCGACATTACTGGCAGGTTATTATAACCTCGCTATACTTGATAGTGCCGGAATAAAATTTGAAAAAATCATTCCACTCCCACTGCCATTTGCCACCAAGATCATAAATGATAAAAATGGTAATTTTTTTTTAGAGCATGAAGGTTATTTGCATTTTATTTCAGGAAAAACGCAGCAAAAGATCATTAAAGTCCGCATAAGCGCATTACTCATTGACAGGCGTGGGGATTTATGGGCAGCAACCTGGCAGAATGGCCTTTTTCATATAAAATATGATTTTAGCAATAACAGGTTTACAATAATTGCCACCCGTCATTTTTTGCCCACAGAAAGTATCCGTTCCTTATTTGAAGATTCAAAAGGAAACATATGGGTAGGCACAAGGTACCAGGGAGTTTATCAATTTAGAAAAAATGAAAAGGATAGTTTTGCCATTGTTAATATTGACCAAAAAAAAGGGCTTACCTCAAATTTTATAAAAGGGGTCAGGGAAGATGCCAATGGAAATTACTGGATTGCCTTTTACCAGGGCCTTGATAAATTAATTGTCACCAATACCGGTTTTCGCATTTTTAATTTCAGCAGGGTCAATAATTATTTTACTTCTATCATTGGAATGGAAACGGATGAAGAACATATATTGTGGCTGGCAACAAATGATGGCCTGGTGAAAATCAAAGATGGTGAAATGGAAAAGGTACCGCCATTGCCAGCTTATATTACAAAAGTATTTTCACCCGATTCCATGTATGCGCTAACAGAAAAAAAACTACAGTTAAACTACCGGCAAAACCGGCTGCAATTTGAATTTTCTTCCCCCGGTTTTATTAATGAAAAGCAAATATTATACAGCTACCGTTTAAAGGAGAATGACAGTACAGTTTGGTCGAAGGCAAGCAACCAGCATATTGTTTCCTATGCAAGTCTGCAACCGGGTCATTATATTTTTGAGGTAAGAACATTGGGATGGAACGGCATATGGGGCACCCCGGCAACTTTTGAATTTGTTATTAATCACCCTTTCTGGCAAACCTGGTGGTTTTTAGTCCTGGGTTCATTGCTGTTTTTTGCAGGCGTATTCTGGATCGTGCGAAAGAGAATTGGTATGATACGGAGTAAGGCCGCCATGAAACAAAAGATCACAGAAACAGAAATGATGGCATTGCGGGCACAAATGAATCCACATTTTATATTTAACTGTATCAACAGCATTGATGCACTGATACAGGGCAACGATAAATACCAGGCTACGGTTTACCTGAATAAATTTGCCAAACTCCTCCGCAACATCCTGGACACCTCAAAACAGAACACGGTTGCCCTGGAAAAAGACCTGGACACATTAAAACTGTATATTGAGCTGGAACAACTCCGTCATGAAAATAAATTTTCAGCAGCGATCAAATTTGATAAGGATTTATTACAGGATGATTACCGGGTACCTCCACTTATTATTCAACCATTTGTTGAAAATGCTATTTTACATGGCCTTAAAAATAAAGATGGAAATGAAGGGATCCTTACCATTGAAGTAAAAATAATGCATAATATTTTACAATACATTATTACCGACAATGGCATTGGCAGAGAAGCAGCCGGAAAAATTGTACAAAATAAAGAAACTCACCTGGGTATGCAAATGAGTTACGACAGGATAAGACTCTTTAATAAAGAAGAAATGGCATCGGTAAAAATAAAAGACCTGTACCATCATGAACAGGCCACAGGAACAGAAGTAACCGTTAACTTAAATATTATTTAAATGATAAGTGCAATCATTATTGATGATGAAACAAAAGGCAGAACAGCATTAAGAGCAAAAATTCAGGCGTATTGCCCGCAAATAAAGATAATAGCAGAGGCTTCTTCAGCACAGGATGCCATTTTACTTATACAGCAGCATAAACCCCAGCTTATTTTTTTAGATATTGAAATGCCCCGGATGAATGGATTTGAAATGCTTAATGCCTTGAAAGAAAAAAACTTTTACATCATCTTTACAACAGCTTACGACCAGTATGCCATAAAAGCCATTAAATACAGCGCTTTTGATTACCTGCTTAAGCCCATTGATATTGAGGAATTAAAAATTGCAGTAGCGCATATTGAATTAAAAGAAAGCAATCAAACAAAAAAGCAGGTAGAACTGTTGGCGCAAAATATGCAGCATCCTAAAAAACAACTGAATAAATTAGCTATCCCTACATTGGAAGGACTGTTATTTTTTGACATTAACGATATTATCCACCTGGAAGCAAACAGCAATTATACGCTTATCCATTTTACCGGTACCCCAAAAATAACAGCCTCCAAAACCTTAAAGGAATTTGAGGATATCTTACCGGAAAGCATTTTCTTCCGTACGCACCACTCTCACCTCATCAACCTCAATTATATAAAAAGATATATTAAAGGCGATGGCGGACAAATTGAGTTGCAAAATGGCAATTTTGTTGATGTATCCCGTCGAAAAAAAGAAGCATTTCTTAAAGCCATTGGCTATTAGTATTTTTACAGCATGGAAAAATATTTAAAAGAACTTTTCAGTGATCAAAAATATAATGATAATAATTTCTTCTTAACAGCAGGCCCCTGCGTGGTGGAAGGAGAAGATATCGTAATGGATATTGCAAAAAATGTAGCTACCATTGGGGGAAAGTGAAATTTTTTCGAAGGGGATATAACAAGCAGGTTAACTATTATAAAAATCCCCCAATATGATTATTACAGCCAGCCATATTTTTCAACCAATCGTTCTTTTTGATTTCGTGCTACCGGTATATGATCCCCATTATCCATCGTAAGAATGCCCTCATTGCGGCTAAATTGTTTTACACGGTTCAGATTAATGATATATTGCCGGTGTACCCTTAAAAAATGACTTTCTTCCAGCACTTCCTGTACATCTTTTAAAGTTTTGGAAATAGTAAACAACTTTTTATCAGTCAATAAAAGCCTGGAATAATTATTACTAGCCTCTACATAAACAATCTCGTTTAAGTCAATAAAAGTAATCCCGTTATTTCCCTGTATGGCAATTTTATTAGGCAGTTCTCCCCTTAGCTGTCGTTGTACAAGATTTAATTGAGCGGCAGTCGGCTTCATCTTTTTTTCGGCTTTTGCCACGGCTTCAATCAGATCTATACTGTCAATTGGTTTAACCAGGTAATCAAGTGCATTAAAACGAAAGGCCTTTAATGCATATTGATTATAAGCGGTAATGAATATGATGCTGAAATTAAGATGCAGAATTTTTTCAAGCATCTCAAATCCATTCATTCCCGGCATTTCTATATCAAGAAACAACAGGTCAGGTTGCAGTTTCTCAATATCATTCACAGCTTTTGTTGAATTGGTATAAGTGCCCGCTACTGCTACCTGTGGACAGTGAGTAGTCAGTTCAATCTTTAGCAGCTCAATACTATCAGGCTCATCATCAACAATAATTGTTTTTAACGTAATCATTATACAGGTATTTGAATAATAACATGTGTGCCTGCCACTTTTCCTCTATCATTAATGATATCATGAATAGCGACACTTGCACCTGTTTTATAAATTTGGTTTATTAATGCTATCCGTTCAGAAGTTACTCTCATTCCATAAGATTTATGCCGGGTTGCCGTTTTACTTTGTAATTCTTCAGCCTTCGTTCGGCCTACCCCATTATCAGTAATATGTATTTCCAGTATGGCTTCATTTTTTTTCATTGCGGCAGTTATATCAATACGGCCTCCTTCTTCTTTATGCATTAATCCGTGCCAAATAGCATTTTCAACATAGGGCTGCAACAAAAGCGGTGGTATCTCGATATAATCCATTTCCACATCCTTATCAACTGAAATGCTGTAACTCAGTTTTTCTTTAAAACGCATGGCTTCCATTTCAATATACAACCGCAAAGCTTCCAGTTCAGCTGCCAAAGATATCCGGTCATTCCGTGAATTTTCCATCACCAGTCTTATTAGCCGTGAAAATTTGGTTAAATATTCAGAAGCAGCTTGAGTGTCATTCTGTGTGGTATAAAGTTTTATAGAATTTAGACAATTAAAAATAAAATGCGGGTTCATTTGCGATCGCAATGCTGTCAATGATATATCTGCAAGGTTGCGCTGAAATTCGGTTTCTTTTTTCTCCTGATCTGCTTTTTCCTTAGCCAGTTCCATTTTTAGTTTTCTCTGTTTCAGACGATTAAGATAAAAAAAGTAAGATGCTCCCAGGCTTAATAATAACAGCATGCCTATGCTGTAAAGCCATTGCTGGCGGCGTTTCAATTTGTTCAGGTCATTTTCCTGCGAAAGTGTTATTACCTGTGCGGATTGTAATAATTTTTCTTTTTCTGAGATAGTAAGTTGTTTCTCCTTTTGCTGTTTTAACAATTGTTCATTTTGCAGGTCGGCCTGCGTTTTCAGGTAAGCCAGTTTTTGGAGGTCTTTTTCTTTGATATTAAACTCGAGTTCCTTTTTATTTAGCTCGAGTAGTTGTTGTTGCTGCCTTGCCAGCAATTCCTGTTTTCTTAATTTTTCATCCGATCTTAGTCTTTGTATTTCGATTGAATCCGACTTTCTGTCAAATTCATATTGAAGTGTAAGACGTGACATTTTCTTTTCTTTTTCATTATTGATGATCTTGTCTCTGAGAACAATATATTTTTTATAGCTATTTAGCGCATTCGGAAAATCCTCTTGTTTTTCATACATGATACTCAGGCCTTCCCAGGCATATCGCTGGTTTATTAAACTGCCAACCTCTAAAGCTAACTGTTTTCCCATATTAAAATATTCGAGGCTTTTATTGTAACGTTCTTTGGGGTCTATTCCCATTTGTATAAGTATTGAATCAGGCACATCCCGGTATAATTCACCGATACTAAGATGAACAACTAATATTTCATTTTTACTTGTTCCCGGTCTTTTTCCGGCAAGCAATGCTTTGTTGTAGTAGTTCATTGCAGCGTGGTAATCTGATATTGTATAATACAAATAACCCAGGTTATTAAGCAATCGCAGGAGACCGGCATTTTTACCTGATTGTTCAAAGGCCTTAGCCGATATGAGATAATACTTTATTGCCTCTTCATATTTAGCCATGTTATGATAAGCCGTTCCCATACTATTTAAAATATGTGATGTATCGCTAACACCGATCTGCCTTGCAACAACCAAAGCCTTTTTAAAATATTCCAGTGCCTTTTCATTATCTGCCAGGGTTATATACATATTGCCGATGGTAGAAAGTGGATTGATCATACCATTACTATCGGCCAGTTGCTCTGAAATCATTAAAGCTTTTTGACTGTATAATAAGGCTGTGGGATAATCCGACAACAGCAAATTAATATTACCCATATTGCTGTAAATAGTTTTCATCCCCCTTTTTTCATTTAATTTTTCATAAATTTTTAAAGCTTCTGAGTAAAGTTCCAGCGCTTTGGGAAAGTTTGAAATATCCTTATAAAAAGTTCCTGAATTAGTGAGGTATATTGCTTTCGCCTTTTTATTGCCAATCTGCTCATTCAATATCATCGCCTTGTTATAATATTCCAGGGCTTTTATGTCTTTAGATTTTAAATAAATATTCCCAATATCATTCAGGCAGCCTGCCATGCCTTTTTTATCTCCCAACCCTTCAAAAATGTTTAGTGATTGTTTAAACATATCAGCAGCCAATGAATAACTATTTTGCCTGTAATAATTTTCGCCTTTAACCTTATACGCCATTGCCAAACCTGGCTGATCATGTAGTTTTTGTGCCAGCTTAATAGCGGTATCAGCCATTTGTAACCCCCTTGGGATATTTGTATATTGATATGCTTCAGACATCCTGATCAGGAGATTCAACTTTATAGTATCGTCTTTTTTATAATTATCAAATACCCGCAAAAGCGAATCAGGCTTTTGAGCATTTGCCCCATGATTGCTTAAAACCAGGTTCAATAAAAAAATAAAAAGGTATTTGTATTTCACCATAAATATCTTCTACATTTTTTAAAACTAAGTTATATCAAAACCAACTTGATGGAATATTAGTAAGCAACGGCCTTTGCAGGGTGAGTAACCCTTTTTTTGAGGTAAGCAATTATTAAGGTACTAATAATACAGCAAATATTGAAAATACCCTGGTTTAAATATTCATCTACCGATTATCCTCTACGGTACTTCCCTCACCCAAACTGCTGTTCCCTCAATATACCTGTTGCTTTACCGCTACCTTATAGGAAAAGAACACGGATGGATCTACGTTTGTCAGGAATTTCTGATGTTTCAAAAATATTGAATCATTAAAATAAAAAAATAAACTATAATTTATGAAAAAGATTGTTTTTTATCTGACGGCACTGGCACTTATAAGTTTTATCCAGTCTTGCAAAAAAAATGATGGGGTAACAATCCCGCCCGATTTCAATCAACCGAATGGCAGTTGTATTGTAACACAAACATCAGATGCAGCCGGCTTCGGGTTATTTGGTGACCTGGATTTTGTTTACGATGTAAAAGGCAATCCCCTCAAACTAAATGATTTTGTAACCTATAGCTATGATGCAAAAGGAAGATTAGTGAAGGACTCATCATCACAATATACGCTCACGATAACTTACAATGATGAAACCTTTTTACCGTCTGCAACCTACAGGCGTTTAACCAGTAACAATGCCCTTGTTCAAACCATCCTTTACACATACGATAATGCCGGCAAAGTTATTAAGACAAATGTATTGTATGTGTATGGCACATCGCAGGGGGAAATAATATGGAAATATACCTATGATAACAAAAACAACATACAAACCATTATAGACCCCGTTAGCGGAGATACCATTATCAAAGTTAAAAGTTATGATAACAAGCCAAACTTTCTCGGGGGCAACCAATGGATAAAATATATTCTTAACGATCCTACCTCAGGATATTATCCCATGAACTATTTCCTGTTCAGCGCCAACAATCCGCTGGAATGGTCGATCAACGACAACAGTGGCGGTCTTATTGTACCGGTGGTTAACGCTTATTACACTTATAACAACAACGGTTTTGCAGTAAGTGACAGTGTTGTCTTTCGTGACCCGGGGGGAGATTTTGCAGGGGTTCAAACTTCGGCATTTACTTGTCGCTGACCATATGAAATCTGATTGAAAATATAAACATTACAATGATGTAACAGAATACACCCACCACTCTCACCTCATCAACCTCAATTATATTAAAAGATATATTAAAGGCGATGGCGGACAAATTGAGTTGCAAAATGGCAATTTTGTTGATGTATCCCGGCGAAAAAAGAAGCATTTCTTAAAGCCATTGGCTATTAGTATTTTTGCAACATGGAAAAATATTTAAATGATCTTTTCAGCGATCAAAAATATAACGAAAATAATTTCTTCCTCATTGCAGGCCCCTGTGTGGTTGAAGGTGAAGAAATGGTTATGGGTATTGCCGAAAAAGTTGCTGCTACCTGTAAAAAGCTGGAGATCCCCTATATTTTTAAAGCTTCTTACCGGAAAGCAAACCGCACTTCTGCCAGTTCATTTACAGGCATTGGCGACAGGAATGCCCTGGAACTGATAAAAAAAGTTGGTGCAAAATTCTCGATCCCAACAACTACAGATATTCATACCGCGGAAGAAGCTGCCATGGCGGCTGAATACGTTGATATTTTACAGATACCTGCCTTCCTTTGCCGGCAGACCGACCTTTTGGTTGCTGCAGCAAAAACCGGGAAGATCATTAATGTAAAAAAAGGGCAGTTCCTGAGCGGGCCTTCGATGAAATTTGCTGTTGAAAAAATAAATGCTGCAGGCAATGATAAAGTGGGTTTGATCGAAAGAGGCAACAGTTTCGGCTACACCGACCTGGTAGTCGATTACCGCAACATCACCTGGATGAAGGAAATAAAAGTACCCGTGATCATGGATTGTACACATGCATTACAACAACCCAATCAATCCGGTGGTGTTACCGGCGGCAATCCCGAACTGATCGAAACCATTGCCAAAGCTGCTATTGCTACCGGCGCAGATGGATTATTTATTGAAACGCACCCCAATCCTGCCGTAGCAAAAAGTGATGGCGCCAATATGCTTAGACTGGATCTGCTGGAAACGTTGTTGGAAAAATTAGTGAGGTTGAGAAAAGCTATATAGGGCAGAAAAATCAAAATTCAAAA
>Ga0154020_10004337_pt1 | contig 16924 bp, 16 predicted proteins | sample Klosneuvirus_201_FD_109709 | JGI IMG/M metagenome (GOLD analysis project Ga0154020, IMG submission 109709) | Active sludge microbial communities from wastewater, Klosterneuburg, Austria - Klosneuvirus_20160825_MG | ecosystem: Engineered > WWTP > Aerobic digester > Activated sludge | place...
GCTGGAGTTGGCTTTGGGGGGCCAGGTCCACCAGCGGACATCCGGCACACCGCGGCGCGTGCGCACACCCCGCCGGCATCCGTTGCGGTGAGTGGGTCATGCGCCGCTCCAGCGTGGCCCGCGTCCACGGGCTCACCGGGCTGGCCCAGGTCACCGTGGCCTCCACCGTGTCACCCGGGAGCGCGCCCCAGATGGCCACCCTGCGGTCCTGGCAAGAACCCACGCCCTGGCCGTGATCATCCAGGGCGTCCACGGTGACCTGTACGGTGCGCCCCAACCACGTGGCGGCCTGGTTCTTTTTTTTGCTCACGGCCCCATGCCCACCCAGACCGCGCCATCTTCCCCAAACTCCTTCTTCCAGATGGGCACGTCCTTCTTGAGTTCTTCAATGACCTGACGGCACGCCGCAAAACACGCTTCCCGGTGCGGTGCAGCCGCGGCAATGACCACGGCAAGATCGCCCACCCGCAGGTGACCCACGCGGTGGTGGCAGGCCACTGTGGCGCTGTGTTGCTCCTCGGAGGTCATCACAATGCGTTCCATCACGCCGCGCGCCATGGCGTCATACGCACTGTATTCAATGGAGACCACCGCCCGCCCCATGGCGTGGTCCCGCACCATGCCAGCAAACACGCACAGTCCACCCTGGTGTGGACCCATCACCTGGGACACCGCGCGGTCCAGGCTCAGCGGCGCATCCCCAAGTTCCACCCGCGGGTGCGGGGCGCCGCCGGCCACCGGAGGAATCAGCGCAATCTCGTCACCATCACGCACCGCTGCATCATCCCCGGCAAACTGCTGGTTGACCGCCACGCGTATGGCCTTCCACCGCTCGCCAAGAAACGGGTGCGCCACGGCCAGCGCCGCTTTGAGGTCCGCCACGGTGGCCGGCGTGGGGTCCAGCATCACAAAGGGTCCACCGCAGCGCTCGCGCAGCAGGCCAAACAAAAGCACCTTCACCATGACGCCACGCTGTAGCGCCGTGTTGCGCCAAAGGCACCCCTGTGCAACCACCCTGCCGCGCCCATGACGCCACCCGCACCACCCCCGCAAAGACGCCCGTTGCTGGAACTGGTGGCCCTCTACGCCGCCGAAGGGATCCCCTACGGCTTTTTTGCGCAGGGTCTCCCCGTCTATTTTCGCGAACACGGCGAGAGCCTGTCCAAGATTGGGGCGCTGGGACTGTTGTACCTGCCGTGGGCGCTCAAAGGTTTTTGGGCCCCGTGGGTGGACGCGCACCACGTGCCGGGTTTTGGCCGCCGCCGCACCTGGATCCTGGGCACGCAGGTGGCGCTGGTGCTGTGTTGTGCACTGGCCGCCTGGCTGCTGGGTTTTGTGCCGTTCACCGCGTTGTGGCCCCTGGTGGTGGTGGTCAACGTGCTGAGTGCCACCCAGGACATTGCCGTGGACGGCTACGCCGTGAGCCGCCTGACGTCACGCACCCGCGGGCTGGGCAACGCCATCCAGGTGTGTGGCTACAAGGGCGGGATGTTGCTGGGCGGGGGCGTGTTGTTGGGTGTGGCGGACGTGGTGGACTGGCAGGCGGCCATGGTGGGGCTGGCGGTGAGCCTGGCGCTGGTGCTGCCGTTTTCCTGGCGGCTGAAAGAAGACGAACAACCGCCCGTTGAGATGCCCGGTGGCCAGGGCGCACGCGGCGTGGCGCTGGCCACGCTGGCCGCGTTGGTGAACGCGCCGGGAATGCCGGCCTTGTTGTTGTTGGTCACCACGGTGAAGGTGGGCGAGGCTGCGGCCAGTGCCATGCTCAAGCCGGCCCTGGTGGATCACCACTTCACCGCCACCGATGTTGCGCTGTGGGTTGGCACGTTGGGGTTGGGGGCAAGCCTGCTGGGAAGCGCACTGGGTGGATGGTTGGTGACTGCGTTGCCGCGCCGCCGCGCGTTGCTGGCGGGCGTGGTGTTGCAGGCCGCGGGGTTGCTCTCCCTGGCGCCCCTGTTGCTGACGCCGGGCCACTGGTTGGGCGTTGGCCTGGTGGTGGAGCACCTGGTCACGGGGATCCTCACCACCGTGTTGTTCACGTTCATGATGGACGCCGTGGACCCGCGTTTTGGTGGCACGCAATATTCCATCCTGGCCAGCCTGGTGGTGGTGGGGACGGGCACCGGCAGCACGCTGAGCGGCGTGCTGGCAGACGCGGTGGGCTACGGGCCGTTGTTTGTGGGTGCGGCGGTGCTTACCCTGGCGCACCTGGGGTTGGTGGCCCCGGCGGACGCCGCACGGGCGCGCGCCACGGCAGCACGTGAGGCGGCTGAAAAAGCAGAAGCCCCGCTTTTGGGCGGGGCTTCTTGATTGAGTGCGGAAGGAATCGAACCTTCAACCCACGGATTAAGAGTCCATTGCTCTACCAGTTGAGCTACGCACCCGCGGTCCAACAACCCCCCTAGCGGAGGGAGCGCGGCTTCTAGGAGAAGATGAGCAGGTGCGTCAAGAAGAAAGTGGGGCCGGATCCGCCCGAAGCGCCGGCGCGGAAAACCCGGGTCGGATTCTTCCGGCGCCGTGGGCCGGTCTGATATGGAAACCGGGATCCCCAATGCGTGCGCGATTGGAGACCTCTTGCCCGCGCCGCCGGGGACCGCATGCGGCATTGCATTGAGGAGTGTTTGAACCATGCCCACAACGCCCCTGGACCCTGAAGATGCCCTGGACCTTCTGGGGATTGATGACGCCGGAGATGACAAGTCCGGCCAGGACGTCCTGGATGTTGAGTTCCCGCCCATCAATCCGGTGAAGCCGGGGGCCACTCCGTCTGCCGCGGCGTTCACCACCGCCGTGGACGCAGACCTCAAGAACAAGCTGGCGGCGGCGCAAAAGGCCAAGGAGAAAGCCGAGGCGGAGAAGGCCACCGCCGAACGCGCCCTGAAGACGGCGCAGGACCGCACCCGCGTGCTGGAGACGGACCTGGCAACTGCGCGTGCGGCGGGTGCGGGGCGTGGGACGGATGCGGGCATTGTGAAGGAGCGGGATGCGTTGCGCGCCGAGGTGGAGCACCTGCGCGCGCAGGTGGCGGGGCGCGGCGGCAAGGTGAGCTTGTCATCTTTGCCGGGCGAAGATGAGGAAGCCGCGCCGCTGCCCAAGGAAGGCCAGCTGGAGCAGGTGCCCTACGGGCGCATCCTGGTGCGCATGTTGCGGGACCACTTCACCGGGCGGTTGGCGTTCAAGACGGGCACCGCCAAGCGTGAGGTCTATTTTGAGGACGGTGCGCCGGTGGCGTACTCCAGCAGTGAGCCCGGCGAACGCCTGGGCCGCGTGTTGGTCACCCAGGGGCGGATCACCGAGGAGCAGTACCTGGCGGCGGCGCGCGCCATGGTGGAGCGCGGCGCCAAATTGACCGAGGCGTTGTTGGAGATGGGCGCCATTGACGCCGACCGGCTGCAGAACGAGCAGCGGCAGCTCACGCGTGACCAGATCATCAGCGGGTTTGCGCTGACCCAGGGCAGCTACGTGCTGGAGACCGGGAAGACGCCGCCGGATGAGGTGGGGCGCTTTGAGTTCAAGGCGGGGGAAATCTACCTGCAGGGCTACCGCAAGTACGTCCCGGAGAGTGAGATCAAGGCGCTGTATTCGTCCATCAAGGATGCGTATGTGCGGCCGCGCTCGGAGTTCTCCACGTTCCGTCCCCACCTGGGCATGGACCAGGATGACGAGCGGATCCTCAAGATGTTGGGTGAGGCATACACGGTGGAAGAGGCCGTGGACCGCAGTGGCGTGGCGGCGGAGCGTGGCGCGCGGTTGTTGGGCGCGCTCAAGTTGCTGGGCCTCATCAGCGAATGGAAACCGGGCGTGGCGGAGTTTGAGGCGCGCCTGAAGGCGGAGAAGCTGCGGCAGGCTGAAGAGGCGCTGGCCCTCAAGCAGAAGCTGCAGGAACGGGAAGAGCAGCTGTTCAACGAGGTCCAGAAGACGCTGCAGCGCATTGAGGCGTCCATCAAGGACGTGGCGCGCAACGTGGGCACCGGCGGTGGTGGCGGTGGCGGTGGTGGTTCGGCAGGTGCGGCGGACATGCGTGCCGCAACGCCCAGTGCGCGCAAGGACGCCAGCCCGGCCATTCCCGCAGCAAGCAACAACGCGCCGCCACCGCAGCCCTCTCCGCCTGCCAGTGAACCGGTGGTGGACGCGGTGGCTGGCGAGGATGGTCCCGGCCACGAAAAGTACAAGGAAGGCATGCGGCAGGCCGCGGCGGGCCGTCTGGATGAGGCGGAGACGGCGTTGCGGGAAGCCGTGCGGCTGGATGCCACGCGGCCGGCGTACCTCACGGCGTTGGCGCGCGTGCTGCTGGCCAACCCGCGTTATGAACGCGCGGGCACGCTGCCCGTGGTCCGCTCGTTGTTGGACCGCGCGCAGGCGTTGGCCCCGGGTGATGCAGAAGTCAGCGCGTTGTTGCAGCGCATCCAACAGGAAATGGGCTGAGTCCCTAACCGCCACCGGCGGCGGCCTTCATCTCCCGCAGCCGGGCCAGGTTGTTGCCGTAGACCACGTGGTTGGGCTGCAGCTGGATGGCGCGCAGCAGGTGGTGTTCGGCCTCCTCATAGGACACACCCGCCAGCACCAGCACCATGGCCAGCTTGTGGTGGATGACCGCCGAGGGCTCAAATTCCCCCAGCGCGTTGCGGTACAACGTCACTGCGCGGGCGTAGTCCCCGGCGGTGTGGGCCTGGTTGCCCAGGTCATGCAGCAGGCGCGCGCGCGTCTTGGCGTGGCGGGGATTTTCCAGCGCATCCAACAAGAGTGCCGCCTGGCGGTGTTCTGGTTGGGTCAACCAGGCCAGGCGCGCATGTTCCCTGGCGCGCGCCAGGTCTCCCTGGTCACGCGCGGCCACGGCCAGGGCCACCTGGTGGTCCGGGCTTTCATCCCGCAGCGCCAATGGGACGCCCTGCGCCACCGGCAGGCTGGAGTCTGACAACGGGCTGCCAAACGGAGCGGGTGGCGGAAGCAGGCCCTCAATGGGCGCGGGAACGGCGCGCACGCCGGTGGCCGGCTGAAAGCGGATGAGTTTTTTCTCCTTGAGGCTTTGCAGGGCCACGGCGGCTTCATGGGGCCCCAGGCCGCTGGCGGCCACCACGGAGTCCACATCCGAGGCGCCGTTGATGACGCCCAGCAGGTAGGCCTCAAACGGGCGCAAGGAGCCCGGCGGGGCCACCGCACCGGCCACCCGTTCGGGGATGCCGTGGTGTTTGATGGCGTCTTCGCCGGTGACGCCGGTGATGCTGGTGGGGCGCCAGCCGGGGCCATCCCCGTCATCCGGCGGTGGCGGCGTGCTCACGCGGGCAAAATCCGCGTTGAGGTCCTCCACCAGGTCAATGTCAAACGCGCCGCTCAACGCGGCGTTTGGGGCGGGCGCAGGTTCGGTGCCCAACGCCAGGCCGCAGGCGGAACAGACGCCCACCTCCACATCAATCCAGGTGCGGCGGCACCGCCCACAACGAAGCCTCATGACGGCGTAGACATTTCCCAGGGCAGTTGGGGACCCGTCAACGTGGTGGCAAACGCCTGATGTGCGTGCCAGTGTGCGGGTCCCCTTCACGGGAGGAAACGCAGCATGCACACGCGCCGCCACGCAACATTCCTTTGGTTGGGCCTGCTCCTGGGCGGGGCGTTGGGGGGCTGCGCGCTCCCCACAGGTCTGCCGGGTCTTGGCCAGGCAAGCAGCGGCACCGCAGCGGTTCCGTGTTCGGCGCAGGTGGACTTTGTGTGTGACGTGCAGCCCATTGTGGCGCGGCATTGTGCCGGTTGCCACGCGCAGGACGGGATAGCCCCGTTTGCGTTGGAGACGTACGAGGAAGTGTCCCTGGTGCGCGCGCGCCTGGCCGAAGTGGTGGAGGAAGGCATCATGCCGCCCTGGCCGCCCAGCGAGGAGCGGGATTGCCCGCCCATGCAGGGGGCCCGCCGCCTGTCACCGCAGGACATCAACACGCTGGTGACCTGGGCACGTGGGGACGCCGCGTTTGGGACCCCGGGAAGCGCGCCGGCGCTGGTTGCGCAGGACGCGCCAGAACAACTCAACCTGGGCACACCGGACCGCACCTTCACGGTGGGCAGTGACTACCAGCCCAACGCCAGCCTGGCGGATGACTACCGCTGTTTTGTGGTGGACCCCGCGTTGACGTCAGACACGTACCTCCACGCGTATGAGATTCTCCCCGGCAACCTGCAAATGGTCCACCACGTGCTGCTCTACATGGCGCTGCCGCGTGACGTGGAAGAACTGGGACGTTGGGAGGCGGCGGACCCACAGGCGGGCTTTGAGTGTTTTGGTTCTCCCGCACCCAACATTCCGCTCACCTTGGGTGGCTGGGTGCCGGGACAGCGCGTGCACCCGTTCCGCCCGGGGGACGGGGCGTGGATGCCGGCGGGAAGCCGCCTGGTGGTGCAGCTGCACTACAACATGTCCCGCGGCCCGGCGTTGGATGAGACGCGGGTGGACCTGCACTTTGTGGACGGGCCGGTGCGCCGCGAGATTGGGACGTTGCCCTTTCCCATCACCAGCTTTTCCATCCCGGCAGGCGCACAAAGCCACACCGCGTCTGAGACGCTGGGAGACATTCCGGCCATCTTCTGGAGTGATGACCTGGCACTGGCGCTGGAAGGCGTGGCGCCGCACATGCATCTGTTGGGCACCAGCATTGGGGTGACCATGGAACAGCCGGGCATGCCGGACGCGTGCCTGGTGGACGTGCCGCGTTGGGACTTCCACTGGCAGGGGTTCTACCTGTTCAACACGCCCTCACCGCTGGTGTTCCCGCCAGGAAGCACGTTCCGTCTGACGTGCAGCTGGGACAACAGCCCGGAGAACCAGCCGGTGGTGGATGGGACGCCGCTGGCTCCGCGAAGGGTGACGTGGGGGGAAGGCACGCGGGATGAGATGTGCCTGGCCTACCTGGTGTTGTCCGGGAACCCTGGCTGGGTGCAAACGCTCATCACGTTTTTTGAACTGTGATTCCAACCTGGAGAAACGCCGTGCGTCTTGTTCAAGCCATTGTGTGCCTGGGGTTGCTTGCGGCCTGTGACAAAAAGCCCGCCAGCCTGTCCTTGGAGCCCCGTACGTTCCTGCCCCTGGAGAAGAAGGGCAAGACCGTGCAACTCAAAGCGCAGACCAAGGATGAAAAAGGGGTGTTTGTGGCCACCGTGACGCCGGTCTACCGCAGCGGGGATGACACGGTGGCCAGCGTGGATGACAAGGGCCTCATCACCGCGGTGGGAAGCGGCAAGACGGACATCACCGCCACCCTGGATGGACTGACTGCGGCGGTCCCGGTGGAGGTTCGCGTGGTGGGCAGCGTGGCGTTTGAGCCCTCCACGCCCCAGAAACTGCGCATGGGCAAGAGCATGAAGGTCAAGGTCATCATCAAGGATGACAAGGGCAACGTGCTTCCCAATGAGAAGTTCCTCTTCAAGACCGCGGGGTACACGGTTGACCCTGACCCGGATGGGACCATCAGCGGGGTGGCCACGGGTGAGAGTGAGTTGATTGCCGTGGCCAAGGACAAAGAAGCGCGCCTCAAGTTTGAAGTGACCGACTAGAGAAGCCACGCGAAAGGCCGCGCACCATGCAGGCCGCACTGGACGGGCTGGCGCACGTGGGGGAGGGCGTCCGGGCGCTGGTGCTGGGCGCCGGGCGCCTGTTGCGTTTTGTGGCGGGCGTGCTGCGGCACGGGTTGTTCCCGCCGTGGGCGCCGTTCATGGCGGCGTGTTGGGCGCTGCTGGCGTCCTGTTTGCTGCCGGTGGTGATGGTGGTGGTGCCCATGGGTGCGCTCATCAGCCTGCAGGGCGCCTCCATCATCCAGGCGTTTGGCGTGGAGCGTCTTCTGGCGCCGCTGGTGGCGGTGACGGTGGTGCGGGAGCTGGCGCCGGGATTTGCGGCCATGATGGTGGCCATGCAGGCGGGCACCGCGCTGGCGGCGCAGGTTGCGGTGATGCGCGTGCGCGAGGAGCTGGAGGCCTATGAGATGATGGCGGTGGACCCGCTCAAACACGTGGTGTCCCCAAGGCTGTGGGCGGGTGCCGTGGTGTCCCCGATGTTGTGCGTGGTGGCCATGGCCCACGCGGTGTTGGGGGCGTGGGTGGTGGCGGCAGGTGTACGGGGGTTTGCGTCCCGGGCGTTTCTGGACGGGTGCCTGTCCGCCATCAGCCGGTGGGACCTGGCGGCGGCGCTCATCAAGGCCAGCGTGTTTGGCGTGGTCATCTCCGCGGTGGCGTGTTTTGAAGGCTGGCACGCGCGCCGCAGCGCCGAAGGTGTGGGCCGCGCCACCAACCGCAGCGTGGTGGGCGCGTTGCTGGGGATCCTGTTGTTCAACTGGGTGCTCAATTCGGTGCTGTATGCGGCACCCGCGGTGCTCCAATGAACGCGGCGGCGGGCGCGCTGGCCACGCTGGGGCGTTTTGCGCGGTTTTGCGCGGTGGGAACGGCGGCCATCCCAATGGCGCGTGGCAGCGCCTGGCGGGCTTTGTGCTGGGAGATGTTTGCCGGCAGCATCCTGGTCACCCTGGCGGTCACCGCGTTTTCCGGCGCCATGCTCACGGTGCAGGGCTTTGCGTCACTCACGTCTTTTGGCACCCCGGAGCTGCTGGGGATGTTTGTGTCCCTCTCCGGGGTGCGTGAGGTGTTCCCGCTGATTGGCGCGGGATGTGTTGGCGCCAAGCTGGGAAGCGCCATGGCGGCGGAGCTGGCCACCATGCGGCTGGGCCAGCAGGTGGACGCGCTGGAGGTCATGGCGGTGGACCCGGTGACCGAACTGGTGGCGCCGCGGCTGTTGGCCGCAACCCTGGTGACGCCGTTGCTGGTGGGTCTGGGGCTCATGGGTGGGCTGTTTGCTTCCTACCTGGTGGCCACCTACCAGCTGGGGGTGGACCCGGGGGGCTTTCTGGCGCGCGCCCTGGACGTGCTGACGGCCAAGGACATTGTGGCAGGGCTCACCAAGGGCACCGCGTTTGGCGCGCTCACCGGGGCGTTGGCGTGTTTCCACGGGCTGGAGCCGGCGCGTGGGCCCAGCGGCGTGGGTGACGCGGCAAACCGGACGGTGGTGCAGGCCATGGTGGTTGGTGCAGTGGTGAACCTGCTCATCAGCCATTTGTTCTACGGGGGGTTGTCTTGACCGCGCCAGGGGACATGGCCGTGGTGCTGGACGGCGTCTCCAAACGTTTTGGGACCGTCACGGTGTTGGACCGCGTGACGCTGCACATCCCCCGCGGGCTGACCACGGTGATTGTGGGGCCGTCCGGGACGGGCAAGAGCACGCTCATCAAGCTCATCACGGGCCTGATGAAGCCGGACGCCGGCACGGTGCTGGTGGACGGGCAGGACATCCACGCGTTGCCGCGCGCGCAGCTCATGGCGTTGCGCCACAAGTTTGGGATGTTGTTCCAGGACGGCGCGTTGTTTCACGGGCTCACCGTGGCGCAAAATGTGGCGTTCCCGCTGCGCCACCATCTCAAGCTCACGCGGGAGGACGAGGCTGCCCGGGTGGAGGAGGCGCTCACCCAGGTGGGGTTGCCGGGGCTGGGCTTGCGCACGCCGGACCAGCTCTCCGGCGGGCAACGCAAACGCGTGGGCCTGGCGCGGGCGCTGGTGATGAAGCCGCAAATTGTGTTGTTTGACGAGCCCACCAGTGGCCTGGACCCGGTGACCAGCGCCGCCATTGATGAGCTGATTGTGGGGACCAGAAAAGCGCTGGGCCTGACGTTTGTGGTCATCACCCATGACGTGGAGAGCTGCCGGGTCATTGCAGACCGGGTGGGCATGTTGTGGGACGGGACGTTGCGCGCGTTTGGCCCGCCCCAGGATGTGCTGAGCCGGGATGACGCGGTGGTGCGGCAGTTTTTTGATCGTCAGAGCCAGGGGCCCATACGCGTGGGTTAGTTGCCCAGTCAGCGGGGTTTCTTTTTCCCCAGGATCTTTGGCGCGGCCGGCGGTGGTGGCGCCTGCGGTTTGAGGGGTGGCGGCGGCGGTGGCGGCGGCGTGCGGGCGGGTGGAGGCGGTACCGGCTGTCCCCGTCCCCGCGGCTGGCGGATGCGCTCATCCGGGTCGGTGGCGGCAAACTCCTGCTCCGGGCCGCGGGTGTGAGGATCATTGTCAAACCCGGGGTCCCCGGGGCTGGTGGTCTCCGGGTCTTGAGGTTGATGTTGTGCGTGGTCCCCGGTGACCAGGCCCTCCACGTCCTGCTGCGTACCCGGGCGCTGTGCCACCACGCCGGGGAGGTGCCGCAGGTCCACGGCGGCTTCATCCCCCGCCAGGATGGCCCCGCCCTCCAGCACCTTGGACAGCTCCCGGACATTGCGCGGCCAGGGGTAGTTCAACAAGGCGCGCGCGGCGTCACGCGTGATGGCGTGCGCGCCACCGGCGCGGGCCAACAGCTGGTCCATGAGCAGGCCCAGGTCCTCGGGACGTTCACGCAGCGGCGGGAGATGCGCGCGCACGGCGGACAGCGCCTCGGCCAGGTCCACATTGAACTTGCCGCGGCGGGCCAGGCCCATGAGATCCGCTTCGGTGCTGGTGACCACGCGCAGGTCCACGTTCACCGGCCGGCCTCCGTTGGGCGGGACCACGCGTCCCCCGGCCACCGCGTCCAACAGTGCCTCCTGCGCTTCCTTGGCCAACGCGTCCACGCGGTGGATCATCAACGTGCCGCCGCTGGACAGGCACAACGCGCCGGCGCGCACGTCCTGGGTGCCCAGCAGCTCCGGGAGGTGTTTTTCACGCGGCAGCTTGCCGGCGTCCACGGTGATGAGGCGCCCGGGACGGCAGCTCACCAGGTGGATGGCCTTGGCGCAGTATTCTTTTCCCACGCCCTGTTCGCCGGTGATGAGGATGGGACTGACGCCGCGCGCGGCCTTGGACAACGCGGTCAACGTGGCCGCCAGGCTGGGGCTCCAGGATGCCATCTCCCCAAAGGACACCGGCTCAATGGGTGGGGCGGGTTCCAGCGGGAGCAGCAGGTAGACCCAGAACGTGCGGCCGGTCTCAATGAGGTCCCCGGTCTCCAGGCGTGCCTCGGCCACCCGTTTGCTGTTGAGCAGCACGCCGTTGGTGGAGCCCATGTCCTTGACCATGTGGCGGGCGCCATCCCGCATCAGGGCGGCGTGGCGGCTGCTCATCCACGGGTCAGCCACCCGGATGACGTCTTCATTGGCGCGCGCGTCATAGCCGCCCTCGGCGCCGCGGCCCAGGATGAGGACCCGCAGCCGGGAGAGGTCAAAGGGCCCGTCCCCCACTTCAAAGCGGTCACCGGCCCGGCAAATCTGGTAGAGGACCGGGCGCCTGACGTCTGTGTCCACTCGGCTTTTGTTCATGAGGGGCGGCCTGCGGTCCATTTCCACGGGAAGCGTGGGATGCCCCCCCAAAAGGCTGGACCTCATCCTAGTCCCCAAGTGGGGGCAGGCGAAATAATCAGGCGAAGACGGAGGATTGGCCGTGGGAGACCTGGGCGCTGTCACAATCGACCTGGACGGCGTGCGCCACTACCACGCCATCCACGGGCTGCCGGCGCCCGAAGGCCCGGACCTCATGCTGCGCCATGCCACGCGGCGGTTTCTGGAGCTGTGTGACCGGGTGGGGGTGTTGGGGACGTTGTTTGTGGTGGCCCAGGATCTTGAGGATCCAGAGTTTGCGTCCCTGCTGCGGGACGCCCACCAGGCGGGGCATGAAATTGCCAGCCACAGCCTCACCCATGACTACCGCATGACCACCTGGACGTTGCCGGCCATGAAGGCGGATCTGGCCGCCGCCCGGGATGCCATCCACGCGGCGGTGGGCCAGGCCCCGGCGGGGTTCCGCGCACCGGGGTACAACATGAACCAGGCGTTGATGCAGGCGGTGGTGGAGACCGGGCATTCCTATGACAGCAGCGTGTTGCCGTCTGGCCCGTATTACGTGGCGCGCAGCCTGGCCATTGCAAGGTACGCGCTCACCCGCAAGCCCAGCAGGTCCTTGCGCGGGGATCCGCGCCAGTTTGCCGGTCCCCGCCAGCCCTACCGCCCGTCGCACAAGGACTGGCTGACGCCAGCCAGGGACGCGGGGCAGGGCGTGTGGGAGTTGCCCATGGCGGTGGTGGGGCCGTTGTCCCTGCCGGTGATTGGGACGTTCATGACGCTGTATCCCAAGCCACTGGAGCGCCTGGTGACGGCGTGGCGCACGCGGGCGGGGGGGCCGTTCAACCTGGAATTGCACGCGGTGGACCTGGCGGGGCCGGAGGACGGCGTGGGGGAGGGCGTGTTGCGCGCGCAACCGGACCTGCAGGTGCCGCTGGATCAGCGTCTCAACGGGTTTGAGCGGTTGCTGGATCGCATGGCTTCGCGCTTGGAGGTGCTTCCCCTGCGCGGTTGGCTGGACAGGCTTTGACGCCCAGGTGGGTGGACCGCTAGGTGGGGCCTTCAGGCACGCGCGTGCGTGACAGGTGAATGTGGTGACCGTTTCCAAGACCGCTCCAGACGCGCTGCCGCACGCGGCGCCCACCGCAGCGGATGAGAAGAAAAAAGCGGACCGGCAGCTGGACTGGGAGCTGTGTCAAAAGGCGCAGGCCGGGGACTATCCGGCGTTTGAGCAGCTGGTGTCCCGCCACAGCCAGAAGACCTACGCGCTGGCGCTGGGCATGTTGCGCAACGCCGAAGACGCCCAGGACGTGGTGCAGGATACGTTTTTCAACGTGTTCCAGCGCATTGGAACGTTCCGAGGGGACAGCGCGTTCACCAGCTGGCTGTACCGCATTGCCGCCAACAACGCCTTGATGAAGCTGCGCAAGCGCCGCAGGGAACCGGTGGACAGCATTGAGACCATGCTGCCCCGGTTCCATGAGGACGGAAAACACGACCACATCCCCGGCGCCTGGGCCGCGCGCAGCGCCGACAAGCTGGTGGATGACAAACAACTGGCCGGGCTGCTGGAGGCCGCGTTGCACAAACTTCCGGCCCAGTACCGGGTGGTGCTGCTCATGCGGGACGTGGATGGCCTGTCCAATGAGGACATTGCGGATGTCATGGGCCTGAGCGTGCCCGCGGTGAAGTCCCGGCTGCACCGCGCACGCCTGGCGGTGCGCGAGGAAATGGACCGCAAATACACCCGCAAATGAGGGTGGTGAACCGCTGCGGCGCGGGGGGCATCTTTAAGGGGCAAGGGTGCTGGACAGGGCGGGGCGGCACAGTAAAACACAGGGTCCAGCGTGGTCTGGGCGCCAGATTCAACGCGGGGAACCAAGAACCATGAAGACGTGCCAGGACACATCAGAGCTGTTGAGTGACTACCTGGAGGGCCAGCTCTCCAAGGATGAGTCCAAGGCGCTGTCTTCCCACATTGGGGACTGCCCGGCGTGTGAGGCGTTCATCAAGAGCTTCAAGCTGGCCACCGAGGCGACCCGTGGTGTGCTCATGAAGCAGATCCCGCAGGATTTTGACAGCCGCCTGCAAAAGTTCCTCAAGGAGCGCATCACCAAGGGATGAGGTTTCCCGTGCACCGGGTGGATGGGCGGTAGAAGACGCCATGGCGTTGTTTGGGTTGTCTGACCTGCACCTCTCCCACCGGGCCAACAAGCCCATGGACGTGTTTGGAGACCATTGGGTTGACCATGCGGCCCGGATGGCGGCGGCGTGGGACGCCTTGGTGGGCCCCAAGGACGTGGTGCTGTGCCCCGGAGACCTGTCTTGGGCCATGCGGTTGGAGGAGGCGCGGGAGGACCTGGCTTGGATTGCCGCGCGGCCCGGCATCAAGGTGTTGTGCCGCGGCAACCATGACTACTGGTGGAACTCCATCTCCAAGGTGCGCGGCGCGTTGGGACCGGGCATGCACGCGCTGCAAAATGACGCCGTGGACCTGGGGGACTACGTGGTGTGCGGGTCACGTTTGTGGGCGTGCCCCGGGGCGCTGGATTTTGAACCCCAGGACCAGAAGGTGTTTGAGCGCGAGGTGACGCGTCTCAAGCTTTCCCTGGACGCCGCCAAGGCCATGGCGCGTGGCCGCCCGTTGGTGGTGGCGGTGCACTACCCGCCATTTGCCGCCAATGGAAAACACACCGCGTTTTCCCGGCTCATTTGTGAGGCCGCTCCGGTGCTGTGCGCCTACGGGCACCTCCATGGCGCGCGCGCGCATGCCTCGGCGGTGGAAGGTTTGGTGGACGGCGTGCCGTTCCACCTCATTGCTTGTGACAAGCTGGGTTTTGTGCCTAAAGCGCTGCTGCCATGACCTCCTCCCCGGCCCTGCGCCTGTTTGTCGTTGCCAGTCTTGCCCTTGTTGCCCCCGCGTTGCGGGCGCAGGACGGGCTGCCACCCCCGTCAGACGCGGCCCCGGCTGTTGCGGCGCCACCCGCCGAACAGCCGGCCCCGGCCGCGCAGCCTGCGCCCTCCGCAGCAGCCCCGGTTGAAGCCGCGCCCACGCTGCCGCCCCCTGCAGCAGGCCCCGGAAGCCTGGAGATTGTGACCGACCAGCCCGGCGCCGACGCGTTTGTGGACGGTGCGCGCGTGGGGAAGACGCCGCTGCGCGTGGACGGTCTTGCCGAAGGCGCACACCGCATCCAGGTGTCCCGAGAGGGCGGGGCGCCCGCTGTTCGCGACGTCACCGTGTTGCCCGGGCAGGTCAGCCGGGTGGACATCATCCTGGCCGGTGGGCCCGTGCGGCCGCAGAGCGGCACCTTGGGCGCGCAGGACCCCCAGGCCAACCCGCAGCAGGCCCCTCAAGCCGCGGGCGGCAGCAAGTTTGGCCTCCCGGGCCGCGAGTTTTTTGCCACCTTCCTGGAACAACCCTGGGCCTGGGCCGCGGCCGGCATTTGTGCGGTGGCCCTGCTGACCGCTGCGGTGTTGTGGACGTTGTCCAGCCCTCAGGCCATTCCCGTGGTGGGGCCGTCCATCCCGGTGCTGGGCGGGGATCCCACCACCGCGGGCCGCATCTGGCTGGGCGTGCGCCTGACCGCGTTGGCCGTGGCGGCGTTTTTTGGCGTGGTGGCGTTGCTGTTGTTCGTCTGGCCGTCCCTGCCGTTTGCCAAGTTCATCCAGCTGCCTGACCTGTCCAAGATGATGGGCCTCAAGAAGGATGACAAGGCCAAGCCAGCAGGTCAGCCCGCCGGTGAGCCTGCCGCGCCGCAAGCTGCGCCAGCACCACAACCCGCGCCGGTAAAGTGAACCGCGCAGGCCTTCAACGTTTCCTTGTGACGTCGGAAAGCACCCACCCACCACGCCCCTTCAGGGCGGGGGCGGCGGGCGCGTGTGCGGCCCGTAGGGCGGGCAGCCTTTTTCCGGGTCCAAGACGCCGGGTTGAGGCGGCAGGTCGTATTCGCCGGGAGATGGATAGAGCGTCACCGCAATGGACTTCTGTTCGCCCTGCGTGACGGTGGCCAGGTTGTGGCAACCGCGCGCCACCACGTTGGCGCCGGTGCAGTCACTGGGTGAGGAACACCCAAACACATCAAAGTAGAACTCCTGGCCGGGTGCCACATCCGTTCGCAGGGACGTGTCCCCGCCCTTGGTCAGGTCAATGGGGCCGTACACCGTGGGCGTGTTGGAACTGGCTTTGCGCAACACAATGAGCAGGCCCTGCAGCGCCGGGACGGCACCGGTCTTGGCCACCGAAAGTTCCACGTTGGCCGCGGGCCCGCAGGACACCACCTGGGCCAGGACACACAGCAGGGCGCCACACATGGGACGGCGGTTCATTGCGTGAGCCCCTCGTTCTTGACGCGCACGTTGGTGCCGTAGGGATTGGGTGGATACAGGTAGAAGTAGAGCGCGGTTCCAAGCCCGGCACCGGCTGCACCGGCCACCAGCGCAAAGATGAGCGCGCCCGCTGGGATGGCCGCCAGCGCTGCCACCGCCACAATGGGGACAGAAAAGCCGCCGCCGCGCGCCGGCGTTCCAGCCGCACCGGGTTCATCCTTGGCGGCGGTTGCTGGTTTTGTGTCGCTTGGCGTGGTGGTGGTGGCCGTTGCGGGATTGGACGTGGCGGCGGAAGACGCGCCGCCCTTGCCCAGCAGGATTTCCCGGGCGGACGCGGTGTCGTCATCCTCCAGGGGCGGCTCGGTGTCGGTGAGTGTGGCCAGCGCGGCGTTGAGCACTTTGTCTGACGTGCCGTCGGTGGGGAGCGGAACTTTCACCGTGCGGGTGAGCGTGCCCTGTGGCGCATCAAAGCGCCCCAGCACTGCCACCGGTCCCTTGGCGCCGCCCTGGGGGAGCAACACGCCGGCCAGGATGCCGTTGGCGCCGGAGCGGGCACCCACGCCCACCGCGGCTTTTTTGATGTCCTTCTCCGGGCGTTTTTCTGCCAGCAGGGTGAGCAGCTTCTGGGAGGCTTTTTCTGCCGGGTGCTCCAATGTCACGTCCAGCTTGGGCGTTTCTCCCACGTTGACGGTGATGGTGCGGATGCCGCCGTCCTCGCCCTCCACGCGCAGCCAGTGTTTTCCCTTGCCGCCACGCCAGGCCATCGGCGTGCGGCCGCGTTCGGTGCCGTCCACAAACACGCGTGCGCCCGGCGGGTTGCTCACCAGCTCCAGGTTGGCGCTCCCGCCGCCATCCAGGTCCGCCCGCGCACGGCGCACGGCTTCAATGACGTTGGGCGGGAACACGTTGGGGTCCGGGTCATGGTCCGGCCACCGGCTCACCACCGCGCTGTAGAGCGCGCGGGACTTCTTGGCCTGGCCACTTTTTTCCTGCGCCTGCGCCATGAGCAAAAGGCCGTTGGCCATGGCCGGTGACGCCACGTGCCAGGCGGGCCCACGGTCATACTTGTCCAGGGCGTCCTGCACCGCCTGGATGCAGGCCTTCTGGTCCATTTCATCAAAGGCGTTGCGGGCGTCCTTGAGGCGGGCCTCCACGCCCTCCAGTTCGCGCGCGGCATCATCAAAGGAGACGGTCTCTTCAGCGCTGCTGGCGGCGCGCCCGGTGCCCCCCAGCAGGCGGCGCAGCTTGAGCGTGACCTCCCGGGCCTCCACGTCTGTGATGCC
>Ga0154020_10004339_pt1 | contig 16921 bp, 17 predicted proteins | sample Klosneuvirus_201_FD_109709 | JGI IMG/M metagenome (GOLD analysis project Ga0154020, IMG submission 109709) | Active sludge microbial communities from wastewater, Klosterneuburg, Austria - Klosneuvirus_20160825_MG | ecosystem: Engineered > WWTP > Aerobic digester > Activated sludge | place...
CCCGACTACCGGCTCGGCAAGCCGTTTGTCTACGTCGGCATGACCGGGCTGGACCCCGACCTGCGCTTTGACAAACACAAGGCAGGCATACAGGCCAGCAGTTATGTGCGCCGTTTCGGCCTGCGCCTTTTGCCGGGCCTGTACACGATGTACAACCCGATGCCGTATGAAGGCGCACGCGACATGGAAGTGGAACTGGGAATCGCCTTGCGCGAAGCGGGCTATGGCGTGTGGCAGGCTTGAGCCGGCGAACGCCGACATCGGCTGCGGCATCAAACCACATTGATCTCCAGCATCGGGCGTTCGTCGATCACCCGCTGCCAGCCGAACTCCGACAGATCCAGTGTTTCGAAGCGGCCCGCGACCAGCAGTTCGGCCAGCGCCCGGCCGACCGCCGGCGCCTGCTGCAGGCCGTGGCCGCTGAAACCATTGGCGAACAACAGGTTGGACACCTCGGGATGGGCGCCCAGGATCAGGTTATGGTCCAGCGTATTGACGTCGTAGTGGCCGGCCCAGGACCGCAGCATCCGCAAGGCCTCGAAACCGGGAACGCGGTGCGCCAGCGCCGGCCAGATCGTGTCTTCGAACAATGCGTGCTGGACGTCGAAGTCGAAACACTCCGGGTCTTGGTCGGCCGGCAAGGCCACGCCGCACAGATAACCCGCACCTTCGGGACGGAAATACACACCGCCAGGGTCGATCACCAAGGGGCACGCAGCCAGCTGCGCCGGTGACTGGAAGAAAAACACGCAGCGTTTGCGCGACTGCACTGGCAGCGCGATGCCCGCGCTGGCTGCCAAGCGCGCCGCGCCAGTGCCTGCGGCGTTGACCACGGCGCCGCAGGCAAGCTCGGTGCCGTCATGCAGGCGCAGCGCGGTGAGCTTGTCGCCCTGCCGCTGCAAGCTGTCGACCCGCGCCGCGCGGTACACCACACCCTGGGCCATGGCCTTGCGCCGCAAGGCATGCATCAGGCTGTGGGCATCGATCCAGCCTTCGCCGGACAGGCCCAGCGATCCGACCGCCAGGTCCGCGGTATGCAGCCAGGCAAAGCGTTGCGCCAGCAACGGCGGCTCGAGCAGGGCCACATCAACGCCACACTGGCGCTGCACCGCGTGGTTGGCCTGCAGGATCGCGCGGCCCTCTGGCGAGGCCAGAAAAAGATATCCGGCTTCATGGAAACCGACATCGGGCGCAACCCCGTCGACGGCCAGGAGCTCTCCCGCCGCGCGAACAAACCCGGTGCCGAACTGCGACATGCGAATGTTGCCCGGTGTCGAGAACTGGTGCCGGATCGACGCCAGCGAGCGCGTTGTCGCGCAATGGGCATAGCCGGGGTCGGGTTCGAGCACCAGCACGGAACCGGTGAAACCCGGATGTGCCGACAGGAAATACGCGGCGGCACTGCCCACCACCGCGCCACCGGCAATCACGACATCGAAGCTTTCCATTGCGACTCCCGCTTCAACGCCACCTGTCAGTCACTCCAAGCGGACCTGCAGGCGCGACAACGGCGCGCTGAAGTCGGCGGCCCAGTTCTGGCCGGCTTCGACCGGCCAGGCGTCGGTCCAGGTGCCGGTGGTGACCACGTCACCCGGCATGACATCGGGTGCACCCGGGCATTGGTGCAGCTCGCGCACGAAATGCTGCAAGGCCAGCAAAGGGCCATCGAGCACATTCGCGCCGACGCCACGGTCGACCGCCTTCTTGTCGCGTCGCAACACCACGCTGGCGCCAGCCAGCGCCGCCTGCAACCGGGCAGCATTGGCCCCGATGTCATCGCGCGCGATCCGGCGCCCGACCAGCAGCCGGGCATGCAGGCCGCCGTCGGCCACCGCGTCGGCAGCTGCGAACTTCCAGTCGGGCAAATGCGACTGCACGATCTCGAAGCCGGGGGCGACCCAGTCGATGGCATCGAACAAATCGTCCAGCGACGCACCCGGTGTCGGTGTGCTGCGCATGCCGAAAACCGTCTCGGGTTCGATCCTCGGCTGACAAGTGTCGCGCAGAGACAACAGGCCCCGGCCTTCGCAATGGGTCAGACCGGTGTTCCAGACCGTTCCCCAGATCGGCGCGGCCACGTTGTAACGCGGCCAGATACCCCGGTTGGTAAAGCCGATCTTGAAGCCGCGCGGCAGTTCGCCACGGTCGATCCGCAATTGGCGCAGTGCCAGTTGCTGCTGGTAGGCCTGCGCCACATCGGATTCATCTCGCCCCCCCTGCATGATCGGCCAGAGTTGGCCATTGTCGGTGTGGGTCAGCAGTTCCTGGGGGGTCATCCGTACTTCTCCTGTGTGCGGTCTTTGTCAAAACATTCCATTGCGGATCGCCGTTGGGTGCGCCGGGCGAGGGATCAAACCGCGGGGCGACCGACACGGACGGTCGCTCGCAGCGGTGCCAGCAGATGCTGCAGTCCGTTGTGGTCGATCTCGTGCATCAAGGCCAGCAGACGACCGATCTCGCCGGGCGGAAAACCCTCGCGCGCAAACCAGTTCAGATAGTTGCCTGGCAGGTCGGCCAGGATGCGCCCCTTGTGTTTGCCAAACGGCATTTCACGTGTCAGCAGCAGTTCCAGCGAGTTCCGGTCCATGCGCCATTGTCAGTCATTGCCCGGTCAATGGCGAAGCGCCAGCGTTCCGGTTCACAGGCCGGGCCGGGCGCCAGCAGTCGTGCGCAAAACAGCAACAACCCGCTTGTGCATCGGCGGGTGGTCGACCACAATCGTCACATTCAGATACACCGCAAAACAAGAATGCATATCGGTTTGCGCCTGCCTTCGGCGGCGCGATGACACAGGGCCGCAACTGGAGCCCGGAACGCGAATGCCGGCATGGCACCCATGGGCCGGTCCCGGTCTGGCTGCCGACGCACCGGGTAATGCGCACCGGAGCGGGCGGCACACCGGCTTTCCCGTGATCCCTGAAAAGAACCTGAACCGGGCCACGGTGACGCGTTTCTACAGCGCGTTCGCCCAGCTCGACCCGGCCTCCATGGCAACGTGTTATGCGCCCTCGGTCCGATTCCAGGACGAGGTCTTTACGCTGGACGGCCGCGACCAGGTCATGGCCATGTGGTTCATGTTGTGCGAGTCGCTGCATGCCAACGGCGGCCGGCGTGACTGGAAGCTGAACTACCGCATGGTGTCGGTCGAACCCCGGCAGGCCCGCCTGGAATGGAGTGCGCGTTACCATTTCGGCAAGATGCAGCGACCCGTGCACAACCGGATCCAGGCCACCCTGCGCTTCGACGAAGCCGGCCTGATTACCCACCACCACGACAGTTTCGACTTCTGGCGCTGGTCGCGCCAGGCACTGGGCATGCCCGGTGTATTGCTCGGCTGGTCACCCATGCTGCGCCGCAAGGTGCGGGCACGGGCACAGGCCGGACTGGCCCGCTACATGGCCGAGTTGCAGTCACATGCAGTGGCACACGAGAAAAACTGAGACTGGAACCCTTCCCATGCTGCACCGCCTGAATGAACTCTTCCCGATCCGTTACACATTCTTCGGACTGTGTGTGCTCGGCCTGCTGGCCAGCTTGTTCGGCTTGCTGGCGTTCGGTGTCGGCGCGGGGTCATCGTTGGTGCTGCTGGCATTGGTCGTGCTGGGCGTCTATGACGTGCTGCAATCGCGTCGCTCGATCCTGCGCAACTATCCGATCATCGGCCACCTGCGTTTCATGCTCGAGTTTGTCAGGCCCGAGATTCGCCAGTACTTTCTGGAGAGCGACAACGAAGCCTCGCCGTTTTCACGTGCGCAGCGCTCGCTGGTCTACCAGCGGGCCAAGGGCGACTCCGACAAGCGCCCGTTCGGAACCCAGCTCGATGTTCATGCAGAAGGATATGAGTGGATCAACCACTCGATGACGCCGAGCCAGATAGATACACACGACTTCCGCATCTGGATCGGCGGGACGCCGGAACAGGTTGCGGCACAGCCGGCCAGCGCGGGCTTGTGTACCCAGCCCTACAACGCCAGCATCTTCAACATATCGGCCATGAGCTTCGGCGCACTCAGTGCCAATGCCATCCTGTCGCTCAATGCCGGCGCGGCCAAGGGTCGGTTTGCCCACGATACCGGCGAAGGCTCGATCTCCGAGCACCACAGGCGCCATGGCGGCGACCTGATCTGGGAGATCGGTTCGGGTTATTTCGGCTGCCGCAACGATGACGGCAGCTTCAACGCCGACAGGTTCACCGCCAACGCCTGCGATCCGCAGGTCAAGATGATCGAGATCAAGCTCAGCCAGGGCGCCAAGCCCGGCCATGGCGGCGTGTTGCCCGGACCCAAGGTCACCGCTGAAATCGCGGTCGCACGCGGCGTTCCCATCGGGGTCGACTGCATCTCGCCGGCTGCACACAGCGCGTTCTCGACACCGATCGAGCTGATGCATTTCATCACCCGCCTGCGCACACTTTCGGGCGGAAAACCGACCGGATTCAAGTTGTGCATCGGTCACCCATGGGAGTGGTTTGCCATCGTCAAGGCGATGCTGGCCACCGGTGTCACGCCCGACTTCATCGTCGTCGATGGCGCCGAGGGCGGCACCGGGGCGGCACCGGTGGAATTCACCAACCATGTCGGCTCGCCACTGCAGGAGGGCCTGCTGCTGGTGCACAACACCTTGCGCGGCGCCGGACTGCGCGGGCGCATCCGCGTCGGCTGCGCCGGCAAGGTGATCAGCGCCTTCGACATCACGCGCATGATGGCGCTGGGCGCCGACTGGTGCAACAGCGCGCGTGGTTTCATGTTCGCACTGGGCTGCCTGCAGGCCCAGACCTGCCATACCGGCCATTGCCCGACCGGCGTCTCGACGCAGGATCCGCTGCGGCAGAAATCGCTGGTGGTTGGCGACAAGACCGAACGGGTGCACAACTACCACGCGATGACACTGCACGCGCTCAAGGAACTGATCCAGGCTGCCGGTCTGGCACACCCGGGCGAGGTGACGGCACACCATATCGTGCGCCGCTCGACCAACGGAAAAGTCCGCTCGCTGGCGCAGTCGGTACTCTCCCAGATGGAGGACGGTGCTTTGCTGCAGACCGATCTGGGCAGCCTGCCGCTGATTTATCGCCAGTCCTGGCCGATGGCGCGGGCCGAGAGTTTCATGCTGCAGAGCTGAATACGGTCGTGACGGTGACCGATCGCTCGGCAAGGGCGCGGCGCAAACGCAATACCTGCCGGTCCTTGCTCAGCAGCAAGGCCTTCAGGTGCAGCGCCAGGTCGATGAATTTCTGGTCGTCCGGATCGCGACACCGCGCCGCGCCGCCTGCGACCTCGACGTGGACCCGACTCAAGCTGTCGAACCGGGCCAGTACCTGCTCTGCACCATTGGCCCCGGATTTGCGCAGCCAGGCCTGCAGCGCCGGATATGCCAGCACCCGCTGCAATTCCTCGCGCATGGCCACCGTCGCATGCCAGGCCAGGGCGCCCGATGCCAGCGCATCGGCCAGTGCCAGCGTCGCCGGATCGTGAAATACCAGCAGGTCGAGCACGATGTTGGTGTCCAGCACCACCGGCCCGGCGGTGCTCACTGGAGTACCTCCGCCCTGCGGGCTGCGGAACCATTCGCCCTTGGGAGCGGCCCGGCGGTGCTCATGACATATTGATGTCGGCGTCCCTGGGCGCGCGTGCCGAGCCTTGCACCATGTCGAAACGGAACATGCGGCATTCGATCGGACCATTCCACATCGGTACGCGGCGGGTCGCTTTCAGCCGCATCTTGCCCGGCAGCTTCAGGTCGGGTGTCAACAACCAGGCGGTCCAGCCCGCGTAGTTTTTCTTCCAGTGCGCCGCCAGTTGCACAAAGAACTCGCCGCCATCATCGGTATGTGCCTGTTCGCGGCCGGGCGGTTCTTCGGCATTGTTCCCATGCGCGGGCAACTCATCGCCAGAGGCGTGGCGACCGGCACCGGCAAAGCCGGCGGTGTCGATCCGGGTACCGTAAGGCGGATTGACCAGCATCACGCCCGGTGGGTCACACGGCGCCATGCGTTGCAAGGCATCACCTCCGCGGAACTCGATGGCGTCGGCCACACCCGCACGCTGTGCATTGCGCTGCGCGAAATCGACCATCCGGTGCGCCACGTCGCTGCCGAAGATGCGCGGGCGCTGACCCGGCGCAGGCAGACGCTCGGCACGCCTTGCGTCATTGCACAAGGCGTCCCAGACATGGGGCTGGAACGGCAGCATCTTCTCGAAGGCAAAACGCCGCAGCGAACCGGCTGCGATACCGCAGGCAATCTGTGCCGCCTCGATGGCAATCGTGCCGCTGCCGCAACAGGGGTCGTACAGTGGCAGCTCCGGCGTCTCGGTCCAGCCGCTGGCCGCCAGCATCGCCGCTGCCAGCGTTTCCTTGAGTGGCGCCTCGCCCTTGTCTTCGCGCCAGCCGCGCTTGAACAAGGCGTCGCCCGATGTGTCGATGTACAGCGATACCGTGTCGGTGGTCAGGTGCGCGTATATGCGCACGTCCGGCCACTGTGTATCCACATCCGGACGGATGCCGCCGGCCTTGGCCCTGAAACGGTCGCAGACCGCGTCCTTGATCTTCAGCGCGGCAAAATTGAGACTGGTCAGCGGGCTGTGCTGGGCCGTTACCTCGACCTTGATGCTCTGGCGCGGCGTGAACCAGATCTCCCAGGCGACCTCGCTGGCAGCGCGGTACAGGTCCTGCTCGTTGCGGTAGTCGGCCTGGAACAACTGCACCAGCACACGCTGGGACAGCCGGCTGTGCAGATTGAGCAACATGGCATCGCGCCAGGAGCCTTGCAACAACACGCCGGCACGCCATTTCTGCACCTGGGACAGCGGCTGGTCGGTGATACGCGCGACCTCGACCGCGAGATAGTCCTCGACGCCAGCGGCACACGGAAGAAAGAGCTGGAGCTGGTTCACGGCATGGCCTGGTAACGGTTGCTCATAACGCACGGCGCAGGTTGGCTGGCGCGATCTTGAGGCCTTCGCGGTACTTGGCCACCGTACGACGGGCACAGGTAATGCCCTGCTCCTTGAGCATCTCGGACAACTGGTTGTCGCTCAGCGGCTTGCTGGCCGATTCGGCGTCGATGAACTGCTTGATCAGTGCCCGCACCGCGGTGCTCGATGCATTGCCACCGGTCTCGGTACCGAGCGAGGAGCCGAAAAAATACTTGAGTTCGAACGTGCCCAGGGGCGTGGCCATGAACTTGGCGGTCGTGACGCGGCTGATCGTGGATTCATGCAGACCCAGTTCGTCGGCAATCTCGCGCAGCACCAGCGGGCGCATCGCCAGCACGCCGTGCATGAAGAAATTCTTCTGCCGCTCGACGATGGCCGCACTGACCCGCAGGATGGTGTCAAAGCGCTGCTGGATGTTCTTGATGAACCAGCGCGCCTCCTGCAGGCGCTGCTGCAATGCGGCGTAGTTGGATGCATCGCTGCCATTGCCGCGGTGCAGTCGCAAGGCATTGGCGTAGATATCGTGGACACGCAATTTCGGCATCACCTGCGGATTGATCTGCGCCCGGAAGCGGAGATTGGCACCCTTGCCGACCTGCGTCACCAGCACATCGGGAATGACGATGTTGCGCTCCACATTGGCGAAGCGCCGGCCCGGCTTGGGTTCGAGCCGTCCGATCAGACCGATCGCCTCCTTGATCGCCGCGTCGCTGGCATTGCACACCTGCGACAGGCGGCGCACATCACGCCGGGCCAGCAAATCCATCGGATGCGAGCAGATCCGCACCGCCACGCCCAGCAGGTCGTGCTTCGCATCGTCCGCTGGCGCTGCACGTTGCATCGCCCGCAGCTGAAGGCGCAGGCACTCACCCAGATCGCTGGCACCGACACCGACCGGATCAAAACCCTGCAAGGTGCTCAGTGCGATCCGGAAGTGATGCTGCAGCTGGTCCATCTCCTCCTCGTCGGCCGGCGAGAGTCCGGCGGCGAGTTGTTCGAGCGTGTCCTCCAGATAACCGTCGTCATTGAGTGACTCGATCAGAAAACGCAGCGCAATCCGGTCCTCGTCGCCGAGCCGGGTTGCCAGCGCCTGGGCGTGCAGATGGGCTTGAAGTGTCTCCTGGGTGCGCGCCAGTTCACCGGCATCGACATCATCTTCGCTGCCCAGATTGTTGCCATGGGCCTTGGCGTCGCCGCCCCACTCGCCGTCGTCGGGCGCCATCTCCTGCGAGCCATCGCCTTCCCAGTTCTGGCTGTCCTCGGCCGACAGCGGCGTGGCGTTGTCGTCGTTCGACGGCGCATCGGACACCGAGACATAGTCCAGCGTGGCGGCCGCCGGCGCCAGTTCGGCCTCGCGTTCGGCCTGCGGCACCGGCGTGTCGCTGCTGTCCAGGCCGAACTCCTCGCGTGGCGCGACTTCCTCGGACATCTCCAGAAACGGGTTGTCGTCCAGCATCTGGCTCACTTCCTGGCTGAGTTCGAGCGTGGAGAGTTGCAGCAGCCGGATCGACTGCTGCAACTGTGGCGTCAACGCCAGATGCTGCGATATGCGTAATGAAAGACCGGGTTTCATCTACATCTTGAAGTGTTCGCCCAGATAGACCCGGCGCACTTCTGCGTTGGCGACTATTTCCTGTGGCGTGCCTTGCGCCAGCACGCTGCCGTCGCTGACGATGTAGGCGTGGTCACAGATGCCCAGAGTCTCTCGCACGTTGTGGTCGGTGATGAGCACACCAATACCGCGTGACTTCAGAAAACTGACGATGCGCTGGATTTCGATCACGGCAATCGGGTCGATCCCGGCGAACGGCTCATCGAGCAGGATGAAGCGCGGCTGTGTCGCCAGCGACCGGGCGATCTCGACCCGGCGCCGCTCGCCACCCGACAGGGCCAGGGCCGGCGACTTGCGCAGGTGCTCGACGCGAAGATCCTGCAGCAGGCCGCTGAGCCGCTCCTCGACCTGGGCCGACGTCAGCGGCCGGCCTGAGGCGGCGTCGACCTGCAGTTCGAGCACGGCACGCACGTTGTCTTCGACATTGAGTTTGCGAAATATCGAGGCTTCCTGCGGCAGATAACTCAGTCCCAGCCGGGCCCGCTGGTGTATCGGCAAACCGGACACCGATTTGCCATCGATGGTGATTTCGCCGGCACTGGCACGCACCAGACCGACCAGGATGTAGAACGACGTGGTCTTGCCGGCGCCATTGGGACCCAGCAGACCGACCACCTCGCCTTCGGCGACCGACAGCGAGATGTCCTTGACGACCATGCGACTGCCATAGGACTTCTGCAGGTGCCGCGCCTCCAGTCGCACGCGTGGAGCCGGTGCGCCGGTCTCCTGCGCCACGTCGGCCCGCGGGGTCGCCGTGGTGCCTGTGGCGGAGTCTGTCACTTCTTGTCGCCCCCCAGCGTCGAGGACTTGCGCAATGGTGCGGCTGGCGCCGCTGGGGTCTTGGGTTCGGTTGCGTTGTTGCGGGTTGCGTCGTTGCGCGGCGTCAACACCGCGCGCACCCGTGCGCTGCGACCACTGGCACCTGCGTCCACAGGGCCGCCGTCGACGTTCATCACGCTGGCGGTGTTGTCATACACGATTACCTGACCGGTGATTTCATCGTTGAGCGTGGAGCCGATATAGCGCCGAAGAATCGCACGGCGCGAGAATTTCACGGTATCGGCCTTGCCGTCGTATTCGATCAGCTCGGCCTCGCCTTCCATGAATTCATCCGGCCCACCGGCAGGTGTATCGCGCTTTTGACGGAAAAATGCGAGCTTGCCGGGTTCTGCGTTGACGACGCCGAACTGGTTGCCGTCCTTGTCCTGGGTCACCTCCAGACGCGCGCCGCGGATCAGCATCGTGCCCTTGGTCAGCACCACCTTGCCGGTAAATACGCTGATCTGCTTGGCATCGTCGTAACGCAGCGCATCGGACTCGACATTCATCGGTTTTTCGCGATCGGCACGTTCGGCCATGGCAACGCTGCCCTGCAAAAGGACGGACAGCAACAATGTGTAAGGAATAGTGGAGAGCTTCATAGAGGCACGAATCTTGCAGTCAACCCTGCGGTTTCATTGTAGCCCCGGGGTGGACGGCCATGGCCCGAGCCACGGCGAAAACATCGAAGAGCGGGAATCGGCAAGCCCGTCCATCCAGCCCGGGACCCGCCAACGGCGACCGCGGCCGCAAACAGCAACCGGACCGGGTTATTTGCCGGAGCGAACGTCGGCCAGCAGGTAGTCGACCACTTGCAGCACCCGCGCCATGGAGCCGGCCATCGCGCCATCGGTATAGAACCGCCCGGCGACACCGAGCGCCGGAACACCGGCCACGCCATATGCATCCTGCAACTGGGTCGCTTCGCGCACCCGTTTGCCGACCTCGGCCGAGTCGTAGATGGCACCGAATTTCTCCTTGTCCACGCCCTGCTGCCCGATCCAGGAGGCAATCGTGGTGCCGCGCGACAGATCCAGCCGCTCGACATGGATCGCCGCAAAAACCCTGGCATGCAGCTTGTCGGTCAGTCCCATTTCCTGCAGGGTGAAGAACAGCCGTTGCTGGGGCACGAATTCATCACGGAAACCCACCGGGACTCGGCGCAACACCACGTCCGCAGGCAAGCGCTTTTGCCAGGCCTCCAGCGAAGGCTCGAAGGCATTGCAGTGCGGGCAGTTGTACCAGAAGAACTCGACCACCTCGATCGTTCCCTGCGGCGCCTCGACCGGTACCCGCTTGCCGAGCTGGAAATACTCCCAGCCCGCTTGCGGTTTGCGACTCTGCGCCAGGGCAGGCGCCCATGCGGCCGACCCGGCCAGGACAAGTGCGGCGGCTGACACCGAAAAATCACGACGTTTCATGGGAATACTCTCCTGTGACGCCCGCACCGGTCGCATGGGGACGGTATGACGGGCAGTTGGCATGGCGGTCGGACGGCAACCCTTGGCAAAAGTTCAACGCTGGACCCGCACCAACGCTGCTTCCATGCCCAGGCCTTCGAGTTTTTGCTTGCTCAGGTCGGCATCTTCGCGTTTGTCGAACGGCCCGACCCGAACCCGGTACACAGTGCGGCCCGATTGTTCACGCTCCGACACCCGGGCCTCGACCCCCGCCAGCGACAGGCGCGCGCGCTGGCTTTCGGCGTCAACCGCGGTGCGGTACGCCCCCACCTGTACAAAGTACGCAAATGGATCCACGCTGGAGGCAGCTGAACGGGCACGCGCCAGATCGCCCAGTGGGTCGGCCGAAGGCCTGGCAGCCGCCGGCGCAGTGTCGGTGGCCCCCCGATCCGGCGCCGGCACCGGCGTCGGCGTCGGGATACCTGCAACCGCCGGCGGCACCCCCTTGTAGCCGGCGCCGTCGGCCGAGGCTGGTGCTGCCGGCACCGCGGGCACGGCGGCTCGGGCCGGGTTCTTGCCATACAGCGGCGCATTCGGATCCCAGTCCTTGTTGCGCCGCTCCTCTGCGGCATCCTGGTCGAGTGAACGGCTTGGCCCCTTGTTCAGGAACGGCACCGGCACCTTGGTGACATAGACGGCCACCGCCAGGGCCACGCCCAGGCCAATCACGATACCGATGATCAGACCCAATATCGTCCCGCCGTGTTGTTGCTTCATGCCGCTTCCTTGCCTGTTGTTTGCATCGACCGTTCCACTCACATCTTGCGCGGCGCACTGACGCCGAGCATGGCAAGCCCGTTGCGCAACACCTGCGCCGTCGCGGCCACCAGGGCCAGCCGCGCCAGCCGCACCGGCTCCTCGTCGACAAGGATACGCTCGGCATCGTAATAGCTGTGATAAGCCGCAGCCAGTTCACGCAGGTAGAACGTCACATCATGCGGCGCGAAATCGCGCGCTGCGGCCGCCAGCATGTCAGGGTAACGCGCCAGCACCAGCATCAGGCCGGTGGCGGCATCGCTGTGCAGTGCAGCCAGGTCAACCGCACCCAGGGTATCGGCATCACCACCCCAGGCGGCCAGCACCGAGCAGATCCGGGCGTGGGCGTATTGCACGTAATACACCGGGTTGTCGTTGTTCTGCGCCAGCGCCAGGTCGACATCGAACACGTATTCGGTGTCGGGTTTGCGGCTGAGCAGGAAAAACCGTACCGCGTCCTTGCTGGTCCACTCGATCAGGTCGCGCAGCGTCACGTAGCTGCCCGAACGCTTGGAGATTTTCACCTCGACGCCGCCACGCATGACCCGCACCATGGTGTGCAGCACATAGTCCGGGTATCCAACCGGAATGCCGACATCGGCCGCCTGCAGACCGGCCCGAACGCGGGCGATGGTGCCGTGGTGGTCGGTGCCCTGGATGTTGACGACGCGCGTGAAGCCACGCTCCCATTTGCTGATGTGGTAGGCCACATCCGGCACGAAATAGGTGAAGCTGCCGTCACCCTTGCGCATGACCCGGTCCTTGTCGTCGCCGTAATCGGTCGAGCGCAGCCACAAGGCTCCGTCCTGTTCATAGGTCTTGCCGGCGTCCTGCAGGCGTTGCACCGCCTGCGCCACCTTGCCGTTGCTGTACAGGCTTGACTCGAGGTAGAAATTGTCGAAACGCACGGCAAATGCCTGCAGGTCCAGATCCTGCTCGTGGCGCAGGTAGGCCACGGCAAACTCACGGATGGCATCGATATCCGACACGTCGCCGCTGGCCGTGGTTTCGCGATCGTCGGCATGCACCGTCTTGCGCGCCAGGAAGTCGGCGGCGATATCGGCGATGTAGTCGCCGTTGTAGGCCGCCTCGGGCCACTGCGCGTCACCCGGCTTGAATCCGCGGGCCCGCAGCTGCGTGCTGTTGGCCAGCGTGGCGATCTGCACGCCGGCGTCGTTGTAGTAGAACTCGCGGTAGACATCCCAGCCCTGGCTGGCCGCCAGATTGCAGATCGCGTCGCCCAGCGCCGCCTGCCGGCCGTGTCCGACGTGCAACGGGCCGGTCGGATTGGCCGAGACGAACTCCACCAGCATGCGCTGGCCATTGGGCGGCAATACGCCGAAACCGGACCCCTCGGTCAGCACCTCCCGCACGATCTGCTGCTTGGCAGAGGGCTTGAGGCGGATGTTGATGAATCCGGGGCCGGCGATGTCGATGTCGCAAACCCATTGCCGGTACACCGGCAGCTCCCGCAATTTGTCACACACCTGTTCGGCCAGCTGGCGCGGATTGCGCTTGAGCGGCTTGGCCAGCTGCATGGCCACCGTCGTGGCGAAATCGCCATGCGCCGCAACCTTGGGCGACTCGAATACCGCACGTGTGGGCAGGTCGGGCGCGAGTTCGGTCAACACGCTGGCCAGGCCATCCAGCAGTTCCTGTTTGATCTTGAGCATAACCCTCGATTCTAGGAGGCTGCCGGGCAGCAGATTCTTTACCTTTGCCCAGACCGCGCGGGAATCGAAACAGGAAGAAACCGGTTAAATTTCGCCACCGCTGTCATCCGGGAGCTTGGCACAGGCGTTGAGCAACGGTCCGACAACGGGCGTCACGGTTTTACCACTACCCAAGGAAACTCCCCATGAACAAATTGCTCTCCCTGCTCGCCATCGGCATGGCCTTGTCGCTGGGTGTTGCCCACGCCGAAGATAAAGCCAAGACGCCACAGCAGACCAAGATGGCCAGCTGCAACAAGGAAGCCACCGACAAGAAGGGCGACGAGCGCAAGGCCTTCATGAAATCCTGCCTGAGCGCCAAGCCGGTGACCCAGCAGTCGAAGATGAAGACCTGCAACGTCGAGGCCGGCGACAAGAAGGGTGACGAGCGCAAGGCCTTCATGAGCGAGTGCCTGAAGAAAAAACCGGCCTGACGCCTGCTTGCCAACGCGGGCGCCGGGTCTCAGGGCTTCCAGAAGCCCGGCCGGGCGTAATGGTGCTTCAGGAAGTCGATCCATAGGCGCACCCGCAGCGGCAGGTGCCGGCGCTGCGGAAACACCGCAAAAATGCCGTTGGGCGGCCCGGCAAACTGCTCCAGCACCGGCACCAGCGTACCGGCGGCCACTTCGGTCTCCACTTCCCAGCTGCTGCGCCAGGCGATGCCGAAACCGGCCAGGCACCATTGGTGCAGGACCTGGCCATCGGAGCAATCCAGGGGGCCGGCGGGCCGTATGTGCAGCAATTGCGGGTCGTGCGCCGAAGCACGAGAGCCGGCTGTCGCGGCGGCGTCATTGGACCGGGGAACCTGGAACGCCCAGCCCCGGGTCTGCGACGCATCGCTGGACAGCACCAGGCAATCGAAGCGCGACAGGTCGCAAGGATGGGCTGGCGTGCCGTGCCGCTGCAGGTAGCGCGGCGCCGCCACACACAGGCGCCGGTTGTCGGCCAGGCGCACGCTGACCAGCGACGAATCGGGCAGGTCACCGACACGCACCGCACAGTCGAAGCCTTCCGCCGCGATGTCGATGACCCGATCGCTGAGATTGAGCGAGATCGTCACATCACCGTGCTGCTCGCGGAACCACGGCACCAACGGGGCCACGTGGCGCCGGCCAAAACCGGCAGGTGCCGTGATGCGCAGGTGTCCGCTGGCCTTGACACCACCGGCCGAGACACTGGCCTCGGCATTGGCCACTTCGGCCAGCAGGCGCTGGCAATCCTCCAGAAAAGCACTGCCTTCATGCGTCAGCGTGATGCGCCGCGTGGTGCGCCGAAGCAGCTTCACACCCAGCCGTTCCTCCAGCGCGTCCAGCCGACGGCCCATGATGGCCGGCGCCACGCCTTCGGCCTGGGCTGCCGCTGTCAGGCTGCCGCGGGTGGCGATCGACACGAAGGATTCGAGCTGCTTGAACTTGTCCATGGCGCCAGCTTAGCGCCAATCGCAAACTCATTTGCCCATCATGGTGCCGGGCAACCACAACGCGATCTGCGGCCAGACCATGACCATGGCCATGACGGCGATCATCAGCAGCACATAGGGGGCGGCTCCGCGCACGATCGGGCCCAGCGGCGAACCGGTGATGGCCTTGATGGTGAACAGATTCATGCCCACCGGCGGTGTGATCTGGGCCAACTCCAGGTTGATGACCAGCAGCACGCCATACCAGATCGGGTTGATGCCCAGGTGCGCCATGGCCGGCAGGATCACCGGCGTGGTGATCAGGATGATCGAGATCGACTCCAGGAACATGCCCATCACAAAGATCAGCGCCATCATGATGATCAGAAAACCCGTGACCCCGACGTCCGCGGCGATCACTGTCTCGACGATCTGCTGCGGGATGCGCAGTTTGGTCATCACATGGCCGAACACCGAGGCGCCGGCCATGATCATGAACAACATGGCCGATACGCTGCAGGCCTCGACCGCGGATTCCCAGATCGCGCGCAGCCCGACGGTGCGGTAGACCACGACCGACACGAAAATCGCCAGCCAGCCGCCGGCGGCAGCCGCCTCGGTGGCGGTGAACACGCCGGCATACATGCCACCGAGCACAAACACCGGCAGCGAGATCGCCCAGGCCGAACGACGCAGGGCGCCAAGTGCCTCGCGCAATGTGGCCCGCGGCTCACGGGCAACATGCCGGTGCGTCACGGCGGTATGCACCATGGTCCAGGCCACGAACACCCCGGCCATCAGCAGGCCCGGCAGGATGCCGGCCATGAACAGGCCGCCGATCGAGGTATCCGTGGTCACGCCGTACAGCACCATCGGACCCGAGGGTGGAATCAGGATGCCCAGCGTGCCGCCGGCGGCCACCAGCCCGTAGGCGGCCTTTTCGTCATAACCGAACTTGATCATCTGCGGAATCGCCACGGCGCCGATGGTCAGCGCGGTGGCGACACTGGAACCGGAGATCGCGGCAAAAATCGTGCAGGCCGCGATGGTGGCAATGCCCAGGCCGCCGGGAAGGTGCCGGGTCAGCGTATAGGCAGCTCCATACAGGTCGTCCACGATCCTGCCCCGGATCATGATGTGGGCCATGAACGCGAACAGCGGTATCGCCACCAGCAGGTAGCGATTGACCTCGCCGAAGATGACCTCGGTCACCGAACCCAGTTCGCCCTGGGTGATGAGTTGCAGGGCACCGCCGAAGAGGGCCAGTCCGGCAAAGATCGGCAAGCCGGTGAACAGCAGCAGCAGCAAGGCGATGAACAGCAGGCCGATGGTCATGCGTCGCCTCCCCCGCCATGTCCGCCCTTGCCCAGAGCAGGCAGGCCGGCCAATGCACGCCAGCAGGCCTCGATCGCCGCCAGCAGCAGCAAGGCGCCACCCAACGGCATCAGCAGCATCAGTATCCAGGTCGGCCACTCAAGATTGCCCTCGGTGACCAGGCCCAGCATGCGAGCCAGACTGGCGGTCCCCCAGCCGTTGATGATCAGCACGCAGGCCACCACCCCGACGGCCAGCGCAGCCCAGGCCCGGGCCCAGCGGCGCGCCGCTGGCGCCAGCCGGTCGACCATCAGGTCGACACCGATGTGCTCACCCTGGCGCAGCGTGCGCGCCGCCGCCAGCATGACGACGGCCACCAGCAGGAATCCGACCACCTCGTCAACCCACACCGGCGCCGCATTGAAGCTGTAGCGCATCACCACCGCCCAGCCGATCAGGCACAGCGACAACAGCAGGCAGGCCGCCGCCACCGCCATGCCGGCGCCAGCCAGAACCCGGACCACCTGGCCCAGCGCGCGCAGCGCCGGGCTTTCGCGCCTTTGCAGATCACTTGAAATGTTGCCCATGACAGCGGGCTGCGGTCAGAGCTTGTCGAGTGCCTCGAGCAGTTTCACGCCATCGGGTGCGGTGGCGCGCAGGAACTCCTTCTTGACCGCCGGTTGCATCGCATCGGCCATGACCTTTTCCTGCGCCTTGGTCAACGCCACCGCCTTCATGCCTTTTTCGTTGAGCACCTTGATGTTCTCGGGCGGAATGCCGTCGGATTTGCGGATCGATCGCGCCACTGCCTTGTCGGCCGCCGCCTGTATGGCGCTGCGCACATCGGCTGGCAGGCCTTTCCACCAGGCCGGATTGACCACCAGGTTGTCGAACGCCAGGATGATGTTGGAGGC
>Ga0154020_10004341_pt1 | contig 16917 bp, 9 predicted proteins | sample Klosneuvirus_201_FD_109709 | JGI IMG/M metagenome (GOLD analysis project Ga0154020, IMG submission 109709) | Active sludge microbial communities from wastewater, Klosterneuburg, Austria - Klosneuvirus_20160825_MG | ecosystem: Engineered > WWTP > Aerobic digester > Activated sludge | place...
GGTGTGGCGTCGGGTGTGGCGTCGGGGTTCCAGGTGTCGGATGCGGTCAGGGCTGATTTAAGATCGGGATCGGGTTGACGGCTATTGCGCGCAATGACGGCGGCGAGGATCGGCGACGCGTGATCATTCAAGGGCTGGCAGGTGGTCGGTCGCATGTTGCCGCGAGGGAGGCGGCGGACGACAGTTGATCCCTTGCCGTAAAGGGCGAGCACGATGTCTCCCGATTGCAAACCAAACACCCGCAGCGGAAAGTCACCAACTCCCTGTTCAGCTACACAGCGGCCATTCTCATCCAAGTGCCGCAACGTCCGCAGGGATCTGCCGGCCGCCAGCATCCAGATTTCCTTACCCGCGAAAGCAACACTGATGGGCTGACCTCCCATGTCCATTTTGAATTTGCGCCATTTGTGAGTGGCGGTGTCATAGATCCCGATTTCGTGTCGGTCGCCCACCACTGTCTGCTCGCGCAGGTTGAACCAAAGCTCAGAGGAGCCGTGTTTGTTGTCGGTCCGGGAGCCGAGAAATTCGAGGCTCACCGGAAGACCGAAATCGCCGCATTCGGGCTCTGCGAATTTTTTAGAGGCATTCGTATCAACAAAACAAAGACGCGTAATTTCCTGGGCTGTCTCAAGCCATAGAACTTCGTCGCCATGGCGCCAGAGTCCGGAAATATAGGCCTCACCGCGATGAATCATTCGCGGGCGCTTTTGCCGGGGTCTTTCGACGATTATTTTACTGATGGCAGGACCTGCTCCCGGCTTTTCACCGATCACTGTTGCCCGCAGGTCCGGCGTGATCACCCGTGCCCATGACTGCAGGTCCTCATGTAATATTTCTTTTTCTTTCCATCCGGTGGCCCAACCGCTTTCGGTGTCAAAAACCATGGTCGCGTTCAGGAAGTTTCCGTCACGCCTGACGCCCAGGTAAAGGTCGTTTCCTTGGGCGTACATACTGGAAGCGTTTGCAAAATAGTGGCGCGTACCGGCTTGCTGCCCGAACATCGCCAGGGATTTCTGTGTTTTGATCAGATTCTTCCAATGGCGCGTCGCGTCGCTTTTATATTGTTCATAAAGGCGCTCGCCATTTTCGCCCGCGAATCGACGCAATGACTCATCCATGGGCATGAAGTTGTTAAATGGAACTGCAGCCCACGGCCACCACCATGGCATCGAATACTGATAAAAATCCCGCAGCAGGTCCGGTAGGTGCTTTCCTTCCGTTTTACGCAACATCCATGCGACAAACGCGCCCGCAGTCGCATAGCCTCTGAGGGCGAAGGAATTTTTACCGTAGAGACTGTGCAGGCGATCGTACGAAGGCCATTCGCCATTCAGAGATTGGTAGCGCTCGATTCCAGCCTGGACATCAGATCCAACCGATACCGACAAGGCTTCTGCCAGACCCTCGATGAACCATGCGGGCATCCAGGGGAGATGTATGATCGACCCTGCAGGCCCAAACCAGTTGTCCAGATGACGATACATGGTCGAATGCACATATTCATGCCAGTACAGATCTCGCGTTCCCTGACCCATTGTTTGCAATTCAACAGCATCGGTAATGAAGTTCGCAAAGGAGGCGTTTTCCGTCACTGCAGACATGACCACTGGCAGGGGGCGGGTGCGCCCCACGTCCAGCCATGCTTCCAGATGAGGTTTGGCGGCATTCAACGAGTTGATCGTCATGCGTCCTTCGGCAGGAGCGCGTTCGTCGTGGTAGACGATAAAATCATCATTGCGAATTTCGGAATACTGCAGCGCGCCTTGGTTGACTCCAAACCCAATGGGCAGAGCGAGGGCTTCGCCGGGCGGATAGAGTCCGCTCACGGTGGCGCAGCTCACGCTGATCAAAAAAAAGGCACTTCGGCCTGGCGAGAGATTATTTGGCTTTGATGGTTGCACGAGCTGCCTCAAGATCCTGGGGGGTATCGATGCCAAGGCTGGCCCGCGATGCCGGCTCCAGCCAAATTTTCCAGCCGGCCTCCACCACACGAAGTTGTTCGAGTTTTTCACGTTTTTCCAAAAGCCCGGGGGGCATTGCGCAAAACTTCTGCAGTGCTTCACGGCGAAACCCATAGACACCCAGGTGTTGCCAAAACCGACATGGTCCGATGTCCCCGTTGCGTGTGTCGCGGTCATATGGGATCGGAGAGCGGGAAAAATAAATGGCTACGCCTTCGTTGCTGCGGACGGCTTTGACGACATTGGGACTTGTGTAGTCGCTGAGGTCACCGGAGTCGTAGACAAGGGACCCCATGGGGATCTCCGGGCGTGCCTTCATTGCCGTCATCAGCGCCATAAGATCCCCGATATGAACGAAGGGCTCATCACCCTGAACATTGAGGATAAAGGGATATTCAAAACGACTCGCAACCTCGTGGCAGCGATCGGTGCCACTGGGGTGGCTTGATTTGGTAAGCACAGCCTCATAACCAAACTGGGCACAGGCTTTGACGATATCTTCATGATCGGTAGCGACGACCACTCGTGCTCCTGAGCGTTCGAGAGGAAGCAGATTTTCACGGACTCTGACGATCAGCGGCTTGCCGCCGAGGTCCTGCAGTGGTTTTCGCGGCAGTCTTTCAGACGCAAGGCGGGCTGGTATCACCACGAGCCACTCTCCCAAACTTGATCCGATTGACATGGAGCGGGCTCCTGATAGCGCAACTTTAACTTGTTACAACCCTTGCCATCTTTGGCAGTTGGTTGCTACCATAATAATATCATTAAAGTATGGATACGCTATGGGCAAATCAATGACGGCAAAACCCGGCAAGAGGCACGATGAAGAATCGGTGAACTTCTACATCGAGCAGTTTTGCAGTAAGGCGGATATCGTGTATCGCCTTGCGTTTGCCCTGACTCTGAACCTGGACTCTGCCAAAAAAATCACCGAGGCGGTCTTTAAGGCTTTAAGTGACGACATTGAAAATCTCGCAGCCACGACCACCAATCCGCGCTTGGCTCTTTTAAAAGCTTGCTGGAGTCATTTTCGCAAGGGCGCTCATGCTGCTCCTACAGGGCAGTCCGCTCTGATTGGAGCATTGGGGGGACTTTCGGTCGAAGCGCGCGCAGCGGTGGTTGCCGTCGACTATGCCGGGGTAGGGCCAGATGAGCTGGAAGATATTTTTGGGTGGGAAGTTAAAAAGAGCCGGACCCTGTTGGCGGAAGCCAGACGCCACATGATAACAGCCGACATCAAAGTCTGATTTGGAGCACCCGATGGGGTTCAATCCCAAGGATTTGTCCGATAAAGATTTTATTTTTGCGTACGCGCCGGAATATCTGGACGATGAGCTTTCGTCGGAGGAGCGCGATCGGTACGACGAGATATTAAAGAGCGATGCGACACTGGCAAATCTCCCCTCCCGGTATATGGGGGTACGAGGACGTTTTCAGCTGGCGCTGCAAAGCTACTATCTGCGGGAAAACGATCTGATGAAACTTCACTCGTTTGTAGAGGATCCAGACTTGCGAAAGACAGAAGAAGCAGCCCGCATTGATGATGTAGAGCGAAAAGAAATGTTCGGTGGTTTGCGTCGCCGCATTGCGCTGGTCGTCGTACTGGTCGCTGTTGTGTTTGGGGTCTTTTACGTGATGACGCCACGCAAGCAGAAGAAATTTGATGCACTTGAATACCTGGGTTATGAGTCCCTGGCGATGGACGAGGACGCAGATGGTCGTCTGGATCTTCCCACAAATGAAATCGACGAGATTACTCAATACCTCGGTGCTTATCCGGCGCTGGATTTTAAACCTCTGGTCATGAAACCCATCGGCAAGGGGTGGATTCCCGAAGGTGCAACGGTCATCGATTATGAAGTGTCAAAAGTCGCCGTCGTGAAATATCGTCACAACGAACAGAAAGACACGCTCTATCATTACACCTTTGCGGGCGCGCTAAAGGATCTGCCGAAGTCAGACCCGGGAAATTATCGCGGACTGGTTTTCCAGACCTATGCCTCGGATCAGCTCAACATTATCGCCTGGCAACAGGAATCCGGAATGCTCTGCTTTCTGGTGGGGCGACGCAGCGCTCCCGAACTCGCTAATCTTGCCAGAACCGGCACATCGAACTAACCCCCCCCACAAAAAAAGTGCCTAAAAGTTTTACACACCGCTTGTTACTGTACGTTTTCATTGGAAATTTATAATCTGAAATCAGTCGTTTAGGGACGGCTCGCCCCTTGCACTCAGGCGGCGAAGTTCCTTGAGTCGAGAGATCTCGATGGGGAACGAGGATTTCGCTTCTGATGATCTTATTGATGCTGAAGCTGATGTTGATTCACCTGATGTTGTTCTGATGTTGAAAAATGGAGAAGCCCCCTATGTCAATGCGTCATGTATTTATGTCCTCTGCGGCGGTATGCACGCTGTTTGCACTGAGCGCTTGCGGCGATGGTGCAAACTCGCAAAAAAACCAGCGCAAGCCTGCTCTCGACTCAAAGCAAAGTCTTACCGATGGTAAAGCCCCGATACATCCGGGTGATGAACCTTATCCATTTCCGGGCCAGAATATCGGTCAGAACCCGGGCCAGAATCCGGGATACAATCACGATGAGAAGCCAACTCATCCACCCGTGGGCCCGACTCCCTGCGGCCACCAGGGAATCGCCTGTCATCCCGGACAAGGCGGACCCGGGCAGTTTCCGCCGACAGATATTAACGGCAAGCCGGTCGATCACGGCACGATATCAGCCTGCCTGGACTCATTCGGCCAGATGGGAACGCCGGTACATGGCAGCTGGGCTGTTGAAGCGCGTGAGATAAAGCAGGTGTCTGTGTTTTCCAGCAGTGTTTTTGAAGATCGCTCCGTAGGCCCCCGAATCATCATCATCAAAGACGTCAATGTACTGGGCAGCAAAGAATATCGCTTTCTGAATCCCGAAGCGCTTTATTGTGTTAAGTCTGTATCTGTCCTTCAGGATAACCGGATAGCCAGCTGCCACTCGAACAACGTGGTCTTCGCCAGCAACGTCGACGTTTTTGTGCGTATGGAGTCACAGATTGTGAACTGCCGGTAGGTCCGCCCCTGCTGTTGGATGTTTCGCCAGCGACAATAGACTGGGAAAATTCAAGCTGGCCGTCTAAAATCAAAGGGAAAGCCTGCTCGATGGCTTTCCCTTTTTGTTTTGACTGCGGTAGGGAGCGGCGATTTGGCTCGACGGATTCTGGTCATACAACTTCGCCAGCTCGGGGACATTCTGCTCACCACTCCGCTTTTTCGCGCCATCAAATTCAATCGACCGGATGTTCACCTGACCTTTCTCAGTCATGAGATGGGGCGACTGATCATTGATGGTTGCCCCTACGTCGATGAATATTTTACCTACGGCAATGACTGGACCCTGACCATGCACCTGCGTCTTGCCAAGACCCTGCGTGAGCGGGAATTTGACCTCGTGATCGATTCCATGAATAACCCACGTAGTGCATTTTATGCGCTCGCGACAGGAGCCCGTGAGCGGATTGCCTTTAAATCGGCGCGTTCCTTCGTCTATACGGACACGGTCACAAAGTCCGGCGAAAGCGACTATGTCGTGCGTGAGCGTCTGCGACTTGTTTCCGCCGCTGGATTTTCCGTTCCGGCAAATGACTCGCTGCGGCTGCTGCTGCCATGGTTTGAGAAGCATACGGCTCCGGTGATGAAGTTGATGGGGTCGCAACCGCGGTTTAGTGCTGATTGTTTGCGGGTGGTCCTTAGTCCTACTCACCGTCGCGAGCCCCGGCGCTGGCCGCTCAAATCGTATGCAGTCCTTGCGGATCTGCTGACTCGCGAATGGGGCGCATTCGTTATGTGGGCCTGGGGGCCCGGCGAGGAGTCAGTGGTCGATGAAGCCATGAGTCTGTGTGAAACGCCGACTTTTAAAGCACCCGCGACCACTTTTCGTGAGCTTGCTGCGCTTATCGCTAATTTTGACCTTTTTGTTGGTAACTCCAACGGACCGAGCCATGTCGCCGTTGCGGTCGACACACCATCGCTGCAATTACATGGCCCAACCTCAGCGCGGGCCTGGAGTCCACTGACAGATGTGCACCAGGCCCTGGAGGGAAGCCCCGCTGAAGGAGGGAGCAAAAGCGACACCAACGGGGCCATCACTTCCATTTCCGTTGGAATGGTTTACGAGAAATTGCAGGCGATGAAACCGCAGCTGGATTTACGGGCGGCGGCACGGCGCAAAAAGGGGCCTCGCCTGAACTGGAGCGTTCCCTGACCCTCGGGTTATCCTACGCGTGAGGCTTTACCGGCAATACCTTTTGATAAGGCGTCTTTGGGCAGGTACTTATCGAAAACCGCGGCAACGACGCGGATCAACAGCTCGCCCAACGGACGCGTCAGCTTCACGGCGGCTGGCGTCAATTCGACAAACCCTTCGTTCACAAGGGGAACCAGGCGAAGCAGCTCTTCCGCGAAGTAGCTGTCGAAATCAATGCCGGTACGCCGTTGAAGACGAGCCTTATCGATTTCACGATAGCAATATAAATCGACGAGCAGCTCGCGCCTGATACAGTCGTCGGTGCTCAGGAATGCCCCACGGTTGACGGCAAATCCGTCAAGGGATGTTTCCGTCAAGCGCGTCCACTTGTAAAAATCCGCTTCACTTTGCGCAAACGCGCTGGGGAACTGGCTGATGGCCGATGGACCGATGCCGATCACCGGAAGGCCCCGGCCGGTGGTCATGCCTTGAAAGGTCCTCGTAATGGTCTCGTCTTTCAGGGCAATGCTCAATGAATCTTCGGGACGAGCAAAGTGATCCAGACCGATAAATTGAAATCCTGCATCCCGGAAGCGGTTGATGGCTGAGAGATTAAGTCGCAGGCACAGGTCCGATTCCGGCATGTTCACCTGGGAAAACCGGCGCTGCCATTTGAAAATTTCGGGAATCACAGCAAGGCGGTAGAAGGCAATACGGGTCGGTTCGAGTAAAAAGACCTGCTCAATCGTTTTGGCCATGGTGGCTTCCGTTTGGAACGGCAAGCCATAGATCAAATCAAAGTTGATGAGGTCAAATCCCAGACGGCGGCTGGTGTCGACAAATTTGCTGACCAGCTCGAAGGGCTGGATGCGGTTGACCGCCTCCTGAACCCCCGCATCAAAATCCTGCACTCCTAAACTGATGCGATTAAAGCCGAATTGACGCAGGACGCGCAGATGATCTTCGGAAGTCACCCGGGGATCAAGTTCCATCGCGCGCTCGCCATCGCTGGGGAAAGAAAAATGCTGCGCGAGTTTTTCAAACAGTACGTCCAGTTGCGCAGTTGACAGCCAGGTGGGCGTTCCTCCGCCGAAATGCAGCTGTCGTACAACCGGCTTTTTGCCGGCAGGGGCAGCACCTGCGCAGCGTTCGATCTCCCGCAGGAGGGTGCCGAGCAGCTGCTTTCCGAACTCTTCGGACTTGGGGTCATCCTTTGGAAGGATCAGTTTGTTGCAGGCGCAGTAGTAACAAAGCTGGTGACAAAACGGGACGTGCAGATAAAGAGAGATGTCACCGCCAGCAAACGTTTCACCTAAAAGCTGCTGGTAAGTTCCCTGAGGGAACTCATCATTCCAGAACGATGCCGCTGGGTATGAGGTGTGGCGCGGTAATGCCAGGGCCGCATAGCGGTGGTAAACGGCCTCTTGGGCCGGAGTCGTTTCGTAAGGTGCTCGGTCATAAGTCATAAGGCGCTAAAGATATATCCCGCTTTCGCGGGATGCAATGTCCAAAGCTCCCTTTCTTACGCAAATTCAGCCTAGGGCAGTTCTCCGTTGATGATCAGAACAGGGTGGGCCCCGGTCGGGCGAGCTCCGATTTTCTCTTTGATATTGCGGTCTCCCGCCGGCAGCGGCGCTGGTAAAGGCAGAGCTGCTTCGATGCCCCCGACGGCTGTTTCCATATCGGCGGAGCAGTCGTTTTTTGAAATGGGCATCAATTCGGTGAAGGCGGGTGCCACGCGTACATTCATGCCGGGGGTGATGAGCCCTGAGCCATCTGGGTCAGCTGCGTTGGGGTCGACCTTCAGTTGCGCGCCTTTTTTGAGCACGATTTTCTGCGACCAGGCGTCATTTCCCCACTGATCTTTAATGTCGGATTTTTGCTCCCAGTCAAAACAGCAGACGTTACCGTATTCAAACTTTAGTTTGTCGCCGGAAATCAGGTCTGCAAAAGCGGAATTGTTGTGGGAGGCATTGAAGACCTCCGATCCTGGGTATGCATGATCTGCGCTGGTGTACACTTGAGTTTTGTCGAATTCGATAGGTTTCGGGACGACGAAGGTTACACCGCCTTCTTTAAGGGAGATTTCAGATGACCACGAATCCATGACGTAGCGGTATTGCTTGGTGTTATCTGATTTTAGTTTCATTTGGATTTCAAACCATCCCTGAATTCCGGTATCGAGCTTCACATGCTCGTCACCATCGCCATCCTGGTCGGTGTCGCGGTAGAGTTTTTTAGAGGCGTAGTCGAAGACGTATTCCTGAGCATACATAAAATAAGTCGGATCCCAACGATAGTCCAACATGGTGCTGGTGATCGTGCCGGAAGGGCAGTATTCGTCACAGGTGAAAGCGACCGTACCGCTGGACTGCGCATCATTGGCAGTCATGTACATTTCATCGCGAAGGACTCCATCAAACTTAACAATGTCGAACCATCTCTTGGAGCCATCTTTGTTTTTGATGTAAGCCCGATCGCCGTCGCTGACCTCGCCCCAGATGCTGATGCCCCATTCGGAGGCCCAGCCATCGCCCCAGGACGAAGTGGATCCCTCAAGATAAAGCGGGAAGTTGGTTTGGTAGTCGATGAGGTCGCCGGCGTCGGTAAATAGCTCATACTGCCAGACGTTGGCGAGCTCGCCGCCCATCTGTTCGCAGCGGGTCGCGTTCGCATCAAACCCATTCACGGCGCCGGAGTCGACATAGTCAGAGAACTGTTTTACCGCAGCTCTGCCGGGATAAGTCACATGCTCGTTCGTGTTTGCCGGAAGCTGATGACCAGGATAGGTGTCATACTTATCAAAAACCAAACCATAGCTGACTGGCTTTGGCGTCCAATTCGGAGTGAGGAAGGAGCAATGGTTGGTGGTATTTTCACGGGACCAGTTTTCGGCGGTATGGGCCTTCCCTTTTACGGGTTTGCCCGTCACCAGATCCATTTGGGCGGACGCCGCGAATTCTCGGATGTTGGCCCAGATGTCTTTCGCTGGTCCTACTCCACCAGAGAACTCAAACGTTCCTGCTGCAGGAACTTCAGTATCAAAGCCAGTGTAGCTAAATGAAGGCATTCCAGTGACGGGCCATTTGATTTCCGAGAAGGTATCACGAATGCTGGTTACACCGTCAAAGCGGACTTTGAAGCCATTCAGGGCCACGGCTTGAAATGGCTGGGTGGTGATGTCAAACACGGGTGTCTCGGGGGTCGATACGGTGATCTTGGAGGGGTTTCTGTCGACACCCCCATTAAGTGTAGCGGTCCCGGCAGGAGGAATCATTGAATCTTTATCGATCGAGACTTCAAACCAAATGTTGTACACATTGTAAAAATCGTCTTTTGCCTTCCCTAAGGTTTTCACTCCGTCGAATTGCACTTTTGCGCCGTTGACGGTAGCGGTTTGAGTGGAGGCACTGACTGTTAGACCATTTGCCGAGCCCGAGGCTACGACTCCCATGACGCCGTTGATTAGGGTGAAATCACCCGTGGAAGTGAGTTCGGTCTCTCCAGGAGCGTCAGCAGTCACGCCATAAAATCCTGTGACGTCAGACACCGTGTCTCCCGCGTACAACGTGATAACGCGGTCGGAGTTTGAGTTGTTGGTAAAACGAACACCGTCAATTACCAACCAGGAGTTCACCTGAGTGACTCCCCCGCCTAGGGTAATTTCTGGCAGTGAGGGTACCACGACGGGGTCTGAAAAGTTAAGTACCGTAACCGATCCGGTTAGGTCTGTCGGAGTTCCATTCACGTTTGCCACGGCGAGAGCACCATTGATCGTTGTGGTGGTCCCATTAAAGGTGAGTATGGTGCCGTTCAGGGACGCCCCTTCATTTAGCGCTTGAATTGTCAAATTATTGTAACGGGCTGAAGCAGTCGCGTTACACTCCTGATCGTCGTAGGTCCAGTTTCTCTGGTTGTAGGTCAGCGTGACTTTATCGTTTGCTTTGGCGGTGGTGACGTAGCCCTGTTGATAGGGTTTGGCGTCAGCGTCACCATCCACGATGATGGTCATTTCCCAGCGCATATCAAAAACACCAAAGGGATTGATGTTAGACGGGGTCTCGACGATAGTGGCGCGAACGAAATAGTTGAGATCTAATTTTTCGTACATTTGCCAGATGGGCACGTCCATCATGGCCGAACTGTGGGTTGAATCCCCATCAAAGACCCGCGTAAACCAGACATCGAGGTTGATGGTTCCGTCACTAGCTGTTTTAGCGTCTACGACGACATCAGATGGCAGTGTTTTTTTGTTAGAATCCGGATTTCTCGCTACGGCTTCCTGCGATTTGAAGCAGTCGTCCAAAAGAATCTTTGCGATGTATTTGCCTTTATCGCCTTGAAGGTGAAAGCCGGTCTTGGACAGAATGCAAACGATTTTGTTTAGCTCTTCGAGTGGGACCTGGGCTGGGTTCCAGACGAAACGGTTCTCTTCGAATCTTTCAAGTTCTGTCGGGGTCGTCAGCGAGACGGCGAGGGTTCCCACCATCGCCGCCGGACGCAGGGGAATCTTTTGGCTCATCGGCGCAGCAGTGAGCGTAAGCTGACCACCGCCGCCCTCAGGAGTCGCTTCAGGAGTCGGATCGGTCGATGGATTAGTTGATGGTTCAGTGACCGGGTTGACTACGATGGCACCGGTTTGGGTGGTGTCAACCGTAGCCGTTGGGTCCGCTGCTCCACCGCCACCGCCGCCGCCGGCGCTCTTTTTTTGACATCCGCTAATAGCAAGGAAGAATGACAAAACAACCAGGTGCCGGTTTAGGCCAATCGCGGATTTGGTCATGTGGAGACTCCCGTGGATTGAAAGACCAAAGGTCTTGTCGTCACGGTTTTAAATATCTTAATATGCATTTTAAGTCTGCTGTGATAACAGCATGTTACAGCACCAATACCGGGCGGTTTCTCAACAAGGTCTGGGCAAAAATAGGGGGCCTGATAAGTGTTGCTGCACTTTTGATCCCGGGCATGTTTTTAAATGGGTTTTCCGTAGCCCCCACCACCGGGGGTGGCGATTTCGATCAGGTCACCTCGTTCGATCTGAAGTTGCACCATGCCGTCCAGGACGGACCAGGTTCCTCCGCGCAAGAGGCGGTTAGCGCCTTTTGCCCCGGGATTACCACCGCCCAGACCAAAGGGACCAGTGTCCCGGCGCGTTGTCAGAAGTGACAGGGTCATTGGCGTTAGAAACTCTATCCGGCGAATGACGCCATCGCCTCCGCGCTGCGCTCCTGACCCGCCAGAGCCTTTGCGAACAGCGAAGCAGCGTAGGCGCACAGGAAAACGATCTTCAAGAACTTCCGGATCGGTGATGCGCGTGTTGGTCATGTGGGTATGAACGGCATCAGCGCCGGCCTGGTGGGGCGTTGCACCGGCACCGCCGCAAATGGTCTCGTAGTAGCCAAAGGATTCATTGCCGAAGATCAGATTATTCATGGTCCCCTGGCTAGCCGCCGCCAGGCCGATGGCGCCTAATAGTACATCCACAACCCTCTGCGATGTCTCCACATTGCCGCCCACTACAGCAGGGGCTTTGGGCCGGGCGTGGGCACTGGTGGGTGCGGTGCTGACCGCGTCGGCAATTTGTGCCACTGGTGCTAAAAAAGAGTCTTTAGGAATGATGATACTAATAGGTTTCATCATGCCGTCGTTCAAGGGAAGGTCTTCACCGATGAGGCATCTGAACACATACATGACCGCCGCACGGACAATCGCGCGATTAGCGTTGAGATTCCCGGACGACCTTGGCGAGGAGCCGCCGAAATCAATCACAACCCGAGTCGGCGGTGACGCATCGACATGGACTGAAACTGCAATGCGAAGGTCGCCGACGACAACATCCGCGCATTGCCTATGGCCTGGCCCAAGTTGTTCCAGCGCCGCGACAACGCGCCGCGCAGAGGCTTCCTGAATTTCATCAATAAAACTGGATAGAAATGACGAGTTGGTTGTGGCCATCATCGACAGGAGCTGCTGCGCGCCGAGGTGATTTGCTGCGATTTGTGCCTGGATGTCGGCGAGGTTGTCGAGGGGACTGCGGGATGGGTGCGGGCCTGACCGTAGCAAGTCCAGTAACGGTGCCAAAAAATCACTTTGATCTGCATGGTCCGGAGCCGGCGTCTCAAGGCGCAGGTTGCTGATGAGAACCCCTTCGTCCGCAAGGGTCTTTGAGAATGGGGGCATGGACCCCGGAACAATGCCGCCAATTTCGGCATGGTGGGCGCGATTGGCTGTAAAAAAGCGCAGTTTGCTTTGAGTATCGAATACCGGTGTCACCGCCGTGATATCCGGAAGGTGCGATCCGCCGCTGAACGGATCATTTGAAACAAAAATATCTCCTGGATTCATGACGGGGAAAACCGCAAGGAGTGATTTGATCGTCTCTCCCATCGCTCCAAGATGTACGGGAATGTGCGGAGCGTTCACCAGCAGATCACCGTGTGCGGAAAACACCGCGCAGGAAAAATCAAGACGCTCCTTGATATTTACTGAAAGAGATGTGCGCTGAAGGGTAACGCCCATTTGCGTGGCGATTTGAGTGAACTGTTGCTGCAAAAGCGTGAGTGAAATGGGGTCGATTTGTTTGCGGTCACCAGGTTTTGGCGGTTTTTTGACGAAGGATTCGTCACGGCACATAACGAGCGAGCCATCGGGTGCAAGTGTCCCGGTCCAGCCCGGTTCGATCACGATGGTAGTGGACTTGTCGGCGACGAGGCATGGACCGGAAAGGGTTTGCCCGGTCGTGAGGACGCTTCTGTTCCACGACGAAACATCCACCCATGAGGCACCGTCCCAGAAGTGGGAGGAACCCGGGCTGGGTTCTCCAGCGCTATTCCACGAAAATGGCTCCGATTCGGTCACTTGCAGTTGTGAAGCGTGGGTCCATTCGACCCGACCGGCGCATATTTCGACGTCGCGGTTCAGTACAAAACCAAAAAGACGGCGATGGTTTTCTAAAAAGTCTGCATGGGCTTTTTTCGCCGAAAGATCCTTTGCACCTTGATCGAGTTCAATGGTGATGGTGGTGTTCTGACCAGTATAGCGAACATCGACAAAGGTGCGCATCTGCGCTGCCGTCCATTTCGCAGGGTTCGAAGTCGGGTGGCTTTGACTCTGAGCGGGATCCAGGCCGGCAAATTTTTTATGCAGCCGCTTCAGTTCGTCTTCGGTCAGCTGACCGGACCAGTCGAAATTCACATAAACTTTTTGACGGGCATGGCCTATGCCCCAGGCGCTGAGAAAACTTGCATAGGGGTGTTGAACGATGCGAGTGATCCCGAGGATATCTGCAATCGCGCAGGCATGTTGGGCCGCTGCACCACCAAAACTCACCATGGAGTGAACTCTGGTGTCGTGACCTTTCTCGCTACTGACCTTTTGAATGGCGTGAGCCATGGTCGTATTGGCAATCTGAAGGAGCCCAGTGGCGAGTTGTTCCCAGCCTCCGGTTTGGTGTCCCTCAATCTGCAGCTGCTGGTGAAGTTCATCGATGCGGCTTCGTGCGGCAGCCCGGTCCAGGGGGATTGCAAAATGGGCTTCGCTCACTCTACCGAGGAGGACGTTAAGGTCCGTCACCGTCAAGGGACCGCCGCGCCCATAACATGCAGGGCCTGGATCCGCACCTGCCGATTCAGGTCCTACCCGCAGCTGGATGCCATCGAAGCGACAAATGGACCCGCCGCCAGCGGCGACGCTCTCGACGTTGACCAGGGGCGCGACAATGTGAAGACCACTGTATTGGTCGACGTTGGAGCTAAATTCCATTTCGTAACGAAGCTCTGGGTCGCCGCTGCCGGGGTATCGGCAAACATCGGTGCTGGTACCTCCCATATCAAATCCCAAAGTCGGTCCCAGATTCATCCGGTCGGCAATGAATTTCACCGCTAATGCGCCGCCGGCGGGGCCGCTGAGGATTGCGTCCCGCCCCCTAAAATGTTCAGCCTGCACCAAAGCAGCACTGCTGGTGATGGCCTCGATAGCAGATCCCGGGGCGGCAGCCCGGATGCGCTGGCACCACCCATTGATGACCGGTGTCAGATAAGCATCGACAATCGTAGTCTCACTGCGGGGAAGAATCCTCTGCAGGGGAGAGACCTCAGATGAGATTGCAACATTCTTTAGCCCGCGTGATCTAGCTCGCGACAAAAATTTTTGTTCATGGCTGGGATTCCGGTAGCTGTTCAGCAGAGCAACTGCAACGGACTGGCATCCGGTCGCGATGGCCGCGTCCAAAGCTGCATCAACGGCGGCATCCGCCAGTGGGGTCAGGACCGTTCCGTCAGCTGCAATGCGTTCGATGACCTCGATGGTTGAGTGATGAAGAGGTTCCGGCTTATGGATGTCCAGGTCAAATAATCGGGGACGGCTTTGATTGCCAATCGCTAACAAATCGGCAAAACCCTCGGTGACGATTAACGCCGTTGAGCATCCCTTCCGTTCCAGCAGCGCATTGGTCGCCAGCGTAGTGCCAAGGCGCACACGAAAAGGTCCTGGTACCTGGTCAAGGCGAGCGCCGCTTAGCCACCGCATGCCGGTGACCGGAGCATCTTCGCCGGCGCTCAACTGAAATATATAATTCCTGGTCTGATCGATCGGAGGGACCTGACGATCGACCGTCAACAGCTGCGACTGCCGCTCGTAGGTCACTACGGTAGCTGAAAAGAGCTCTATACCAGCTGAATAAAGGCAGAATCGATAGCCAGCAAAAAACTGGTCAACTGGCGCGTTGATATCGATCAGGAAAGTCCGCTGGTTGTCGTTACGAATCAATTTGCTTTGCGCGTCCGTGCTTTGAACGGACTTAGCTAAACCGCGGTAGGCGCCGGTACTTAAAAGTTTATGGGTTTGAACAGACCCGTCAGCCCGGTGGAGAATACAGTCAGTAAAAGTCCCGCCATGGTCGATCCAAAGGTCTCCCAGAAATTTTTCTGGCGGACGACTCACCATCAGGCCTCCGGTCCAACGCTTCGGCAGAGCAACCCCTTCAGGTATTCGGCCTCAGGAAAAGTAAGTAGCACCGGATGGTCTGCGGCCTGTCGCAGACGTTGCATGATCTGCAGGTTTGTGGAGGCTTCAATCGCAGCACTGAAGACGACTTTCTGAAACAAATCGGCACTGATCAGTCCTGAGCAGGAATAGGTCGCCAGCCAACCACCGGGATTCAGCATCTGCATGGCAATGCGGTTAATATCCTTATACCCTCGGCAGGCTTTGTCGATTTGCGACGAATTGTGTGCAAATTTTGGCGGATCGAGGACTATCAGATCAAACTTCCGGTCCTCTGCCTTAAACCGGCGCAGGACCTGGAAGACATCATCGGCAAGAAGGTCATGGGGAATGGTGGATGCGTTTTCCTCACAATGGGCCTTGGCCAGTTTCAGAGAAGGCGCGCTGGTGTCGACGCTGGTAACATGTTTAGCGCCACCGCAGGCGGCTGCGACAGAAAAACCACCGGTATAGGCAAAGCAGTTAAGAACCGTTTTATCTTTCGCAATCTGACGGACGGCAAAGCGGGCGTCGCGCTGATCCAGGTAAAATCCAGTCTTATGACCGCCGACGATGTCCACGATAAGTTTCATACCGTTTTCCAGGATCGGCACTCCCTCCGGCGGGGGGGCTGATCCACGCAGGGTGCCCTGGCGCTGGTCAAGTCCTTCGAGTTCCCGGACCTGCTCGTCGCTGCGCTCGTAAATCCCTATGGATGGTTCGAGTTCAGCCAAAACATCAATGATGATGTTGAATTGATAGTCGATTCCTGCTGTGAGCGATTGCACGACCAAATAATCCGCATATTTATCCACGATAAGGCCGGGGATTTCGTCAGCTTCACCGAAAATCAAACGCCAGGAGTTGGTAGCCAATGCCTGACTTTCGGTCGCAGGCAGTGCCCGAGTGTGCGGGTGACTATCGCGCAGGAATTTTCTCGCGGAAACAGCCTGAGTGATACGCCGTTTCCAAAAATTGCGGTCAATCAGTTCTTTTTCGTTCCAGCTTAAAACACGGCAGCGTATCTGGCTGTGATGGTTGTAATAGGCTGTGGCAAGCCACGTATTGTCTACGCTGCGTACCTGTACGATGCTGCCCGGAGCGATGTCTTTATCCGTCCTGCCGATGGCCCCGGAAAAAATCCAGGGGTGCCGGTTGCGCATGGGTTTTTCTTTGCCGGGTTTCAGCCACACGGAAGGAATCATGGATCTTCTCCGCAAACTTCAGGAATCAGCACCCGGCCACTGCATGCGATGCTGCTAAAGCGGCTTGAATTTTGCCGCAACCATGAGTCTATTCCGGGTTCGACGCCGTCGTCTACGCTTGAGTTTACCCGGCCCCGGGCCATATATGCGGTTGCCGCCTGCCACTCGCTGGCAATGGTCGTAGCGAGTAACCCGGGATTATCCGAACCTATAACAAGTTGTAAATGATCCTGTCTGAATGCAGCGAGGCAGGGTGCCAGATCGTTGACAGAGGAAATCAATCGATTTGATGAAGGGCACACCTCTATAACACCATTGCGGTCGGCGATTTCCTCGCGTGCAGATTTTTGTCGTGCTGCCAGTTCCGTCGCGGGGAGCTGACGTTGATTGGTGCCTGCCGCAGCAAGCACATCGGGATCGATACCGATGGCTAATGCATGGCCGAGCCGATGAGCACCGCCGCGGCAAGCATCAAGAACGTTTTGGATGGCGACTTCAGGCGCAAGTCCGTGCCATTGTTCTCCGACATGAAGA
>Ga0154020_10004342_pt1 | contig 16917 bp, 10 predicted proteins | sample Klosneuvirus_201_FD_109709 | JGI IMG/M metagenome (GOLD analysis project Ga0154020, IMG submission 109709) | Active sludge microbial communities from wastewater, Klosterneuburg, Austria - Klosneuvirus_20160825_MG | ecosystem: Engineered > WWTP > Aerobic digester > Activated sludge | place...
CAACGGCTGGGTCAACGATGCGAGCCGCCTGACCATGCCGCTGGTGCGCAAAGAAGGCAAGCTCCAGCCGGCATCGTGGGGCGAGGCGTTGGGCGTGGTGGCGGAGCGGCTGCAAGGCATCAAGCAGCAGCACGGCGCCGACGCCATCGGCGCCATCGGCAGCGCCAAGCTTTCCAACGAGAGCAACTATCTGCTGCAGCGCTTCATGCGCCAGTTGATCGGCGCCAACAATATCGACCACCGTGACGGCGGCGATGTGGCCGCGCTGCCCACCGGCCTGCCCGCGCTGGTCGACGTGATGAAGCCGCAATATGGCCCCGATCCCAAACACGATGTAATTGTGCTGGTCGGCCTCGACCCCAACGAAGAACTGCCGGTGCTGGATGTGCATCTCAAGCGCGCGGTGCGCCGCGGCAAGGCGCAGTTGGTGATCGTGCACCCGCGCCAGATCGAACTCACGCGCTATCACGGTCCCTTCCTCCAGGCCAATCCGGGCACGGAAGTGACGCTGCTCAACGGCCTGCTGCGCGCACTGACCGAGCGTGAAGCAACAAAGTCGGAAGCACACGCGCTCGTCTCCGGCGCCAGCGACCGTCAGGTGGAGCAATTGTGCGGTGTGCGGATGGCGGAGGTGCGCAAGGCGGCTGATCTGCTGGCCGCCGCGCAGAACCCGCTGCTGATCTACGGGCCGGGCGTTGCGCACGGCAAAGCGGGGCTGGCGCTGCGCCAGGCGCTGACCAACCTGGCGCTCTACCTCGGCAAGCCGGAGAATCTGGCCTATGTCGGGCGAGAAGCCAACAGCCAGGGTTGTCGCGATGTGGGCGTGCTGCCCGACCGGCTGCCCGGCCACGCCGCACTGGACGACCGCATGGCGAGCGACCTGCTCGGCAAGCTGTGGAGTTGTTCGCTGCCCGTGCATCCTGGCAAAACCTACCAGCAGATGCTTGACGGCGCCGGTGATGCGATCAAGGCGCTCTACATCATGGGGGCCAACCCGGCCAGCGAGCGGCCTGCCTGGGCAGAAAATCTGGACAAGCTCGACTTCCTGGTCGTGCAGGAGCTCTTCCTGACGGAAACCGCGGCAAAGGCTGACGTGGTGCTGCCGGCAGTGAGCTGGGCGGAGCAGGACGGCGCCTTTACGAACCTTGAGCGCCGCGTGCAGCGTGCGCCCAAGGCACTGGGCGACCCGCAGAGCAAGGCAGCGCCGGACTGGATGATCCTGGATCATCTGGCCGCTTATTTCGATGCGCAGTGGGGGCACAGCAGCGCGCAGGCCGTGAGTGCGGAGATCGCACAGGCCGCGCCGATCTACGCCGGGCTGACCTGGGAAGCGCTGGGCGACCAGGGCTTGCAGTGGAGCGTGGCGGATCACAGTTATGTGCTGCCGGAGATGAGCTATGGCCGCGCCGTGCAGCCCGACCTGCCCAGCGCTGCTGACGGCGCGCTGGCGCTGCTGAGCGGCTCTGTGCTCTACGACGGCGGCGCCCTCTTCAGCCTGACCGAGCGCATGAAAAACATGTCCTTCGGCGCCACAGTTCACCTGAACCCGGCCGATGCGGAGAAGTTGGATATCGCCGCGGGGGAGGTCGTCACCGTGCGCAGCGACCAGGGCGAGCTCACCCTGGCGGTCAAACTCGATGCCACCGTCAAAGCGGGCGTCGCCTGGATTCCGGAGAGCTTGCCGGGCGCCCCGGTGGGTGCATTGTTGAATGGCAGCGCAACGACAAATATTGTCATTGAAAAATAGATTGGAGATTGGAGAGTAAGAGAGTAAGAGATTGGAGATTGGAGATTGGAGATTATGTGTGAGGGAAGTTTCTCCTCACAACTCGCCAATCGCCTAATCTCTCAATCTCCAATCTCTACTCTTCAGTCTCCTCCACACTTCAGGTGTACTGCTATGGATTGGTTGAACCTGATCGTCATCCCGGTTATCCGGTCGCTGGTGCTGATTGTGGTGCTGTTGACCGGCTTTGCGTACCTGACCTGGTACGAACGCAAGCTGCTGGCGCGCTTCCATGTGCGCATCGGCCCCAACCGCGCCGGCCCCAAAGGGCTGCTGCAGCCGGTGGCCGACGCGGTCAAAGCGATCTTCAAGGAAGAGATCGTTCCCGGCCACGTGGATAAAGTCGTCTACTTGATGGCGCCGGCGCTGGCCTTGATCCCGGCCCTGATCATTTGGGCGGTCATCCCTATCGGCAAAGGCTTCCCGGCCGTGGCCGATGTGCCCATCGGTTTTCTGTGGATTCTGGCCGTGGCCGGCATTGAGAGCTACGGCATCATCCTGGCCGGCTGGAGCAGCAACAACAACTACTCGCTGCTCGGCGCGCTGCGCTCCTCGGCGCAGATGATCTCCTACGAGATTCCGCTGAGTCTCTTCCTGGTCAGCATCCTGCTGCTGGCCGGCGACTTCAGCCTGGTCAACCTGGTCGAAGCGCCGCGCGCATGGTGGGAATGGCTGTGGCTGTGGGCGATGTTCCCGCTCTTCTTTATCTGCATTCTGGCCGAGACCAACCGCAGCCCCTTTGACCTGCCGGAGACGGAGAACGAGCTCGTCGCCGGCTTCCAGACCGAGTACGGCGGCATTAAGTTTGCGCTCTTCTTCATGGCCGAGTACATCAACATGATCACCACCAGCGCGATCATGGCGACCTTATTCTTTGGCGGCTATGCGCTGCCCTTTGGCATCGGCAGCGAGATTCTGCCCATCCTGGGGCCATTTATCCTGGCGGCCAAGATTATCGTGCTGCTCTTCCTTTTCATCTGGGTGCGCGCCAGCCTGGGCCGCCCGCGCTACGACCAGTTGATGCGCTTTACGTGGAAGACGCTGCTGCCGATCAGCCTGGCGTATATGATCATCACGGCATTATTGGCGGTCTTCTTTAAATAGATGAAGCGAAGAATAGAACGCGGATAACGCGGATCGGGCGGATTTCCGCTGATCTAGTTAGCTAATTAAATCCGTGGCGATCCGCAAAATCCGCGTCATCCGCGTTCTATCGATTGTTTATAAGGATAAATTGGTATGGCGCTACGTGACTTTCTAAAAGGTGCGACTGAAATCGGTAAGGCGATGGGTGTGACGCTCAAGTCGCTCACCGAGACGCCGGTGACGACCGAGTACCCGCGCGACCCGGTCCCGCTCTACCCGCGCTTCCGCGGCAAGCATGAACTGCGCCGCTACGAAAACGGTTTGGAGCGCTGCATCGGCTGTATGCTCTGCGAGGCCGCGTGCCCGACCGGCGCGATCTACGTCGAGGCGGAGGAGAACGACCCGCTGCACCCGCTCTCGCCGGGCGAACGTCACGCCTCGATCTACGAGGTCAACTTGCTGCGCTGCATCTTTTGTGGCGACTGCGAGGAGGCATGCCCGACCGAAGCGATCGTGCTCGGCCATGAATTTGCCATGGCGGACTACAACCGCCGCGACTTTATCGTGACCAAAGAACAACTGCTCAACCCAGGCGAGCCGAACGTGGTGATCCGACCGGAGTAGGAAAAACCATGATAGACCAGGAATTTGACGGGTGAGACGGATTTGCACAGAGAAAAATCCGTAAATATCCGCCAAATCCGGGTCTATTTTTGCAGTAAAAAAGTGAGTCACGTATGGACTTTGCAATGATCTTCTTCATCCTCGTCGGCGCGTTGAGCGTCGCCACGGCGGTCGGCGTCGTCACCAGCAGGGTGGCGGTGCACAGCGCGCTCTTCCTGCTTGTGCACTTTGCGACGCTGGCGATCCTCTACGTCACACTCAACGCACAGTTCCTGGCCGCGGCGCAGATTATCGTCTACGCCGGCGGCATCGTGATCCTGATCCTCTTTGTGATCATGCTGATCGGCTCGGCGCCGCTGGAGACACGCGCCGGCTATCGCTCGTGGGTTCCCTACGCCGGGCTGGCGCTGGGGTTGCTCATGCTGGCCGGCATGGCGATGACGATGCTGCAGATGCCGCTGACGCCGACCGACCCGAACGCGAATCAAGGCGGCGCACCCATCCTGCTGGGCGTGCAGATTTACTCGCAGAACATTTTGCTCGTCGAACTTGCCGCCGTGCTGCTGCTGGTGGCGCTGCTCGGCGCGCTGCTGCTGGCGCGGCAGCCAAAGACGGAAGAAACAACAATCTCTTAATCGCCTAATCTCCAAGAAAGCGAGATTGCGAGATTTAAGGAGGAAGAACCATGGTTCCAACCAGCTATTATCTCATCCTGAGCGCGATTATTTTTATCATCGGCGCGGTGGGCGTGCTCAGCCGGCGCAATGCATTGATCATCATCATGTGCGTGGAGATGATGCTCAACAGCGTCAACCTCACCTTGATCGCCTTTGCCCGGCAGTGGGACAATCTCAACGGCCAGGTCTTTGTCTTTATGGTGATGGCCGTGGCCGCGGCCGAGGTCGCCGTCGGGCTGGCGATCCTGATTGCGCACTTCAACCTATCCAAAACCACCAACATCGACGACGTAAACGTCATGAAATGGTAGGCGCTCCTTATGCTTGAATCCGTGTGGTTATTGTTTGCCCTGCCCGCGCTTGGCGCGCTGATCATTCTGTTCGCCGGGCGGTGGATGTCACAGAAGGTGGTGGGCTGGGTGGCCTCGGCAGCGGTGCTGGGCGCGTTCCTGGTAGCGCTCGGTCTGTGGTTCAGCTTAGCCGGGCTGCCCGCCGAAGCGCGCAGCGTCACCGTCACCTGGTGGGAGTGGATGACGATCGGTGCGTTTCACGTGCCGGCAGCCGTGCTGATCGACCCGCTGAGCGTCGTGATGGCGTTGGTCGTCACCGGCGTGGGTTTGCTGATTCACGTCTACTCCATCGGCTACATGGAGCACGAGCCGCGCTACCAACGCTTCTTCTTCTACATGAACTTCTTTATCCTGGCGATGCTCACCCTCGTGATGAGCAACAACTTCCTGGGCATGTTCGTCGGCTGGGAAGGCGTCGGTCTGGCCTCGTTCCTGCTGATCGGCTTCTGGTTCGACAAGCGCGACGACATGTACGGCTGGTACGCCGACGCCGGCAAAAAGGCGTTCATTGTCAACCGTATCGGCGACTTTGGCATGATCCTGGCGATGATCATGGTCTGGTCGACCGTGGGCACATTGATCTTCACCGAGTTGGGCGCAGCAGTGCACAACCTGGCGCCGACCACGGCGACGATCATCTGCCTGCTGCTGCTGCTGGGAGCAACCGGCAAGAGCGCGCAGCTTCCACTCTACATCTGGCTGCCCGATGCAATGGCCGGCCCCACGCCCGTCTCTGCCCTCATTCATGCCGCGACGATGGTGACCGCCGGCGTCTACATGATCATCCGCACCAACGCGCTCTGGCATCTGAGCCTGGATGCCGGGCTGACCACGGCGTGGATCGGCATGTTGACCGCACTGCTGGCCGCGTCGATTGCGCTGGTGCAGACCGACCTCAAGAAGATTTTAGCTTACTCGACGATCTCGCAGCTTGGCTTTATGATTGCCGCCGCGGGTCTAGGCGCCTACGGCGCGGCGCTCTTCCACCTAGTGACGCACGCCTTCTTCAAGGCGCTGCTCTTCCTGTCTGCGGGCAGCGTCATGCACGCCACCGGCGGCATCCTCGACATCAACCGGCTGGGTGGCCTGCGCCACAAGATGCCGACCACCTACCGCACCTTTCTGATCGGCGCAGCGGCGCTGGCGGGCATCCCGCTCTTCTCCGGCTTCTTCTCGAAGGACGCCATTCTGGTCGTAGAGCTTCAGCGCAATGTGGCGCTCTACCTGATGGGTGCGGTGGCGGCCTTGCTCACCGCCATCTACAGCTTCCGCGCCGTCTTTGTCACTTTCCACGGCCAGCCGCGCGACCAGCACATCTACAACCACGCCCACGAAAGCCCCAGCGTGATGACCATTCCGCTGTGGATTCTGGCCGTGCTCAGCGTGGTGGCCGGCGTCATTAACCTGCCCTTTGTGCTGACGCTGGATCACTGGCTGGAGCCGGTGATCGGTGAGCACGAGCAGATTCCACTGGTGCTCGAACTGCTGGGCATCACGATCAGCATCGTGATCGCCGTGTTTGGCGTGCTGATCGCGCGGGCGCGCTATCTCACCCATGAGCCATGGGTGGCGCGCCTGGAGCAGCCTTTTGCCTTCTTGAAACCAACCCTAGAGCACAAATGGTATGTAGATGATCTCTACACCTTCTTTATCGTTAGCCCGCTCAAAGGGATTTCGGGCTGGTTTGCGCGGGTGTTTGATCCAAAGGTGATCGACGGCGCGGTCAACGGCGTGGGCGGCGTGATCAACGAGGCAGGCGAGGTGGTGCGCAAGGTGCAGAACGGCGCCATCCCCACCTACGCACTGAGCATCTTTCTCGGCGTAGTCGCTGTGCTCTTCTATTTCTTGTTTGTCGGCTAAAAACACCATAGACCACGGATTAGACGGATTTGGCGGATGAAAACGGATTCTTTTTTATCAGTGCAAATCCGTCTAATCCGTTATATCCGTGGTCTATTCTTCTGAATCTGCGGTCAATTTTTTAAGGAATTGCCTTATGGCCTTATCGATTCCATATTTGCTCACCATCATCACCTTCCTGCCCTTACTGGGAGCAGCGGTAGTGATGTTCGCACCGGGAGATGGGACGAAGAAATGGCTGGCGCTGGCGACGACGCTGGTTACCTTTGTCGTCAGCCTGCTGCTGTGGACGAACTGGCAGCAGGGAGAGGCCGGGATGCAGTTTGTCGAGGACGCGGTCTGGTTTGCGCCGCTGGGCATTCGCTACACGCTCGGCGTAGACGGCATCAGCCTTTTCCTTGTGCTGCTGACTACCTTCCTCACGCCCATCGCCGTCTATTTCAGCATCCTCTACGTGGACAAACGCATCGGGCCGTACATGGCGCTGATGCTGCTGCTGGAGACGGCCATGATCGGCGTCTTTCTGGCGCTCGACCTCGTGCTCTTCTTCGTCTTCTTCGAGGCGAGTCTAATCCCGATGTATTTCCTGATCGGCGAGTGGGGCGGCCAGAAGCGTATCTACGCTGCCGTGAAGTTCTTCCTCTACACCTTTGCCGGCTCGGCGCTGATGGTCGTCGCCATTCTGATCGTCTACTTCTCGGCGGGCACCTTCGACATCGTGGCGCTGCAAAGCACACCCATGCCAGTTGCGGTGCAGACGTGGGCATTTCTGGCTTTCAGTCTTGCCTTTGCCGTCAAGACGCCGCTCTTTCCCTTCCACACCTGGCTGCCCGACGCGCACGTACAGGCGCCGACTGCCGGCTCGATCATCCTGGCCGGCGTGCTGCTGAAGATGGGCGCCTACGGCTTTTTGCGGCTGGCCATGCCGATCTTCCCGCAGGCAGCGCAACAGTTCGGCCCGCTGTTGGCGACGTTGGCCATTGTCGGCATTCTCTACGGCGCACTGGTGGCGCTGATGCAGAAGGACCTCAAGGCGCTGGTCGCCTACAGCTCGGTGGCGCATCTCGGCTACGTCATGCTTGGCGTCATCGCCATGAACGCCCAGGGCGTCAGCGGCTCCGTCTTGCAGATGGTCAACCACGGGCTGAGCACCGGCGCACTCTTCCTCATGGTCGGCCTGCTCTACGAGCGGCGTCACACCCGCATGTTGGATGACTTTGGCGGCCTGTGGGCGAGCGTGCCGGTCTACACTGGCCTCTTCCTGGTGGTGGCGATGAGCAGCGCTGGTCTGCCGGGTCTCAACGGCTTTGTCGGCGAGTTCACGATTATGCTGGGCGCGTACAACTACATGCCGATCTTCGCGGTGCTGGCCGCAGCCGGCGTGATTCTGGCGGCCTGGTATCTGCTCACCGCCTTCCGCAAGATGGCGCAGGGTGAAATTACCAACCCGGCCAACGACAAGCATCATCTGAAGGATCTCAACTTCAAAGAATTGGTGATGGTCGTGCCGCTGGTCATCCTCTTCTTTGTCATCGGGCTTTTCCCCAATCTTTTCTTCGATAAAATTAATCCGTCGGTCGAGGCGATGCTGGAGACGCGCACTGTTCTGCTCCAGCAGGGGACGGCAGCACAAATGCCGTCGCTGGAACTCGCCGAGAACGTCGTGACGGAGGCGAAATGAACAGCGCAGCCTTGGCTCTTAATCTCAACGCGGTGCTGCCGGAACTGGTGATGGTGGTCGCCGCCGCCATCGTCATGTTGCTGGATATTTTTAATCGCCGCGGGCGCGCACCGACAAAGGCATGGTTGCCCTGGGTGGCGCTGGCTGGCGTGCTGGTGACCGGCGCGGTCTCGATCTGGCTGCTCGGCCAGCCGGTGACTTCCTTTCAAGGCATGGCGATCCACGACGAGCGCGCGCAGGCGTTGAACCTGGTGGTGCTCACCGGCGCGGCGCTCTCAATCCTGCTCAGCGTGCGCTACATTCCCACCGTCAACCACCAGACGGGCGAGTATTACACACTGCTGCTGCTGGTCAGCACCGGCATGATGGCGATGGGATCGGCCACCGATTTGATGGTGGTCTTCCTGGCGCTGGAAACCTTCTCGCTCGGTCTCTACATTCTGGCTGGCCTCAACCGCAAGAGTTTGCGCAGCAACGAAGCGGCCATGAAGTACTTCCTGCTGGGCGCCTTTGCCAGCGCGTTCTTTGTCTACGGCGCCGCGTTTGTCTACGGGGCAACGGGCAGCACCCGCTTCGACCTGATCGCCGTGACGCTCTTCGATGGCAAGGCCGACCTGCCTCTGCTTTACATCGGTGTCACAATGCTGATCGCCGGCTTTGGCTTCAAGGTGAGCCTTGTCCCCTTCCACATGTGGACGCCCGATGTCTATCAGGGTTCGCCCACGCCGGTGACTGCTTTTATGAGCATCGGCACCAAGGCCGCGGCCTTTGCCGCCTTCTATCGCTTCTTTGCCTTTGCGCTGCCCACCGAGCAAGCAACGTGGGGTTGGGCGCTGGCGATCCTGGCCGTGTTGACGATGACGCTCGGCAACCTGGTGGCGCTGCGCCAAAGCAGCCTCAAACGCCTGCTCGCCTATTCGAGCATTGCCCACGCCGGCTATATCCTGGTCGGGCTGGCGACCGCCACGCCTGCCGGCATTGACGGCGCGCTCTACTACTTGATCAGCTATGCGTTTATGAACATGGGCGCGTTTGCCGTCGTCATCCTGCTGGAACGTCAGGGAGAGATGGATGCAGAGGGCGACCGGCTGAAAGGATTGTCCAGACGCCATCCACAACTGGCGCTGATCATGAGTATCTTCATGTTCAGTCTGGCGGGCGTGCCGCCCTTTGCCGGCTTCTTCGCCAAGTTCTTTGTCTTTGCCGCCGCGGTCGAGGGCGGCTGGTCGTGGCTGGCAGCCATCGCCATGCTCAACAGCGCCATCGGCGCCTGGTACTATCTGCGCATCGTCGTGGACATGTACTTTGCCGAGCCCACGGCCGATGCGCAGATCGAGCCGCAGCAGGTGAGCCTGCCGCTGACCATTACGCTGGGCATTGCCGCGGTCTTTACCATTGCGCTGGGCGTGCTGCCTTCGTTGTGGACTGGCCTGGTGCAGACTGGCGTGGTCTCCACGCTGGCGCTGCGCTAAGCAGCCAAGTTTTTGTCTCAAAAAAGGAGACGGCGAACGTTTATGTTCGCCGTCTCCTTTTTTATTTACGGGTGACGCCACCTCGAATTTGGCTAGTACAGGTGGGCGTAATTCTGCCGGTAGATTTGGTAGGGACAGGCCCTCGCGCCTGTCCGGTTTCCGGGCGCACACGGGGGTGCGCCCCTACCAAGCAACCAATGAGGTGTTTTAGCCCGTGTGTACTAGTTCTTCACGAGATTTTGTCGCTTTATTGCCTTCCTTTTTCCACCCGCAACTGCTGCCCATCACTCCACAGGTGAATCCGTCCATCAAGGTCGTTGCGCAGGATTGTGCGCCCTGCCAGTTCTGCCAACACCTCGGCGTGCGGATGGCCGTAGTCGTTCTCTGCGCCAACCTGGATGACGACGATCGGCGGCGCCACCTGTTCGATAAACTCATGGCTGGAACTGTTGCGGCTGCCGTGATGCCCGGCTTTCAGCAGCGTAGAAGTGAGGGGTGTATTTCCGCTGACCAGCAGATGCTCGCTGGCAACGCCCGCATCGCCGGTTAACAGCGCGCTGAAATCACCGTAAACCAGTTTGGTCATCAACGAATTCTCGTTGTCGGCATCCTCGCCAGCAACGCCGTTCGGCGTGGGCCACAGCACCCACAACGCCACGCCGTCGCCGAGGTCGAGCCAGGCGCCGGCCGCGACCTCCGTCACGCGCACGCCGCCATCCGCCATGCGCTCGCGCCAGATCGCCTCGTCGGGATGCTGCGCGGCGTGCGCGGTGTGCACCGCCGCGGTCACTTGATAGCGCGCCGGCAGCTCGGCTTGCGCCAGCATGTGATCGCCGTCGGGATGGGTCAGCACGAGCAGGTCGAGCGTGCGATCCCAAAAGGGCATGACTGCGCCCAGTTCGCTAAACAGCGCCTCCGGGCTGGCGCCGCCATCGATCAGCACCTGACGCCCCGACGGCGTCTGGATTAAAATGCCGTCGCCCTGACCCACGTCGAGAAACCACAGGTGCAACTGGCCATCTGGCAGCGCTGCCACCGCCGTCCATGCCAGCATGGTCGTCATGGCCAGCCCGCTGGCCGCGACGGGACTTACCAGCCGCCCCCACCAGTCGGGCGCGGCCCAGCAGTGCAGCCGATCCAGCAGGCGTTGCAGGCGCGACCGCTCCTTGACGACGACGATGGCGGCGTAAGTCGTCCCCATTGCGCCCAAGCCGTAGCCGGCGATCTCCAGGCTCGCGCCGGGCAGCGCCGCGGTCCACTGCACGACGTTGACCGTCCACGCCAGGCAAAGCCAGGGCAACGCCAAGATCAGCCGCCCGACAAAATCAAGCCCCGCCATGCCGGCGACGACGCCCGCGCTGCCAGCCAGCATAATGGGCGGCTGCGCGGGCAGGATCAACACGTTGGTCAACAGGCTGACGATACTCAGCCGGCCGAAGTAATAGACTACGAGCGGCAGCGTTGTGATATTGGCAGCCAGTGTGACCATCACGCTCTCCTCGAAGAACGAACCGACCGGACCTTGCGCAACCGTTTCCATATTCACGGTCGTCAACAGGCGACGGAAGCCGTCGATCATACCCGGCGCCACGATCATCAGCCCGGCTGTCGCCGCACTGCTCAGTTGCAGACCGACGTCCCACAATGTCAGTGGGTTGAGCAGCGTCATCAGCGCGCAGGCCGCGCCCAGGCTGACCAGCCCGGTGCTGCGTCGATTGAGGCCGGTGGCAATCACCGCCAGGCTGCCCATACCCGCTGCACGCATCACCGCCGCGTCGCCACCGACCAGCAGCGCATAGCACGCAATCCCGGCCACGGTGAACCAGACAGCGCGTTTGCCGCCCACCAGGCGCACCATCAGCGCCATGATCACGCCTGCGATCAGCGCCACGTTCGACCCGGAGATGACGATCACATGCGAACTGCCGGTGGCGTTGAACTGATCGTAGAGTTCGTCGGGAATACCCGATTCGATGCCGAGGATCATGCCGTTGGCAAGCCCGGCGTAGGGTTCGGGCAGCGCGCGGTTGAGAAAGATTTCGCCGCGCCGGCGGATGGTGTAGAGTGCGGTCAGCAGCGGATTGCCCTGCAGTTCGCCGTCAAGCACCTCGATGAGCGCGCTGTAAAAGAGGCTGTGAATGCCCTTGCGTGCAAGATATTCTTTATAGGAGAAGTCCTCAAACTCTGGTGGCGTGACCAGCCGGCCGGTGACGCGCACCGGCTGGCCGTAAGCGTAACGCTGGCGGATGCCGGTGCTCAGCCGCACCTGGCCGCTGACTGGCTGCACGTGGCCGTCGATTTCAAGCTGGCCAGCCTTCACCACCAGGTTCTGCTTGACATCCGCCACCAGCGGGTAGCTGTCGATGACGCCGGTGACAGTGACCTGGGGGGCGCGTCGCTCGAACGCCTGGCTGGCGGGAAGGTTGTAGTAGGCGAGATCGTTTGCTGTCCAACAAGGCATCAAGGGCTGCCCGGCATAGCGCAGTGCGCCCGCGGCTAGGCATAGCACACACGCCACTGCCAGGGCTGGAGATCGTTGCGCAAGAGGAATTTCAAAACCGGCGCTGGCTGGCCAGCGCATGGGCGGTGCGAAAGCCAGGTTTGGTTTGCGGGTCAACAAGGGCGTCAACGGCAATAGCGCCAGAGGAAGCAGCCAGAGCCAGCCAGGCAGCGCGCACTCCACCCCCAGCAGCCCCAACACCAGCCGGCCCAGCAGAATGCCGAGCATGTAAGCCAACGAAAGATAAAGCAGTGCCATGCGACCTCCGCAGAAAAACGATTTCTCTGCGGATCATGATACTCGCCGCCCAAACTCATTCAAGCGACATTTTCTGGATTTTCAGGCGCACATTCGCTTCACCAGCGCGCCACCCGCTCCAGAATCGCCAGCTCCTCTTCCTCGCTCTCCGAAGGCAGGCAGAGCAGGATGCCTGCCGGCTCGACCGCATCGATAAACGGCTCCAACTCCGCCACCGTCATGTCCACCACGACCGACTTGCCCGCGGCCTGGATCTTGCGGATCAGCGGAATCCACTGCAGGATGGGTTGGTCAAGCCCGACGCCCTGCACCCACTGGATCGCATTGACATTGGGTAGTTCCAGGATAGCGTCGAGGTGACGCGCAACACCCTTCCCGTCCAGGTGGAAGATATTGTGCGTCATGGCGACGACTTCATCATGAAGCGCAGGCCAGGCAAATTCCTGAAAAATGGCAGGCGAGATCAGCGTGGCAAAGTCACAGCTTGGAATGTGCATACGGCCAACGAAGGGGATGCCCATCCAACTGACCGAGGGCTGGTGGCTGCGCTTAAGCAACGCGTCAAAACGGGCGAAGACGGATAAGAAATCGGCCGTGACCTGCTGCTGGAGCGCCTTGATCTCGTCAGGATAATCGTAGAAATCCATGCAGAGTTGCTCCGATCCGCGCAATGCCGCCAGCCAATCCATGCCCGGATGCAGGTCGGTGTAGCCGACAATGAACTGGCCGTCACAGATTTGCAACGCCTTGCGCGTCAGGCTCTCCAGCTTAGCCAGGTGCTCGCTTTGCCAGTCGATGGCGACCGGCTGGTCATAGCTGCCGAGGATCGGCTCCGCCCATGAGGTGACTTCGCCAAACTCCAGAGGGGCGCCGTAACAGGCGGCGAAGATGTTGGGGCCGAGGTTGGGCCAGAAAATGGGGAAAGTCTCACCCAGATAGCGCTGGCGGTGCAGTTGACGCAGGAAGCGCTCGATCTGATACTCCTCATCGAACCAGCGCGCTTTAAGATTGGCCCAGCGGCTCGGATCGGCGTCGTCGATGACCTCATACTCGGCGTTGTGGCGGGTAAAGCGCACCGGCGGCCGGTCGATGATCGCCTGGTGATACCAAGCCTCGACGCGCTGCAAAGCCTCGGCGCAATCGGGCTTGGTCTCCAGCTCGAAAGTTGTAGCCGTCAGGCTGCCTGCTGCACTGCTCATCTGCACCTTCCTACCTTTCGCCTATTCGGTTAATTCTGGAATCCATTGAGCCGGACAAAAATAGAACGCGAATAACGCGGATCAGGCAGATAGCTGCGGATCAGATCAGCTAAAATCCGCTTCATCTGTGTGCCATTGATGGCCGATTCTGTTCCGCCCCTCGCCCCTCGCAACTCCTCTATCTTACAACATCCAGCATTACCTTTGCCACTGTCGGCGGGTGGAGCAGCATGTTGGCGTAGATAGATCATGATGACGCGTCAGGGCTTTTCAAAAGTCCCTCGTATCGTCCCGCCAACCCTTCCAATGTCATGTTCTCAGCAATTACATCGTGGGGAATCAATACATATCGCCACGGCTTTCCATCATAACTTGCTGCGTGGGTGGAGGCATGTTGGCACCATGTTACTGCTGCCGCTTGCTTGGCCAGCACATCTTGGCTATCGAGCTCATTGCGTGCCTTCGGTTCCAACATATAGATAGTGTCATCCGTCTCGGCAACAAAGTCGGGTTGATACTCCAGATGGTCAGCGCCCGACTTATAGAAAATCTGGAATTGGCCCTTAGCTGGCTTGAACCACTTCAGCGTCTCGCGTTCCAGGATGACAGCCAGTCGTCGTTCGGCGTCCGATTGAAACTTCTGCACGGTGTAGAGGCAGCGCTGAAAGCCGCCAAAAAGATACCGCGCCATATTGCTCTTGTCTGCCGGCGACTTGCGAAAATCAAGCGGTGTTTCATCCCTGGCCACTGTAAAGGCACTGGGTCTAAGTTCGGTGAAACCTCTGCTGATTCTCACATCGTAGCCCGCCGCATCTTCCCAAAAGTGTCTCTGCATCTGCACATGAATCAAGTTCGCAATCGGTTTCTGATAAACGCGCAGTACCTTGCCGATCTCTTCTTCTGGTAGATAGCTGCGGAAGTGTGCCACGGTTTGTTGGGCGAGCTCGTACAGCAGATCGGCGTGCTGGTCATACGCAACGTCATCGAAATCTACCAACCCACTTACGACAGTGTCTTCCAGGCGCGCCTCCTGCCCGCCACTTTGACCCAATGACAGCACATCGCGTTGCCCAGTGCGCAGATGCTGGATCCACAAGTCTTCATCAACTGACGGATAGCGCAAAGCGCTCAGGTCAAGCACAAAAAGATGATAGCCGGAACGCACTTCACCTTGCGGTACGACCAGAACGCGGGGAATATCAATCGTTTGCTGGATAACAAGTGCCGTCGTTTGGGCAACCACAGCGGCAACATCCACCGGGGCCTCGATGCCCTCCAGCGCAAGTTGGCCAGCCGTGTATTGGCTGGTAACCTCTTTCACAATTTCAGCCTGGATGTCTGGCGTTTGCAAATAGCTGACGCCAGGCGCCCTCCGCGGCTGGTTCTCCAAGGCGCGGATCGCAGCATAGGCCATCTGGGCCACTCGCTGCTCCTCTGGCTTCTGAAACACCGGCGACGGCGTTGATGCCGGAATCTGAGTATTGGCGCTCACCTGTTGCGGCGGCAAGCCGAGGCTGGCTGTCAACTGTGACTGCGAAACGACCGTGACCGTGCGCGACTGGAGTTGGTCAGGGTCGAGCACAACCTGCTGCAACCGGATCGGCGAGTCGGAACGGTTCGCCTCGTCGATGATCTCCTGAAACTTGTCATGGGCGACGATGTTCAGGCGATCCACCGCGGTGACACCGGTGCGCCGGCCATAGGGCAGACGCAGCCCGCGCCCGATCGATTGCTCGATAAGGATGCGTGCATTGGCAGCGCGCAAGGGCACGATCGTATACAGGTTAGTGACGTCCCACCCCTCCTTGAGCATATTGACATGAATGACAATCTCTGTCGGTTCATCGCTGTGCTCCACCTTGAGCAGACGCGCCACCATTTCGTCTTCCTCCGCGCCGGTGCGGCTGGAGTCGACCTGGATCACCCGACCCGCGTAGCGCCCCTCAAAGAAATCGCTCGACTGAATCAGCTTGACCAATTGACCGGCGTGCGTCGTGTCGCGTGCGATGACCAGCAGGAATGGTTTGACGATAGGGTTGCCAGTTTCACGTGCATAGGTTTCCAATTCAACCTTGACGCTCTCATGCAGGCGGATGCCATCTTCCAGCTTGAGCAACTCGATCTGTTCGGGCGACATATTGGCCGGGCTGAAATTCTTGCGCGTGACCACCGCCGGCTCTTTGACAAAACCATCGGCCATGGCGCGTCCTAGCGGGTAGTCGTAGATGACATTCTTAAACGGGATCGCACCACGACTGGTCTCGACAAAGGGCGTGGCAGTCAGTTCCAGCCCCAGTACAGGCTTCAAGTCGTTGATGGCGCGCACGCCGGCTGAGGCGCGGTAGCGATGCGATTCATCCATGATCAGCGTCAGGTCGTCCAGTCCAGCCAGGTAGTCGAAGTAGCTCTGGCCGATATACTCAGAGAGCCGCTTGATGCGCGGGGATTTGCCGCCGCGCACCTCAGAATTGATCTTGGATATGTTAAAGATATTGATCTTGCAGCGCAGCGTCACGTCAAAAAGCGTGCCCGCCGATCCCTCGTAGTTATCGCCGGTGATGATGTACGGCGGGTTGACGGCGAACTCGGCGATGCCTTTGAAGACATACTTGGGCGTATTTGGCGTGAAGTCGGCGATCAACTTGTTGTAGATCGTCAGATTGGGTGCCAGCACAAAGAAGTTATTGAGGCCGTGCGCCAGGTGCAGATAGCTGATGAACGCGCCCATCAGCCGCGTCTTGCCGACGCCGGTGGCAAGGGCGAAGCAAAGGGATGGGAAATCACGCTCAAAGTCCGCAACCGACGGGAACTCGCTGCGGATCACCGCCAGTGCGGCTTCAACGCCATTGCCCTTGTGTGGCGGTATGATCTCGGTGATGCGATCCAGAATCTCAAGCGAGCGCCGTTGCGGCGGACGCAGACTCAGACGGCCGGCAATGGCGTTGACGTGGCGGTTCATTGATGATTCCTTTCACAGACAACAACGGATGCGTCGCCTCTATCCGCTGTTGTCGAGACTTCTTCACAGACAACAACGGCTGCGTCGCCTCTATCCGCTGTTGTCCAGACTTTTTCACCGACAACAACGGCTGCGTCGCCTCTATCCGCTGTTGTCCAGACTTTTTCACCGACAACAACGGCTGCGTCGCCTCTATCCGCTGTTGTCCAGACTTTTTCACCAACAACAACGGATGCGTCGCCTTTATCCGCTGTTGTCGAGACTTTTTCACGGACAACAACGGATGCGTCGCCTTTATCCGCTGTTGTCGAGACTTCTTCACGGACAACAACGGATGCGTCGCCTTTATCCGCTGTTGTCGAGACTTCTTCACAGACAACAACGGATGGGTTGCCTCTATCCGCTGTTGTCCAGACTTTTTCACCGACAAAAACAGATGCGTCGCCTCTATCCGCTGTTGTCCAG
>Ga0154020_10004344_pt1 | contig 16913 bp, 11 predicted proteins | sample Klosneuvirus_201_FD_109709 | JGI IMG/M metagenome (GOLD analysis project Ga0154020, IMG submission 109709) | Active sludge microbial communities from wastewater, Klosterneuburg, Austria - Klosneuvirus_20160825_MG | ecosystem: Engineered > WWTP > Aerobic digester > Activated sludge | place...
CCCCGGCGGACATTCCGTTTGGCGGCATGCCTTCGGATTGTTTTGACTGCCGCGGTTCTACCGTTGGCCCGTCCTCCAAGCCGGTGGGCGAGCTGGACCCCAATGGCCCCGCCAGCGCGCTGTTGACGCAGACCAACGGCACCATCCCGTTTGATGCGCAGCTCAATGACCCCGTGCAAAGTGCGTATCTGGACAACGGCCGCGCCGTGGCCGTGCTGGCCCGCGGCAGCCGCAACGTCTTCATCTGGCGGCGGGACAACAACGGCCAGCGCCGCGAGCTGCTGCAGGTGTCCCCGGTGGGCCACGGCGCAGACGGCATGGCGGTCACCGCCGACGGCAAACAGCTGGTGGTGCACAACGCGTTTGACCTCACGCTGGACGTCATTGACCTCCCCAAGATTCCGGAAGCCCAGCAGGGCAGTTTCCTGGGCCGCAAGCTGGAACGCACCGCCCCGGTGCGGGAGACCGCGCCGGTCACCGCGCGCGGCAGGGTCATTGCCGTCTCCCAGGTGACGCTGTCTGAGGACGTGGCCGCCGGCCGCCGCCTGTTCCATGACGCCACGCTGCCCAGCATGACCCAGGGCCCCGGCATCACCTGCGGCACCTGCCACGCTGAAGGCCGCAACGACAACAAGACCTGGATGTTCATTGACGGCCCGCGCAACACGCAGTCCCTGGCCGCCGCCGCTGAAGGACGCCTTGGGCTGGCCACCACCACCGCGCCGTTGCACTGGAAGGGTGAGATCACCACCCACCGGGACCTGCAGCGCACCGTCACCGAGTTCATGGGCGGCACCGGCCTGGGTGGCACGCAGCTGGACCAGCTGGCCGCGTTCATTGACACCATCCCCGCCGCGGACAACCCCGTGCGTGATGACGAGTCCAAGTTTGAGGAGATTGTGCGCGGCGAACAGCTCTTCAATGACACCACCGTGGGCTGCGCCAGCTGCCACGCGGGCCAGCACTTCACCGACAACCTGACCCATGACGTGCTCACCGACGACGTGGGCATGCCCACCCGCGACGGGCGCGTGCTGGTCCCGGGCTTCCAGACCCCCGTGCTGCACGGCGTGTTGTTCACCGCCCCCTACGGCCATGACGGCCGCTACCCCACGCTGGAAGACATGCTGGAAGACCTGGTGCGCACCGACAAGATGGGCAAGGGCTCACACCTGACCGACGCGGACTTCCGTGCGCTGGCCACGTACCTGCGCTCCCTCTGAAGTCAAACCAGCAAACAAGCGCCACGGGCGGCCTCCGGGAGATCCTGGATGCCGCCCGCGGCGTTTCTGGCGCCGTCACCACCGGGCCACCGCGCCCCGCGGCAAGGGCCTGACGGCGGACCTGCGGGGGGGTTGACCTCTTCCTGGGGGGTGGGCAAGGTCCGCGCGCCCGCTGGACCGGACCCCTTTTCTGGGCGTCCCACATCATCCCCGGCGGGCCACTTGGTGGTCTCATGCGCGTTGGTCCTGTGGTGTTTGCTGCAACGTTTGGCGGGTTGGTTCCCGGCCTGGCCGTGGTGGGTTGCACCGCGGGTACCGGCACCACCAGCTCGGGGACGTCCACGTCCTCCAGTTCATCCTCCGGCGCGTCTGGCAACAGCAGCTCCAGCAGCACCGGCGGCGGCAGCAGCGGCATCATCATGACGTCCTGCAATTCCCCCGCAGGCGCCACCACGTTGTGTGACGTGCAAAATCCGCTGTCCCCCGGCCACCCCACCCCCGGCACCGAGGTCACCTTCCCGGACCCCGTGACGGTGACCAGCAGCGTGTTCATCCTGTCGTCCGCCAATGGCGTCACCACCAAGGCGTTTTTCATTGTGGAGGGTGAAGGTGGCCCGTTCCGCGGCGCGCTGGTGAAGGGCACGGCCATGGCGGTGGATGAACTCATGCTGGCGCCCGGCAGCCGCTTGTTGCTCACCGCGCGGGTGGAAGAGTTCCGCGGCACGGGCACCGGCAGTGAAACCCAGCTGCAGCTGGTGGGCGGCAACGTCCTGGGCACCCCGGGCACCATCCCGGCGGCCGCGGTTGCGCCCGCTGGCGTGTTCACCTCGGATGACGCCGGAGAAGCGTATGAAGGCCTGCTGGTGCGCGTGGAGAACGTGACCGCCACGCGTTTTGACAGCGGTGCGGTGGTTGAATACGGCGCGTTCCGCCTGCAGGACGGGCCGCTGGTGGAAGACCAGTTCTTCCGTTACCCGGCCGGCGTGGGGGAGACCTTCTCCAGCATCACCGGGTTTGTGCGCTACAGCTTTGACGGCAAGTACACCATCAACCCGCGGGACGCGGCAGACGTGGTGTCCAGCGGCAACCCGCGCACCGCGCAAAACGTGACGGTGGTGCAGGTGCAGGATCCGGCCAACGCCGCCACCCTGCCCCACTGCGTTGCCCCCGCCGAATGTGACCCCATCCGCTTGACCAACATGGTGGTGGTGAGCGCGCCGCGCGTGTCTGACCGTGACGCCGCGGGCAAGGCCACGTTGTTCAGCGTGTTTGTGCAGGACCCCACCGCGGTGGATGCCAACCTGGAGCCGCTGCCGTATTCCGGCGTCAAGCTGGTGTTTGGGCGCACCAACATCCAAAGCGGCTACACGTTTGTGGTCTATGGCATGCAGGATTTCCCGGACACGCGGGACAACCCCACCACCTGGCCCATGCCCGGGGACATCATCACCGTGGAAGGCAGCATCCAGGAGTATTTTGACATGACGCAGGTGGGGAACATCAGCGCCATCACCAAGGTGGGCACCACGGCGGACAACCCGTTGCCCATTGCGGCGGTTCCGGTGGCCAAGCGCTTCTCGGACCCCACCGCCCTTGCCGGCCTGGCCGGCGGGCGCAACGGCGCAGACATGTGCGTGGAGCCGGTGACGCCGGGTGGTGAGAGCGAGAAGTGGGAGAGCGTCCTGTTGAAGCTGGAGAACGTGACCACCACGCTGGCCTGCGTTCCCACCGCCACCAACTCCACCCAACCGCCGGCCTGCGTCCAGCCGGACTTTGGGTACTTCCAGGTCACTGGCGGCGTGGAGATTGGCACCGGGCAGGGCACCTTCTTTGCGGACCGTTGTGCGGTGACCACGTGCACCTGTGACGGGGCAGACCGGGTTCCCAATGATCGCCGCCTGGCGGGCAAGGTCTACACGTCCATCACCGGCGTGTATGAGTACAGCTTCTCGGTGTTCCGCGTGAATCCCCGGAGCGGCCTGACGGATGTGGTAGAGGGCATGTGATGCCCCGGAAAATCTCCCTGTGGATGATGGCAATGGCGGTGGGAACCTGCGCGCTGGGCGCAGGCCTGCTGGTGAGCGCGTGCGTGGTCCGGACGGACCAGGAGAGCCTGGCAGACCGGGACATCCGGTTGACGGTGCTGCACACGTCAGACTGGCATTCGCGGTTGATTCCCTACGTCATTGACCCGCCGGTGCCGGTGCAGTCTTTGGGGCTGTTGCCGGAGAACGCGCCGTTTGGTGGTGCCGCGCGCATGATGACGCTGCTCAAGCAGGAACGCTCGCGCGCCGAGCGGTCCATCCACATTGACAGCGGGGACTGTTTCCAGGGCGCGCCCATCTTCAATGAGTTTTTTGGGGAGCCGGAGATGCGCGCGCTCACGTTGAGCGGCATGGACGCCATGGTCATTGGCAACCATGAGTTTGACGCCGGAGCAGACAACTTTGTGGAGCAGGCGTCCCGCTGGGCGGGGTTCCCGTTCCTGGCGGCCAACTACCGCTTGCGGGACCCCAAGCTGCTCACCAACAACGGCCTGGGTGACGTGGCACGGGATGTGGTCATCCTCAATGAGCAGGGGCTGAGGATCCTGGTCATTGGGTTGGGGAACCTCTCCAGCCTCACCAGCATTGGCCAGGGCGGCAACAGCCTGCAAATCAAGCCGCTGGAGCCCAACCAGGTGGTGCAGAGCTACATCAACCTCTACGCGGGTGCGGTGGACCTGGTCTTTGTGCTCAGCCACATGGGCATAGAAATCGATCAGGCCCTGCTGGAAGGTTACGACCGGGTGTTTGACCTGGCCGAGGTGAGCGCGGATGACCTGCGCCGCGAATGGAACTGCGAGGTCATTGAAGATGCGTCCACCGCCATTTGCCAGATTCCCGCGGTGCGCGGCATTGACGTGGTGTTTGGCGGTCATCTCCACGTGGTGCTCAACCCTCCGCGCCTGGTGACAGACGTGGACGGCCGCGAAGTGCCCATTGTGCACAGCGGTGCGTTCATGCAGTTTGTGGGGCGTTTTGACGCCGTCACCCGGGACGCGGCGCGCATGAACCCGCCGCGGGACGCGTTCTACGGCAAAGAAATCCTCTCGTTCCGTTATCGGCCCATTCCGGTGGATGCGCGCATTGAACCGGACTGGCAGATGGAGCGGTTGCTGGCGCCCTACAAGGAGCGCCTGGCGCAGCGGGTGGACCTGGGACGGCCGGTGGCCTGGGCCAGCACCAACATCATACGCAACAACCCCAGCGGCGGGGACAGCCCGTTGGGCAACATTGTGGCCGCGGCCATGGGCAACAAGCAGCGCGTGAGGACGGACTTCCAGGTCACCAACAGCCTGGGCATCCGGGACAACCTCAACCAGGGAACCATCACGCGTGAAGAGCTCTACAATGTGTTCCCGTTTGAGAACACCATCACCACCATGTTCCTGTCCGGCCGCGAAGTGCAGGAGCTGGTGGACTTCATTGCCATACGCTCCAAGGCGCGCGGTTGCCGCACGCAGGCGCAGGTCAACAACATCAGCTTCCTGATGCGCTGTGACTGCCTGGTGAACCAGGACGGGTGTTGTGACCCGGTGGCGGCGGGCCAGGAGGTCTACGCCTGCGCGGATGACGTGCGCATTGCCGGCGTTCCCATCAACCTCAACGGCACCTACCAGCTGGGCACCAACGACTACATTGCCACCGGCGGCAGCGGCTTCCAGGTGCTGCGGCGCAACACCACGCAACAAAACAGCTTCATCCCGTTGCGCGTGGCGGTGGAGGAGTACCTGCAAAACTTCCCGCCGTGTGACCCGGTGGCGGTGGAGAGCCAGATTGACGCCGCCATGTCCTCCAACCCGGATGAAGGCGAGCGCCTGCAGCGTGAGTGGGAATACATCAACCAGTTTGGCAACCCGCGCTGCATCACGCCGTTGATTGACGGGCGCATTGGCCGGAGGTTGGGCGGATGAAAAAACTCCTTCCCCTGCTGGCGGTGTTGACGTCGCTGCTGGCGTGTTCGCCGTCTGACACGCTGCTGCCGGACCCGTTCTCCAAACGCATCCCATCCCCGCCGGAGAAACTGTCCAGCATGGATGTGCTGGTCTCCTTTGAGCAGGACCGCGCCACCTGCGTGACGCTGGTCAACGGCGAACTTCCGCCGCCAGAAGTTCCGGGGGACTACTGCCCGGAGGGTCCCGGCACACCCACCGCGCCCTTGCTCTACCAGACGGAAAGGCGTGTGCGGTTCTATGTGGACGTGCTGGCCATTGGTTCCAAAGGAACCTACGGCGCGGATTTCCCGATCACCGGCAACATCACGTTGTCCCTGAGCTCCGGCACCATGGTGGCCGGGACGCCCACGCGCATGGAGGCCGGCGTGGTGGGGCGCCAGCGCGTGGTCATCAAGAACGCCCCGGGCAAGGTGCAGCTGTGGTCTGAAGCGGGCACGGCCATGCAGCTTGCAGGCGAGGCCATTCCGCCCACGTTCAGCGTGGGCGCGTCTGACGCGCTGTATTTTGGACAACCCAACCTGCCGGACGTGCAGCGCACGCCGGATGATTCCACCTCCCCGCTGCACGGGCAGCGGGTGACGGTGGAAGCGGGCCACCTGATGGTGACGCGTCTGGCCGGCAACGGGTTCACCGTGCAGGACGTGAGCGTGCCCATGGTGGACGGGCAACCCAAATGGAACGGGCTGTTTGTGTTTGCGTTCAACGGCGTGGACAACCTCAACGTGGGCGCGCGGTTGTTGAAGCTGCGCGGCGCCATCACGTCCTTCCAGGGCATGACCCAGCTGGCCGAGCCGGAATATGTGACGGTGGGCGGGGAATGTGCGCCGCGCCGGGAACCCAGCCGCTTTGGCCGTGAGCCCACCGAAAGTGACGAGGGAGAATCCCTGGTACGCGCGCGGTGCCCGGAGAACGCCCGCTGCGTGGACAACCGCTGCGTCCCCGCCGATGAGGACTTTGAATACGACCGGTTTGGCCGCACCGTGTGCCACGCGCCCAACACCTGCGGCACGGCCAACGCCGAATGCCCCAACGGCACCTACTGCGACGGACGGCAGGACTGGCGCACGGTGGACCGCAATGGCCAACCCGCGCAGACCTGCCAGGTGTGCCCCACGGTGGTCACCGGTGAACTGTGGACCACGCCGGGGCGGTCCCCGTGGTGTGGCCCCATCTTCAGCGGGGATGCGTTCCTGGCGGAGAAGCTGCGCAATGAAGCGCTGGAAGGAGCGTTGCTGCAGGTGCGGGACGCAGTGGTGGCGGGCCTGGACCTGGACAATGACTTCTTTCGCAGCGGGTTTGAAGGCTACGGCCAGTGGAAGCTCACACTTCCGGACGGGCAATGCGCCACGGTGGTGAGTGACGTGGCGCCGGGGTTCAACGTCCTTGCAGCGCAGGCCGCGCGCCAGCGCCTGGAGAGTTTCACCGGGACGTTGCGCCAGGTCCGGTTCAATTCCGGCAGCGCGTTTTGGATGTTGGACCTGCGGCACAAAGATGACCTGGTCCTGGCACCCACGCCGTGACGCTGCGGCACTCTCTCTAGGCAATCCAACGTGTCTTCCTTCACTGCGTGGAACGGTTGCATGAAACGTCTCTTGGTAGGCCTCTGGTTTTGTTCTCCCGCAGTGGTGATGGCCCAGCAGGCCGGCACGCCGGAAAAGGTGAGCCCGGCAGCACCCGGCCCCAGCTTTGCGCCGTCTCCCGGTGAGAAGCCCGGTGAGAAGCCCGGCGAAGAAACACTTCCACCAACGGCCACGGCACCCGCGCCGGCCCCCGCGTCTCCTTCGCCGGCGCCCGCCGTCACCAACCCGCTGCCGCCGGCACCGGGTGGGGACAAGCCCAAGGACATGGGCACCGGTGTGCCGCTGTTTGGTGGCCAGGGAGAAATTGCCAAGCCGGGTCCCGGGCCGTTTCTCAGTGACTTCATGGACACCCGTGTCACGTTTGGCCTGACGGATGATGACTTCCTGGCGGACTCCGGGCGCACCACGCCCTCGTCACCGCGGCCGGACTTCCAGATACGCCCGGGGAATGAAACGTTCTTCAACAACATTGACCGCCGGGACACGCTGCGTGAGACGTTGAGCCACCTGGTGGTCCACCGCCGCCTGCCTGGATATTTCTGGGGCGTGGACACCGAAGCGGCCATGGTGGCGCGTTTCTCCATGTTCAGTGACCCGGACAACGGGCGGTTGGGCCAGGCGTTCCGTGACGACGGGAGCTACCTGCGCGCGGCGTTTTTTCCGTTTGGGGACACGTCTGACAAGGACAACGTCAACTTTGAGGCGGTGTTCTTCCCGTTCAACACCGTGCGCTACCGCCTGGGTTATTTGTGGGACATCACCTGGGGTGGCCCGGAAGTGTTCCCCAGCCGCAACGTGGCCGCGCCGGGCATGAAGCTGCAGGTGAACTACAACAAGTTCCGCTGGGTGGGCGGGTACGCGTACGTGGGCGCCAAGACCGCGCGCATGTTGGATGAGCGCATCAATGAGATCCAGGCCAACTGGGGCGGCCTGGCGGGCGCGGGGTTGGACATTGCCAAGGTGGTGAGCTGGGAGTTTGGCACCGGCATCTTCCAGCGCGGCACCAACCCGCTCACCGGCGTGAAGGGCGAGCCGGTGCTGGGCTACGGCGGTTCCACGCGGTTGCTGCTGCACCTCAACACGCCCAACGTGCAGGGGCTGGACTTCCGCCTGATGCGCAATGACCTGGGGGCGGCCAACTTCTTCCTGCAGAACCGTGCCTACAACGCAGACTGGTCCTTCACACTCGCCTGGGAGTTCACCTGGCTGCAGCACACGTTGCAGGACGCAGACAATCTCACCAGCACCTTGCGGCAGAACGCGCGCGCCACCGCGCTGAGCGCGCGGTTGCGGCTGTGGTATTTCCAGTTCAGCGCCGACGCGATTGTGCGTGACCTGGCGTTTGTCCTCTACAACCGTCCCGGCTTTGTGCCCTTCCAGGCGTTCCCCGGGGACAACCAGCGCAACATCCTGGGCATGGCGCCGGGTGAGTGCCCCTTCCAGGTGGAGTTTGGGGGCTGCAAGGTGTCTTTGGCGTCCAAGGTGCAACCGGAGCTCATGCTGGTGACCGGCATCAGCGCGTACATCCCGGTGGCGCGGCTGACCCCGGCGGTCATCTTTGGCATCCAGAAACCGGCCACCTTCCAGGGGTACCTGCCCACCGCGGTGGCCAACAACGGCGTGCCGGACCAGACGGGCAGCCAGACGGTGGTGGTGCGCAACAACGCCAGCGTGGACGTGCTGCCCTGCGCCGAATACGACCCGAACGTGGGACCCTCCGGCGAGCGGACGTGTCTTCAACCGTCCCGCGTGACGCCCATCTTCACCACGCGCGTGGCCATCAAGTGGGACCTGTCAGACCTGCTGAGCGTGGTGGGGGAACAGGTCATCACCGTGGACCGCAACCGCACGGAGATCATTGACGACGTGGAAGGCCAGGGCACCACGCGCCGCGCGTTTTATGAAGCGGATGCCCCGGCGGTGCTGCGCAGCCTGGGCGCGCCGTCATTGCCCATGCGTTGGGGCGGCGGCATGTACGTGCAGGCGCGGTTCTGAGGCTGGCGCGGTTCACAGGCGCGGAGGCCTGCGCCACCCCAGTTGGGGCGTTTGTGGCATGCGGCTGTCGACGGAAAACCAGGCTCGACAGAGTCTCGCCCTCCCCTGATCCCCAAAGGCGACGTCAAAGGTCTGGACCGGTCTAGGCCCGGGCGTTGTCCCGCAACATGCCGCCCAGCAAGCGCAACGCGTCCACGGCGGTGAACACGCCCACCACGCGCGGCCCCTCCACCACCAGTGCCGCACCATATTTGTGGCGGGCCATCTCATCACACACGTCTGACAACAGTGTTCCGGGTTTGACGGTGAACGGGTCTGCGCTCATGGCGCCCTCCACGCTGGCCACTTCCAGGCCGTGGGAGTCCTTGAGGGTCTCCATCAGGTAAAGGTCCCGTTCGCTCACAATGCCGGTGACGCGGCCACCATCCAGGACGGGCAGGTGGCGCACATGGAATTTCTCCATGAGTTCATGCGCCTTTTCCAGGCTCTGGTCTTTTCCAATGGTGTGGACGCTTCTGGACGTCACCTGATCAACCGTTGTGTTGGGCATGACACACTCCCCGTTTGACGCTGCACCCGTAAAGGTGGGTGGATGCAAACGTGTTGCCACACGGCGCGGGGCGTTGGGACGGGGAGTTTTGGCCCTGCGGCCCGCAGCCATTGCCGCGTGGGGCTTTGGCCGCGCAAAAAGCATGGCGGCGGGGTGCGCGGGCGGTCACAACGGCGGTGCGGGTTCTCCCAGGCAGATGCCAAGTTTGCGCGCGGTGTCTGCCATGGCGCCACCCACGTCCACGTGGTTGTAGACGCCCAGCGCGTCCTGGAGGGGCACATCCGTGATGTGTGGGAAGTTGAGTGCGGCCATGCGTCCCCAACGGTCCTGGGCCGCCATATCCGCTGCGTGGACGCCCAGGGCGCTGGCCAGCGCGCGGTCCATGGGCGCGGGTGAACCGCCGCGTTGGAGGTGCCCCAGCACGGTGGTACGGGCTTCCATCCCGGTGCGTTGTTGGATGGCGCGCGCCACCAGCTCACCCATCCCGCCCAGGCGGGTCTTGTCCCGGGTGGCGTCCGCGGGGGCCAAGGTGGCCTGGCCTCCGCCGCGGGGCGTGGCGCCTTCGGCCACAACAATGATGGAGAAGCGGCGGCCCAGCGCGCGGCGCTGCTCCAGCTTGGCAGCCACCACGTCCAGGTCAAACGGGATTTCCGGGATGAGGATGACGTCAGCGCCGCCGGCCACCCCTGCGCACAGCGCAATGTGTCCGGCGTCCCGGCCCATGACCTCCAGCACCATGGCGCGGTCATGGCTTTCGGCGGTGGAGTGCAGGCGGTCCACGGCGTCAGTGGCCACGCCCACGGCGGAGAGGAAGCCAAACGTGGCCGAGGTCCCAGACAGGTCATTGTCAATGGTCTTGGGGACGCCAATGACGGGCACCCCGCGCTCCTGCATGAGGCGCCAGGCCAGGGCCAGGGTGCCTTCGCCGCCCAACACCACCAGGCCCTGGAGTTCCAACGCGTGAACCGCCGCCGCCAGTGCGCCGCTGCGGTCCACCTTGGTCATGGTGCCATCCGGGGCCAGCGTGGGGAACGCAAAAGGGCTGCCGCGGTTGGTGGTGCCAATGATGGTTCCACCGCGGGCCAGGATCCCGCTGACGTCACCAAGCGTGAGGGTGCGCACGGCGGGGGGTTGTTTGAGAAGGCCCTGGAAGCTGCCTTCAATGCCCACCACCGTCAGGCCGTGGCCACGCGTGGCCTGGTGGACCACCGCGCGAATCACTGCGTTGAGGCCAGGGCAGTCACCGCCGCCGCACAGAATTCCAATTTTTTTCTGGGTCATGGTTGGCAATGGCCTGGGGTTGGAGGGGCACCTGCGGGAGGGACAATGGCGTGGGGTGTTGCGGGAAGGAATCCTTGCCGGCGGTCTTCACCAGGTTCCGGCCGCCCTGTTTGGCGCGGTAGAGTTGTACATCGGATGCGGCCCACAACGCCTGGACGTCCACGGGCGGCTGGAGCTCGTCGGTGGTGGCCACCCCCGCACTCAACGTGACCTTGATGGTCGCGTCGCCAAACATGGTGCTGGCGTCTTCCAGGGCCCGGCGGATGCGTTCGGCCACGCGGGTGGCGTCCTGGGCGTGCAGCCCGGGGGCCAGCACCGCAAACTCCTCACCGCCCACACGCGCGGCCACGTCCATGCCGCGGCAGGCAGACCGGACCTGTTGGGCCACGGTGCACAACACCGCGTCCCCGGCGGGGTGGCCAAACCGGTCGTTCACGCGTTTGAAGTGGTCCACGTCCAACATGATGAGGGCCACCGGTTCGCGCGTACGCTCGTGCCGCCGCAGTTCTGCGGTGAGGGCATGCTGCATGGCCCGCCGGTTGGAGAGGCCCGTCAGGTGGTCTTCCAGGGCCTCCTGGGCCAGTTGTTCGCGGGCGTCCACCAGCGCGTCCATGAGCCAGCCGGCCACCGCGCCAAAGCCGCCCAGGACCGCCGCTGAGGTGAGCCCCACAAACCACAGCGTGATGGACCGCAATTCTTGCGCGGGGAGGTGCTCCAGCACCGTCCAGACCGCCCACAACCCCGCAGGAGCGCCCCCGGCCAAGACCACACCCGCCAGCGCCAACCAGCTGGAACGGTGGTGGTTTTTGGCACTCAGGAGCCAGCGGCGCACGTCCACGGTCACACCCTCCATATCCCTGGAGAGCAAAGCGGGAGCCATCCAGGGATTTCAGGGCGTTACCAGAGCACGCACCGCCAGTTTACAGAAAATGTTGCGTCATTCATTCATGTTCCGCCAAATTTGCGTCATGGACCCCTCCGGAGGCAGAGCGTTGTCGGCGGGAAGCCCGTTGTTTAGACGCTGTCTTTTCGTTTGGCGCAGGCTTTTCCGCGCATGGCACGGCCCTGGCTATAGGCCCCTGCAACGCTGACCGCACACCTGGAGAACGCAAATGACAGCACACCGCGGAAGAATCCTGATTGTGGATGATGAAGCCAATGCCCGTGGCGCGCTGGCCGAGCTGCTGCGTGAGGAGGGCTACCAGGTGGAGCTGGCGGCGGACGGCTTCAAGGCGCTCCCCAAGCTGCAGGAGTTTGCCCCGGACCTGGTGCTGACGGACCTGAAGATGCCCGGGATGGACGGCATTGAGCTGATGCGCAAGGCGCGGGAAGCGGACCCCGAGCGCATGGTGGTGGTGATGACCGCCTACGGCACGGTGGAGACCGCGGTGGAGGCCATGCGCCAGGGCGCCAGTGACTACCTGACCAAGCCCATCAACATGGATGAACTGGTGCTGGTGTTGGAGCGCGCGCTGGAGCGCCGCCGCCTGCGCCTGGAAACCAGCCAGCTCAAGGACCGCCTGCAGGAGCGCCACCGCATTGAGAACATGGTGGGCCGTGCCCCGGTGATGCAGGAGCTTTTCAACACGGTGCTGCAGATGGCGCCGTCCCGCGCCAGCGTGCTCATCACCGGTGAGTCCGGCACCGGCAAAGAGTTGATTGCCGCGGCCATCCACCAGCACAGCCAGCGCGCGGCGGGTCCGTTTGTGAAGCTGCACTGCGCGGCCCTGGCGGAGACGCTGTTGGAAAGCGAGCTGTTTGGCCACGAGCGCGGCGCCTTCACCGGCGCGGTGTCCCGGCGTGACGGGCGGTTCCAGCAGGCGCATGGCGGTACGTTGTTCCTGGATGAAATTGGCGAAATTTCCCCCGGCATCCAGGTCAAGCTCCTGCGCTTTTTGCAGGAGCACAACTTTGAGCGCGTGGGTGGCAACCAGACCATTGAGGTGGATGTTCGCGTCATTGCGGCCACGCACCGGGACCTGGCCAAGCTGGTGAAGGAAGGGAAGTTCCGCGAGGACTTGTACTACCGGCTCAACGTGGTGACCCTGGACGTGGCGCCGCTGCGCAAGCGCCGCACGGACATCCCGCTGTTGGCCATGCACTTCCTCAACAAGTACGCGCGGGAGAACGGCAAGACCATCAAGGGTTTTTCTGACGAGGCGTTGGAAGCCCTCACCCGCTACAGCTGGCCGGGCAACGTGCGCGAGCTGGAAAACGCCGTGGAACGCTCGGTGGTGATTGGCAAGCAGGACGTCATCCGGCCGCAGGACCTCACCCCCACGGTGAGCAGCCCCACGGTGCCCAACAACGGCATGCCACCGGTCCCCGGCAGCACGCTGGCCGAGCTGGAGAAATACGCCATCCTGCGCACGCTGGAGCACACCGGAGGCAGCACCTCCAAGGCGGCCAACATCCTGGGCATCAGCGCGCGCAAGATCCAGTACAAGCTGCACGAGTACAACGACCCCAACGCCGGGATGACCCCGCGGACCCGCCGCACGCCGGACGGTGACGGCGAGGATGAGGATGAGGTGGAGGAGACGTCCCACGCCCAGGCGTGAGCGGCTCCAGCGCTTCCTGGCCAGGACAACCCGCGGGTTCCGCAGCAAAGGAACCGGCGGGTTGTTTGTTTTGTTGCCCCGTCAGTGGACCACCAGCACGGCGTTGGGGGACGCGTGCACCACGCGGTCACTCACACTCCCCAACATCCACCGGCCCAACGCGCGCATCCCGCGGGACCCAATGACGGTGAGGTCTGCCTTGCGGGCCTTGGCCTGCTCCACAATGACATCTGGCGGGTTGCCCGCCTCCACCACAATGTCCACCGGCACACCGGTCACGCCCGCCGCCAGCTCTTGCAGCATCTTCTTGGCGCGTTCCAGCTCCTGGGTGCGCACCACCGGTGCAGAGAGTCCATAAATCTCCAGGGGCACCGCCTGCACAATGTCATGCGCGTAGAGCAGCGTGATGTTCCCCTTGGCCGCACGGGCCAGTTCCACCGCCCGGTCAAAAGCGCGCCGCGCCGGGTCTGAGCCATCAAACGCCACAAGGATGTTGGTGTACATGCGTCCTCCTGCTGAAGTGTTCCAATGGTCACAATCCACCACGCCGGACCGGGGGCTTCAACCCTCCGTCTTGCCCAACAACATCCACAACCCCAGTGCCACAAACAAACCCCCGGCAACCTTGGGCAACACCGCCACGGGGATGACACGGGAAATGGCCTCACCAAAGACCACGGCCAGCCCCGTGGTGGCCACCAGTGCCGTGGCCGCGCCCACAAACACGCTCAGCTTGGAATTGGCGCTGGAGGACATCACCAGGGCCGCCAGCTGGGTCTTGTCTCCCAGCTCGGCCACAAACATGGTGACAAACGCGGTTGCAACAAGTTTCCAGTCCATGGGCAAACCTCCGTGGTCACTCCACCTGCACGTTCCCCACCAACACCGTTTGTTCGCGCGCCGCACCGTCGTCATGACGCGCGCCGGCGGTCCGGGATGCCCGCACGGTGTACGTCAACGCGTGGCTTCCCGGAACAACGTTCGCGGGCAGGTGGACCTCCGGGAAGGCCAGCTGGGTTGCGCCCTGGGCGTAGCTGTCGTCGGAAGTGGACCACTGCGCCACCGGGGTGTCTCCCAGCGCAAGCACGTGGACCAGGCGGTCCGGACGGCGGTTGACGTCCACGCGCGTGGCCAGCGCTGCAAACGTTGGCCCGCCAGCAGTCCAAGGCTGCGCAGAGAGTCCCAAGGCCACCACCGTTTGCGTCTGACGTCCCAGCACATACGTCCAGGGCCACGGCCCCACGGGTTTTGCCAACACACTGGCACGCATCAGGCGCACGGCATTCCACCAGGCCACCGCCACACAGCCTTTGGGCGTGACCACCGCGGTGAGCGGGACCCATCCCGGCTCCGCGGGGACGGTGACGGCGCCGCAGTGGGTGGTGACAAGGAGCTCGGTGTCCTGGGGGCCCACCTCCCAGTCGCGGACCTCCACCACCCGGTCCAACGCGTAGGCGTGGTAGGTGAGGTTCCACGCGTTGAAATTCGGCTCATTGCCGGGGTCCCGCACCACCAGCACCGGACGGCGCCACGCCTGCCCTGCCAACTGGGCGTGCGTGAACAATGCCACCTGCTGCATGAGTGTTTGCGCGGTGTCCACGCGTCCATCCGGTGCGCCGCGCAAGTAGCCATACGTGCGCAGCAAGGGAACACCCGCCACGCGCACCGCAACGTTTTGTGTGGTGGTCCACATCACCGCGGGGACCATGACGCCCAGCCAGCAGACCGCCAGCACCACCGCGGCACGGGTGTGCCAAAACACCAACCCTGACGACAAAAGCCCGCCCGCCACCACCCAGCCCAGGACGTAACGCGGGTCCTTGTTGGGAAACAGCGGCCACACCAGCAGCACCAACAGCACGCCCAGCACACCGGTCACCGCCACCGCGCGGCGTGAGCGCGCCATCATCACGGTGCCCAACACCAACCACGGCAGTTGCAGCGCGTGGACCTGATAGGCCGGCCACCAGGACGCATACAACGCCAGGCTCTCCCAGTAGCTGGTGGGATCTCCCTCGCTGGCGGCGTCACGGGCCTGGCCCTGGAACAGTGCCAGGAACTCCGGCAACGCTTTGGAATAGTACGGCCCCGCCACCAACAACGTTGCACCCACGGCCCACGCCAGGTTGCGCAACACGCCCTTGCGTTGTTGGGCGTCTCGCAGGCCCATCAATCCCAGCAGCAGCGGCGGCACCACAAACGTGATGGGCACCACCGCCTTGGTGATCAACAACGCCCCCACCGCAAGCCCGGTGAAGATGGACTGTCGACGGGAAAGCACGTACGTCCCCGGTCCGGCCACCGCCCACACCAGCGCGGAGAGGGACACCATGGGGAGGTCCAACAGGATGTCCTTGGAAAAATCCAGGACCATGGGCGCGCTGGCCACCCACGCCAGTGCCACCACACCGGCCCACTCCTGTTTCACCCAACGCGTGGCCAACACATGCATGGAGCCCAGCAACAACGGCGTCCACAGCCACACGCTGACGAGCTTGGGAACCCACAACGTTGGTCCCGTGAAAGCCTGGATGACGGCGGGAACCAGGTACCCGCCCATGGCGTATTGCTGGTCATGCCACACCAGCACGTCACCCAGACGCCAGGGCGCGCGCGCCACTTCCTGCATCAACGTCAGCAGCCTCAGCACATTCCAGGCGTGGCGCGCCTGGTCCCACATGGGCGCCAGGCCATCCACGGCCAGCCACGCCGTGGCGGACGCGCACACCAACAACGTGAGCAGCGCAGAGACCCGGGCGGGCCATTGGCTTTGGGGTGCGCCCTCCATGGGCCGGTGGTGTCACCGCTTTGGACCGTGCATGTCAATGACGGGTGGACACACGTTGCGCCCTGGTTGCAGCATGCGCGTGTGACCCGGGTCAGACAGTTCAACAGCGGCGTGTATCTTGTAACCGGTCTGGGTGACGTGGCCGAGCTGCGTGCGCTGGGGGTGGGCGTGTTGCTGGAGCTGGACCCTGCACAGGCCGCGGTGGCGCGTGCGGTGGCGTTGGGCCGCCCGGTCAAGGGAACGCTTGCGCACACGCGCGTGGTGACGCGCCGGGAGGCGGACCCCGCGTTTGTGACCGCGCTGCAACGGCTGGGACGGGACCACACCTGGCGCATGGCGGGGGTGGATGACGGGGAGAAACACGCGGCGGCACTGCGGAGGCTGCGTGCCCGGCACCGCCTGGTGGAGGATCCCTGGGATGCCAGCCACCCGTTGGCCGAATGTGCGGTGGCCCGCGTGGCGCCGCTGGTGCGCCCGGGTCAGACGGTGGCGGTGTTTGGAACGGTGGACACGGCGGTGGCTGCTGCACTGCGGGGGGCACGGGTCACCTGGTGGACCAACACGCCGGCGCCGTTGGGGCTGCGTGTGGCGGTGAAACGCTGGGAGGACCACGGACCCGTCAAACACGACGTGGTGCTGGTGGATGTGCCGGGGCACGCGGGGGCCGCGGCGGTGGCGTTGCTGCGGGCGTGCCACGCGGTGCGCGTGGGTGGCGTGGTGGGCGCGGTGGTTGCCCTGCGCGAGGAGGCCGTGGCCGCGGCCGGACGCCTTCCATTGCGCCTTGACAGGGTGTTGCAGGACCACACCGCGGTGGTGTTGCCGGGCGGTCACGTGGCGCCGGAGCGGCTGGACCAGCTGGTGTGGAAACGCATCTCCGGCGTGGCACCGGCCGAGGCCACCGCTGAACTGCGCGCGGACGTCCCGGGCGCGCCAACCAC
>Ga0154020_10004346_pt1 | contig 16906 bp, 16 predicted proteins | sample Klosneuvirus_201_FD_109709 | JGI IMG/M metagenome (GOLD analysis project Ga0154020, IMG submission 109709) | Active sludge microbial communities from wastewater, Klosterneuburg, Austria - Klosneuvirus_20160825_MG | ecosystem: Engineered > WWTP > Aerobic digester > Activated sludge | place...
CTTTTTCTTCAGCTGAAGGACCACAAGCAACAAAAGCAGTAGCTAAAACAGCTACGGCAACGATTGAGAATACTTTTTTCATTTTTAGGTTTTTTGGTTGATTTACCATTTATACCCAAACACGAAAGAAGTAACCCTTGAAAAGACAAATATTCTCATTATTTGTTATAAATAACTGATTATCAGGTAATAAAACTTGAAAACAAATCTCTATGGCCAGGTGAGCGAGGAATTTGGCCTGAATTTTTGCGGCTAAAGGTTACCTTTATTGAGAAAACGTATTAATCTAAACCAAGGCCCTATGTCAGTTTCCAAAGTGCAGTTCAGCGATGAAGAATTCATTGAAGGTTTGCGCAGCGGCAACAACCAAGTGCTTAAGGCCTTGTACAAAAAGCATTTTCAACTCGTTCTTAAATTTATTGTAAACAACAACGGTACCCAGGAAGCGGCTCAGGACATTTATCAGGAGTGCATTATTGTACTTTATGAAAATGCACAGAATCCTGAGTTTCAACTGCATTGCCAATTGCAAACCTACATGTATTCTGTGGCTAGAAGGCTGTGGTTAAAACAACTTAAAAAGGCCGGCAAAACCTTTTTGATGAGGGAAGATGAGGAAGTGGACCTTGCGGATGTGAGTGAGGACTTAACTCAACACATTCAAAAAGAGTCCGATCTGGATAAATTGAATGCAAGTATGGGTCAGCTTGGAGAGCCTTGCCTGAGCCTGATCCGCGATTTTTATGTGAACCGCCTCAGCATGGATGAGATCTCGGCAAAGTTTGGTTACACCAATGCCGACAATGCAAAAAATCAGAAGTACAAATGTTTACAACGGTTGAAGAAATTCTTTTTTAATACAACAGGTGGAGTAGAACACACGCAGAGACAAGAACTATGAACATAATAGAAACATTCGACAGTTACTTAAACAATTCCCTCAGTTTTGAAGAGAAAAAGGCGTTTGAAAATCGTTTGCAGCAGGATGCGGTTTTTATGAAAGCATTCAATGAGCACAAAACCCTTGTGGAAACCATAGCCCGCTCGGCCAAACGCGAAAACTTCAAACAAAAACTGAACAGCATTCACAAGGAACTTTTTGGCGAGAACACAAAAATTATTTCCATGGTGCGCGAGAACAGTTTTGCGCAACGCCATGGCAGGACCATTGCGGTAGCTGCAAGTACTGCGCTTGTAGCGGTGTTGGCCACTGTAGCAGCATTAAGCACTGGAGGCTATCTGCTAAAAAAACAAAACAACGAGATCCTTGAATTAAAACGCAACGTGATGGAATTAAAATATTCCAACCACGGCATTGTTGAGGGCATCACCAAGAAAAAAGCAAAACCGGTTTATGCGCCTGCGAATCTGGAAGGCAGTGCTTTTGCCTTGAATAATAAGGGATACATTGTAACCAGCTATCACATGGTAAAATCGGCAGATAGCGTATTTATACAAAACGAAAATACTGAGCGCGTGCATGCCAGATTGGTTTATACCGATGAGGCCATTGACCTGGCAATTTTAAAGGTTGACAATACCGAAATTGCCAAGAACTGGCAAGTTCCCTATGGTTTGAAAAGCAAAACCGCCGAGATAGGAGAAAAAGTATTTACCCTGGGTTATCCCCGTGCCGATGTGGTTTATGGAGAAGGCGCCCTCAGCTCCATGAGCGGATACTCCGGTGACACCAGCATGTATCAGATTTCTATTCCGGTAAACCCCGGAAACAGTGGGGGTCCATTACTTGATGAGCAGGGAAACATCGTGGGAGTCATCAAAGGCAAGATAACCGGAGCCGAAGCAACTGGTTTTGCCATAAAAGCCAACCAAATTTTGCGTTCTTTGGACCAAAATGCCTCAGATTCTCTCAAAACGGAGCTACTTTCTCCAATTTCCAAAAAACAAACGCTGCGTAACATAAAACGATCGGAACAGGTGAAGCGCATTAATCCTTACGTGTTTAACGTATTGGTTTACAAAGCAGACTAATCCCCAAAGGAATTATTCACAAGCTTTATTGTACTGATAATCAGTAATTTAACAAGCTGTAAACAGATTATCACCCACTTGTACACAGATTAGAAACAGGCTTACCAACATTTATTATCAGTATTTCAACCCATCTCCCTAACAAAATTGTTGTTTTATGCCTACCTTTGTTGTCCCTCAATCCTAAACCATGTTTGAAATTCTTAAACATTTCGAGAGTAAGTATGGAACCCTTAAAAAGAAAGGGTTAAGGATAGAAGGACTGTCTATGATCGATCCAAAGCGCAAAAAACACGTGATCATGGTGAGTAAACCCTTTATGTTCGATAATCGCCAATTACCTAAAACCTATGAGGGTTTGGACATTAAAGCGAAGATAGAAGGAAATCTCCCGAAAGAATTTGCTTTTAAAAAAGACTCAAACAAAAAAGAATACGTTTGGGCCCCAATAAAATTTGAAAAATACGTTGACCGTTGCTCAGAAGAGATTCGCAAGGAATTTGGCAATCCAAGCATGAGTCGCAACGAAATGTTAGATGCATTGGCGTTTGGAAATTTTGAAGAGCACAAAAAGAAGAGCCTTCAGCTCATGAAAGAAGGAAAAATTCCACCTTTCAAAATGAACTGAACCAAATTAAGTAGCCATTGTCATAATTAAGGGTTAAACAATTAGTTACTTAACAAAAGCCGACGAAAGTCGGCTTTTTTATTTCCCATAAACAAAAGGTCTTTGCCTTATTTGCTAATCTATTTGCTGGAGTATGGTCCTGAAAGCCGCGTATTTGTCCTTAAACAGTTTTGCAGTATCAGCCTGCAAACGTGGGGCATGTTCTTTCTGATACCGTTCAATATCCGACATCTCTAAAAACCGGTACTGCACAGAATAGGTGTGCCCCTCATCCTCTATATATAATACTTTTAAAATTTGATTGTCTACAAAACAACCGCTGCGCATCACATCCGGCATGTGAATTTCCTTCATCCATTTCAGCCATTCCAGGTGCACATCGTCAGAAATGTTTATGGTAACATTGTAAATAAACATAGGCCTAAAATTAAAAATAAAATGCGGCTTAAGCAGCATTTATTGCCGGCTGAGGTCGCGGGAATATTTGTAAATTTATGACCATATGAACACAGGTTTTGTTGAAGAACTGAGGTGGCGCGGGCTGCTTCAGGACATGATGCCGGGAACGGAAGAACTGCTTGCAAAGGAAAAGGTATGCGGCTACATTGGTTTTGATCCTACTGCCGATTCACTGCATATTGGCAGCCTCACACAAATACTCACGCTAATGCGGCTTCAAAAGGCTGGCCATAAACCCATCGCTTTGATTGGAGGAGCAACAGGAATGATAGGTGACCCCAGCGGAAAAAGCGCTGAACGCAATTTACTGGATGAAACCCAGCTTCAGAAAAATGTGGAGGGCATAGAAAAACAACTGCGAAAATTCCTTGATTTTAATTCAGGAAGCGATGGAGCAGAGTTATTGAACAATTATGATTGGATGAAAAATTACAGTTTCATCCATTTTATTCGTGATGTTGGCAAACACCTCACCGTAAACTATATGATGGCCAAAGATTCGGTGAAAAACCGGCTTGAAAGTGGCATGAGTTTTACGGAGTTCTCTTACCAGTTGATGCAGGCCTATGATTTTTATTACCTCTACACACACAACAACTGCAAGTTACAAATGGGCGGCTCCGACCAATGGGGTAATATCACCAGCGGAACAGAATTAATTCGTCGTAAAGGTGGAGCAGAAGCCTTTGGATTAACCACGCAATTGGTAAGAAAGGCGGATGGCTCCAAATTTGGTAAAACCGAAGGAGGAAACATTTGGCTGGACAAGGCACGCACTTCGCCTTACAGGTTTTTTCAATACTGGATCAATACCAGCGATGAAGACGCTAAAAATTTCATCCGCATCTTCACCTTCTTACCAAAACAGGAAGTTGATGCGCTTGTTACTGAACACGAAAAGGATCCGGGTAAACGCATTTTGCAAAACAAGCTGGCGGAAGAATTAACCTGCCTGGTGCACAGCAAAGAAGATTACCAAACGGCCCTTGGAGCCAGTAAGGTTTTATTTTCAGGGGGACTCAGCGATTTTCAAAAGCTGGATGAAACAACCTTTCTGGAGTTGTTCGAAGGTGTACCTCAAATTAATCTTAACCGTGAGGAATTAATACAAACAATTCCCGTAGTGGATCTATTGACGGAAAAATCAAACATCGCCCCAAGCAAAGGGGAGGCAAGAAAACTGATACAGGGTGGAGGGCTGAGCATAAATAAGGTGAAAGTAGAAAGTCAGGATGTGCTGCTGAACACCACACACCTTATTAACAATAAATACATCATCATTCAAAAGGGCAAGAAAAATTATTTCCTCTGCCTGGTGAATTAATATGGCCCTTAAGCAGACCCAATATTTAAAACTCTCGCAAAAGCTGTTGCCTCAGCAAATTTTACTGATGAAGCTGCTTCAATTGCCAACCCTTGCTCTGGAAGAACGTATTAAAGAAGAGCTGGAGGCCAATCCCGCTCTTGAAGAGGATGGGGAGCAGGCAACGGAAGAAGAATTGTTTAGCAATGAAGAGACTGAGGAAACTGAATTCACCGGCGATGAAGATGCTGAAGAGAGCGGGGAAATGAGTGATGCCGAACTGAAGGAAAGTGCCAATGTAGAGATGGAGGATTTTATGGATGAAGGAGAATTAGATGCCTACAAATATGAAGTAAGCAACAAAGGTCCGGATGAGGAGTCGCGGGAATTTGTTGTAGTGGAAGGGCCGGCCTACAGGGAACAGCTTGAGCAACAACTTGGTTTAAGGGAATTATCAGAGCAGGAATACACTATTGGACTTTACCTGATAGGTTGTTTGGATGAGGATGGGTACATGCGCCGCGAAACCGAATTTGTTGTAGACGACCTTGCATTTAATTATAATCTTACCACAAACCTTACTGAAGTAGAAGGGGTTTTAAAATTAATACAGAGTTTTGACCCTCCCGGAGTGGCGGCGCGCAGCCTTCAGGAATGTTTATTGCTTCAGCTGGAAAGGAAAAGTGAAAAAACGCGGGAGGTTTTGCTGGCCATCGATATGGTTAAACACCACATGGAGGAGTTCTCTAAAAAACACTACGATAAAATTCTCAAACGTCTTCACATTGAGGAAGAAGACCTGAAAGATGTCATTGAAGTAATCAGACATCTGAATCCACGCCCGGCTAACAGCGGAGAGAGTAAAGAAAACGCCATGAGTGCTGTTGTGCCTGATTTTATTGTGAGTGTGAGCGATGGAATTCCCGAACTCAGTATCAATGGAAGAAATCTTCCTGATCTTAAAATCAGTAAAGATTATAAAGAGATGCTGGCAGAGTACACTAAAAGTAAAGACAAAAGCAGCAAAGAAGCGGCAGGGTTTGTAAAAAACAAGATCGAGAGTGCTTCCTGGTTTATTGAAGCCTTACAGCAACGCCACGCTACCATGTCGATATGCATGAAGTGCATTTTGGAATTTCAGAATGAGTACTTTGTCACAGGTGATGAGAACAAACTCAAACCCATGATCCTGAAAGACATTGCCAGTAGGGTAAACATGGACCTTTCGACGATCTCGCGGATGGCCAACAGCAAGTATGTGCAAACGCCATACGGTACATTTTTATTAAAATCGCTTTTCAGCGAAAGCATGAGCCGTGATGATGGTGAGGAAGTGAGCAGCAGGGAGATAAAAAATATTTTAAAAGAACTCATCAGCAGGGAAGATAAAAAGGCCCCGCTAACGGACGATGAACTTTGTGAGGCGCTAAACACAAAGGGGTATCAAATTGCAAGGCGAACTGTTGCTAAATACAGAGAACAACTCGACATTCCTGTAGGCCGCATGCGCAAGGAGGTTTAAGATTTATTCCAATACAAGTTTTTTTAACTCGGTTTTTGTATCGCTGCTTATCTTCAGCAAATACAAGCCTTTTGGAAGGGCACTGATGTCAAGAGTGGAGTTGCCGTTAACTGCTTCCCTTGCGTAAACTTCTTTTCCTTCGGCGCTGTAAATGATTAGTTGAAACACACTCAATTGATGTCCTGAAACAGTAATCTCTCCTTTACTCGGATTCGGATACACTTTAAAATCTTCATCCCGGATCATATCTCTTAAGCCAACTTCATAAATGCTGATTACACTAAAGTTGGTGTCTTCAAAACAAGGGTGCGTAGCAATTAATTGTACCGTGTAGCTGCCGTTGCTGGTGTATGTTACCGTTGGATTTGATAAAGTACTGTTTTGTCCGTTTCCAAAATCCCAATAATAAGTCGCATTTAGTGTAGAGCCGGCACTGAATGAAACACTCACGCCATTTACTGTGTGCGTAAAGGCTGCAATGCCCGCTATATTAAGTGTGTTGTAGGCAGTATCACTGATGCCTTCACTTAAATTAAAATAGGAGCCGCTTTGACAGTTTTCAAGTTTTAAAGCCCTGACTAGGTACTCGTGGGTTCCTTTGATGAGCAAGCAGGAGTCGGTGTAAGTGTTTCCCGTGATGAGTTGGTTATTTACCCGGATGTACTCCGGAACACTGTCGTTGCGAACATAAAGATGATATCCTAGAACGCTGGTGTCGGGGCTACTTGTCCATGAAACGTTACAGTGGTTTCCGTTCACTGTGGCAACAACGTTTGAAACCGGCGCCACTATATCGTTACGAAGCGTAGGGTCGCCCATTAAGGCATTGTGTGTTCATTTACCGCTGATGCCGACTGAGCTTGCAAAATACAAATTGCCGGGATTGTTTTGGGTAAGCAGTAAACCATAACCAATGTTTTCTCCAAGGCCCATGTGATGTAATTGGTAATGCGGGCGGCCCGACCACATGTTGGTAAGAATCCTGCCCTGAGCAAGAGGCGCTCTTAAAAAATTATTCTGCGAATCCCAGTCCCCAAAGTAAGAACCAAACAACATGGTAAACACACCTTGCAAATTGGTTGTTGTGAGGGTTGTGGTATTGCCAATGCCGCCTGCGCTGGTGTAACTTCCTCCACCGCAACCATACGACCATTGATAGGAATTACCGTTCATGCTGGTAAGGTAGTCCGCTACAACCACACTTGAGGTTCCAACAAGCGGTGAGAAATTTTTGTAAGCACTGCCGGCAAAAGCTTCGCCAGAGAAATAACCGAAATTATCGTCGATTACAGCCCGCTTAATGGGAACGACTATTTTTTTCCGGTAATCATGGTCCTTGTCAAGGTAATTTTTGAGTAATTGCTGTTCACTTAGTGCAAATGCGGGAAGGTTGTAAAAATCAACACGTCCAACTTGTAGTTCAGCCTCACCCGGTATTAGACTCTGATCAAATTTTCCGTCCCCGGGAACGTTATGGTGACGGGAGGAAGCCGCGCCTGATGAGTTTATTGAGGCATCTGTCCAAACACCATCCATATCACCATAATACACATCGGCCGGCCAGGCGCCAAGATGGTCAGGGTGCCCGTCGGGGTTCATGTTGCCGCTATATGGCACCGGGATGCGCCCTAAGAGAAACAACGCTTTTGTATTTTGAGGGTCTTTGGTATAGGCTGCTTTTATCTGTGCTTTCACTGAATCCACTACCGCATTCCGGTTCACGTTAAGGCGAAGTACGGTCCAGCCGTCGCTTTCAATATCCTTAATCAATCGTGAGATTTCCGGTGCGAGCGAATTAATAAAGGTGGAGTCGACTACTAAAATTAATTTGCCTCTGTATTCTAGCGCCGGGACCTCAATCCCGGAATTAATATAACCAAAGCCATTGTAGCCGCTACCTGCCCGAATAACCCGGTATTCGTAATTGCTGCCAACTAGTGCTGTATTGTCTGTATATTGAGTGGTTGTACCGCTTAAGGTGGCCAATTGATTTCCCCAAGTCAAGGCTGTTTTAAGTTTTCTGAATACCAAGTATTGCGAGGTGGTGGCATTGCCAGGCCACGACAAGGAAATTTGGGCCGGACTGGCTTGAGCAGTGGCGGTGAGTCGTACGGCCACATCGGCAGCGGATTGGGATTGCGCCGAATTAAAAAGAAAGACAAAAAACAGGAAAGTCAGGATGGATTTTGTTTTGACTCTAAAAGTTGACATCATAATTGTAAAGAAGAGATTTGTCCGGTTAAAAATTTAGACTAAATATAAAGTTCAATCCCAAGATCAGGATTACTATCGTTTGCGGTGTTTATTAAAGCTGGGGCATGTATCGCATTTGTTTTTTTGCATAAAACAGGAACTCAGAAAAAAAGAGAGGAAACAAAGGCTTAAACCAAAAAGCAAAATCCTGCGCGGCATCATAAAACAAATATAATGCAATAAATTAGTATTTTTAGCCAAGCGATAAGGCGGCTTACGCTTTGATTCCTATTATGGCATTTACACCAATCAGCAGTATAGGCAGTTATTTTTCCCTAATGTTCAGGGTATTCAGCAAACCTGAGAAATTCAGTGTTTACATCCGGCAAATCATTTTTGAAATCAACAACCTCGGTATCTCCTCCTTACCCATTATTGCTATTATTTCGGTGTTTATGGGCGGAATTATTACCATACAGGCGGCTTTTGGTTTCGACAATCCTATGGTGCCGATTTATGCTGTTGGTTACACCACCAGAGAAAGTGTGATACTTGAATTCAGTCCAACTATTGTGTGTCTTATTCTGGCCGGTAAAGTGGGTTCCAACATTGCCTCCGAAATTGGCACCATGCGTATCTCCGAACAAATTGATGCCCTGGAAATTATGGGCATAAATTCAGCAGGCTATCTCATCTTCCCGAAAATTGCCGGTGCCGTTTTTATTTTTCCGTTTTTGATTGCGATTAGTATGTTTCTTGGCCTTTGGGGCGGTTACGTTATGGGTATTTCGGCCGGAGCCTGTTCAGCATATGAATATATTTTTGGCATACAGGCGTATTTTGAACCCTGGAAATTGTATTACGCATTTACTAAAGTGGTGGTATTTGCCTTTATTATTACCTCCGTATCGGCCTATTATGGATACTACACACGTGGAGGCGCTCTTGAAGTGGGCCGTAGCAGCACAAATGCTGTGGTGTACAGCAGCATTCTTATTTTGTTGTTCAGTTTGATCTTAACCAATCTGTTCTTTAACCGTTGATCGAGATCAAAAACATAAGCAAGGCTTTTGATGGCCGGCAAATTGTTCAGGATGTTTCCTTTACCTTTCACAAGGGCAAAACCAATTTGATCATTGGGGAAAGCGGTTGCGGGAAAACCACCATTATTAAACTTATGGTTGGCCTTCATCATCCGGATCAGGGTGATATTATTTACGACGGGCAAAATTTTCCGAAACTTTCAATTAAGGGCCAACAAGAGATTAGAAAACAAATCGGCATGACCTTTCAGGGGGGAGCCTTATTTGATTCTCAAACCCTTGAAGAAAACGTGATGTTTCCTTTGGATATGTTTACACACATGAGCAGGCATGAAAAATTGGACCGTGTAAATTTTTGTCTCGATCGGGTTCAATTAACCGGAAAAAATAAATTGTACCCTGCGGAATTAAGCGGAGGCATGAAAAAACGGGCTGCTTTGGCCAGGGCCATTGCCAACAATCCCAGGTATTTGTTTTGTGATGAACCCAACTCGGGGCTTGATCCTAAAACCGCTATTGTAATCGATAAGTTGATTCACAGCATTACAAAGGAATTTGATATAACAACCATTATTATTACCCACGACATGAATTCTGTGATTGAGATCGGAGAAAACATCATGTTTGTTCACAAAGGCCAGAACTGGTGGACAGGAGATAGAAGTCAAATATTAAACACAGAGAACAAAGAGTTGTTTGATTTTGTGTTCGCCAGCGAGTACATGAAAAACCTGTTTATGGCAGGTAAAAAATAAAGCTACAATTCTTCCTGTATCTCTAACCAACGCGTGGATTTTGCGTCCAGTTCCTGCGTTACCTTAGACACTTCTTCGCTGATTTTTTGAATTTCGTTGTAATCGCTTAAGCCTTCAGTCAGGCGGTGTTCCAGCTCTTTCTTTTTTAATTCAAGGTGAGGGATTTCCACTTCAAGGTCCTGCAATTCACGCTGGGTTTTATAGGACAGCTTTTTTGCAGGAACCTCCGTTTTCGGTTTTTCATGTGTTGGAGGAGGGCCTGCCAGTTCATCAAGCACCGGCATTTCTTTTCCGCTACCCTCCGATTTTTGATTGCTTTTCCAGAGGCGGTATTCGGTGTAGTTTCCCGGAAAATCCTTTATGGCCCCATCGCCTTCCAACACAAAGGTGTGGTCAACCAAACGGTCAATAAAATACCGGTCGTGAGAAACAATGAGCACACAGCCTTTGAACTCTTCAAGAAAATCTTCAAGGGTTTGCAAGGTTACAATGTCAAGGTCGTTGGTGGGCTCATCGAGAATTAAAAAATTGGGATTTTTCATCAGCACCTTAAGCAAAAACAAACGGCGTTTTTCACCCCCGCTTAAGGTATGTGCGTATGAGAACTGCACGTTAGGCGCGAAATTAAAACGCGTTAGCATTTGAGAGGCAGATAAGCTTGAACCATTGGCCAGGGGAATGTGCTCGGCGATATCTTTAATGATTTCAATGATACGTTTGTCGTTATTGATTTGCATGCCTCCCTGAGAGTAATAGCCAAACACAATGGTTTCTCCCAAAGACACTTTGCCTGAATCAACCGGCTCTTTACCTTGAATGATGTTAAGTAGGGTTGTTTTTCCGGTTCCATTATTGCCTACAACTCCAATTTTTTCACCGGGAATAAAGGTGTAGGTAAATGGATCAGAAATGATGTTCCGTCTGGGGTATTTTTTGGTGATGTGGTGGAGTTCCACAATTTTAGACCCCATGCGTTCCATTTTGGTGACCAGTTCTATTTTTTTCTCAACGCGTTTTTGTTTGGCCTTTTTTTCTATTTCATAAAAAGCATCCACGCGCGATTTGGATTTGGTTCCTCTGGCTTTGGGCATTTTGCGCACCCACACTACTTCCTTGCGGTAAAGGTTGCGGGCTTTGTCTATTTCTGCATCAGTGATTTGTTCGCGCTCAGCCTTTTTCTCAAGATAATAATCAAAATTGCCCTTGTATTCGTATAAATTGTGGTTGTCAATTTCAATGATACGATCACATACCTCATCTAAAAAATATCGGTCGTGGGTAACCAGCAAAATACTCAAAGAACCATCCTGCAAATAATTTTCCAACCACTCGATCATTTCAATATCAAGGTGGTTGGTGGGCTCATCCATGATAATGAGGTTAGGACGGTTAATTAAAGTGAGTGCCAGGGCAACACGTTTTTTTTGTCCGCCGGAAAGGGTTTTTATGATTTGAGAAGTATCGGTGATTTGTAATCGCGTTAAAATTTCGAGTATGTTTTTTTCGTAATCCCAGGCCCCGATTTCATTCATTTCGTGCAAGGCCTGCTCTAAAAGGTCGGCGGTTTTATCGCTGTGATCCGTTTCGCTGAGTTTAATGACCGCGTCGTACTTCCTCTGGCATTTTACATACTGGTTATCAGCGGTATCAATGAGTTGCTGAATACTCAGGTTTTCATCGAATTCAAAATTTTGTTCGAGAAATCCTACAGTGATGTCTTTTCTGAACACCACTTCGCCCTCATCGGCAATTTCCAGACCCTTTAAAATCTTGAAAAGCGTGGTTTTGCCTGAACCGTTTTTGGCCACCAGAGCCACTTTGTCGCCATAATTGATACCGAAACTGATATTTTTAAATAGGACCTTGGCACCGTATGCTTTGGAGAGGCGGTTAACAGAGAGCAAATTCATGGGCGCAAAGGTAATGAAAGGCTTTTATCCCGACCGTTTATTCTCTTTTATCGGGAAAATGCCCGGGAGGCATTGAAATAAGGGCATAACATAGGAAACAAAAAACCCCTCCGAATCCGGAAGGGTTTTAGAATAAAAAATGTGTTTTATGGATTAATTCACCTTGGTATAATCTACAGTTGAGAGCATTTCTCCATTCTCATCCCATGAAGTCCAAATGCCGGACTTTTGCCCATCATTATAATTCATTTCAAAACGTTTTTTGCCTTTGTCGTCGAATACCAACCAGGTGCCGCTTTTTTTACCGAGGGTGTAAAAAGCAATGGCTATAACTGAGCCGTTTTCAGAATAGCGGGTCCATTTTTGATCTTTTTGACCATTTGTAAAATAACCACTTTCCATTAATTTACCGGATGCGTAGAAGTAGGATGCTTCACCTTCGATCACACCTTCTTTCACAGAAAACTGTGATTTGGCATTGTTTTGTAACTGCGAAATGGTTCCGCTAAACAATTCTCCTTCACTGTCAATGTATAATCCTTTATCGTTTAAGGTTTGAGCGTTCAAGAATCCAAGTGCAAATACGCCTGCGAAAATTAAAATGAGCTTTTTCATGGTTTCCGTTCTTGTTTGATTTATTTCCTTATACGAAAGTATTAAACTAACGTTTCAGAAACAATTCACTAACAGAATCTTAACTTTAAATTTACCTAGAAGGGCAAAATGTTAAAATGGATTTTACTTTTTGATGAAAAGAACTCGAAATTACAGGGATTTAAGGTTGAGCTCAGCATGTTGAGCCACTTCCGAGGAAAGAAGTTCTACCGATTGAAAACCTATGCTTTCAATGGAAAGGTGATATACTTTATCAGAGGGGATGGAAAGCGTAAACCTTCCTTCAAAATTTGCAAAAAACTCCTCGCCGGTTTCTTTCACAACTATGCGCACTGCAGGAATGGATTCTCCAAAAACATCGGTGATGGTTCCGCTAATGGCCTTGGTGGCAGCGAAATTTTCGGATTTTCCTTCTTTATCTCCGGCGATGCTGAAGAGAGGTAGAAAGGCGAAGAGGACTATGTAAGCAATTGATTTCAACGGCACAAAAATAGAAGCCCGGTCTTCAATTAACTTTAGCCCAATATTATCAAATTGTTAAGTGGCCGACTTTAAAAAGAAGGTATATTTGCGCCCATGCGTATAGACATACTGAGCGCGGTACCCGACCTGATCGAAAGCGCGTTTTCGCATTCCATACTGAAGCGGGCTATCAAAAACGGACTGGTTGAGGTGAACCTTATTAATTTGAGGGATTATTCCACGCACAAACAAAAACAAATTGACGATTACGCATTTGGCGGAGGAGCAGGAATGGTGCTGATGATAGAACCTATAGCTGCATGCATGGCCGACTTAAAGGCCAAAACCTCATACGACGAGATCATTTATATGAGTCCGGATGGGGAATTGATTAATCAGGGCATGTGCAATCAACTTTCCCTGAAAAAAAACCTCATGATACTCTGCGGGCATTATAAAGGGGTGGATGAAAGGGTACGTGAACACCTTATTACGAGAGAGGTGAGTATTGGAGATTTTGTGTTAAGTGGAGGAGAATTGCCTGCGGCTGTTTTAAGCGACGCTGTGATACGCCTGATTCCGGGGGTGTTGAACGATGAAACATCCGCCCTAAGTGATTCTTTTCAGGATAATCTATTGGCTCCGCCTGTATACACGCGACCGGCAGAGTTCCAGGGCTGGAAGGTGCCGGATATTTTACTAAGCGGACACAGCGCAAACATTGATAAATGGAGGCACGAGCAGAGTATGGAGCGGACCAAAAAACGCAGACCGGATTTGCTCAAATAGGGATAATATTTACACGAATGAGGTTTTATATTCTTAAATATTTTAGTTTATTTGATTTTCAAAAATAGAAAAACATGAAGGTTGGGATTCCAGCGGAAATAGCTCCAAATGAACTGCGGGTTGCGGCCACCCCTAAAACGGTAAAACGACTTCAAAAACAAGGTTTTGAGGTATTTATCGAGCAAAATGCCGGCACAAAAGCCAATTTTTCGGATAAGGAATTTGAGGAGGCTGGGGCAAAAATTGTTCCAACAGCAGCCCAAATCTATTCTCAATCGGATATTGTTCTTAAAGTAAAAGAACCAAGTTCTGAAGAGGTAGACCAAATGCGTGAAGGTTTGGTGTTGCTGAGTTATTTGTGGCCGGCTCAAAACCCTGCTTTACTTCAGAAATTAGCGGATAAAAAAGTGAACGCTGTGGCCATGGATGCCATTCCGCGTATTTCTAGGGCTCAAAAAATGGACGTGCTTTCCTCCATGGCAAACATTGCTGGCTACCGAGCAGTCATAGAAAGTTCGTTTTATTTCGGACGATTTTTAAACGGACAGATTACCGCTGCAGGAAAGGTAGAACCTGCAAAGGTGTTGGTGATTGGTGCTGGAGTTGCGGGTCTCGCCGCTATTGGTGCAGCGAATTCCTTAGGAGCGATTGTGAGAGCTTTTGATACACGTAAAGAAGTAGCCGAACAAATTGAATCCATGGGCGCTCAATTTTTAACGGTAGAAATTGAAGAGGATGGAGCCACTGCATCAGGTTACTCCAAAGAAATGAGTAAAGCCTTTATTGATGCTGAAATGGCTTTGTTTAAAGCCCAGGCAGCAGAAGTTGACATCATTATTACCACTGCGCAAATACCCGGGAAACCGGCACCTAAACTTGTTCTGGAAGATCATGTGGCAGTGATGAAACCGGGCTCGGTGATTGTGGATTTAGCAGCTTCATCAGGAGGCAATTGTGCGCTTACCAAAGCAGGTGAAGTTTACACTACCGCGAACGGAGTAACCATACTTGGAAAATTAAATCAGCTGCCTAATCAGGCTTCTCAGTTATACGGGAATAACCTTTGTCACTTGCTGGATGACATGGGTAAGGCAGAGAAATTTAAAATTGATATGGAAGATGCTGTGGTGTCGAGAGCCATGGTTACACATAACGGAAAAATCAACTGGCCTCCACAACCTTTGCCGGTAAGTTCAGCTGCACCAAAAAAATCAGCCGCAGTTCAGGCACAGGAAGTAAAAGATTCAGAAGCACAAAAAACAAAACAACAAGCCACTTCCATGCTCATTCGTTTGGTGGTGATTGGTGCTTTGCTTTTGCTACTGGGCCAATTTGCTCCGGGTGATTTTATGCAGCACTTCACGGTGTTTGTGTTGGCCGTATTTGTTGGCTGGCAGGTCATCTGGAACGTGTCGCACTCCCTGCACACCCCCCTCATGGCCGTTACCAATGCCATCAGCGGCATTATTATTGTGGGCGGTTTGTTGCAAACCACACATGATCTTTAAAGCCCCATGACCATTTTGGCGCTCATTGCCATTTTGGTTGCCAGCATTAACATTGTTGGTGGCTTTGTGGTAACGCGACGTATGTTGAACATGTTCAAAAAATAATTTAGAAAATGATCGTTAAGGAAATTCAAACGGCAGCTTACCTTTTTGCCAGCATTTTATTCATTTTAAGTTTAGGAAGTCTCTCCTCTCAGGAATCGGCCAAGCGTGGCGTGTTCTATGGCATTGTGGGCATGCTCATTGCCATCTTAGCCACAGTTTTTGGTCAGGGTGTACAAGGGCATGTGTACATCATTTCGGCCATTGCCATTGCTTCGGTCATCGGTGTTATGCTTGCACGTAAAGTGGAGATGACCTCCATGCCGCAACTGGTGGCCATTTTGCATAGCTTTGTTGGACTGGCTGCAGTTTTGGTTGGCTATGGTTCTTACCTCGACCCTAAAACACATTTATTAGAATCCACTGAACACAGCATCCACCTTGTGGAAGTCTTCATAGGCGTATTTATCGGCGCCATTACTTTTACCGGCTCCATTATTGCCTGGGGCAAACTCGAAGGCAAGGTGCGAAGCAAACCACTTTTGTATCCGGGGAGACACCTCGTAAACATCGTTCTTTTGTTGGTTTGTATTGTATTGGGTGTTCTGTTCACCGGAGCTGAAGGCACTTCCGGCATGGTGTATCTATACATCATGACAGCCATTGCTTCCTTTATTGGCGTGATGCTGGTTATGGCCATAGGTGGTGCGGATATGCCAGTCGTTGTCTCCATGTTGAATTCGTATTCAGGTTGGGCAGCTTCAGCGGCAGGCTTTATGCTGGGTAACGACTTGCTCATTGTAACAGGGGCACTTGTGGGAAGTTCGGGCGCAATACTCTCCATCATCATGTGTGAGGCCATGAACCGTTCGTTCTTCGCCGTAATTTTCGGTGGTTTTGGAAATGCACCTGCGTCCGGTGGAGCCGCTGTTGCCATGGAAGGCGAAGTGACTTCGGTGAACCATCAGGAAGTGGCACAACTTTTAAAAGAAGCCAAATCTTTGGTGATTGTTCCGGGTTATGGCATGGCAGTGGCCAAAGCCCAATATCCTATTTACGATCTGGTTCAAACCTTGCGCAAGGCCGGAAAACAAGTGCGCTTCGCCATTCATCCGGTGGCTGGGCGTTTGCCCGGACACATGAACGTGTTGCTAGCGGAAGCCAATGTGCCTTATGACATTGTGATGGAAATGGATGAGATCAATCCTGAATTACCGGATACCGATGTGGTGATGGTGATTGGCGCAAACGATGTGGTGAACCCGGGCGCGCAGGACGATCCTTCGAGTCCTATATACGGCATGCCTGTGATTGAAGTCTGGAAAGCAGAAAAAGTAATCGTTATGAAACGCTCCATGTCAGTTGGCTATGCCGGGGTGGAAAATCCATTGTTTTACAAGTCCAATGCGGACATGCTTTACGGTGACGCCAAAGACAGCGTGGAAAAAATCCTGGGCTTCTTAAAAGCCTAATTCCATAACAACTGGAGGACACAGCTGAATTTATTTTTTGCAATTCATTTTATTTTATCGGCTCTAAAATCCCCTTTGCCTATGCGAATAGTGCATCAGTCGTAATGTGAATTTTATTGGGATTTTTTCACTTACTTTTTTTCGAAACCAACGTACACGCAGTTAATTTAAATCAAAACAACCATGAAAAAACTAATGCTTTTGGCCGCGGCC
>Ga0154020_10004347_pt1 | contig 16903 bp, 12 predicted proteins | sample Klosneuvirus_201_FD_109709 | JGI IMG/M metagenome (GOLD analysis project Ga0154020, IMG submission 109709) | Active sludge microbial communities from wastewater, Klosterneuburg, Austria - Klosneuvirus_20160825_MG | ecosystem: Engineered > WWTP > Aerobic digester > Activated sludge | place...
TGTCATGTCGACATCGAGTGTGGTGTGATACTGAACAAAATTCTGGGCAGCGCATTGAATCTCGCCGGTATCCTCCAAGATAAAGATGCGCTCATCCGAGTCACTGCGAACCATTTCATTGATGATGGCGTTGATCAGGGTTGTTTTACCCGATCCGGTGCCACCAATGACTAGAATGTTGCGGTGCTTATGCACGGCATCTTTGATGACATCAGAGTGTCTGGGCGACAACATGCCGGTTTCCACATACTGTTCAAGCGTAAAAATCTTGATGGCTTTTTTACGGATGGCAAATGTGGGGGATGAAACAATGGGGGGTAGTTGACCGGCGAAGCGCGAATTATCGAGTGGAAACTCACCTTCGATCATCGGGTTGAATCGATTGACTTCCTTGCCGTGGAAACCTGCAACCGTTTTGATGACCGCTTCAACCTGGGCAGTCTGAATATTTCCGATATGTTGGATCTTTTGACCCAGCTTCTCCTGCCAGATACGACCATCGGCATTGACCATGATTTCAACCGTCTCAGGATCTTGCAGTGCAGACAGTATTTCCCGTGCATCGCGTTCCAGCTTGCTCTTGGCGCGATCCTTAACGGTCGTGATGTGAGATAATTGATCTTGCAGTGTCATGCGAATACTCCAACAACTTACACATGACATTACAATATAACGTAATTATATTTTACGCAATATTTTTTTACTGCTTTTTGTCACTTCGTTTATTTCTTACCTTTATTTTTTAATAAAAACGCTCTGTTCTTTTTATCCCATTGCTCGACTTGATACGCTTCATATTCACTGAGAATGCCCCCTTTCCAGACGAAGCCTTTAGGCAAATGCTTTAGCTTTCGATTGGTTAATGCTTCAAGATCAGTCGTGCTCATATCCGAACTATCCAACAGCATTGGTAGTGGAGTCTCGAGTGCTTCTGCGATTGCCTCTATAATTCTGAGTGATGGATTGGCTTTATCATTGGTCAGATCAGTAAAAAAAGAGATGGAAACTCCCGCCTTCTCTGCCAATTCTGATTTGGTCATACCCCTTTCATCAAGGATACGCAAAATATTTGTGATTAAGATTAAATTGTACATATAATAGCCCTGCCATTTTTAGGGTTTAAGCAGCTTAACTAATCAGCACCATTGTTTTACAGTAATATTGCTGCTATTTTAATTCAAAATAAAAACATAAATTCATTAATTCAATGGAGGGCTAAATAATAGTTTCGTTATATAAATATTCTATAGATAATTATTAATAGTAGGCTTAGAATAGAAATTTGAACTTTAAATTTATCACATCATTGATTTATATCAATATACTTAATATTAATAGCTACCTTAGAATAATGTGAATAGAGGATGGATGAGTAACTGATGGAAAATCTGGAGAATCCGAAAATGTTTGCGGTTTTCTGATATGAGAGATTAAGCATTCAATAATAAACCGAACAAGAAGAACAAAAACACAGAAAGTGCAAAGACGACTTTTTGCGCGGTTTTATTTTTTAATAATTGCATCCATAGTTTTTGGCTTTCTAATCATAGATTGGTGGAATTATTTAATCCAAATAAATATTTCTGCCTGGTATAACGAGCGCAAGTTAGGCCAAGATAAAATGACAGAAAGAAAAAGGGAAATTAAAGAAGGGCTCGTTGCGCCTATCGGCGCGACAGAAATTGACATCATGCTGATCAGCGAAGATATCCATCAACCTCGGAAGGAGTTTAATCAAGAAACGTTAAAAGAATTAGCGGAAACGATTAAATTACGCGGGGTGAAATCACCGATATCAGTTCGCCCCAATCCGGATAAACCGGGAGCTTATATTATTAATCATGGCGCAAGACGCTATCGCGCCAGCATCAACGCCGGATTAACAAAGATTCCTGCATTCGTTGATACCGATTACAGTGAAGCCGATCAAGTAATCGAGAATCTGCAAAGGGATGACTTAACTTCCAGAGAGATTGCTGACTTTATTGGGCGGCAACTCGCAGGCGGTAAAACCAAATCTGAAATTGCCAGGCTTATTGGCAAAACGAATCCCTATATCACCATGCACGCTACACTTCTTGATTTGCCTGATCCACTAGGAGAAGTATATCGGTCAGGCCGTTGCACGGATGTCACGGCACTCTATGATTTAACGAGGTTGTATAAAGCCAATGAAGAAGAAGTAATGACCTGGCTAACACTTTGTACACAAGAAGAGATATCACGATTGGACGTATATCAATTCAGTAAATTCTTAAAACTAAGAAAAGCGCACTCTTCTAATTCTACGACTGATCGAGTATCCAGTGCTGAAGGCATATCGAATACGCCTCCAGATAACAACGATGATCAGAAACAAACCACTCCGGATTCATTATTGGACTCTATTTACAATCTGATTAAAAAAGACAAACTCAAGCCGCAGGATTTAATGCGTGATCTGTCTAGTGAGAATAAAGAATTTCTCCAAAGCAAAATAAAGAACTATTTTGAGCAAGGCAGAAATTGCCAAAATATCGTTCAATTCACTATCAAAGCACTGCAAGATGGCAGCTTCTCAGCCAAGGGGAGCGGCGCACTGCAATTAATCGCCTTTTTCCATGGCATGGAAAAAGCTGAGTCTTTTGATCTCATGAAAATCCTGGATGAAATCGCCGGACAACAGGAAATGGAATAATTTTGACTTGCTATCAGCGCTACACAACTAATTTGAAATCATGATACCCGCAAAGCTACGAATGATCGTAATGAATGGACAAAAGATTCTACAAACTCAGAATAATAATGAATGGGAGACATTTGGCACCATCAAAAAGATTGAGGAAGGTATCAAGCCGGGTGTCTACAATATTTATTTAGCTAAAACACCTGTCGACAAAAATCAGTATGTAGGAAAAATAATTCATATTGATAAAGAGAATGCTATTTTTTATCAGCAGGTCAACAAGGATTTTATTGTGCACCAATTAAATGCTGTTGATGGTAAACCAGTTGCGGGGAAAGATGTAGCTATTACGTATGATGGCGAGAAAGCTACGTTAACTCTAATAGATACGCCTAAGAATAAAAGAATATTAAAAATTTAATTGGGTAAATTTTGCCGAACAATATGGAGGATTTACCAGTTAGCAGCATTGAGTTTTGCATCAGGGGCTCCATGAAAATCAGCCTAATTTATGATGAGGTTTGCTGTCAAAACTGGAGTCCATTCGTTTAAGCAGCGGCTAGATTTGCATAGTATCGCTACGTAAATTGTGCTGGCGACAGATAGCCTAATCTTTCTTGCTTACGCTGCCTGTTATGGAAGATCGATATATTCGGTAATCTCCTGAATAGCTTGTTGCCGTGTTTTGAATCTCCGATGAGGCAACCAGTTCGGTTTTAAGTATCCCCCCAGAAGCTTTCCATCGGAGCATTATCATAGCAATCACCTTTACGGCTCATGGAAGCGATCATGCCAAATTGTTGTAACAGATTCTGGTAATCATACGCACAGTATTGGCCACCCCGAACATAATGTGTCCGTTCTAAGGGGGCAACTCCAATCCCATTCAGCACCAATGAATACGGCCTCCGCGAATCCAAAAATGAGAACGACAGCCCTTCTTTAGCCAAACCGACGGAGTAAGCGTGGGCCTGCCCTTGGCATCAATCGACACATCCCATCGCGGCTTCGCCTCGGCAATGATTAGGAGCTCAATCATCTGACCACAGCCGCACGGACAACGCATGCCTACACACCAGTCTTCTCCATCATCTCGTGCGAGAACAAGATCCTGTCTGGGTAGTTGAGGAGGCAGACTATCGCCCTCAATGATGCGCAGTCTCCGGCACGGACCGAACCGAGCCCATAAGTGACGCCACCACCGCATTATCTTTTTCGATATTATCATCGCATGGGCGCCTTGAGTGCCGGCAAGCCCAGCAGTGGTTCGGTATCGCCTCGCGCGAGGAGTCGATTCGGTGCTCGCTTGAATACATCTTCGGCAAAGTATTCTTCTTCACAGGCCGCCAGACTGAACTGCGTGCGAGCATAGAGACGGTTGGACTCCAATCGGAAGGGAAAGGCGCGCGATATAAATTCATTCACGCAGGACGATGCCGCACGCATATTAAGCGTAATCACCGCTGGAGCTTCCTCGACCATCCCGTTGAGATACCCGGCGTCGAGTTCTTGTTGGTACGCATCAGGAACCACCTTCCGAAGATACTCACCGCGGAGGCTCTCAGGTGTGTACACACCACGGTCCTGCAGGGTTGAGCCACCGGGCTGGATATAGTCGATACGGCCACATACATCGGCGATTGCGATTGCGAACGCATCGCCTTTTTTGCGCACGGGAATGACGACGCCGACGTCAAACAACGGCAGAAGGAACGCTGCCGCGATCAGGTCTGCTATTTGTCGGGCTTCGAGGGTATCGACACAACAGAAAACAACATCGGATTGAGCAGCCGCGAGCACTGCATCCCGTGTTGTGATCGACGCAGGTACGGGGATGGCCACGCCTTCGCCGCGATAGGCTGTCACAGCTTCGGCGAAAGCTTCAACCTTTAGGCGGTTCGTGTCGGCGTCGGCGCGTTTCGAGTTTAGGATACGGTTGAGATTTTTCCATTCGAGATGGTCGTAATCGATTACGAAAACACGTCCAAATCCAAGACGGGCGAGTTGCTCACCTGTAACCGAACCCGTCCCGGATGCACCAATCACCGAGGCCGAAAGTCGGCCAAGTTCGGCAGTCATTCCACTGGTAAAGGCGACAGGCCGATCCTCGGGGCCGTTAAAGTCGGCTTTGTCATCCCACCAGTAGCACAGATCATCGCCTGCGACCGTCACAAGATCGACTGCGCGTGCCTGGAGGCTTGGATCATATAGTCGTGCGCGTATCGCGCCGTCAGGGGTCATGATGGCCGAGCCATGCAGGGACCCGAACGCGTGGAACAAGCTGGGAATGACCTTACGATCGCTCTCGTCGTCTGCGTCGGAGAATCCAAACAGTCCACCGGGATGCGAATGGATGAGAATCATCACAGAGGTTGTCGACTCGGCTATGTCGATAGCCTGTTCGAGGTATTCGCCCGGCCACGTGATGGCATCGAACTCCCGACGCTTACAGGCGGCATATGGAATAAAAACGATATCTCGAACCAGAAAGCGCTGCCGCGAGCCTGGTGTACGGGTGCAGATTAAGATGGCGGCTGCTTCCAGATCGTCTCCTGGAAACAGGTGCTGCTTCGTCTGTGCATGAAGGGCACCACTAAAAGCCAAAGTGGTCTCGGGAATCATTCATCAACCTCCTTGGCGAGGGCAGCATCTACCAGTGCGATCTGAGTCATCACGTTGTCAGTATTAGCATTCCAAGGTGCCGCAGGGCCGCGATTGCGAGACCAGCCGTGATATTCGACGCCGAGTAGCACACCTCGAAGCTGGGTGCTCGCGATGACGCGACCGGACGACAATGCAAGCGGCGGATAAGCGTAGAAACCGTAGATTTGCGCGCCGGGATAGGTGGGAGGAACTTCCAAAGCTATTTTGCTGTGGGAAACGGTATAGCCGACCGGCAACGGATAGTCATGGAGGAGAAGCCAGCGGCGCTCGGCCTCGACGAGTGTTTCCCACTTCAGACCAAGGCGATTGAGATGCGCCTCGTCAATGTCGAGTAGAGCGAACGCACGGCAAGGTATAACTGGCGCTTCGCCGTTGTTGACGTCTTTCGGTGTGAGTCGCAGCTTCTCAATACCTGGCGTGCGTAGGTCAATCACGGTGGTGAGTTCGACTGGTTGTTTTTGCTGACCGACGATTTTGAGAAAAATATGCCAGCCCTGGTCGGGGTTGAACCCGGCTTCAACCAGCGCCTCTCGCACCACAATGGTCGGTGCGAAAAGCTCCAGCACGACGCCCTGGATATTCAGTTTCCAGGTGAGTTTGCGGCTGATAAAGGACTCGACACCAGCAGCGTCGAGGTCGATGAGGTCTTGATCGTCAACTTGGCGATCCGGTTGATCCTGCCGCTCGAAGTAGATCACCTTGTCAGCCGGCACTTGGCCAAGCTTACGCAACAGTCCTCCCGAAACGATGCGGCAAGGCCAATCGAAACGATGACCGTCGATTGTCAATCGGTAAGCGCGATCGCTCTCGACGATGATGAAGCGTCCCTCCTCCCTACGCAGGTCCACCGCCTCGTTGGGACGAACGTCTTCCAGATCGCCGGTTGTCAGAACTTGCAGCACGCTGACTCCATCGATCGACTTGAAGCCAGCGACGATAGCGAGCTGTGCGCCGGTTGGAGTGAGGTCATCGATACTAAACTGACGATAGGTTAAGGTTTGATCGGCGACGTTGATGGTACGGCAAATTGCCGCACCAACATCATCGGCAGGAATCCGGCCATCGCCGGTAGAAGTAGTAGTTTGCATGTGATTTCCTTTCTGTTGGCCCTGCGGGATTGCAGATTTCTGGCCTTCAGTTGGTTAATCGCAGCACATTTCAGAACCGGAAAGCTATCTACAAATTTTTTATAGTGACGGCACCGTCCGGCAGCTCACCACAGATGAAGAAACTAGGGCAGCGCGGACACGCCCGCGCTTCTGCCTTCAACGGGAAATCACCTGAGCGGACGCTCTGCACAATGTTCTGAACTTTCTGACGTCGGGTCTCAAGCTTCCTTGCCGAAATCGACATCGACTCTGTCGTCTCGCTGGTCAAATATGTTACTTCAACCTGCGTCTGCCCGCCGTAGGCTTGCACGGCAGCGAGATGGAGAATCGTGTATTCGATATCGTCAAAAGCTTTCAATCGCGGCTTGCCGGTCTTGACCCGCCCCACCACAATCTGCCCTCGATCACCTCGAGCCACGCTATCCGGCTTGACGAGGATATCGCCCTCGGCCCAACCCAGTGAGAGCGGCGCGACCGGAGAGCGGATTCCATTGCTTCGGGTTTCGATAAGGTAGTCGACCAGGCGGCGACCGATGCGGCGGTAGTCTTCTGCGTAGCCATGATCTGCCGGACCCTTGGCTTGCCACGCTTCTTCAAAGCGCAAACTAAGTTCGGATTCGCTCGGAGTTGTCGTCTCGTGAACGGTCTTTAGCCAATCGAACACGTCGCTGACTACGTTATGCATCTTCATGAAAGCTGTTTCCGTGCGACGCCCGCCGAGCTTGAGTACGTGCGTGTACAGAAACCGACGAGGGCATCGCTCAAACAGGTTCACTTGGTTCTCGGTCCAGACTGGCTTTTCCTCCCAAGTAATTCCGACGGTAGTTGCCGGTCTCGCCGCTCGGTTCCGCTGCGCAGGATTGGCGGGATGGACAAGTAGGTGATTGATCGACGGAATGAATCTTGAAGGATTGCGTACCTTGCCGTCGGCCTGAACCGATGATGCATAGAGAAAAAGCCGATCCCGGGCACGTGACAGCGCGACGAAGAACAGGCATTCCTCTTCCTCGTCGTGCCCTGCCTTTACCGCCTCTAATCCAGTCATTCCCTGGGAACCGTGAATCAACCCGTCCGGCGGTACGCAGCGTGGCGCCATGTTGTTGCGTGGCAAACCGGAGGTCACCATGCCGGGGATATGCACGATGTCGAATTCGAGACCTTTGCTGCCATGGATGGTCATTAGCCGTACCGCATCAATGCTTTCAGCAACTCCCGGCAGTTGTCGAAAGCCGCGATCTTCTGACAGCAGGACCAGTCGGCGAATGCGATCGAGCAGGCGTACACTGGGAATGCCAGCCTCCGATGACTGGCTGCGACAGAAGTTGAGGAACTGCCACAACGCCAAACCCTTCATTCGACTTTGCGGGTCGCGCGCCAAATGCAAAGTCTTCGCCAGTTCGAGCCGATCGATCACCCACGTGGTCAGGATCGTCCAAGGGTTGCCCATCGGGTTCAGTCCAGAAAAAAGGTCGGCTACACGTGACAACGCAGCTTGGCTTTCTGCCGCAAGACTCGGCAGCTTCTCACCAGCCTGCCTCCAGTAGAGAGCAGCAGCTTTGCTCTCTCTGAGATGCTCGATGATTTGCATAACCTCTTGTAACGGCATCTCGTGCGCCGACATAGTGGCGGCCCTCACCAGTCCGACTGCATGCGGGTCCGTCAACATCGAAAGCAATGCAAGCAGGTCTTTGATCTCTGGACGCTCAAAGAGGCTGCCCAGGTGCAGCACCGGAATGCCTCTGGCCTCAAGGCCTTCAGCGATTTCACTCAGGCGGGCATTGGATGCACAAAGTAGCGCCTGCTTGCGGTACGGAATTCCTGCCTTCTGCTGCGCTTGGATCACGGCAGCAACTGCAGAAATTTCATCCTCAGTTGATCTGGCCGCCCGAAATTCTGGTCGGACATTCAAGACGCCACGATCAGCCATCAGTTGCAGCGGCAAAGCATCCGCCGATGCCTTCATCGTGCCGGAGAATGCTGTAAAAACCTCGATGACCTCTCGTCCCGAGCGATAGTTAACTCCCAACTGACGCATCTGCGCGTCTGGGAAATCCACAGCGAACTGCGCCATGTTGGTGGCCGATGCGCCACGAAACCGATAGATGGATTGGCGCGCATCTCCCACAACCCAAAGATTCCGGCCGTCTCCCACGATGGCTCTCAACAAACGCACCGAAGCACGGTTGACGTCCTGATACTCATCGACGAGGACATGCTGGTGTCGCACCTTCAGCGCCACTCTTACTTCGGCGTCGGTTTCAACCAGACGCACCGGTAGCGCAACTAAATCACCAAAATCGATCAATTGCTTCGCTGCCATTAGTCGTTCATAGGTTTCGAACAGTAACGCGACCTCCAGACATTTCTCCGCACGCATGGTTGCGTCTTCATCATGACCCGCGTTATCTGCCATTACCTGTGCCAAAGTTCGATATCCCGCCGCATCGATGACCTCGTCCTTGGCGCGCGATATCGCCTGGAGCATGTCACTGAGATCGAGTGCCGGATCCCACAGGTTGCGATAGTGACGAAGCGGAAGCCGTGGCATCTCATCTTCGAGCAACCCGATTGCTTCCGACCGATCGACCAGACGTGGATCAGAGGGCAGTCCCAACTTATCATGAAAGCGGCGAACAATATCCAAACCGAACGCATGGAACGTGCCGATCCACATCGCTGCGGCAGCAGTGGGGTTGCTCGCGGCCAGTCGCTCGCTCAGTTCATTGGCTGCTTTGTTGGAGAATGTGAGGACGAGAATAGATACGGGGTCCACACCTTCGGCAAGCAAGCTCTCGATACGACGCACAAGCGTTCGCGTTTTACCAGTGCCAGGTCCGGCTTGCAACTGAAACGCACCATTGCGATGTTCTGCTGCCGCAATCTGAGTTGAGTCGGGGACCAACGCTTCGGCAGGAACGGCGAATGACTCGGTCGAAGAATCCTCTGGCAGCAACAGCGCATCCAGAAGTTGTTGCTGAACCACCTGCAGCGGCACACCGAGGCGTGTGGCAATGTCTGCCGAAGAACATCCATCGCACACATGTAGATGTCGGACCACCGAACGTGGTAGTAGGAGTTCACGGGCAAAGAGATCCATCCGGATTTCCCGCCGCTCCCGCGCGCCATAGTCGAGCACCTTTTCAATGCCGACCGGTGCATCCTCGACAGAGCGTTCTGGTTCGACTTGCTCTGTCACAACGTCTTGCGTGCCGCCCTCCACCACAACATGCCCGAGTTCATGGGCAATGAGAAAAGCACGGTCGAATTCGGACCCCGTGTCTTCGTACAGAATGATTCCCGCCTGACTGTCGAAGGCCGCGCGCCCCCCTTTCAGTTGGGAGTCACCTGACGGTAAGGCATACACATCTAACTCTCTTCGAACCGCTTCCCGTCGGACAAAATCGAGCAATCTCCACGGATCATCACCTGCTGCGACCGCCGCTTGATGAATGCGCTCTGCTTCTCGACGAGCGGCCTCGGTCGCGTCCATGACCTAGCCCTGTAGTGCCTTGAGGGCTTCCAGTTGAGCTGGCGTGAGTTGAGACATCTCAATCGCTTCTGTAAAAGAAATCTGTTCAGTGACCGCCGGCTTCACGGCTGATCGAAAGCTATGGCCGGACACTATTGCTGGCGGACTTTGCAGATAGCTCATAACAGATTCTGCGGTCGCGCCCAATTCGGCTGCGAGTCCCTCAACAAAGCATCCCGGTATAGTTGCTGCGACGATCGCCCGATCACGTAGGCGTGCTAGCAGCAGGGGGGTGATATTGAGTTTTTTTGCGAGCGATCTGAAAGCGGTTGGATTTAGCGTGGCAAACGGGTTTGTGACCACCACGTCGTCGGATTGCCCGACGACAGTTTGGAACCGCTGCCAAGCCCGATCTACGGCGCCTCCTGAGACAACTGTGATCTCGTCACTACGAGTTGCATCCACCATCAATTCAATCGAGCAGGCAACGAGTGCTTTCGCATGCTCCGGGTACTCCCTCAGGTATTTCTCCAACGTCTTGTGGTTGTGCGTCGGTTCAACGGCAAAAGCCAGAAGAACCTCTTCCTCACTGGGTTTTGAGTATTGTTCGACAGTCATTGTGCATTTTCCTCTTGAAGAATGGCCTTGAGCGCCTTGCAGGCGCGATCGTGGCGGTTGCGAACCGTCCTTTCGTCGCACTGCAGAATGCGTGCAATGGTCATAATGTCTTTATCCTTGGAATCAATCTGAAAACCTTGTAGTCGTAGCCCGATGACCTGCTTTTGATCATCTGGCAAACGGTCAATCGCGGCAGTTAGCTCCAACCGGAAAGCCGGATCGTCAAGTTTTTCAGGATCACCACCTAGAAAGTCAGCAGCAGCGGCCTCCACCTCGGCCGAAATCTCCAAGCCATCCTCTTCATCCGTGCCCAAAAGCACCGTGTCTACTGCCGACGGACCAATCCGGCGCAAAGCGGACGTACGGAAAGCCGCGAATGCTTTGCCGAAGCGGATTTCATAGAAATCCAGCAGACCAGTGCATCCTTTACAGTCTTTGGCGATTTGTTCCGCGAATTGATCCATGATCTCTTCCCGAATGCCTCGGGCACCAGCCATGCATGAATCAGAGACAACTAAGCACAGCGACTGCTCGATCCGTTTCATAAGAATGCGGAATATCTTTTCAAAATCCCCCTGCTTTCCGTCTGTCCAAGCTCTTCGCAGAAAGTGGATCAGTGCCTCCGACGGCACATGCCCGATGCTCTTCCTGGACTGCGTCGCAAATTGTCTGAGTCGCTCTGCGACCTCAATCGTTTCCAGCTTTTTAAGCCACGCTTCAATCTCGGGAGGACGCTCATACGAGGTACCGTCCCTCTTTCTCTGTTTAAGGGGTTCCGGCATTCGTTGTCTCCGTTACAGGTAGCTCAATCGATAATGAAAGGGTCAACATCGTGCCCACCGCTCTACCGGACACGGATCGGCAGCGACACTTGCGGCTGGATTGGCACCAGCGTTTTCGCGTAGGCACGCAAGATTTCGTTATAGAGGTCGGCATGCTTAGGGGCTTCGACGGTGATGATCAGCGCATACCGGATCTTCTCGGCGCCGGTGGCTCGACCGCCTGCTTCACGTGCGTTGTAGTGGATATCAAAGACCGGATTTTTGAGGGTGCTGCCGCGCATATTCTTCGCGCTGTGCAAGACTGTTTCCCACTTGCCCATGTCGGAGCGCCGTTCTTCTTCCGTCGCATACTTCTTCATATCGAAGAAGCTTTTGGTATCGGCGTTGGCCTTACCGTCCTTGATTTTCTCGTCGCTGGGACGGAATACGACCTCCAGGCCCGCACGCGTGTACGCGGCTGCGTCCTGCGGATCGGTCGGTGAGGCATAGCAGAAGGTTGCCTTGAGGCGGATGCTGCCATTTAGGCCACGGACGGGCAACGGCAACGAGGCGCGCAGGTATTTACCCGGCTTCAGTTCCCCCTGGTAGACCACGCGTGCTACGCCCTCTGGACAGGTGATGATGCTCATTAAGTCCTCAGGCACCTTGCCCCAGCCCACTTCAAGCTTGTCGTGCGTCGCGGTGTCTGCCGCGTGGACCAACAGCGCCTTAATCGCCAGCGGCGACAATTCCGCGCCTAGGATGGATCGAATACCGACCGCACTGCGTAGCAGGTACGGGGAAGCAAAGCTGGTACCCAACTGGGGCGAAAGTGCCGCTTTCTTGCCTGGAGAAAGTACGTGGAAGTAGTTATCAGCATTACCACCAAAGGCCATCAGGTCCGGTTTGACGACTCCTGGGCTGCGACCGGGACCTACCGCGCTGTACGGCGCGCGCGCCCAGTCCGCCTCGGTATCGTTGGCAGCACCGACCGCCAGTGCGTTGACACAGTCCGAAGGCACCTGCACGCGTGCATTACCGGAGGCGCGGTCCATCTGGCCATTGTTGCCGATGGACACGGTCATCAAGGTGTCGCCGTCGCTCAGCAGATCGTCAATGACCGACGTCCAAGCGTGTACATCGGTATCCTCGATCGGCAAATTCGGGCCGAGACTAAGATTAATGAACTGGTACTGCCGTGAGAGCAGAACCTGTTCGATGAAGCCCAAGGTCCGGTACAACTCCAGTGGATCTTCCGTGCCGGCGTCCTTGTCGAGCACACGCAAATGATCGACATAAGCAAAGGGACGGGCGGCAGTGCCGTTCGGCTGAATGGGACCGAACAGGAATGCGGAGCTGACGGCAAGGCCATGTTCCAAACCTGCCGGATCGTCCTGCGCGTCTTCGTCCAGGACGCGGTACGAGCGGAGCCACGGGCCAATCGCATGCTGTTTGGGCAAGCCACCATCAAGAATGGCGACCTTGGGCTCGGACGATAGCGGCTGCTCGGCCGGCAGGTTGCAGCTGACCGACACCTCGCCTGTGCGATGTACGGGCCGCATGCCACGCAGCTTGGGCACCGGGCGGATGATGCGCACGAACACGAATTCGGCAAGCCGTTCGATGTCGTCATGCTTACCTTCGACCGGCACGAACCACAGGTTGCCCGCTGTAAAGCTGAGGTTGCTGTGAACCTTAACGTTCACCTCCTTAGCATATTTCACGAAGGCTTGCTGGACGAACATGCGGCTTTCATCAGGCAGCAAATGGATGCCCACCTCGAAGAAGCGATCCCTGGTGCTGCCATAGTCGGCAATGCGGTCATGGGGTGTGAATACGGAGAATTGCTCAATGTGTGTCAGGTCCAGCGCCTCATCAGATTCGAGCTCGATCTGTTGGGTCCAGTCAGTGAGATGGCGAAACACTTGGCGTTTGCCGGCGACGAACAATTCGGTCGTCGTGCATTCCTGCGGCGCTCCCTTCTTGGTCCAGCCGTCGGGCGTCACCTTCACAGTACGACTACCGACCGACTCCAAGCCGACCGTGCGCAACATCGCAACCGGAAAAAACGACCGAGCGATGTAGCTGGGATTTATCATCAGCCGGGCAACGCCGAAGTCACCGGGGCAGGCATGTGCAGGTAAGGCATCGAGCGCGGTCGCAGTCGCTGAGAACTGAGGTGTTAACCGCTGCAAGGCTTGCGCAAGGGTATAGACCACTGCCTTGCCCGGCATGCGTTTTGGTCCCTTGATGTCGTGGGTCAGCAGTTCGCCGCGCCCGATCAGAAAATTGGTTTGACTCATGCGTCAGGCTTTCTTTTTGAGGGTTTCTTGGCGATGGGCGGTTGCTCGCTCGTGTACTTTCGGATGGTGTCGCGGCTCACTCCGGTGATGTCGGAGATCGTGTGCTGCGAAAGACGAGTCTGCTTGGCTAGCAACACCGCCAGATCAATACGTCCCTGACGCTCCAGGACGAGTGCGCGTGATTTGACGAATTCTTCGATCAGGTCGGCGTCCGAGGCAGTACTCAACGCGACGGCACGTCGGAAACGCTGAAGATCCCGTTCAATGTCGCTGAATGACTCACCATTGAAAACGAAGGCCAGAATATCGATCCAGCGCCCGAACAGCGCATAGTCCTGGCCCAGAAAGCGCTTAATCGCCTGTTTGACGGCCGGCATTGCGGGCGCCTTGAAATTGATCACAAGATCGAAGCGTCTCCACAACGCAGGATCGATCAGCTCTGCATGATTGGTAGCAGCCAGCAGCAAGCCCGTGGCAGGCCACTCATCGACCTCCTGCAGGATGACGGTAACCAACCGCTTCAACTCGCCGATATCGGCATCGTCGCTGCGGCGCTTGGCGATGGCGTCGATCTCATCCAGCAGCAATACGCAAGGGTCACGTTTCGAGAAATCAAGTGCGGCACGCAGGTTGCTTCCACTGCGTCCGAGCAGGCTGCTCATGACGGCAGTTAGATCCAGCACATATAGCGGCACACCCAATTGCGAGGCTAACCAACGCGCCGTGAGCGTTTTGCCGACACCTGGCGGCCCCACAAAAATGGCGGATCGTGTTGGGCTTAGGCCCATTGATGCCAGACGCTCCGTTTGACGGCGCTCTTGGATCAGTTGGCTCAAGGTTTCTTCGAGGTCAAGCGAGAGAAGGGGCTGCTCGCGACTGGGTTCGTCCTTGAAAACCTTCAGCAGTGACAATCTCGATTCGTCGTCGACCGGCAAAGTCTGCGTCGGTAACACTGGTTGTGCGGCGGCCTTACGCAAAGGAGTGCTTGAGCGAGGCGCCTTCGCACGTAGATACAGATCCATCTGTTCAGCCAGCTCAGGATCGGTATTGCGATACTTGCGCACGAGCCGGGCGACGAACAGCCGCACGTCCTCGGTCTGCTCCGCGAGTGCAAGCCTGATTAACTGGGCTAAATCAGATTGAATTTCATTAATTTCGTCCAACATTTTTTTAAAAAATTGATATTAATTGAATTTTTATTTTTTAAAGTGGAATAGATTTATTTTCTCACGTTTTTGCTGAGATGTGAAGAACAACGCGTGCGATGTCAAGCGGCGTGCAACAGCTGCAATCAATGCTGATGTTGCATTGCAAACGAATACCGGCCTTGCCCTGGTAATTCGTACATCTTAACGCGCTTATTGTGCGGTCTTTTTCAACTGTGCCAGAAGCCAGTTTGCTCAAACTTCATTGAACTGATGTAATTCAGTGTCGAACTAAGCATCATTTGTTCTTACGTGCTAATCAACGCTCAAAATTTACCACTCTCAGCATGAAGTGGTTTCCATGAACTGGTCAGCAGCGAATAAAGCACCCCGCCGCAAGCAGCGAGGTATTAAAAGCGCTCTTCAGACTGCTGGTTTTCAACCAGCCTTCGCCCCAAGGGGCGAGGAATTAAAACCGGAAGAGATTAAAATCGGTCGGGGGTGCCAGGGTTTCCATTTTCCGCTTTTGATGGAATTCAGTCGTGCCCAACCGCCATTCGGAAATTTGCCGATGACTTCATCCTTGCGTCTACCCCACGTTATCCAGGTAACATTGCCATCTCGTAGCCGCACTGGCAAGTGTGCATCCGATTGCGGGAAATATATCTTTTCGCCCTAATATTCAATACCGCCGCACATAATAACCAGGCCATTAGTTGCTGCGTGAACGTGAAATTGTTTTTGTGGCCATTGAAATTAGCCGTTGACTAGCTTCATGCTCAAAGGATGGCGACATACGTTTGATTTCGTCGCTGCGCAATTGATGACGCTTTGCGGTCAGCTGCCAATCACCCAGACTTTTTCCAATCTTTTGTAATGCCAAGTCGGCTACTGATTGATTTAATGCAAAGTATTCTGCCAGCTCCAGGCAGGTATCTAATGATGGTTTAACGCTTTGGTTAAACGCCAGTTGGTGCACTCGTTGGGTAAAAGGCTGAGGGGTTGGGTTTAAATCATAGGCAGGTGCCAGCCGCCATCCCTGGGAAACACGCAGAAAACCATGATTGCGTAGATGATCATCAATATTACCGGTCATGGCGTTAAATGTCATGCGCCGCCATAATTCCAGGCGGTCTTGTGCAGGCTGTGCAGATTCACGATTAATTGCATCCGCTATTTCCAGATAACTCGCACCTTCCTTGGTATCTTCATTGCGTCCTAATAGTGTCATGGCCGACATAAAAGGGGTACGCAGTGTTTTCTCACGATCGAATCGCTTGACTAGCAAAACCGGCGAATCACTCTTTGCATTTAAAACCTTGAATGCTGTTACCTCAATTCCGGCTTGTTGTGCAAGATCCAGCATAACGGCTTCCCATAAACTGATTCGTTCGGTATCGTTCTGTGAAGCAAACTTGGCTATCCAGAGTTCACCGGCATCTTCAATCGCCGCTTTAGGCCGCGCTCCGCCAAGCGATGAGCCAGGCTGCGCAAGGATGGCAAGATCAGCGGCCGTTTCGATACCGCTCTCAAAATGCCTGGCTGCGGTTTCAAGTTGACGCATATGAATCAGCTTTGGGATATTCGTATGTTCTGCAAGAAACACGTCAGGCGCATGATTGTGGCTTAAACGAAGTCCACCCATGCGCATGTAATCACTGACGCCCAACATATAGTCACTGTCACTTAAAAAGATACCGGTTGCGCGTGTCTGAACCAACCTGCCCCAACGATCCGGCGAAATATCCTGGAAGGCACCCCATAAGTGGTTGTTCAAATACGGCATATCAACCAGTAAAGGGAGTTCTGGATCAATGGCAAAGCGATTGGGGTGTTTGATCCAGGAGCGTTCATAGATAAAGCGGTAATTTTCCCTGCCACGGCTTTTATGAATTTCCAGGTGACCAATGCGATGCAATTGTCCTTGCCAATCTAATGAGATAAGCAGGTGCGTATCATTCATCTAGAAACCCTGACTCGTTTGGGTAGTTTCTCATCCATCAGATCCAGACCGAGAGAATCATGGGTACGATCCATGAGCATTTCGAGTTCATCGGCTTTACCGAGGATATATAGCGCCATCGTGTAATTGCCCATACTGGTATTTGGTTCGCCGCGTTCAATTTTTGCAACTGTTACTCGTGTCACGCCCATGCGCTCAGCCATCAA
>Ga0154020_10004348_pt1 | contig 16903 bp, 11 predicted proteins | sample Klosneuvirus_201_FD_109709 | JGI IMG/M metagenome (GOLD analysis project Ga0154020, IMG submission 109709) | Active sludge microbial communities from wastewater, Klosterneuburg, Austria - Klosneuvirus_20160825_MG | ecosystem: Engineered > WWTP > Aerobic digester > Activated sludge | place...
TCGCGGGCTGGCAGCGCCAGCCGGGCAGCTTCCTCGAACGGCGCGTGATGCCGGCACGGGCGGGGCGTGCGGTCGCGCTGCCCGTGGTCGCGCCGGCGCTGGCGCAGGCGCTGGATGCGCGCGGCGTCAAGTCCCTGTGGTCGCACCAGGCCGAGGCCATCGCGGCGCTGGCCGAGCGCGACATCGTGGTCGCGACCCCGACCGCGTCGGGCAAGTCGCTGTGTTACCACCTGCCGGTCTTCGAGGCGCTGCTGGCCGATCCCCACGCGCGCGCGCTGTACTTGTTTCCCACCAAGGCGCTGGCGCGCGACCAGGTCGACTCGGCGCGCGCGCTGGCGGCGGCGACCGGCGCGCCCGATCTCGGCGTCGCGGTGTACGACGGTGACACCCCGGCCGATCAGCGCCGCGCCGCACGCACCCGCGCACGCATCGTGGCCAGCAACCCCGACATGCTGCACACCGGGATCCTGCCGCACCACGCGCAGTGGGCCGCCTTCTTCGCCGGCCTGCGCTATGTGGTGGTCGACGAGCTGCATGTCTATCGCGGCTGGTTCGGGTCCAACGTGGCCAACCTGATGCGTCGGCTGCGCCGCATCGCCGCCTTTCATGGCGCCTCGCCGCGCTTCGTCGCCACCAGCGCGACCATCGCCAACCCCGGCGAGCTGGCCACCGGCGTGCTGGCGTCGCCGACCCCCGTCCACGCCATCACCGAGAGCGGGGCACCCGAGGTCGAGCGCGAGTTCTGGCTGTACAACCCGCCCATCGTGGACGCCGCGCTGGGGCTGCGCGCGTCGTACCTCAAGGCCACCCGCCGCATCACGCGCGAGCTGGCGGTGGCCGGGGTGCCCACGCTGGTGTTCACACGCACCCGGCGCGCGGTCGAGGTCCTGGTGCGCACGCTGCACGATCACGCCGACGACGACCTGCCGGCGGCGCAGGTGCGCGGCTATCGCGGCGGCTACCTGCCCGAGCTGCGCCGCGAGGTCGAGCGTGCGCTGTCGACCGGTGCCGCGCGCGTGGTGGTGGCGACCAGCGCGCTGGAGCTGGGCATCGACGTCGGCGGCCTGGGCGCGGTGGTCATCGCGGGCTGGCCGGGCAGCCGCGCCGCGGTGTGGCAGCGCGCCGGTCGCGCCGGTCGTCGTGGCGAGCGCGCCGCGGTCGTGCTGGTGGCGTGCAGCGAGCCGATGGATCAGTACGTGGCCGGCGAACCCGAGTGGCTGTTCGGGCAGCCCGCCGAGCATGGCCGGATCGACGCCGACAACCTGTCGGTGCTGGTGCCGCACGTGAAGTGCGCGGCGTTCGAGCTGCCGTTCGCGCGCGGCGAGCGCTTCGGCGGCCTCGGCGAGGACGAGACGCTGGAGGTCCTGCGCGCGCTGGCGCACGCGGGGGCGCTGCACGAGAGCTCCGACGCCGACGCTCACGACGCCGACGCGGCGCAGTTTCACTGGGTCGGCGACGCCTATCCCGCGCAGGAGGTCTCGCTGCGTGGCCCGCTCGACGAGAACTTCGTGGTCGTGAACAGCGATGACGATGAGGTCATCGCCGAGGTCGACCGCGGTGACGCCGCGCAGGCGCTGCACCCGAGCGCGATCTACCAGGTCGAGGGCCGCACCTTCCAGGTCGAGCGCCTCGATTGGACCACGCGCAAGGCCTTCGTGAAGCCGGTCGAGTGCGACCACTACACGCTGGCCATGACCAACACCAAGGTGCGTGTGCTCGAGGAGCTGGAGCGCGCCGGGGCCAGCGCGGTGGCCGAGATCCACGTGCGCAAGAAGGTGGTCGGCTTCAAGAAGATCCGCTTCCACACCCACGAGAACGTCGGCTATGGCGAGGTCTCGCAGCCCGACGAGGAGATGCACACCCGCGCGCTGATCCTGGAGGCGCGTGGGGCGAGCGCCGGCGCCGCCACCGCGGACGGCACGCGCGGCGCGGCCTACGCGCTGCACCACGTCGGCGCGCTGATGGTGATGTGCGACGTGCATGATCTCGGGCGCGTGGTTCTGGCGGATGACGAGAGCTGCCCGTGGCCCACGGTGTTCCTGCACGACGCCATGCCCGGCGGCATGGGCTACGCCAACCGCCTGTTCGATCTGCGCGCCGAGCTGGTCGGGCGCGCGCGCAAGTTGATCGAGCACTGCGGGTGCAAGTTCGGCTGCCCCGCCTGTGTCGGCCCGGTCGGTGAGCTCGGCCTCGCCGGCAAGCAGGCCGCGGTCGTCATCCTCGGCGCCATGGCCGATCGGTTGCACGGCCTGCGCCTGGTGCCCGGCGGCGAGCACGAGCACGAGGACCGGCCATGAGCGCGCCCGACTTCGCCACCCGCCTGGCCCGCGTCATCCCCACCGCGCCGCTTCCCGGCATGCGCGAGCTGACCTATGTCCCGGTCGACCCCAGCGGCCACGAGCTCCACGCCCGGCGCAGCGCCCCCGCACGCCGGCGCGCCCACCGCCTCGCCGCCGAGGAGCTGCCCGGCGCCCGCGTCGACGCCAGCAGCAACCTGCTCAGCATCCACGGCAGCCACCCCGCGCATGCCGCGGTCGGCCGCCTGCGCCTCGACGACGCCCTCGCCATCACCCCCGAGCACATCGGTCGCCTGCTGCATCGCGCCTGGTGGCGCCCGGCCCCGCGCAACCGCCCGCGCGTCGACCTCGCCATCGATCCAGCGCGCATCCGCTTCGTCGACCTCGAGACCACCGGCCTGTCGGGCGGCACCGGCACGCTGCCGTTCCTCATCGGCGTCGGCGGCTGGGGTGACGACGGCCGCTTCTTCACCGAGCAGCTACTGCTGCGCTCGCCGGCCGAGGAGCCGCGCGCGCTGGCCCGCCTGGGCACCCTGCTGGCCGACGCCAGCGCGGTGTGCAGCTTCAACGGCAAGAGCTTCGACCTCCCGATGCTGCGCACCCGCCATGTCATGACGCGGCGCCGCCTGGCCCCCGCGCTGACCGACGCTGCGCCCCAGGTCGACCTCCTGCATCCCGCGCGGCGCATGTACAAGCGCTGGGTCCCGAGCTGCCGGCTGGCTGCGCTGGAGGTCAGCATCCTGGGCCGTCCGCGCAGCGACGACACCCCGGGCTGGATGGCGCCCGCGATCTATGGTGCCTACCTGCGCAGTGGCGACGCCAGCGAGCTCGCCGGCATCGTGGCGCACAACCGTGACGATCTGCTCGGCATGGTGGGCCTCCTGGCCGCGCTGACCCGCGCCCTGGCCGAATCGCTGTAACCAGCGCCGCCCTCCCGCGCATCCCATACTGCGCCACGCACATCCGCAGCGAAATTCGGGTACCGTCGAACCAGGGAGCACATGTGAACGGTCGCGGCGGCAAGCCCATCACTGGCGTCGAGGACACCCTGGTCGGGTTGTCCACCGCCATGCCCGCGCCGGCCGCGACGACCACGCCCCAGGGCCAGGGCCAGACTGTGACCACCACCACGCTCGACGGCGTCACCACGCCGCCGGCGGGTGCGCAGACCGTCGGTGATCGCTACCAGATCGTCGGCCTGGTCGGGGTCGGCGGCATGGGCCGCGTGTATCGCGTGCACGATCGCCTGCTCGACGAGCAGGTCGCGCTCAAGCTGCTGCGCTCCGATGTCGTGGACACCCCGGGCGCGGTCGAGCGCTTCCGCCAGGAGGTCAAGCTGGCGCGCCGGGTCACGCACCACAACGTGGCCCGCGTGTTCGACCTCGGTGAGCACGCCGGCCAGGCCTTCCTCACCATGGAGCTGATCGACGGTCGACCGCTGTCACACCTGGTCGCCGAGCACCCCACCGGCCTCCCGCTGCCACGCCTGGCCGCCATCGCGCGCCAGCTGACCACCGCACTGGCCGCCGCCCACGCCGTCGGCGTCATCCACCGCGATCTCAAGCCCGACAACATCCTGCTCGGCCCCGAGGAGCGCGTCGTGGTCACCGACTTCGGCATCGCGCGCGCGCTGACCGCGCCGGGCGGCTCGACCTCGGCCACCCTGGGCACCGGCGTCGGCACGCCGGCCTACATGGCACCCGAGCAGGTCGACGCCTCGGCGCCCGCCGACGCCCGCGCCGACATCTATGCCCTGGGCGCCATCCTGTACGAGCTGGCCACCGGCGCGCGGGCCTGGCCCGGTGACGGCGCGCTCGCGGTCGCCGCCGCGCGCCTGATGCAGCCACCACCCGATCCGCGCCTGCGTCGCGGGCTGCCCGATGCGCTGGCCGAGCTGATCCTGGTCTGCCTGGCGCGCCGCACCGAGCAGCGCTACGCCAGCGCCGCCGAGGTCGCCGCGCAGCTCGATGTGGTCGACAGCGCGCTCCTGCAGTGGGCACCGACGCCGATGCCTGCTGCCTCTAGCACCCCCAGCAGTGCGGGCCTGCGCGCGCTCCTCACCCCCGGCCGCGCCGCCGGCCTGCCCGCGCCGGCGCTGCGCCCGCCGCCCACGCCGCGCGCGCTGCCCACGCCGCCCAGCGCGCGCACCATCGCCGTGCTGCCCATCGTCAACCAGGGGCCGGCGGACGACGACTACCTGGCCGACGCGCTCGGCGAGGACCTCATCGATCGCCTCTCGATGGCGCGCGGTCTCAAGGTGCGCACCCGCGGCGCGGTGCTGCACCTGCGCGGCGACACCCGCGACCCGCGCGACATCGGCCACGAGCTCGGCGTCGACGTGGTGGCCTCGGGCTCGCTGCGCCGCAGCCCCGCGGGCCTGCGCGTGACCCTGCGTTTGACCGGCGTGGCCGACGGCTTCCAGCTGTGGGCGCAGCGCTACGACCGCCCGGTCGCGGCCGCGCTCGACATCGACGCCATCGCCGCCACCGAGATCGCGCGCGCGCTGACCGCCGACGCGCCGGCGCACCGCGACGTGCCGCAAGATCCCCTCGCGCTCGACCTCTACCTGCGCGGTCGCCACGAGTACAACAGCTTCCGTCGCGACAAGATGGAGCGCGCCACCGAGCTGTACCGCCAGGCCCTGCTGCGCGCGCCCGACGATCCCACCATCCTGACCGCGTATGCGCTGGCCTGCGTGCGCCTGTGGTTCCTCATCGGTGGCCCCGAGGGTGCCCGCCACGCCGACGAGGCGCGCAGCACGGCACGGCGCGCGCTCGAGCTCGCGCCCCACCGCGCCGAGCCGCTGGTGGCCTCGGCCTGCGTGCACCTGCACGACGGCGACACCACGCTGGCGGTGCGCGAGCTGTCGCGCTCGCTGCGCATCGATCCCGATCTGGTCATCGCGCACGAGTTCCTGGGCCGCATCCTCATCGAGGTCGGGCGCCCCGACGCCGGCATCGTGCACCTGACCACGGCGCTGGCGCTGGATCCCTTCGTGCCCGCGGTGCGCTGGGAGATCACCCGCGTGCAGGAGCTGCTCGGTCACCACGCCGAGGTCGACGCCCAGTTCGAGCAGCCGGTGAGCAACGACAACGAGAGCACCGGGCGCGTGCTGACCTTCGCACGCATCGCCTTCTGGCGCCGTGATCCCAGGCTGTGCATGCGCCTGCTGCAGGGCACGCGCACCGACTCGCCGCCGGTGCTGCTGGCGCGCTCGCTCGGCCAGCTGCTGAACGACGGCGCCGACGACCCGGCCCAGGCGCGCGGCTTCGTGACCCGGCTCGACACCATGGCCAGCGCCCTCATCTCCAATCCGCGCCAGCGCGCGCTGATGCACCAGCTGCGCACCGAGGTCGCCGGCTATTACGGCGAGGCCGACCTGGCCGCCGACGCCCTGGCCAAGGCCGACGCCTGCAACCTCATCGACATCGTGTGGCTCGACAGCTGTCCGCTGCTGGCGCCGCTGCGCGCCCACCCCGACTTCGCGCGCCTGCGCGCCCCCGTGGCCGAGCGCGCCGCCCGCGCCGCCGCCGCCTACGACAGCCCCCTCGAAGCGAAGCTTCGAGGAGTGCTGTTCCGTTCCGACTCCGCGTAGCAGCCGAAAATGGCTGCGGCTGGCGAGTCACCCCGCCAGCCGCGTGCGCCGCCCCGCGGCTACCTCAGCGCCACACGAAGCCCCACTGCTGATCCGCCGCCGCCGGCACCGTCTGCGAGCACGCCGCGATGGTGCTGGCGATGCTGTTCGTCGTGTTGCCCGGGCCCTGCACCGCCAGGCAGCGGTGCGCCGCGGTCGGGTGCAGCAGTGCGCCGCCGATGGGCACGATGTTCGACACCCAGGCCGGCATGCCGCCGCCGCTGTGGCTCATCCAGCGCCAGCGCTGGTTGGCGTTGCCGTGGCAGGTGAACTGCTGCAGCCCGGTGCCCGCGGTGCTGACCGCGTTGGGGATGTCGATGCACTTGCCGCTGCGCGCCGACACGAACATCGGATCGGTCGAGCTCTGCCGGAAGTCCATGTACCAGAGCTGATTCGAGCCGAAGTGACAGTCGAACTGGTTGACCGCTGCGTTGTTGCCCATGGCGCCGAACGGCACGTCGAGACACTTGCCGTTGGCGTTGCGCAGCGCGAAGCGGCTGCTCTGCCGCGCGATGGGGAACAGCTGGGTGGCGATCGGCAGCCAGTCGCGGAAGCTGACCGCCGCGACCTGGGTGTGCTCGTGCACGCCGGCGACGGTGGCCGACGAGCGCGCGATGCCGAGCATCGGCGCGCTGCCGCCAGTGTCGAAGCACGGGATGCCGTCATCGTCATCCGCGATGGTGTGGCCGACCTGCGAGCGCATGACGTAGGTCGACGCACCGGGCACGCGCACCTCCATGAAGGCGTTGATCAGCACACGGTTCTGGTTGTAGCCGCGGCACATGGCGGGCAGGTTGGTCAGGCTCGCGATGGCGCGGCCGTCCATGGTGACCGGGAAGGCTCCGGTGAAGGCGCTCTGCAGCTGCAGGAAGACCACGGGGTGGTCAGGGTGCTGCAGGATGCCGATGACGCCCCGGCTCTGCCCGGTGGTCAGCACGCCGGTGTTGGGGTGGCGCGAGGTGCCGTGCTCGGCAGTGAACTGGCTGGCGCGCGCGCCGCTGGGGAGCGCGCCGGTCGCGACGACGTCGGGCGCCACCAGCACGCCGGTGCGCACCCGGGTGTCTCCGCTGAAGTTCAGCAGCACGACACCCTGCGTCGCCGCGGTGGCGCCGCTCCCCGTGATGAGCTGCTCGTCGCTGGTGACGCCGTCGATCTCGGTCGGCTCGCTCTCGCAGCCGACGGCCGCCAGCACCGCGCTCAGCATCGCCACGCTCACCATCAGCTTCGCAATCCGCTTCGACATCCGCATTTCCAGCCTCGCTTTCAGAAGGTGTGCGAGGTGGCAAAGCACCCGGCGTGCCGGTCGCCAGGTGGGTGGATGACCGCGAATTCACGTCGGGTGCGCGGTGCGCCCCCTGTGACAGTCCCCCTGTGACCTGCTGCGGTCCGAGCCGCGGTGCTTCAGCGCGGATTCGCGGCCGCCGCGATGGCGGCGTCGATCATCTGCTGCTGCTGGACCGGGTCGCGCCAGCGCTGCTGGCTCTCCGCGGGCAGCAGATCGATCGGATCGAAGTACAGGAACTGGCGCCCCGGCTTGACCGCGGGCGCGGTGTACACCGAGATGCCCGTGGTCCGGTCGTAGTGCTCGTACGAGTGCACGTCGCGCTTGCCGCCGCCACCCGGCGCGTCGCACACGAAGGTCGGCGTGTTGAAGCCCGCCGTGGTCCCGCGCACCGTCTTCTCGATGTCGAGCGCGGTCTGCAGCCGGGTGCGCAGATCCTCGACGCCCTTCACCAGGTCGTGCATGTACACGTAGTACGGGTGCACGTTGACGTAGCCCAGGCGCTTGACCAGGAGCTGCATGGTCGTCGCCGAGTCGTTGACCCCGCGCTGCAGCACCGACTGGTTGCGCACCGTGATGCCGCGCTCGAACAGGCGGTTCATCGCGGCCTGTGTGATGGCGGTGATCTCGTTGGGGTGGTTGAAGTGCGTGTGCAGCACGACCTCCTTGTGCAGCTTGCGCCCCTTCTCCACCACCCCGGTCAGCGCGTCGAGCCAGGCGTCGTCGGTCAGGATCTTCTGCGGCATCACCGCCGGACCCTTGGTCGCGAAGCGCATGCGCCGGATGTTCGGCAGCGCCACCAGGGTCTCGCCGATCTCCTGGATCTGCTGCGCGCGCAGGTTGTAGGCGTCGCCACCCGAGATGACGATGTCCTCCAGCTCGGGCCGCGACGCGATGTAGGCGAAGGCCTTCTGCCAGCGCTCCTTGTCGACCGACAGCGGGACCTTCTCGACCTCGTCGGTGTCGACGCCGACCGCATAGCTGCGGGTGCAGAAGCGGCAGTACACCGGGCAGGTGTCGAGCGGCAGGAACAGCGCCTTGTCGCCATAGCGGTGCGTCAGCCCCGGCGTCGGCGCATCAGCCATTTCACCGAGCGAATCGAGCCCCAGCTTGGGATGATCGGGCAGCAGCCGCGAGCCCAGCGGGATGAACTGCCGGCGCAGCGGATCCTCGTACGGCTTGTCCCAGTTGATGAGGGACAGCAGATACGGCGACACCCGCACGCTCATCGGCGCGGCCTTGAAGCCAGCCTCCGCGTCGGCCGCGAACTCCGCGCTGACCAGCCCCTTCACCGTGGCGAGCAGCTTGTGCACGTTGGTGATGGAGTGCTTGGCCTGCCACCTGTGATCGAGGAAGGTCGGCTCGTCGACCTCGGCATACGCCGGAATGCGCTGCCAGAAGGTGCCGCCCAGCAGCTGCTTGTGCGCCAGCGTCGACGGATCGACCGGCGGCTTCAGCGCCGGAGGTGCCTCGCCCGCAGAGCCTGGCGCTGGGGAGACCACCGCAAGATGCGTCGTACCAGCAGTGCCACTCGTTGAACTCGGCTGCATCGTCTCGCCCGTTTGGTCCCTGCAACTATCTCAGGGCGGCATGAGCAGGCAAGCGCTATTGCTTGCCGCAACGTGTCATCCCAGCTCGCCGTGGCCAGCGGCTTCCAGTTCAAAGCCGATTTTTCGAAGCCTGATCTGATTCCGCTGGGCCCGACGTCGGGCCGCGCGGCGCCACTTGTTGCGCATTCGTTGCGATGTCGCCGCGCGCCGCGCGACCTATGTTTCAAGCCCTTTTTGTAAGGTTTCCTTCTTGACCAGTGTTCGTTGATCGAATAAGGTCGCTCGGCTCGGAGGTCGCGGACGCGTGGGTTACATCATCCCGGGACAGCATCACATCATCAAAGAGTCGAGTGAGACGCTGTCTCAGCTCCTCCTCGGTGAGTTCAAGGCTGCCGGGTACAAGCGTGTGCATATCGTCGCCAACGCGCCCAAGCCCGATCAGATCGAGGGCAAGCTGCCCGCGGTCTGCGTCTATCTCTACCAGCTCGGCCTCGACTACGACGGCGTGCAGGCGCACCGCGGTGACCAGGAGATCCTGGAGCTGGCGCAGCCCGACGGCAGCATCCTCGAGACCAAGCGTGACGCTCCCATGTGGGTCCGCCTCGACTACCTGGTGTCGACCTGGGCGCAGACGCCCGAGGACGAGCAGCTCTTGCTCGGCCTCGCCATCAAGGCCCTGATCGAGCACCCGGTGATCTCGGGCGAGACGCTCAAGGGCGACTCGTTCGAGCCCGAGTACGAGATGCCGGTGACGCTGTCATCGCGTCTCGACGAAGGCACGCTGGCCCGCTTCTGGGGCAGCCTGAATCAGCCCATCCGTCCTGCCATCCAGGCCTGGACCTCGGTTCCGATCTATCCGGAGAAGCTCGAGCCGTTCAAGCGCGTCAAGGAGCGTGGAGTCAGGTACAAGAATCTGCTCGATCAGACCACCGAGGAAGGGCCGGGCTATCCGCTCGGTTCACCAGGCGGTGGCGGTGGCGGTGGTGGCGGCGGCAAGCCGGCACCGGCCGCAGGTGGCGGCTTGTCGACCAACATCAAGACCGGCACCGGCGACAAACGGTAAGTCCGCGCGCGCGCGTCTGCCTCGGGGGAGGTCAGCGCGCGTCCGCGTCGCACGAGTTCTGCTCGCTTCGGTAAGTAAGACCACAACGCAGTAACGAGGAGGCATCAACCATGGCCGCTAGCTATCTCTCTCCAGGCGTATACGTCGAAGAAGTTGATCGTGGTGCAAAGCCCATCGAGGCCGTCGGCACCAACACCGTGGGCTTCCTCGGTGAGTCGGCCAAGGGCCCGACGAACGAGGCCGTTCTGTGCACCAACTGGTCGCAGTTCGTCAAGGCGTTCGGCGATTTCTCGCAGGCGTCGACCTTCCTGGCGCACAGCGTCTACGGGTTCTTCAACAACGGCGGCTCGCGCTGCTTCGTTGTCAACGTCGGCGCCCCCGATGACGCCCCCGCGGCTCCCGCGGCTCCCCTCAAGGAGGGCGAGAAGGCCCCCGAGAAGAAGCCGGGCGGCAAGGTCGATCGTGACGGTCTGTACATCGGCAAGGACAACGGCCCGGGCCAGAAGAGCGGCCTGAAGTGCTTCGAGGAGATCGACGAGATCTCGCTCGTCGCCGCGCCGGGCGTGACCTCGCCCGCCGTGCAGGACGCCATCCTGTCGCACTGCGAGAGCCGCAAGGATCGCTTCGCGGTCCTGGATTCGCCCGAGACCATCAACGGCGGCGTCGATCGCCTGGTGCGCCCGCGCGACTCGAAGTACGGCGCCTACTACTTCCCGTGGATCCAGGTCTATGACCCGGAGAAGGGCAACATCTTCGTTCCGCCGTCGGGCCACGTGCTCGGCGTCTACGCGCGTACCGACAACGAGCGCGGCGTCCACAAGGCGCCCGCCAACGAGATCGTCCGTGGCGCGCTCGGTCTGCGCTACTCGATCTCGAAGGGTGAGCAGGACCTGCTCAACCCGAAGGGCATCAACTGCATCCGCCTGATGCTGGGCGGCGGCATCCGGATCTGGGGCGCTCGCACCCTGTCGTCGGACGCCTCGTGGCGCTACATCAACGTTCGCCGCCTCTTCATCATGGTGGAGACCTCGATCGAGCGCGCGACCCAGTGGGTCGTCTTCGAGCCCAACGATCACAAGCTCTGGAAGCGCGTCACCCGCACCATCGCGTCGTTCCTGACGCTGGTGTGGCGCAACGGCGCCCTCATGGGCGAGTCGCCGGAGAAGGCCTTCTACGTCAAGTGCGACGCGGAGACCAATCCCCCGGAGGTCGTGGACGCTGGCCAGCTGATCGTCGAGATCGGCATGGCGCCCGTCAAGCCCGCGGAATTCGTCATCTTCCGCATCGGCCAGATGCCCTCGGGCGGCGGCGTCGACGAGTAACAAATAGGTCGAATACGAGCCGGGGCTTCTGGAGGGGGGGAAGCCCCGGCTTTGTTCGTAAGAGGTCGTGCGCGAAAGAATCGGTGGTCGGTTCTGGAGCGCGATGTAGCTCAGCAGGGGCACGAGAATTCACTTCGGGGCCTTCCATAGGATGGGCCAGTGGTGGGTTGGGTAGGACGGTTCGGGCGTGAGCGCTCGTGTGATGCTGGGTGGACAGTGAACGCGGAGGAACGAGTCAATGGGAGCTACTGATCGCACATACGTATCTGGGCGCTTCGCCCTGGACCTGAACGGCGGCTTCGCGGGCTTCCTGAAGTCGACGGAAGGCGGCGAGGTCAAGGCCAACGTCATCTCGGAGCCGGCGGGTCTCGACAACCGCGTCCACAAGCACATCGGCCAGCCCGAGTACGGCGACATCAAGCTGCAGCTCGGCCTGTCGTCGTCGCCGGCCATCAACGACTGGATCCGCGAGTCGTGGAACAAGAACTACCAGCGCAAGGCGGGCGCAATCATCGCGTGCGACTTCAACTACAAGGAGAAGGGCCGTCGTACCTTCACCGAGGCGCTGATCACCGAAGTCGGCTTCCCGGCGCTGGACGGCTCGGCCAAGGAGCCGGCCTACATGACGGTCGGCCTCTCGCCGGAGACCATCCGTTTCGAGAAGGGCACCGGCGCGGTCGTCAAGGGTACCTTCACCGAGCACCAGAAGGCCTGGCTGCCGTCGAACTTCCGCTTCGCCCTGGCGGACCTCAACACCAAGATGGTCAACAAGATCGACGCCATCACGGTCAAGCAGACGGTCGCGAAGAGCGACACCGGTGACACGCGCGACGCCCAGAAGGAGCCGGCGAAGCTCGAGTTCCCGAACATCACCATCTACGTCGCCGAGTCGCACGCCCAGACCTGGATCGACTGGGCCGACGACTTCATCATCAAGGGCAACAACGGCCAGTCGGCCGAGAAGGACGGCTCGATCGTCTTCCTGAGCCCGAACCTGAAGGACGAGCTCGGCACCATCGAGCTCAAGAGCTGCGGCATCTCGAGCATCGCCCCCGACAAGTCGGAGGCCAATGCCGAGGCCATCAAGCGCATGAAGATCGAGATCTACTGCGAGTGGATGGAGTTCAAGCCGAACTCGGGCAAGACCCTCAAGGTCGGCTAAGCACCCCTCGCAGCATCCAGGGTAGTCACCGGGAAGCCCGCGGGGGAGCAATCTCCCGCGGGCTTTTCGCTTCCTGAAGCAGCGTATGATTGAAGTTGACGTGATGAGACCAGGCTGGAGGACCCGATGAGCGCGAGCAACCTGACCACGAGGACCTACGTCGCGAGCCGCTTTGCCATCGATCTGGGTGGCACGCCGGGGTTCTTGAAGGCGCTGGAAGGCGGCAACGTCAAGGCTCCCGTGATGACGGAGGGCGTCAGCGCCCACAACACCGTCTTCAAGAGCATCGGCATCCCCGAGATCGACGATGTCAGCTTCCAGATCGGCCTGTCCTCGTCGCCGCAGCTGAACGATTGGATCCAGCGCTCGTGGGAGAACAACTACCAGCGTCAGGACGGCGCGCTGTACACCGCCGACTTCAACTACGAGATCAAGTCGCACCGCGAGTTCAAGGAGGCCTTGATCACCGAGGTCGGCTTCCCCGCCTGCGACAGCGCGGCCAAGGACGCCGGCTATCTGTCGGTCAAGTTCCGCCCCGAGAGCATCACCACCAAGCCGGCCACCAAGGAGAAGCTGCGCGGCATCTTCTCGGAGCACCAGAAGATGTGGCTGCCGGCCAACTTCAGGCTGGAGATCGAGGGTCTGGATCGTGCCTGCAAGCAGTGCAACAAGGTCGAGGCCCTGACCGTCAAGCAGACGGTGACCAAGCTGGAGTCGGGTAACGCTCGCATCTACGAGATCGAGCCCGGCAAGCTGGAGTTCCCCAACCTGGTCTTCACGGTGCCCGAGTCGCACGCCGATTCGATCATCAAGTGGCACCAGAGCTTCGTGATCGACGGCAAGAACACCCAGGCCGACGAGAAGACCGGCGCCCTGACCTTCCTGGCGCCCAACCTCAAGGACGAGCTGGGCGAGATCAAGTTCAACGGCATTGGTATCTTCAACGTCAGCCTGGACAAGGGCGAGGCCGGCAACGAGACCATCCGGCGTGTCAAGGTCGAGTGCTATGTCGAAGAGTTGAAGTTCAAGCCCAGCACGAGCTTCACCAAACGATTCTGATCCGGCCGGGCGATCCGGTATGATGGCGGCCCGCGAGGTTCTGGAGGACCTCGCGGGTTTTCTACTTCGGGCTTGGGCGGCGCGCAGCGTGAGCTGTGCCGCGGACGCCAAAGGGGAGGATCATCGAGATGGCCTTTCAGACCGAGTACCGCTTCAAGCTGCCGCGCGGGTATGTCGACCCCGAGGGCAACCTGCACCGCGACGGCGTCATGCGCCTGGCCACGGCGAAGGACGAGATCGTTCCGCTGCAGGACTACCGCGTGCAGGGCAACCGCGCCTACCTCGTCGTCATCCTGCTGTCGCGCGTGATCACCAAGCTCGGCGACATCAAGTACATCGACACCGAGACCATCGAGAACCTGTTCTCGACCGACCTGGCGTACCTGCAGGAGTTCTACCGCAAGATCAACGAAGAGGGCTCGCCGCGCGTGCACGCCAAGTGCCCCAAGTGCGAGAACGAATTCGACATCGACCTGGTCACGGGCCAGGTCATCGCCGCCCCCGCCGAAGGCGCCGAAGGAGGTGAGGGCCGAGTAGGTCAGGGGGGATAGTTAGCTACCCCCTGGAGCAGCTGTACCAGGAGGTAGCCTACATCGCATACCATTTCCACTGGCCGCTCGAGGACATCCTGTCCATGGAGCACGACGAGCGGCACATCTGGTTGAGGCAGATCGCGCATATCAACCGGGAGATCAACGAGGCGCGCAAGCGCGGCTGAGCGAGGTGGGGCGGACATGAGAGCGGCTGGTGAACTGAGACCCCCTGGCATCTATGCGGCGCGCGACGAGCTGCGCGTCGAAGGGCTGCAGGTCGCGGATACGCGGACTGCGGCATTCGTTGGTCTGGCGCAGAAGGGCCCGCTCGACGAGCCCATGCGGCTGCGTTCGTGGACCGAGTTCGTCGACAACTATGGCACCGACCTGCAAGGCTACCTGTCGCGTGCGGTCGAGGGCTTCTTCCAGAACGGCGGCGAGACCTGCTACGTGGTGCGCGTCGCGCATCGCGCCAAGGACGGCGAGCGCCCCGGCATGGAACACGCCGTGTGCGCCGAGCGCGTCTATCTCGACGGCTGGGACAAGCCCACGCTGAAGGTGCGCGCCCGCAGCGAAGGTCGCTGGGGCAACAACATCTGGACGCACTTCACGGCGACCACCGGCGCCAAGGCGCTGCTGACCATGGACCTCGACGTCGGCGCCGGTGTGGCGCAGGCGTCGACGACCCGTGGCTTCGAGCGCGGCGCGCTGGTGAAGATCTTCGATCGCGACGGCGCCGACTACGTCATCATCACCGAGATCGACGAGGCCAACCGGCAGCTGCACTGGAGCACCGAGACGCCAGTGCGCCGGCGCTACCGGGCCGCCGGCCCGACCTACCTCGAGGTCTTCGAGTTCGAGCTGCACGCGGCCCTGCGTGATCAGCGCGAGGTCCACCGCGGCCTGCAGCTGTCACCGATGTCGCGGCGCTATGTCGAGCGGGTGGTCGAGGCCGAGTCGCACCTGGTGCGCGTCGAGGACCTCAAGACCAAGTCGCCGCCGCCGCACTTCCTGCCCATCGATCGGCCGGCCGAGAAGCTGATCGGCGGCCGCGACGGCGCCGACACGCTGACCCCGGACGACCTCATCGGCTGGGATCATGGCCCCTCGGATCGACGTGGCCTGATGTCGCTGGTGGCGGTGCCCGATGCCGCCATGATCGCGGTGCCCGACGGCGTGCTGTGGCTGAAGCGCACGCCAGGCCCGGCCGGCGAGATGGCCCTGCAGCGGGTGCAGGACGCCATGATCAACCTGTGCGAGAACGAGAAGGATCGCTTCGCGTTCCTCGACGCGCCCAACACCATCGACATCGAGGCGGTGCGGCGCTGGCGGCGCCGCATGGACTCGTCCTATGCGGCGCTGTACTACCCCTGGATCGAGATCAGGAACCCGTCGGGCGACATGGTCCCGGTGCCGCCCTCGGGCCACATCTGCGGCATCGCGTCCCGGCTGGAGCGCGACGTCGGCGTCCACCAGGCGCCCGCCAACGCCATCATCAAGGGTGCCCAGGACCTGACCATCAAGCTGACCGAGGACCACATGGGTATCCTCGACGCCGAGGCGGTCAACTGCCTGCGCATGAGCACCGGGCGGGGCATCCGGGTCTGGGGCGCCCGCACCCTGGCCTCCGACCCGGACTGGCGCTACGTCAACGTGCGCCGGCTCTTCATCATGCTCCGGCGCTCGCTGATGGACGGCACCCGCTGGGTGGTCTGGGAGCCGAACACGCCTAACACCTGGGATTTGCTCAAACTCAACGTCAGCGGGTTCCTGCAGACCCTGTACGGCAAAGGGATGTTCGCGGGAGGGAAACCCGAGGATTCGTTTTTCGTACAATGTGACGTCGAAACGAATCCGTCCGATCAGCGTGATCTCGGTCAGATGGTGATCAACGTGGGGGTCGCACCAGCAGTTCCCGCTGAGTTCATCATGGTCCGGGTGGTTCAAGTGATGGGGAACGAGCCAGTCGCAGACAGCTCGGTCGAGTAGCGACGGAAGAGAAGGAGCAGCCGATGTCAGGTACCGCCGATCGCAAAGACCCAGTCCCTCTGTTCACCTTCAAGGTGTCCATTCAGGGCATCGAGTGCGCGTTCTTCCGCAGCGTCTCGGGGCTCAAGGTGGAGACCGAGGTGCAGGAGCACTTCGAGGGCGGCTTCAACTACGGCGTGCGCAAGCTGATTGGCCGCACCAAGTGGCCGAACCTGGTGCTCAAGCAGGGCTTCGTGGGCCCGCCGTTCGAGCTCTGGAACCTGCATCGCAAGACCATGCGGGGCAAGGCCGTGCGCGACACCGACACCCGCGTCACCGGCTCCATCATCCAGCTGGGCGCCAACATGTCCGAGGTCTGCCGCTGGACCTTCTACAACGGCATCGTGGTCAAGTGGGAAGGCCCGGACTTCGACGCCGCCAAGAACGAGCTCGGCGTCGAGATGATCGAGATCGCCCACGAAGGACTGACGCTGGGAAGGTAGCATGGCAACCACCTCGCACACTGCTTCCGGGAACGACGCGCGCGGCGTAGCCACGCTCGCTGGGGCCAGCACGTGGTCCAGCCCGGGCCTCGCCGCAGCCGATCGCGCCGTCAGCACTGTGACGTCGCGCTATGCCCCCGAAGGGGCGGCGGCGTCGAGCAGTGTGTCGCTGCGTTCGCTCGGCTTCGCGGATCGCCTGCTGATGCCGCGGCTGATGTCGTCGCGCTTCGCGGAGCGTGCGGCGGCCGGGCCGTCGCGCATGGGGGTGGGCGCGCCCACCGCGGTGTATCCGTTCCCGTGGTTCGCAGACGAGCTGTCCAAGATCGAGACCGCGCGCATGATGCTGGGCCATCGGCCCACGCTGACCGCGCGCGCGCTGGCGCCCGAGCAGTACATGGCGCCGCAGGCGGTGCCGACGCAGGCGATGGCCTGGGTCGATCTGGCTGGCTACCAGAGCGCGCCGCAGGTGCAGACCGTGGCGCCGCGGGCGTTCCCGCAGGCGATGCCGAACCTGATGGTGCCGGCCGCCA
>Ga0154020_10004349_pt1 | contig 16900 bp, 10 predicted proteins | sample Klosneuvirus_201_FD_109709 | JGI IMG/M metagenome (GOLD analysis project Ga0154020, IMG submission 109709) | Active sludge microbial communities from wastewater, Klosterneuburg, Austria - Klosneuvirus_20160825_MG | ecosystem: Engineered > WWTP > Aerobic digester > Activated sludge | place...
GATCAGATCAGGCCGCGCTGTACTTGGCGTCGCTGAAGGCCAGCATCGGTCCGAAGATGAAGCCGAGGAAGGCGAGGCCCAGGCCGAAGGCTGAGCTCTTTCCAAAGCGCTGAGCGACGGCCAGCATGACCAGGATCGCCGCGATCGCGCTGACGCCCGGGATGAGGAAGAGGACGAACCACCACGTCGGCTTGCCCGCGATGTCGAGCATGACGATCAGGTTGTAGATCGGGACTAGCGCGGCCCAGCCCGGCTTCCCGGCCTTCTCGAAGATCTTCCAGCCGGTTGCGATGAAGAGGCCCAGGATTGCAAGTCCAATGATGCCGCCGATGATTCCGCCCATGTTAATCTCTCCCTTTGGTTGTCAGGTCGCCTCGCCGCAAAACGCAGCGGGCTCGTTGCAGATGGATTACGCCCGCCCCCCCCTGATCTTCCCTGCCGGCTTCTACCCCGGATCTGCGTCCGTGATATAGCCGGGCGGTGGGAGTGCTCTTTCGCTGGATCTCGCTCCGGCGGCTCCTCGGCTCTCCGGCCCGGTCCCTGCTCGTCCTCTTTGGCATCGCTCTCGGGGTGGCCGCGCTGGTCGCCACCTTGGCCGTGAATGCCAGTATTCGCGGGGCCTTCGTCGAAATGGCGGAGCGCGTCGTAGGCAAAGCCGACCTCGTCGTGACCCAAGGCGACTTCGGCGTGAGCTCCGAGCTGGTCGAGGCCATCGACGACGTGCCCGAAGTGGAGCATGTGGCCGGGGTAGTCGAGGCGATTACCCAGGAGCCAGGCGTAGGCGGCCCGATCTTGGTGATCGGCGTGGATTTCCTAGGCGATCGCTATTTTCTCCCCCTTACCGGGGACAGCACCCAGACCGCTGCGCTCCTCGACGATCCGCTGCCGTTCTTGAATGAGCCGACCGCGATTTTGGTCACCCGCCGCTTCGCCGAGCAGCGAAAGCTCGGGGTCGGTAGCTCCTTGGGGCTCATCACGCCCGACGGTGAAAGGGCCTTCTATGTGAGAGGTCTGCTCCGCGACGAAGGGCTGGCCTCAGCCTTCGGCGGGGACGTCGTCATCATGTTCGAGGAGGCGGCGGCGACCACCTTCGTGACGCGGCTCGCGCGGATCGAGCTCAAGCTCAAGCCGGGCGTCGACAAGGATCAGGCGCGGCAGAAGCTCGGGCAGCTGGTCGGGAGCCGGGGCCGAGTCGAGCCACCTTCGGGTCGCGCCCAGCACCTGACGTCGATCTTGGTGCCCATGGAGCGCGGCATGAACGTGGCCGGCGTGCTGGCGCTCTTGGTCGGCATGTTCATCATCTACAACGCGGTCGGCGTCGCGGTGGCCGAGCGGCGGCGCGAGATCGGCATCCTGCGCGCGCTCGGGGTGAAGCGGCGCGGGATCATTGCCCTGTTCTCGGCCGAGGCCCTGGTCCTCGGGGCGGTCGGGAGCGCGCTCGGGGTGGGGCTCGGGCGTTCCTTGGCCCAGTTCGCGGTGAACCAAGCGTCCCAGCCCGTGAGCCGCTTCTACGCGCCGATCCATCCGCCGCCGCCGGAGGTCACCTTGGGCGTCGCGCTGGTGTCCTTCGCGGTGGGGATGCTGGCTACCTTGCTGGCGGCGCTCGGGCCAGCGCGCCTCGCCGCCACCGTCGATCCCGCGGAGTCACTGCGCCGCCAGGCGGCGTCCTTCCTTCGCCGGCAGGTGCCGGTGCGCGGCTCCTTCCTCCTCGGGCTCTTCATGGTGGTCCCCGCGACCGCCGCGGCCCTCGGCGGATCGCTCGGGCTCGGCTTCTTGTCGATGGGGCTCTTCGTCGGCGCCGGCCTGCTCATGGTGCCCGCCTTGATCGTCGGCCTGCGCCGCGTGCTGCTCCCGCTCTCCGAAGGCGCCAGCCGCTTGTGGCTGCGGGTCGCGCTCGACAACGCCGAACGCCGGCTCGACCGCAGCTCCCTCACCGCGGGGGCCTTGATGCTCGCGGTCAGCGCCAGCGTCGCGCTCGGGACCTGGGGTCATTCGCTCGAGATCTCGGCCTTCAAGTGGCTCGGCCGCGCGCTCCCCGCCGATCTGTACATCACCGCGGGCTCACCCACCGCCGACCAGCACAACATCCCCTTCCGGCCGGAGGTGATGGAGACGCTGGCCGGGATCCCGCACGTGCGGCACCACTATCCGGTCCGGGCGATCACCGCCGACGTCAAGGACAAGCGCCTCGTGCTCTTCTCCTTCGACACCGGGACGTGGTTTCAGGCGGCCCGAGAAAAAGGCGTCTCCGCGGTGGTGCTGGGGGGACCGGATCCCATCCCCCCCGACACCCTGATCCGCGCGCCGAACATCCTTCTCTCCGAGAACGCGGCGCGGAAGATGGAGATCGGCGTGGGCGAGAAGCTACGCTTTGACACCCCGACCGGCGCCCGCGACTTCACGGTCGCGGCGATCATCCTCGACTACGCCTCTGACCAAGGGGCGGGCCTCATCGATCGCCGCTGGTTCGTGGAGTATTGGCAAGACGATCTGGTGGACACCGTGGACTTCGTCCTCGAGGAGGGCGCGGCGCTCGCGCCGGTGGAAGAAGAGGTGAAGAAGCGCCTCGGCCCCAAGCGCTCGCTGTTTATCGTGTCCGCGGCCGAGCTGCGCCGGGAGATCCAGCGCGTGCTCGACGACTCCATCGCCGTCTTCCGCTCCACCGAGTTCATCGCGCTGTGGGTGGCGTTGCTCGGCGTGGTCGGGGCGATGTTGGCGGCAGTGCTGGATCGCACCCGCGAGATCGGCGTGCTCCGAGCGATCGGCGCCTCGCGCAAGCAGGTCGCCCGCTTCGTGGTCGCCGAGGCCGCGTTTTTGGGGCTGACCGCGGCGGTGGGCGGGGTCTTGGCCGGCATCCCGATCGGCTTCGTCTTCGTGCATTCGGTCGGGCTCCACGGGACGGGTTGGTTGTTTGAGTACTACTTCCCGGCGATCGCGGCCTTGCGGGTCTCCATCCTGGTGATCTTGACCGCGGCGCTCGCGGGATTTTGGCCGGGGCGCCGAGCGGCGCGGCTCTCGGTCACGGAAGCGCTGGCCTATGAGTGAGGGCGCCGAGGGATCCCTTCAGCGTTTCCTCCGCCCCATCGAGCGGCTCGGCAATCGGCTCCCCGATCCGGCCGTGCTCTTCGTCCTGATGCTGCTGGCGGTGTGGACCCTCTCCTTCGCGCTGGCCGGGACCGACTTTGGCCTCGACGATCCCCGCGCTCATGCGCGGCTCAAGATCGTGAGCCTGGTATCCTCGGATGAGCTGCGCCGTTTCTTGACCGAGCTGCCGGCGATCTTCACCTCCTTCCCTCCGCTGGGCGTGGTGCTGGTGGCCGTGATGGGCGTGGGCGTCGCTGAGCACTCCGGGATGGTCGACGCGCTCCTCCGCGGACTGCTGGCCTTCACCCCGCGCTCCCTGCTCTCGCCGGTGGTCATCTTGGTCTCCTTGATCAGCCATGTCGCAGCCGACGCAGGCTTCGTCGTGGTCGTGCCCTTGGCGGGCGTGCTCTTTCGCGCGGCCGGGCGCCATCCGTTGGCGGGGATCGCGGCGGCCTTCGCCGGAGTCTCGTGCGCCTTCAGCGCCAGCTTCCTGCCTGCCCCGCTCGATCCCTTGCTCCAAGGTTTCACGCAGAGCGCAGCGCAGCTCGTGGAGCCGGGCCGGCAGGTTGGGCCCCTGTGCAACTGGATCTTCTTCAGCGCCTCCAGCGTGCTCCTGGCGCTGATCGGCTGGTGGCTCACCGATCGGATCATCGAGCCTTCTTTGCAGCGCCTCGTCGTCGACGGCGAGCCGCTGGAGTCGAGCGATGAAGCGGGCATCGGTGCGGCGGCGCGGCGCGGCCTGGGGTGGGCGGTGTTGGCGGGCGGGGGCTTGATCGCGGGGGGCCTGCTGCTCTCGCTCCCCGAGGGCGCGCCCTTTCACACCCGCCCGGGAGAGTCGTCTCCGCTCCTCCGGGGGGTGGTCCCGCTGATCTTCCTCGGCGCGCTGGTCCCGGGCCTGGCCTTCGGCTTCGCCTCGGGCCGCTTCCGCTCGCACAAGGACGTGATCGCCGGGATGGCCAAGCCGATCTCCACGATGGGCTACTATGTCGTGCTGGCCTTCTTTTCAGCCCTGTTCATCGACGCCTTCACCCGCTCCAACTTAGGCGTGCTCCTGGCGCTGGAGGGCGCGCGCGTGCTTCAGGCGGCGGGGTTACCGCACTGGCTGACCTTGGTCAGCTTGGTGCTGGCCACCTCGGCGCTCGACCTGGTGGTGGTTTCGGCTTCGGCCAAGTGGGCGCTGCTCTCTCCGGTGGTGGTGCCGATGCTGCTGGCGGTGGGGCTCGGGCCTGAGCTCTCCCAGGCCGCGTATCGGGTGGGGGATTCGGTCACCAACGTACTCACCCCGCTGAACCCATACTTTCCGCTGATCATCGTGTTTTGCCAGCGGCATGTGCGGGCGAGTGGCCTGGGTACGATCCTCTCCTTGATGGTCCCCTACGCGGCGACCTTCCTGGTGGCTTGGATCGCGCTCCTCCTCTTCTTCTTCGAGCTTGGGATCCCGCTCGGAGTTTGAGATAAGGCGCGCCATGAAGACGACCTCTCTCCTCCTGGCCCTTGGACTAAGCCTCGCCGCGACTCCCGCCGTGGCCGAACCAGACGCTACCCACGAGGCCCTGCGCGGCTTCGATTGGCGCGTCTCCCCGGGCGTGTTCGTGCCCCTCGACGCGGGCTCTGCCGGCTTTCTCTTGTCCGATCACATCGGCTACGGCATCGACCTCGGCAAGCTCATCGTCTCTCCGGGGTTGAGCCTCCCCTTCTTCTTCATCGAGAACAACTTCTCCCTGGCGGTGGCCGGTGAAGTGCAAGTTTACTTGCCGATCGGTCCGATCGCCCCCTACGGCCAGGTGGCGGTGGGCGCCTTCGTCCCCACCAACGTCGGCAGCGCGGGCTTCTTCTTCCGCGGCGGCGCCGGGCTCATGTGGTTCGCCAATAGCTACGTCGGCGTAGGCGCCGAGCTCTCGTACAACCGCGCGGGCGACGCCAACATCGTCAGCATCGTCTTCCCGCTTCACCTGGTGCTGCCGCTATAGCTGACGACCTCGACCTTCTCGGGAGAGAAGCGCAGCGTGAGTAGGCCGCTGTCGAGCGCGCTCTGGGTGATGCTGTTGGTGCGGATCTCCGCGCCATAGACCATCACCGACTGCCCCAGCGCCGATAGCTCGATGGCCTTGCCGGCCTGGCGGACCGCGATCGGCGGCGGGGCGCTCGACAGCGCGATCTGGCGGGCCAAGCTGCGCTCGGCGGCCTTACTCTCGCCCGGCTGTCCCAGCGCCAGATAGCTCACCCGCGTCGCCCGCAAGACCCGCAGTTGCTCGCTGATGATCCGCGTCGGCGCCTCCGGATCGCGGGGGTCGCGGCCGATGCCGATGACCGCGATCGCGCCGCTGGGCGCCCGCACGATCAGGCTGGTCCCTTCGGCGACCGGCAGCACCATGACCTCCAGCTCACGGGGGCGATCGAGGACACCGTAGGACATGCTCCCTACCAGCCCCAGCAAGGCCAGGAGTCCGAGCCCCCGCGCGCCCCGGCGATCCTTGGGCGCGCCGAGGCCGAGCAGCGCCAAGTAGCCCAGGCAGCACTCGAGGATGGTCGGGGTCGGCAAGGTGAAGCCTCCCACCGCGGAGATCTTGGCCATGGCGTCGATGGCCTGGAGCACCGACTCCACCGGCGCGTGCAGGTGGCTCGAGAGGCGGGCCAGCACCCCGAGCGGCGCCAGGAGGACGGAGACCATGGGGATCGTCACCGCGCTGACCGCCAGGCTGCTCAGCGAGACGTGATCAAACTGGCGCGTGACCAGAGGCGCCGTGCCGAGCGCCACGCCCGCGCCGAGCGCCAGCAAGCGCAGCACCACGCGCGCCGGCCCAAAAGAGATGCCCTTGATCGCCCGCGCCACCGCCCCAAAGGGCCCGATCGCCGCGGTGGCCGCCGCGAAGGCCAACTGGAAGCGGACGTCGCCGATCGAGGCGGGATCGAGCCCGCAGACCACGATGACCACCAGCGCCAGCGCCGGCCGTGACACCCACTCTCCGGTGCGCGCCCAGGACAACATCAGGATGCTGGCCAGACCGAAGACGCGCTGCGCCGAGGGCGTATGACCGAGGACTCCGGTCAGCGCCAGCGCGAAGACCAGCCCGGCGATCACGCTGACCCGCCGGCGCCCCGAGCGTCGCCCCACGACCGCGTAGGTCAGGAGCGCGAAGCCCATGGAGAGGATCAGCTGCGACAGGCCGCCCAGCGCATAGAGGAAGCTCTGACCGCCGAGGACCAAACCCTCGTCCTCGATCCCCGCCAGCTGCGTGCGGTCACCGGAGGCGAGCACCGCCCAGCGCGGAGGGCCACCCCACTGCGTCTGACGTTCGAGCGGGCAGACCGCCGTCCCGGTCACCGCCGCGCCGCGCCGCACGGCCAGCGCCCGCGCCCGAAAGCCCGGGAGTCGGCCGGTGTCCGGGGGACGAAGGGTGACGACCAAGGGCAGGCGGTCGCCGTGGTGGAGCTCGCAGGCGCCCGAGCTGGTGATGGTGAGGCGGGCCCGGCCCCGCAGACCGTCCGAGGTCTCGAGATCGGCGACCACGGCCAAGCCAAACAGCGTGCGCTCAGGCGCTTCGGCCACCGTCACCTGGGCGGGGAAGGGACCCGGATTGGCCTCGGCCCGGGCGATGATCGCCGCGGCATCAGGCAGTCCGAGGTCGATCAAGATGCCGATGGCGACCGAGGCCACCACCAGCAGGGTCGGAGAGAGAAACGACCGCTTCACCAGGAGGAAGGCGAGAAGGCCCAGGCTTCCCAGCGCGATCAGCCCGACCAGCGCTGGGTGGGATGGTGGCCCCAGGAACAGTCCTACCGTGAAGCCCGTGGCCGCCAGCAGCAGTGGTTCGCGCGGGCCCCGACGTTCGGTCATCGCTTGCGGGCCTCTCATAGTCTGCTCGCACCACCACAGCAACTAGGGCCTGTCATCAGGCCCTACCCGGTCGCGGTCCCGGTCCGGGTACCGGTCCCGAGGGCTCCAGGGTGCGACTCGCCATTGTGCCCATGTTCGCGTAGCTTTGGAGAGTCGCCGATGAGTCCTCGTGTCTGTCCAGACTGCGCAGGCGAAGTCCAAGAAGACTGGTGGGTCTGCCCAAACTGTAGCGCAGCCCTGGACTTCGCGCCGGCTCCACCCCTTGCCTCTACGCCGCCGACCTTTTCCGAAGCGATCACGGAAGATCTGGTCCTCGACATGCCCGAGGCGCCCGAGCCCGAGGTGGTGGAGATCGAGCTCGACGAGGAGGCGCCGGACCCGCCCCGCCTGGAGCTGAGCTTCCTGACCGAGGTGGTGGATCCCGCGGTCTCGCGCAGTGTCCCACCCCTCGCCGCCGACATCGGCTCCTATCGCATGACGGAGTCGTTGCCCTCGCCCCCGGCGGAGCGCCTCGATTTTCTAGGGATCACCCCCGATCGGACCTCGCTGGTCCCGCATGCCCGCCCCAGCATGGATGCCCCGAACCACCAGGCGCTGCGTGAGCTCCTCGACGCCGCGACCAAGGCCGAGGTCGCCAAGAACATCGACGAGGCGGTGGAGCTGCTCGAGCAAGTCGTGGAGGTCCGCCCAGACGCGTCGGTCTATCATCGGCTGGGCGTCTTGCTGGTGACCCATACGCCCTATCACGCGCGCGCGCTGGCGCTCCTCGAAACCGCGATCAGCCTCGCGCCGACCAACACCGCGTACAGCCGCAGCCTGGTCCGAGCCCTGGAGACGACCGGCGAGCGGAAGCGCGCCGACGCTGAGCCGCGCGATCTGCGCCGTTCGATCTCCTCGCTGATCAGCGGAAAGACTCCTTAGGGCCATGGACGCCGCAGATCCCAGCCTGATCTTCGGCAAATATGCCCTGATCCGCCGGATCGCGATCGGAGGCATGGGCGAGATCTTCCTCGCTCGGCAGACCGGCGCGGCCGGCTTTCAGCGCTTGGTGATCTTGAAGAGCCTCCGGCCCGAGATCGCCAGTGACCAGACGGGGCTCACGCAGTTCCTCAACGAGGCGCGGATCGCCGCCACCCTCAACCACCCCAACATCGTCGCGATCTACGAGGTCGACCTCTATCGCAACGTGTACTTGCTCGCGATGGAGTACATCGAGGGCATCGATCTCGCCGGCCTGATCCGCCAGTCGATCCAGGACAAGCGCCCCATCCCGGTGGCGGTAGCGGCGGCGTTGGTGCGCGATGCCGCGCTGGGGCTCGACCACGCGCACAACGCGACGGACGAGCGCGGCGTGAAGCGGATGGTGATCCACCGCGACGTCAGCCCCCAGAACCTGATGGTGCGGCTCGATGGGGTGGTGAAGGTCGTCGACTTCGGCATCGCCAAGTCTGAGGACTCGGCCCGCACCAAGGGCGGCTTTCAAGGCAAGTTCGGCTACGTCTCACCCGAGCAGATCGCCGGCGAGAAGCTGGACGGCCGCTGCGATCAGTACGCGCTCGGGATCGTATTCTGGGAGCTGCTCACCCGGCGGCGGCTCTTCAAAGGCGATCCCTCGGACCTGGTGAAGCGGGCCCAGTCTTCGCACATCCCCCCGCCGAGGCGCATCAACCCCGAGGTCAGCGTAGAGGTCCAGGACATCATCCTGCGGATGCTCTCCACCCGGAGGGAGGATCGCTTCCCGAGCCTGGGGGACGTCGCGGAGGCCCTCCGCCAGGTGCTCCGCGAAGGTACCTCCCAGGAGCGCGAGGTCGCCACCTTCGTCAAAGAGCTCGTCGGCGAGGCCATCACGGCGAAGACCCGCGACCTCACGCCTACGCAGGTCAGCATCGACGGCCTTACGCCGGTGGGCGCCGTCCGCTGCCCGGCCTGTCGTCGGCTCAACGCTGTCGGCAACAAGTTCTGCGCGGACTGCGGCGCAGGCATGGTGGCGACCTACGAGATGCGCACCGACGGCGGCTCCGCGCTCTCCACCTTGGCCGGTGAGGCGGCCCGGCTGAGGGTCTCGCTGTCCTCTGAGGAACAGACGGTCACCGTCATCGACGGCCGCATCCACGGGCGAGACACCCTGCTGCGCACGGTGAGCCCCGAGGTGCTGCGCGCGGCCGAGACGCAGCTCATCGCGACGCTGGGGAAGGTGGTCGAGTCCCACGGCGCGCAGATCGAACGGCTCACGCCCGACGGCTTCACCGTGGTCCTGGCGGAAGGCAAGACGGCCGGTCGGACCTCGGACCCGAGCCGCACGATGGACGCGATCCAGCGCGCGCTCGGCGAGACCAACCGCACGCTCCCGGCGCGGCTGCACCTGGCGCTGGGGGTGGAGCGCGGACCCGCGCAGGTCCGCCCGCTCGGCAAGGGTCGGGTCAAGGTCGATGGGTTGGTGGTGAATGAGGCTCGGCGGCTCAGCCAGACTGCGCTGAGCGAAGGCGCCGGCGACACGGTCCGCGTCGGTACCGGCGCGGCTCGTCAATCACTAGCCCCGGGGGCGAGCGCGCAGACCTCGGGAGCCTTGGTCGGCCGACAAGCCGAGCTGCGGACCTTGTTCGAAGCGCTGACGATCGCCGAGGGCGGCCAAGTCGTCACCAAGGTGCTCTCGGGCGCGCCCGGCTCCGGAAAGTCACGGCTCCTCAGCGAGGTCACGCGGGAGGCTCAAGCCCGCGGCTTCCAGGTGGTGGAGCTGGCGGGGGCGTCAAGCTCGGGCCTCGAGCTCCTCCGCCGCTTGGTGCGCGCGGTAGCGGCCCAGCCCGGCGGCGAGAAGAACGACCTGTACGCGGAGCTCAGCAAGCTGGGCGCCTCGACCGGAGGCCTGCAGCGGATTCGCTCGCTGCTCACCGGGACCTTCGATCTTGATGACTCGGTCACCAGCGATGAGAAGCTCCGCTCGGACACCACGATCGGTCGCTTGCTCAGCGCCTCCAGCGCCGGACGTCCCCTGCTCTTGGCTATCGATGACCTCCACCTCGGTGACCACAGCTCGCTCGAGCTGATCAGCCGGCTCCCCGAGCGGGTCAGCGATGGTCATTTGGCGCTCGTTTTTACGGCATCTACTGAGCTGGCGCGAACCTCGCCGCTGGCCGAGCACAAGCTGGAGCTCTGGTCCTTGGCTCCCGAGGCAACCCTGGCGATGGCGCTCTCTCGCCTCGGGCCGGTGCGCTCCGTGGAGCTCGACCGCTGGCTCCTCGAGCGCGCCAGCGGCAACCCGGGGCTCACCGCGGCGCTGCTTGATGGCCTGGGGGCGGACGGCGCGGTGGTCGACGACGCCTGGTGGACCCGCGTGGGCGATCTCCGGGCCGAGGCCCTGCCCAGCACCCTGCGCGGCTTTGCGGAGGCCAGCATCGACCGCTTGTCGTCGGCGGCGCTGATCTTCCTCGGCATTGGCGCTCACTGCGGCACGGTGTTCAACATCGACTGGGTCGCCAAGGCGATCTCCAGCCCGGTGTCGCAGGTGATCGACGAGTGCATCGCCGCGCGACTCCTCAAGGTGCACGACGGCGAGCGCTTGTCCTTTCAAGGCGCCCACGCGCGGCCGGCGCTCCTCGCGCGCTACACCGCCGAGGAGGCGATCCGCATTCATGCGCGCATGGCCGAGGTCCTACAGGACGAGGTGAAGACCAACCCTCGCGCAGACGTGCTCGAGGCCCTGGCTCGCCATCTGCTCGCCAGCACCCAGGGAACAGGCGGCGTACCGGCCGTGGTCCGCGCCGCCGATCAGCTCCGCAAGTCTGGCGCGGCCGAAGAGTCGGCGCAGCTGTACCGCGGCGCTTTCCAGCTCTTGATCGGTTCGGTGGGAATGATGACCGCCGACGCCGCCGGGAGCGTGTATGGCGTCTTGGCTCGAGGTGTGCCGATGATCGCCCGCACCGAGCCCGCTGCTGGTCTCGAGCTCATCGACGACTTCCTCAAGCGGATCCCGGCCGATGTAGCGCCGCTGGGCCGCGCCGAGGTGCTGCGCCAGCGCGCGCTCCTCGAGGAGAAGCGGGGCCGACTCCATGCCGGCCAGGCCGACCTGGAGAAGGCGCTGGCCTTGGCGGACAAGGAAGTGGACCCCGAGCTCTACGCCACGATCTTGGGTGACATGGCCCGAATGTTCGAGGGCCTCGGGCGCCTCGACGAAGCGACCGCCCTGCTCGGCGAGAGCCTCGAGGTGATGGCCGCGCGCGAGGCCCGAAACCGCCACTTCTACTGGAAGAGCCTGAACGCGCTGGGGCGGCTGAGCTTTCAGGCCAATCAGCTCGAGAAGGCCCAGGAGTTGTTCGAGCTGGCGCGCAGCCAAGCGGAGCGGGTGGACAGCAGCGTGGGGCAGGCCACCGCGCTCACCAACCTGGCCTCGTCCTATGTGCTCGGGGGTCAGACCGATCAGGCCGCCTCGCTCCTCGACCAGGCCGCCGAGCTGGCGCTGGGGGCGAGCGACGCGATCGGGATGGCGCGCATCGAATACAACCGAGGTCGACTCCTCCTCGGGAAGCACGATGTCCCTGCCGCGCGCCGCGCGCTCACGGAGGCCGAGCGCCTATCGCGCGAGTCCGGTTGGACCGAGGGTCGCGCGATCGCCTTGCAGATGCTGGATGGGCTCTTGTCGGGCCCACGCTAAGCTACGCCTGCTGCTTGGCGAGGGCGTTCAAGCTCCCGAGCAGCGCTTCGGGCACTTGGCGTTTGCTTGAGGCCTGCAGGATTTCGAGCACCGCGCGCGCCTGGTCCGAGCCAAGAGGTTCTCTGGGCAACGTGAAGGCCTTGCCGCTCGCGTTGGCGTAGACACCGGTCGTGCTCAACGCGCCGTTGGCGCTCCGGTGAACCACGATGTTCGTCACGCTCTGCTGGCTCGCCATTTTGAGCGATAACTCAAAAGCGCCCGATGGACGAACTCTGACGGAGCTCAGCTCTGCGCCGTGGAGGCTCATCGACGCCCCTGAGTAAGGGGCATTTTGGGTCGTGGGAAAGGTGCCGTACTGGCCAAGGGTGTTGATCGCCATACTGGGGAGTAACGCACGCGGCGTGCCACCTGGAATCAGTGGGGCCACCCAGAGCGTCGTCGGGGCGGGGCCTACGGTTGTGGGTTGCAGTAGCTACGCCAGCAGCATGAACGTGGGGTTCTGCTGCTGCTGGCGCGGATCGAGCACCTCGACGATCGACAGCCCGGCCTCGTCGCTGGCGAGATCGACCACGTAGCCGCCCGCGCCGCCTTCGATCACTTTCACGATGGGACGGGCGTAGCGCGTCGTGTCAGCGGCCACCTCCATGACCACCGCCAGCTGCCCGCCAGACAGCCGCACCAAGGTCCCTACGGGGAACAGGCCGATCGTCGCCCCAAACAGCCGCAGCACGCGCGGATCGAAGTGCTCGCTGCCTTTGCCCATCATCTCCCGCAGGGCGTGATCGGGCGGCATAGGCCGCGTAGGCGGGGGAGGGCGGGTGAGGAGATCGAAGGTGCAAGGGACCGAGATGAGTCGAGCCACGACGCTCGGCGCGAGGCGTCCGGGGCTACCTTTGAGCGGTGCGCCTCGATCGAGCGCCGCTGACGCGCGATCGAGGGCATCGAGGGAGCTGGTCCAGCGGCCGATGAGCAGCGCCGAACGCACGCCGCTGATCCGGTCGAGCAGGGAGAGATCGTGCCGGTGCGGGCTCTTCTCATCCACGCCGATCCGGCCGACGTCATGCATCAAGGCCGCCAAGGCGAGGCGCACCAGCTCGGCCCGGTTCACGCCGAGTCGCTGTCCCATCAAGATCGCGAAGGCGCCCACCGCCGCCGCGTGAAAGCCCAGATCCCCGAAGGTGTCATCGAAGCGGGTGAGGCCCACCAGGAGCGAGTCTTGTCCGCGGGCGGCGTCGACCAGGCGCTGGACGGCCTTGCGGAGCCCTGGGATCGTCGGAGGCTTGCCCGCCTCCATCATCTCGCAAGCCTCCTGCATCTTCACGACGAGCATGGCGTAGGCCCGCGCCAGGTTGAGCTTGGGGCTGATCTCGAGCTCGGCGGTCTCGGTGATCACCCGGACGCCGATGCCGCGAAAGACCTGGCGCTGGATATCTTTGGGCGTCGCGCTGCGGAAATGCCGCTGAAAGCCTAGCAGAAACTCCGTCAACGCGGAGGCGTCGAGCGGACCGCGGATGGAGATCTCGTTGATCCCCAGGCGGCGATAGATCTCCCGCAGGCGGACCGAGGACTCGTAGGCCGTACCGCGGGGGGTGATCAGCTGGCGCCGAAAGTAGACGTTCTCGCCCACGGCCTGGAGCTCGAGCACGTCGACCTCCTCGAGTTGCCGGCGAATCGTGGTCTCCAGCTCGCGGCAGACGACCCCCACGGCCTCGTTGGCCATCTCATGAACGGCGATCGTGCGCAGGGCTCGCACCATCACGATCAGGAGCTCCCGGCCCAGGGAGGCGTCCTTGGCCTTGGCGTCGACCCGATCGAGCGACAGCGGTGCTTCATTCGCCATGGTCTTGCTCCGTTCGCCCCGCCCCGGTGGTCGCCGGCGGGATGCTCAACCGTTTGAGGGCCTCACTGCAGGCCGCGCGGACGCTGCGGTTGGCGAGCAGGCGCTTGGACTCCTTCTCTAGCGCGGGGATCGACTCACGGTCCTGAGCGAGCGCCAAGGCCATCGCCGCCAAGGCGCGGGTCTCGGGGTCCTTGGCGTGGGCGAAGATCTCGCGTAGCCCTCCCAGCGCGTCGGGGGTCTTGAGCGTGGCCAAGCTGCCCAGTGCGGCCTTCTGCTCGGCTAAATCAGTGGTCTGTCCGACTTGGCGCACCAGGAGTGGCACGATCCCATGGTCCCGCGCGCGCATGAACACGGCGGTCGCGGCGTGTCGAACCTTGGGATCGGGATCATAGGCCAGCGGGAGCACCGTGCCTCGGTGGGCCTCGAGGCTCTCCGTTTTGAATCGCTGCACGACCGCGAGCCGAAGCTCCGGTCGCTCACTGCGAAGCCCAGCCCGGGTCCAAGCGCGTAGGTGCTCGGGGCCCAGATCCGCGGCCAATATGCGGAGCTCGCTGGCCAAGCTCTCGCCCAGCCGCTCCAGCATCAGCCCGAGGTCCTTGGGCGAAGGCCTGAAGCGCGCGATCACCTTGAGCAGCTGAACCCGGGCCTCCGGACTGGCGCTGCTCAGGGCGCTCGCGATCTGCTCCTGGGCGGTCTCATGCACGAAACCCAGCAGATCGGCGGCGGCTTGGGAGAGCTCCGGATTCTCCAGCGCCAGCAAGAGCGCGCTGATGTTGGTGGGTTGGCTCAGGACTCGGCACAGCTCTTTGAAGTCCCGCTGAAACTCATAGTCGTTCCCTCCCACGACCGAGATCCGGCCGAGCGCCGCCGCGACCTCCTTGAAGCGCAGCGCCTCGAACAAGCTGCCGATGATCCGCCCCGCCAGAGTGACGAGCTCGCCGTGGGAAGGGTCCTCCACGATCGTGGAGGCTGACCACAGCGACAAGAGCGTGCGCAAACCGAGCCCGCGATCCCCTTCGCGCATATTCTGGAGGATGGAGCTGAGCTCGATCTCTTCGGGCGGCGGGATGGGCGCCGGCTCGGCCTCTGCCACGGCCATCGACTCCGCCGCGCTGAGCGGACCGGTGGCGGCGATGGCGGAGAGCGCCGAGGTCTTCACCACCACGATCGACTGCAGCATCGCCGGCTCCAGCAAGGCCTGGGTGGAGAGCACGTCGACCAAGCGATCAAATCGCCCTTGTTCCAAGGCCTCGGCGCGATCGCGGGCGTCCTCGGTGAAGCCGTCGCGGACGTGGATGTTCACGCCCATCGGATCGATCTCCCACAGCTTGGTGCTGAAGGAGTACTCCGAGGAGAGCCCGCCCCGCGCCGCGTCGTCCCAGACGTGGAGCACGGCCCGCAGCCCCTCGAGGTCCAGGCCGGACTCCAGCGTGATGACCTCTACGCCGTCGATGAACAGCGGCAGGACCATCGCCTCCTCGCGCTTCTCGTCCTTCACCAAGACCTTGGAGGAGTAACTGAGCTCATTGGAGGTCACCGAGAGGCGCAGCGGTCCGTGGAGCTCGAAGAACTTATTGAGCTCGCGCAGGAACTCCTCTTCCGTGCCGGCGATGCGCTCATGTCCTCGTCCGTAGAGGCGATAGGAGAGCATCGTCCGCTTGAGCTTGGCCCCGACCTCGAGCGCGGCGCCGGCCGCCGCGGACTTCTCGGGCGGGACCTCGTCGAGCGCCGCTTCAGCCGGGGGCAAGGAATCGACCACAGGCCGGAAATTCTACGCCACTTCCGGAGGCCAATCTCACCCCACATCGGAGCTATCCGGGGCCGTCTTCAGGCGTGCGTTCGCTGAATGCACTCGGCGACGAGCGCGGTCCACCCGGTCTGATGGTTGGCGCCGAGGCCTTCACCGGTGTCTCCGTGGAAGTACTCATAGAAGAGGATGAGCTGCTTGAACTCCGGTCGCTCCGCGTAGATCCGCTCCCCTCCGTGGGAAGGACGGGCCCCCGTGGCGTCCGGCAAAAACAGGCCGCTGAGCCGCTTCGCCAGCTCCCGCGCCGCTTGGCGGAGGTTCAGCTTCTGGCCGGAGCCGCGGGGGAGCTCCACGAGCAAGTCGTCGCCGAAGAACTCGTAGTATTTGTCCAGGGCCTCGATCAGGAGATAGTTCAGTGGAAACCACACCGGCCCCCGCCAGTTGGAGTTCCCCCCGAATAGGTGGGTGTCAGACTCCCCGGGCTGATAGGCCACGCGATGCTCCTCGCCCCCGACCCAGAAGGAGTAGGGGCGCGCCAGGTGCGCCCGAGACAGCGATCGGACCCCGTACGGGGACAGAAACTCCGTCTCGTCGAAGACCCAGCCGAGCACCCGCTCCAGGCGCTCGCGGGAGGGGATGGCCAAGAGGCGAGGGCGACCTTCTTGCGCCCGCGTCTCGGGGGTCTCGAAGTACGAGATCTGGGAGCGCAGGTCTTTGCGATGAGCCAGGAACCAATCGAGCCGTCGCTTGAAGCCCGGTAGTCGGTCGAGCAGGCTTTGCTCGAGCACGCCGACCGCCAGGAGCGGCACGATCCCCACCAGCGAGCGAACCCGGAGCGGCACCGGGCCGTCCGGGAGCATGAGCTGGTCGTAGTAGAAGCCGTCATCCTCTTGCCACAGGCCGCTGCCGCCCAAGGTGTTCATGGCGTCGGCGATCGCCACGAAGTGCTCGAAGAACTTGGAGGCCACGTCCTCATAGACCGAGTCCTGGGCGGCCAGCTCCAGCGCAATGTCCAGCATCGTGGAGCAGTAGAAAGCCATCCACGCCGTACCGTCGGCCTGCCTCAGGCTACCCCCGGTGGGGAGGGGCTTGCTCCGGTCGAAGACGCCGATGTTGTCGAGGCCGAGGAAGCCTCCGCCAAAGACGTTGTCCCCGTCCTCATCCTTGCGATTCACCCACCAGGTGAAGTTGAGCAGGAGCTTGTGGAAGGCGCGGGCCAAGAAGGTTCGATCCTTGGTCTCGCGGTACACCCTCAGCACCGCCCAGGCATGCACCGGCGGGTTCACGTCCCCGAAGGCGAACTCATAGGCCGGGATCTGCCCGTTGGGGTGCATGTACCATTCGCGTAAGAAGAGCAGCAGCTGGCTCTGGGCCAGCTCGGGGTCGATGCGGGCCAGGGGAACGACGTGGAAGGCCAGATCCCAGGCGGCAAACCAGGGGTACTCCCACTTATCGGGCATCAAGATCACGTCGCGCGCGAAGAGTTGCGGCCAATCTTTGTTACGCCCCCTGAGGCGGGCCTCCGGAGGTTTGGGCTGATACGGATCTCCCTCGAGCCAGTCCTTCACCACATAGTGATAGAACTGCTTGCTCATCAGGAGCCCGGCGTAGGCTTGGCGTGCGACCGCCGCCTCTTCAGCTCCGACGCTGGCCGGCAGCCGCTCGGCGTAGAACGCGTCCGCCTCAGCGATCCGGGTGGCGAAGACACGATCGAAGCTCGGGCCGAAGTCAGGGCTCGAGCGC
>Ga0154020_10004350_pt1 | contig 16896 bp, 11 predicted proteins | sample Klosneuvirus_201_FD_109709 | JGI IMG/M metagenome (GOLD analysis project Ga0154020, IMG submission 109709) | Active sludge microbial communities from wastewater, Klosterneuburg, Austria - Klosneuvirus_20160825_MG | ecosystem: Engineered > WWTP > Aerobic digester > Activated sludge | place...
CGCAGTCAGGGCGAAGGCGGCGAACGCAAACCCTGGCAAGACCGAAATCAGGGTGGCGGCGAACGCAAACCCTGGCAAGACCGAAATCAAGGCGGCGGCGAACGCAAACCCTGGCAAGACCGAAATCAAGGCGAAGGCGGCGAACGTCGCCCCTATCAGGATCGCAGTCAGGGCGGTGGCGAACGCCGGCCCTGGCAAGACCGCAGTCAGGGCGAAGGCGGCGAACGTCGTCCCTATCAGGATCGCAGTCAGGGCGGTGGCGAACGCCGGCCCTGGCAAGACCGTAGCCAGGGCGAAGGCGGCGAACGTCGTCCCTATCAGGATCGCAGTCAGGGCGGTGGCGAACGCCGGCCCTGGCAAGACCGCAGCCAGGGCGAAGGCGGCGAACGTCGCCCCTACCAGGATCGCAGTCAGGGCGGTGGCGAACGCCGGCCCTGGCAAGACCGCAGCCAGGGCGAAGGTGGCGAACGTCGCCCCTATCAGGATCGCAGTCAGGGCGGTGGATTCCGAAAGCCCTACAACCGAGATGGCGGCGGTGGCAGTTTCGGCAAAAAACCATTTGGCCGAAAACCGTTCAAAAAAGAAGAATTTCATGTCGAGCGCAAACCCAAACCCGGCCTGCCCTCCGGCGCCGAAATGCCGCTCAACAAATACCTGGCCCACTGCGGGCTTTCTTCCCGCCGTAAAGCCGTCGAATACGTCGAGAAAGGACTGGTCACCGTAAACGGCGAAGTAAAAATGGAGCCCTACTACCGGGTTCAAGTGGGCGATGTCATCCTGTGCGACGGCCAACCGGTGCAAATCCAGGAGCGTCAGGTGTATCTCCTGCTCAACAAACCCAAAGGTCTCATCACAACCACCGACGACGAACGGGGCCGCCCCACGGTGCTGGACATCGTGGATCCGCACTACCCCGAACGCCTGTACCCGGTCGGCCGACTCGACCGCGATACCACAGGCCTGCTGGTTATCACCAACGACGGCGACCTGGCAGCCAAACTCACCCACCCCAGTTTTCAGGTACAAAAGCAGTACCGCGTAGGGCTGGATCACCCGCTCAGCAAAGCCGATTTCGAACGCATCGAAAAGGGCGTCGAACTGGAAGACGGCCTTATGGAGGTCAACTGGATTCGATACTCCGAAGAGCAACCCAACCGCGACGTAGTCGAACTGGAAATCACCGAAGGCCGCAACCGCGTCGTTCGCCGCCTCTTTGAAGCCCTCGGCTATCAGGTGCGCAAACTCGACCGGTTCTACTTTGCCGGCCTGACCAAAAAAGAACTGCCGCGCGGCGCCTTCCGGGAACTGACACAGCGCGAGATCGTCATGCTCAAACACTTCACCGGGCACCCCTCCACCAAGCGGCAAAGCGCCGACCTTCCGGATGACGAATTGGATACCGAACCGGTTATCGAACCGGATACCGACACCGTAACAGGCGAGCCGGACACAGAGCAGGTTTGATTAAACAAATCTTAAAAAGGAGCTGGTGGCATCTTACAACCACCGGCTCCTTTCGTTATCAGGCCTGTTTACAAACGACTCCCTCGGGGTTCATCAAACTTAGCACGACTATGACTAACAAGATTTTTTTTCCGGCATCCATCCTGCTCGCATTTTTCCTCTGTTTCACGGCATTGTCCACCGTTTCGGCGCAAATGACCGAAGGAGGTGCCCGCTTCGGCCTCAAATTGGGCGTGACCGGCAGCAACTTGTACGACGACTCCAAAGCCTCGAATTTCAACGGACGCCTTGGCCTCGTCGGTGGCGCATTCGTGAAAATACCGCTCGACCAACGCGGCAGATTCTCGATTCGCCCGGAACTGATCTTCGCCACCAAAGGCGCCGATTTCCGGCGCGACAGTTTTGTTAACTCCATCAAATCGGCCTATCTCGAACTTCCGGTTTCTCTGGAATACAACCTGTTCAGTTTCATCAACCTGCATGCCGGTATCAATGCCAGTTACCTGGCCAGTTCGAACGGCCTTTTTAAAGATGAAAACGGCGACCCGATCAACTTTGACAAGGAAGACCTCGAAAAAGTGGATTTCGGCATGCACTTTGGCGCCGGCCTGGATTTCGGGAACATTGGCCTGCATTTCCGGATCAACCGGGGCCTGAAAGGCATCGGGAACCAATCGCTCGGCGACGTTGTGGGTAGCCTGAAAAACGCCTCCTGGGCGCTGACTTTGGCTTACGGATTTTAAAATGGTATGGCACGAATTTCTACTGATTTCCTAGTCCTCGGTTCCGGTATCGCCGGACTGACCTTTGCGATCAAAACCGCGAAGGCACACCCGGATCGCAAAATTCTGGTGCTCACCAAAACCGAGGAGGGCGAAAGCAACACCCGCTACGCTCAGGGGGGCGTGGCCGCCGTGTGGGATCACGAAAAAGACACCTTCCTCAAACACGTCGAGGACACCCTCGACGCCGGCGACGGCCTGTGCAAACGGGACATTGTGGAACTGGTGGTGGAAGAAGGCCCGCTGCGGGTGCAGGAAATCATCGAATGGGGCGCGCGTTTTGACAAGGAAAAAGGCGCCGCCGGTACCTACGACCTGGCCCGCGAGGGCGGCCACTCCGAGCACCGTATCCTCCACTACAAAGACCTGACCGGCTGGGAAATGCAGCGTACCCTCATGGAGGAAGCGGACCGGTTCGCGAACATTGAAATCCTGGAACACTACTTCGCGCTCGACCTCATTACCCAGCACCATCTCGGGCGTATGGTCATCCGCGTCACGCCCGACATCGAGTGCTACGGCTGCTACGCGCTGAACAAACAAAACGGCGAAATAGACACCATCCTGTCCCGTGCCACCATCCTTTGTACCGGCGGCACGGGACAGGTGTATAAATCCACCACCAACCCCGTCATCGCCACCGGCGACGGCATTGCCATGACCTACCGCGCCAAGGGCCGTGTGGAAAACATGGAGTTTGTGCAATTCCACCCGACCTCCCTGTACAGTCCCGTCGGCGAAAACCCCTCGTTTTTGGTGTCGGAAGCCGTGCGTGGTTTCGGCGGCGTGCTCAAAACCGCCGAGGGCGAGGAGTTCATGCACCTGTACGACGAACGCCTCTCGCTGGCCCCGCGCGACATCGTGGCCCGCGCCATTGACTCAGAAATGAAAAAACGCGGTACCGACTGCATGTACCTCGACTGCCGCCACCTGGACAAAGACGCCTTCGTGGCGCATTTCCCAACGATTTATGAAAAATGCCGCAGCATGGGCATTGACCCCATGCGCGACCTGATCCCCGTGGTGCCGGCCTGCCACTACATGTGCGGCGGCATTCTCGTGGACGAACATGGGCGCAGCAGCATCCACCGCCTTTATGCCGCCGGCGAATGCTCGTCCACGGGCCTGCACGGCGCCAACCGGCTGGCGTCCAATTCCCTGCTGGAGGCTATGGTGTTTGCCCACCGGATTTTTGTTGACACACAAGACAAGATCGGCGGCTGGGCCTTCCGCGACGACATTCCCGACTGGAATGCCGAGGGCACCACCGATCCCAAGGAGATGGTGCTGATCACCCAGAGCCTGAAAGAATTGAAGGAAATCATGTCGTACTACGTGGGCATCGTGCGCTCCAATGTGCGTCTGAAACGCGCCCTCGACCGCCTGTACCTGCTATATCAGGAAACGGAAGACCTGTACCGCAGCACCACCATCAGCCCGCAACTGATGGAACTGCGCAACCTCATCACCATCGCCTACCTCATCACCCGCTCGGCTACCCACCGCCGCGAAAGCCGGGGGCTGCATTTCACGACAGATTATCCGGGGCAACAGGCGTTTGTGGAGTTTTCGGTGTTGTGAGGATGCTGACCTCGGAGAGGTCATTGCAATCCCATGCCTTGCGTTTACACTTTTTACGGCTTTTTGGCACAAGTTTACCCTTGGCCCGGAGACGAGACTTGACTTTTGCACCATTCTTTCAAACACAAAAGTCACATGCTTTCCATGCTCAAAAATTCACCAGTTCGCCTGTTTTTTGTCCTTGCGGTTTTACTTTTTTCTGAAAATGTATTCGCACAAGTTGTCCACAACAATTTGAACCAAACGTACTCCCAAAACTTCAATTCCATGCCGTCCAACGGCAATTCGCTGTCGTTCATTAGTAACAGTACCATCGCCGGCTGGTATGTGGCCGACAACAATGGCAACACCACCGTCACGGCCATATCCGGCACCGGTTCGAGCGGCGCGGGCAACCTGTACAACTACGGCTCTACGAACGCTGCCGATCGCGCGCTGGGCTCTGTGGGCGTTAGCGATCCGCTCAAAGAATACGCCTTGGGTTTGCGCATGAAAAACAATACCGGGCTGGATGTGTATTCCGTCACGGTGACCTTTGTCGGCGAACAATGGCGGCGCAGCACCGACCCGGAAGAGCAGTTGATCAGTTTTTCCTACAAAGTTTCGGCTCCGCCCATCACCACGTTTGCCGCAAACGAAAGTGGTTATGCCAAATCGCCTTTCCTGAATTTCATCAGCCCTCAGTACACCGGTGGTGCGGCAACGGCGCTTGACGGTAATTTGGCAATCAACCGCTGTTCTGTAGCGTTGAATTTCAACGTCTATATTCCAAACGGCCATGAGATCATGTTCAAGTGGTTTGACCGCAACGACCCGGATGCCGATCATGGTTTGGCCATTGACGATGTGACGGTTAAGTTTTCCAACCGAGTCATGGTGACGGATGTATGCACCGGCAAAACGCCGTTTACGCATTTTATGAAGGGATTTATTTTCGACATCCCGGATGAAAACTCCGGCGCTGTGTTCAACGAGCCGAGCAATGCGCAACTCAATACCTGGGGAACTGCCGTCACCCAAGTCATGAATGCCCAATACTCGAACGCCCGCATGACCTTGGCTTCCAACAACCTGGGCTATCGCATCACGAGTTTTGCCCAGGCCGCAGAAGACAACCTGCCTGCGCGCACCTACTACATCCTGACCAAAGACGGCTTGGGCGCCAACCACTGGGGGACGTATGTATTTTCGCCTTCTGCCGGTAAGCCCTGCCTGAGTTTTCAGGCGCCGCACCCGCTTCACGACATGAGTACAGGCGAACAATCCACCTACCTGTACCGGCAACTGGATGCCTACCACCTGGCTGTGGCCGGTGCGCACCGTTGTCTCGAACCTGATATTATTGCCTGCACGGGCAGCAGCGGCCCCTGCCGGGATGACAACGCTAATGTTATCAGCGACCATGCGCACAATACGTTTTCGGTGTTTCAAAAAACAACGCAGGTAATCGTCAATGCCCGCCCGACGGAGCGCTTTTTGCAGATGCACGGCTTTGGGTCCATGACCGACACCATGCTCGTCATTTCCAATGGAACCCGTATAGTACCGGCACATGACCGGGCGGTGGAACTGGGCAACGCCGTGTTGGCTGCCAAACCAACCTGGAAGTACACCACACCCCATACGTACCAAGATTTGGACAAATACACCGGGCAAACCAATGTGCAAGGGCGCTTGCTCAACAATTACCAGGACGATATTTGTGACGCGTCTGCATCAGCCGATGCGGTAACAGGACGTTTTCTGCATATCGAACAGGCCCCTGAAGTTCGGCTGACCTCCAACTTTGCCATCATGAAAAACGCTCTTGCTGCAAATGGCATTTGCAACTGCGCCGCCCCCATGAACATAACCCAGAACGATGCGGCGAATGACCGTGACGGGCAACCCGAATACACGGCGGAACCATTTGCGCCAACCCTGCAGGTACGCTATGGCGATCATACACTGGCAGCATATCTGCATTCGACAACAAATGATGAGATCGGGCTTTCTATCACGAACATGGTTGGGCAGGTACAGTGGGAAACCTCGGTTCAGGGTTCTGAGGAAACTGCGGTCTTGCTGCCTACCGAGATACTGGCGACAGGCGTTTACCTCCTCACCGCTTCCACGCCTGGAGGGGCAATGAAATCCGTGAAGTTTGTCCACTGACGTGCTGTTGGCTGTTTGCTATTGGCCGTTGGCTCTCCTGAGCGCAGTAGAGCCAACGGCCAATAGCCAATAGCCTAATTCAAAATCACCACTTTCGCAATCACTGCATCCGGTTCTTCGAACAGTTTGGAACTGGTGGCAAACACCAGATACACCCCGCTGGCGACCCGGCGGCCGAGGTAGTCGCGGCCGTTCCAAACGGCCTGCCCGCCGTAGGCCTTGCCTTCGTACACGAGGTTGCCGGCCACGTCCGTGATTTTCACGTTGGCATCGCCGGCTAAGCCGTAGATGGCGATGGGGCCGTCGTAGTCCGGGCGCACGGGATTGGGGTAGGCAAAAGGTTTGGGGTTATTGAGCACGCCGCCCTCGGTGGCTTCGCCGCGGTACGAAATGATGCCCTTGGCGGTACCGATCCAGACTTCGCCGGTGATCGGGTCAATGGCGATGTCGAGGATCGTGTTGTCGAGCAGGGGACTGTTGGTGCTGGTGAAGCGGGCTTCCTGCACATCACCGCCGGACGACTGCACAAAAATGCCGTTGGTGGTGCCGAACCATTTCAGGTTGGCGCCGTCCACGGCAATGGAGCGGATTTCCTCGTTTTCCAGCAGGTAACCGTTGAACCCATCCACAGTGACGATGCGGCGCGTGCCCTTGCAATTGCTGTCGAACATATTGCTTCCGCACTGAAAACTGACGGTGCCCTGCTGGGTGCCGATCCAGACGTCGCCGTCGAGGTCTACAGCGATACAATTGACGGTATTGGTCGGCAGCACGCTGTTGGCGGTGGTGATGAGGCGGGAACGGTCGTCGGAGGGGTCATCGAGTTTGGCGCCGCTGTCGTACACGAGCACGCCGCCGTTGAAGCCCACGACGAACCACTTGTAGCCGTTTTTGTCTACGACGACCTGCACCAAATTTTTGGCGGGCGCCGTGAAGTTGACGATGCTGCTGTCGGCTGCTTTTAGTACGGCGATGGGGCGGTCGGCATCATAGTTACTGATCCACAGATTGGCATCGGCATCGAATACCAGGCCGCCAATGGCCGTCCGGTTGGTGCCCGACTGGCCGGCGTCCTGCAGGGTGGAGTTGTCTTTGGTGAAACATTTCGCAGGAACACCGGGCTGGGTTGCCTCCACGAGGCCGCCAACAAAACTGCCGACATAGAACTTGTCGAAGTAGGGGTGCACGGCTACCCGCCAGTGGTCTACGTGGCAGTCACCAGGTTTCAGTTCGGGGTTGGTATTGCCGTTGAGGCGTTTCCATTGTTTGTCGGTATCGAATATGTACAGTCCGTCCTGGTTGTATAGCGGCCCGAAGTTGGCGTCGGTGGCGATGGTACCCACCAGCACACGTCCGTTTCCGATGGTTATTTCTGAAATTTCCACTTTGTAGGGCGAGTTGTAGCGGAAACGGTCGCATTGGCCGATGTTGTCGTCGTAGTACCGGAAGTCATCGTTTCCGTCGGCCATCCAGAACTTGCGGGAGCCATCCTCCACGGCGTATTGGGGGCCGAAGGATTCACAGGCCCAGTGAATGTCGTAGGGTTGCGCTGCATTCGGTGCGAGGTACTGCACGCTTCCCCCAAAGTCTTTTTTCCAGCCGATGACTAAGCCATTGCCCTCGGTACTAAGAAAAATCACTTCCCGGTTGGGGTTTGTGGCCATAGTGTCCAATGTAGCCCCATCGTAGCGGCAGAGCGCGTATTCGAGGCCGATGAACAGTTTGCCGCCAAACTCCTGCATGGTATTGGCGGTGCGGCCGCTCGGTATCCCTTCCTGGGCGCCCAACAAGCGCCAGCGGCTGAAATCGGCGGGATTCAGGTCGTCGCTCGGGAGTCGGTAGATTCCCTCGTCCGTACCGGCGTACAGGTTGTTTTGGTAAATGGCGATGGAGCGCACGGGCAGGTCGGTGAACGTCGTGTACACCACCTCTGCCGTTTCAAGGTTCAATTTGACGATGCCGAAACCGCAGGCCAAATAGGCATTCCGCCCCTCGAACGCCGCATCGTATATTTTTTTGTCCCCGATAATGTTCGTGTTTTTGGTGATAAACGGCAGGTTCACCACAGCGCCGTTGTCGGCACGCCAGATGTCCATGTTGCTGTTCGTATAAGCGATCAGCAGCGAGTTGGCCGCTTTGTTGAACCGGATGAAATTCATACCCACATCGCTCAGACCCTCCACCTTGGTCAGAAAACGCGGCGTGCGGTCGGCCTTGTCTAGTTCGACAACAGCCCACTCGGTGGCGTAATATACCTTGCCGGTACTCTGCGTGACGGATACCGAGCGCTGCCACGGCAGGTGTTGCTGCCATTGGCCGATGCCGATATCCGGGAAGGCGCCGGACTGGGCCGTGGTTTTTCCCATAAAAGAAAAAAGTGCAAGGGCCAGCAGGCCGAAAAAGGTACGAATGCTCATCGTGCAAAGGCTTTTGAAATGATCGACGTAACGTGCACTTTGGCGCGAAAGGGCGGGTTTTGGTTGCCCGGGGCGGGGTTGACGCGAGGTCCTGTCCCAAACAGCCAACGTGTCACCCGCCACCCTCCCCCCGGTACATGGTACTGCTTTCGAGGTATTCGAACACGGCATCGGGCACGAGGTACCGCACCGACTTTCCGGCTCGCAGACATTCCCGGATGTAGGTCGCCGAAATATCGAGCATGGGCGCCTGGCAGATACGCACACGCGGATGGTCTGCAAATGCGCTCACATCCGAGTCCGGGCGCTTGTACACGTAGATATCGTGGTTGGCCAGGAGCATCTCGTAGTTTTTCCACAGGTGTATCGTGGCGAGGTTGTCGCCGCCCATAATGAGGGCGAACGTGCGGTCCGGGTACTTTTCCCGCAGGTGCGTCAGGGTGTCCACGGTGTACGAGGGTTTGGGCAGCCCGAATTCGACATTGGAGACCTCCAGCAGGGGGTTATCGCCGATGCCGAGGCGCACCAGGTGCAGGCGGTCGTAGTCGCGTGCGAGTGTTTTTTTGGGCTTCAACGGGTTGTGCGGACTGACCACGAACCACACCCGGTCGAGATCCGTTTGGGTGGCCATGTAGTTGGCGATGATCAGATGCCCCACATGCACGGGGTTGAACGAACCGAAGAACAGGCCGATCCTCATGGGCGCACGGCTATTTTTTCATGTTTTCGTCCTCCTCGTGTACCCGGTTGAGCAGAGCATCCACGCGGTACATCTCGTCAATCGTGTCGTCGAGAAAAAACTCGAGGTGCGGCACCCGGCGCATGTTTTTGCCCACCTTGGACCCAAGCGCCTGGCGGATGCGCGGGTAGTGCTCTTCCAGTTCGAGGATGACCTCCTGCTTGTTTTCGGTGCCGTACACGCTGATATATACTTTTGCGATGAGCAGGTCGGGCGACATTTTCACGCCGGTGACCGTCACGAGTTTGTCGCGCCCGTAGATGAGGCTGCCTTCTTCGGTCAGGGTCATGCCCAAAAAGCGCCGCAGCAGCTCGCCCACTTGTTTCTGGCGAATGGTTTCCATATCGTTCAATTTGTGTGTGATAATTTGGGTATTGTCGGTGATAACCGCGCCGCAAAGGTAGGAGAAAACCGCTCCAGGCATGGAAATTATATTTTTTGGATGTATGCGCAGGCTGCAAAAACATCGGGGCGTGCGGGGAAGTTTCGGGGCTTAGGAAAAAACTAATTTGGCCCGAGTCACGTTTTATGACCCGTTCCAAATTTTCATTGGAGAAAAACGGCGGCAGGATTGGATATTTGAATGTTGTGCATTTACCTTTGCAGCCGTTTTCTAAAAAAACGAGTCTGATCCCGTAGCTCAGTTGGTAGAGCACTTGACTTTTAATCAAGGAGTCATGGGTTCGAGTCCCATCGGGATCACACATAAACCTCGGCCTACCGCCGGGGTTTTTTGTTTTCAAGCACGATGCAAAGCGCATTTTGGGCACCAACTTTGCAAATACCGCTTTCATGCAAGAACAGTTTATCGAAGGTATTCACAACTACTGCGACCGATGGTGCGAACGCTGCCCCTTCACGGCGCAATGTGAGGTGTATGCCGCCGAACAGGGACTGACGGAAGATGAAAAAGACCCCACCCACCCCGCCTTTTGGGAAAACCTGAAAAAAAACTTTGAGGAAATTCTGGAGTCGCTGAACCAGAAAATAGCCGAAATGGGTATCGAAACGGACGAGGACGGAGAAATAACGCTGCCTGAACCGGACCCCGCGGTGGTGGAACAGGAAGAAAAAATGCGGGAGGCGACCATGCGGTATGCGCGAACCGTGGAGGCTTTTTTCAAAGACAACACCGCTTACTTCGAGCAAAAAAGCGAAGAACTGGCCGCGCAAATCGAAGACAGCCAACCCGTGGATGTGGAAAGTTGGCAGTTTTTTCAGGATGCCGTAGAGGTCATCCAGTGGTACCAGTATTTCATAGCCGCCAAAATTGACCGCGCGGTGGGCGGCATAAACAACGGTTCCAGCCCGGACGAACGCCAACAAAACGACGCCAACGGCAGCGCCAAAATCGCGATGATCGCGCTCGAACGCAGCCTCGGCGCCTGGGAAGTGGTGGGCCGCCGCCTGCCCGAAAAAAAGGGCGACATTCGCGACCTGCAACACCAACTGCAACACCTGCGCGCCCGTATGCTCGAACTGTTTCCCGACTGGCGTGTTTTCCACCGACCGGGCTTCGATGACCACCCAAAAAACACCATGCGCCTGGATTTTAACCCAAACTAACCCACACACTTTTCCCTCCCGCGCGCCACGACGGATAACCCCGAAACCCTCCAACCTTCTAACCCGAAACCTTCCAACCTTCTAACCCGAAACCTTCTAACCCGAAACCTTCTAACCAGCAACCTAACGCACCGTGAAAGATTCCTCCCTCCTGCGCCAGAGCGCGTACATCAACGGAAAATGGGAAGCCGCCGAGTCCGGCCGGACCTTCCCCGTCACCAACCCGGCCACCGGCGAGGTGCTCGCTCAGGTAGCCGACTGCGGCCCTGCCGAAACGCAGCGGGCCATCGCCGCCGCCGAAGCCGCACTGCCCGCCTGGCGCGCCAAAACCGCCGCCCAGCGCGGGGCCCTCCTTATGCGCTGGAACGACCTGATCCTCGAAAATGCAGAAGACCTCGCGCTGCTCATGACCCTCGAACAGGGCAAACCCCTGGCCGAGTCGCGCGGGGAAATACGTTATGGGGCCTCGTTCATCGAGTGGTTTGCCGAGGAAGGGCGACGGGTGTACGGCGACATCATTCCCCCGCACGCGCCCAACCTGCGGGTGCTGGTGTTCAAAGAACCCGTGGGCGTGGTGGGCGCCATCACGCCCTGGAATTTCCCCAACGCTATGATCACGCGCAAGGTGGCGCCTGCGCTGGCTGCCGGCTGCACGGTGGTGGTGAAGCCTTCGGAGGAAACGCCCTTGTCGGCCCTGGCGCTGGCCGAACTGGCCGAACGCGCCGGATTTCCGCCGGGCGTGCTGAACATCGTGACCGGCCTCGACGCCGCAGCCATCGGACAGGAGCTGACGAAAAGCAAGATCGTGCGCAAACTCTCGTTCACGGGCAGTACGGCCGTGGGCAAGCAGCTCATGCGCCAGTGCGCCGACACAGTGAAAAAAATATCGCTCGAACTCGGCGGCAACGCACCGTTCATCGTGTTCGACGACGCCGAACTCGACGCCGCAGTGGACGGCGCCATCGGCGCCAAATTCCGCAACGCCGGCCAGACCTGTGTTTGCGCCAACCGGCTGTATGTGCAAAGCGGCATCTACGACCGTTTTGTGGAAAAATTCACGGAGGCCGTGCGCAAGCAAAAAGTCGGCAGCGGCATGGAGCAGGGCGTGAGCATCGGGCCGCTCATCAATACCCGTGCGCTCGAAAAAGTGGAGCGTCTGTTGGGCGACGCCGTGCAAAAAGGCGCCGAGGTGCGTACAGGCGGCCACGCGCTGGAGGGTACCTTTTTCGAACCGACCGTGGTGACCGGCATACAAACCGGCATGGACCTGCTGCAGGAAGAAATCTTCGGCCCCATTGCGCCCATCGCCCGCTTCGACACGGAGACCGAGGTGGTGCAATTGGCCAACAACACCCAGTACGGCCTTGCCGCCTATTTCTACGGCCGCGACGTGGGCCGCATTTTCCGCGTGGCCGACGCGCTGGAGTACGGCATGGTGGGCGTGAACACCGGCATCCTCGGCACGGCCATCGCGCCATTCGGCGGTATGAAACAAAGCGGCATCGGGCGCGAAGGCTCCAAGTACGGCATTGAGGAATTTCTGGAGATCAAGTACGTGTGCGTGGCGGGGTTGTGAGCGACTTCACTCAATCACTCAATCACTCAATGATCAAGTGGCAGGGTTGTAGGGGGCGAATCGAAAGGCGGCAACAATAAATCGGCGTCCTCCTGGCAGGAACGAAACATGTCGGCAATAAAATGAAGCCGGTCGTAGAGGTTGGCCCAATCCACGGCGCCGGTGTCCTTCATGCTATCGGGCGTAGGGTCAATTTTTTTCAGCAAGGCAATCAGGTCGGGGTCGGTCAGTTTTTGCAAATCAGGCGGAAAATTGGACGTCAAATCCTTCCCGAGCCGCAGGCGCGCGCCATGCGGAAAGCCGAGTTCCATCAGGTGCGCCGAGAGGAACAATCGAATGCGGCGCCGGGCCTCGGTGGTGAATTTGGCGATGGCCTCATCCAGCGGTGTGGGCCTGTTGAAAAGACTCCGGAAGGCCGAGCCGACGGCCAACAGCCAGTACTGATTGGGGAAAAGGGTGCGCAGGAGTTTGCTTTTGATCCGCTCGGAATCCTCCAGCGATGCTTCCAGTGCTTCGGTGATTTCCGGCTGCAGGCGGGTCTGTTCGTGGAACCCGATCTCGATGTTGGCCAACAAAACAGACTCGGCTTTTTTCTTTTGGTCCGGTTCAAAAAAAGTCCGGTAGTAGCGCTCGAACGCCTGCTTCAGGTAGCGTTGGCCGTCGGGCGGGTCGCCGGGCTTGAGGGCCTTGCAAAAGCGGGCGATATGTTCGGCATCGTAGGCGCTGTCATTCCCGCAGGCATCCAGAAAGCGGGCAAACTCCCGGGCTATTTCTGCATACACTTTTTGGTTGCCGCGCGCAACGGCAGCACTCGCCCGGCTCATGGCCGCCTGTGGGTCTGCGATTTCCCACACTAATTTGAATATGGCCTTTTTATTCAGTTTGGCGCCTTGTTTCAGGAGGTCGTTGGCAATATCGTAAATGGCCTGGCTGAGGTTCGGGACATCGGCTAAGTGGTTTTCCAGTGCGCTGAGCAGGTCTTCCTGGCGGATGGTTTGGCCGGCTTGCCGGGAAGCCCAGGTGGCGAACGTACACCAATTGGCGCAGGAACCGGTCCGTGTGGACATCAACTGCGACAGTTCGTAGTAGCTTTGGGTAATTTGAAAATTCCGGGATACCGGGTCGTTCAGGACCGCAATGCGGCCAACCTCGGAAAGGGAAGTAAGAGCGGGCATGGACTGTTTTTTTTGAGCAAAAATACCTGGAAAGTACTTGTGTGCCGGGGTGTTTCAGTCTTTCACTTTGTCGGGGAAGTGTTTTTTCATCAACTCTTTCCATTGTGGCAGGGCGCGAAGCGGGGCGAGATCTTCGTCCAATTCCAATTGCTCGAAGGTACTGCCCTTGCCGATGGCCTGCTCGACATAGTCGAGGGCTTCCTTGCCCGCCGAATCCTTGGCGGAGGCAGGTGCGTCCGCCTTCGCCAAGGCTTCGGCGGATAAATACGCCATGCCGAGCATGGCACCTGCATAGTTGGGGTTGAGGGCTATCGCTTTGAGGAAGTTTTGTCGGGCCAGTTCGGGGCGGTTGGTTTTGAAACAAACCGTACCGAGGTGCTTGCGGGGGTTGGCAAGCATCGAATCGAGCGCAATGGCTTTTTTAAAAACCGGTTCTGCTTCGGCGTAGCGGCGGGTTTTATTATAAAAATACCCGAGGTTGTTCCAGCCATAGACATTCGTCGAATCCAGTGCAATGATTTTCTTAAGAGCCTTCTCCTCCTCGGGGTAGCGACGGGTTTGGCTGTACAGTTCCCCGAGGTTTTGCCAGGCAGTTATATACGTCGAATCCAGTGCAATGGCTTTTTTTAGTACCGGCTCCGCTTCCGCATAGCGGCCAATTTGGTTGTACGAAGCCCCGAGGCTGTTCCAAGCATAGACATTTATCGAATCCAGCGCAATAGATTTTAAAAAAAACGGCTCCGCGTCGGCGTAGCGGCGGGTTTGGTAGTACAAACTCCCGAGGCTATTCCAGGCATTGACATACGTCGAATCGAGCGCAATGACATTTTGTAAGACCGGCTCCGCTTCCGAATAGCGGCGGGTTTGGGAGTACAAAATCCCGAGGCTATTCCAGGCATCGACATACGTCGAATCGAGCGCAATGGCTTTTTTTAAGACCGGCTCCGCTTCCGAATAGCGGCCGGTTTGGTAGTACAACCCCCCGAGGTTGTTCCAAGCAGTTATATACGTCGAATCGAGCGCAATGGCTTTTTTTATGACCGGCTCCGCTTCCGCATAGCGACCGGTTTGGTAATACAACCCCCCGAGGTTGTTCCAAGCAGTTACATTTATCGAATCCAGCGCAATGGCTTTTTTTATGACCAGCTCCGCTTCGGCGTAGCGTCCAGTTTTGTTGTATAAATTCCCGAGGTTACACCAGGCAACGGCAAGTGTCGAATCCAGTGCAATGGCTTTTCTCAAGACTGGCTCGGCTTCCGTATAGTGGCCGGTTTGGTAGTACAAATCCCCAAGGTTGTTCCAGGCATAGGCATACGTCGAATCCAGCGCCATGGATTTATTAATTACCTGCTCTGCTTCGGTATAGCGGCGGGTTAGGCTGTACATCCCCCCGAGGTTGTTCCAAGAGGAGGCTTTAGTAGAATCGAGTGCAATTACTTCCTTGTATTTCGCTTCGCATTCGGAATACCTGCCCAAATTTTGCAACACTATTCCAAAATCGTTGAACCAGCATGGGTACAGCGGCCCACCGCTTTTTCGATATTTTACAAAAAGAGACAAAGCCATCTCCTGATTGGCTTTCCCCGGGTGCTTATTGAACCAATCTGCCCACCGGTTGATGACATATGGGTGCTGGGAGTCAACGTCCTCGGCTTCTTCTAAGGCCTGTTTTGCCAAATCCAACTTACCAAGATGGGAAAAGGTATAGCCCAAATCGGCATAAGGCAATACCCAGTTGGGCGCTAGGTACCTGGCCTGCCTGGCGCAGGCGAAGGCCGAATCAGGCATACGCAGATTCCCGGCATAAACCTGGCTCATCCGGTGCCAGGGCAGCGGCGACTGATCTTCCAATTCCAGGGACTGCCGGAAAAGGGAAAGGCACTCCCGGCCGAGACGCTCGTCGGGATTGCTGTGTTTCATCTGCATAATGCCCTCGAACAAAAGCCGCCGGGCATGCAGCGAGCGGTACATATAGTGCCCTTCGCCGAGCAGTTCTGCCGCCCGCCCCAGTTGCCGGGGGATGGGTTCGAGTCTCAGCGATTTGCCGATACACAACAATTGCTGCACGTCGGCTTTCAGCCAAATATTCATGGCTTGCTGGGCATCGTCCTGCAAAGCGGCGGCGTAGTTGCGCTTGAGCATGGGACGCAAGGCGGCTATACTTTCCGTTTCCATCAATCTTTGGAAAAAGTACTCCGCGCAGTCGCCCGCTGGCTCAAAAAAAAGGTTGCTCCGCAATGCCCGCACGAAACCCGCGTACCAAAACCTGGCGCTCGTATCGGCCTTCGCCAAAACTTCCTGCAGCATGCCCCGCTGTTCAACCCGGGCAATGCTGACGGGCGGCACGCCTTGTTTTTCCAGCACGGCCAAAGTCGGGCCGTCTATCGAAAAAAGGACGCTCGATTTGTCGCCCACCGTGAGCGGCATCTGCGAAAGCGGGGAAACCTCCCTGGGCACCCGATCTTCGAGGTAACGACCGACTTCGAAAAGCGACACCTGTCCGTCGTGGTCGCCGTCGGCCATGCCGTACAGGCCATTGCAGAGGTGGTAGGAAAATGCGCCACGACCGCCGCCCCACTGCTCGCCTTCAATGCTGAACTCGTTGGGCTGACAACTCAGCACTTTTTGTTCCTGACTGAACTGTTGGGCCAGTTGGCTGCCTGTCAATTGGGTGCCGATGACGGTGTTGCCCGCCAGTTTGCCCGCACGGCAGGCATCCACCACGACAAAAACCTTGGTTTTCATCTCAATGGAGAGCGTGGACACCACTTGCCGGAGCATGTCCACCGGCAGGGCACCCGAGAGGTATACGTGGGCTGGGGAATCCCAGAGCAGCAGAAAGCCGAGCTGGTTGAGCAGTTTGGCTTCCACGTCGCCGTGGCCGCTGAAGTAGATGATGGCTTGGTCGCCCGGCTTGCTTTCTTCCAGAAGCCAGGTCAGAGCGGCAATGACCTGACCCGCCGTGGCTGCCTGGTTGATCAACACCCGCAGGTTTTCGCTACTCAGCGAGCCGCCACCAGGCGAGCGCAGAAAATTGGCAAACGCCTCGGCATCCCGGTCGGCGAAGCGCAGGTCGGGGATGCCGGCGTCCTGGTAGTCGGAAATACCGACGACGACGGCTCTTGTCGAGTTTTGAGTGTTGGGTTTTGAGTTTTGAGTGGGGACGGGGGTGGCGCTTTTCTCCCCTCCTTTGGAGGGGCTGGGGGAGGCCGTTTGGGCGAAAAGTGGCCAAACGGCAAAGGCGAGCAGGCCGGCGAAAAGGATTGACTTCATGATTTTCCTGTTTTCGATGAAAAAAATTGGGTTGACAATCCACTAACATGAGTCATCCCGAATTTTGAAAACAGTTGAGTCACTCTCTTTTCAAGAGAATAGATGTTGTTCTTCGACTGCCGCTCGCGCGTATTGGGCGGGGACAAGCCCCGCCCCTACGAAGGGAATA
>Ga0154020_10004351_pt1 | contig 16892 bp, 18 predicted proteins | sample Klosneuvirus_201_FD_109709 | JGI IMG/M metagenome (GOLD analysis project Ga0154020, IMG submission 109709) | Active sludge microbial communities from wastewater, Klosterneuburg, Austria - Klosneuvirus_20160825_MG | ecosystem: Engineered > WWTP > Aerobic digester > Activated sludge | place...
CAGGTCCTCTCTCGCCTCTCCCCGACGCACGGCGCCGAGTAGGTTCGCCCGAGGACTGTTTGAGCACGGACCCATGTATGCACACTCGCGGAGCCCGCCAACCGCGGAGCCCGCCGTGCCCCGACACCCGACCGACGCGCCGAATCTAGTCGCCGCTCGGCGTCACCGATCGGTCGATCTGTACCGGGTCGCGATCGGTGACGTCGTCGGTGCTCGTGCTCGTGCTCGTGCTCGTGCTCGTGCTCGTGCTCGTGCTCGTGCTCGTGCTCGTGCTCGTGCTCGTGCTCCGGGCCGCCAGCACCCGCTTGGCGTAGCCCTGGACCTCGGGCACCAGCTCGGGCGCGGCGGAGCTCCTGATGCGCACGACGGACCCCGGATACTGCACGATCCCGTGTGCCATCGAGTAGCCCGGCAGCACCCCGGGGTCGCTCCAGCGGTAGAGGAAGCGCGCGTCCTTGGGGGTCAGGTTGACGCAGCCGTGGCTGCGCGCCTCGCCGAAGCGGTCGTGCCAGTACGCCGTGTGCAGCGCCAGATCGCCCGCGAAGTACTGCGTCCACGGCACCGTGGCCACCGAGTAGGGCTCCTCGTCGCCCATCTGGCCGTTCATGTCGGTCTCGGCGAACTTGACGTAGATCCGGTACACGCCGGGCCGCGTCGGCCACTTCTTCTGCCCGGTCGACACCAGCGTCGCGAACACCGGGCGCTCGCCCTGGTAGGCCACCAGCGTCTGCTGCGCGGTATCGACGTCGATCCACTTCTCGCCCGGCAGCAGGCCGGGCGGCGGTGGCGCCACCCGCGCGATGCGCACGTCCGCGGCCGGCAGCCACGCCTTGGCCGCCACGCGCACCCGCGCCCGCGCGGCGTCCTCCTCCAGCACCGGCACCACGCTGCGCCAGGGATGGCCGCCCACGCTGCCCTTCTTGTTGGTGCGCGGCGCGATCCACGCCAGCGGCAGCTCGAGCTCGTCGCCCAGCTCGACGCCGGCGAACTCGGTCGGGTGCAGGGGCGCGATCTTCGACGCCTGCACCAGCTCGCCCGAGGTGATCTTCCAGTACAGCTTGTTGTCGACCTCGACCTCGTCGACGCGGCGCAGCTTGACCGACCCCGCCAGCGTGCGCGTCGGCTTCAGCGCCAGCACATCGACCGGCGTCTTGTACGCATCGGTCGGCTCGCGCAGCACGCCATACACGCCGGGCACCAGCTCGCCGTCCTTCAGCTTGGGCAGCTCGACCCCGGTGGGCGCCTTCTTCGAGGCCTCCAGGTAACGGTCGCACACCCAGCCGCCGTCCTGGATCTCGACCCACCAGCCCTTGCAGCCCTTGCCGTGTGCCCACGCCAGCACCGGCACCCGGGTGTCCTGCGCCACCGTGCCGCGCGCCTTGGCCTCCGGGTTGGGCTCGACGCGGACCACGATCGACCGCTTCAGGCGCACCGACTTGACGTCGTCGCCATAGGGCGGCGCCTCGGGCTTCTCGACCGGCCGCCGCGCGACTGCAGCATCGACCAGCGCCGCCACCGACGCGCGCGCCACGCCGGCATCCGCTGCAGCCCCCGGCCGCGCCGCCCGCTTGCCGCAGCCCAGCACGCCGAGCAGCACCAGCGTACCGCCCGCCAGCTGCGCCGCGCTACTCGGTCGCAGTCGCATCGATCGGCACCGCGGCCACGCGCGGCTCCGGCAGCAGCGGCAGGCGCACCGTGAAGGCGCTGCCCTCGCCCTCGCGCGACTCGACCGCGATGCCCCCACCGTGGGCCAGCACGATGGCGCGCGTGATGTACAGGCCCAGCCCCAGCCCCGCGAACCCCATCGCCGGCGTCTTGGTCGACCGCCCGTGCTTCTCGAAGATGACCGGCAGGCTGTCGGCGGGGATACCCAGCCCCTTGTCGCGCACCGTCGCCAGCGCCACCGCCCCGTCCCGCCGCAGCTCCAGCACGATGGGCCCCTTGTCGGGGGTGGTGAACTTGATGGCGTTGGTCAAGAGGTTCGCGAACACCTGGGACAGCCGCTGCGCATCGGCGTCCACGCGCAGGAACTCCTCGTTGCTGCGGAACTTGATCTCGCGACGCGGGTTGCCCAGGCGCGCCTCGTCCACCGCGGTGCGCGCCAGCGCCACCAGGTCGACGGTGTCGCGCTCCAGCGTCAGGGTGCCGGCGTCGACGCGCGCGGCGTCGGTCAGGTCGCGGATCAGCCTCTGCATGCGGTCGATCGACGCGTCCACGCGCTGCAGCAGCGCGCGCTCGGTCGAGCCCTCACGCATGACGCGATCCAGCACCTGGCTTATTCCACGAATCGCCACCAGCGGCGTCTTCAGTTCGTGCGAGGCCACCATCAGGAAGTCGTCGCGCATCTTGCGGGTCTGGATCAGCACCCCGAGGCGGCGCGCCAGCTCGCGGTGGAAGCCACCCGCCAGCGCGGCGGTCACCAGCATGACCAGGATGCGCAGCACGACCACGTCCACGCTGCGCTGCAGCGGATCACCGTGCAGCCACGCCGCCCCCAGGTACATGCCCGCGCACAGGAAGGCCGACACCATGACCGCGCGCAGCCCGAAACGCATCGCCACGCTGACCAGCAGCGGATACAGCAGGAGGTACAGCTCGCTCTGGAAGCCGCCGGTGGCGTACATCGCCATGGTCACGGTGATGAAGTCGAAGGTGACGCCGATGTAGGCGCGCATGCGGGCATGACGGTGGCCGCGGAACAGCCACAGCACCTGGATGGCCGCGTGGCTGCACGCCGCCACGATGGTGACCACCACCAGGTCGGGCCGGTACTTGGGGTGCGCCAGGTCGATGAGGCCGAAGATGATGCCGGCCAGGCCGAGCACGAAGGCGAGCCGCAGCCAGGCCACGCGCCACTCGACGTGGATCAGCTGCTCGAGCTGCTCCTGATCGTCTCCGAATCCTGGTCCCAGGGCGACGGCCACTGCCGCCATTCTACGTGGCTTCGGAGGCCCCGTTGGTGGCTTGTTCGACGCACTTGACCAGCTCGTCGAGGTGAAACGGCTTCTCCAGAACTCCAGCGATGCGCATCGATTTTGCCGCAGTGCGCACGGTGTGGTGCGCCGAGATCAGCACGATGGGGATGCGGGCGGTCTCGGGGTGCGTGCGCAGCTGCTCCTGCACCTTGAAGCCGTCGGCCTCCGGCATCATGAGGTCGAGCAGGATGACGTCTGGCTTGTGCTGCTGCGCCAGCCGCATGGCGTCGCGGGCATAGCCCGACGTCCAGACCTGGTATCCCGACACCTGCAGCATCAGCTCGAGCGTCTCGAGCGTGGGCAGGTCGTCGTCGATGACCAGTACACCCTTCTTCGGCCCCATACCCTCCCTACCCCCCCTCCGGTGGTCCAGGAGAATGCTCCCACGCGTCGCCGCGGGCAAGCCTTGTTCGGCTGGTCCGTGTCACTTATCCCCGGCCCTGATCGTGACCGATCGGCCGTGCGCGTCCAGCCCTTCCACCGTGGCCAGCGCCACGATGTCGTCGGACTGCTCGGCCAGGGCGGCGGCCGAGTACTCGATCACCGTGGTCCGCTTGATGAAGTCCCACACCCCCAGGGGCGACGCCCAGCGCGCGGTGCCGGCGGTGGGCAGCACATGGTTGGGCCCGGCCACGTAGTCGCCGACGGCCTCGGGTGTATGGGATCCCACGAAAATGGCGCCCGAGGTGCGCAGCGCCTCGACCCAGTCGCGCGCGCCGGTGACCATCAGCTCGGTGTGCTCGGGGGCGAAGCGGTTGGCGAAGCGGACCGCCTCGGCGAGGTCGGCGACCACCACGGCGACCCCCTGGCCGCGCAGGGCGGCCTCGGCGATGGCGCGCCGCGGCAGGGTGGCGACCTGGCGGACACACTCGGCGGCGACGGCGTCGGCCAGCGCGCGCGACGGCGTCACCAGCACCGGCCAGGCCGCGGTGTCATGCTCGGCCTGCGACAGCAGATCTGCGGCCACGTGGCGCGGGTCGGCCGCGGCATCCGCGATGACCAGGATCTCCGACGGGCCGGCCACGCTGTCGATGTCGCAGGTGCCGAAAACCAGCCGTTTTGCCGCGGCAACATAGGCATTCCCTGGGCCCACGATCTTGTCGCAGCGCGGCACCGTGGCGGTCCCGTAAGCCAGCGCGCCGATGGCCTGGGCGCCGCCGATCTGGAACACCCGGTCGACCCCCGCGATGCGCGCCGCGGCCAGCACCTCGGGCGACGGCCCCGGCGTGACCAGCACGACCTCGCCGACGCCGGCCACCGCGGCCGGCACCGCGGTCATCAGCACCGACGACGGGTAGCGCGCGGTGCCACCGGGGGCATACAGCCCGACGCGGGCCAGCGGATCCACCCGCAGTCCCAGCGTGGCGCCCCCGGCCTCGAACGACCAGGCCTGCTCGCGCTGGCGCACATGGAAGTGGCGGATGCGCTCGGCGGCGCGCTCCAGGGCGCGCTGCACCGCGGGAGCGACCCCGTCGGCGGCGCGCTGCCACTCGGCAGGCGGCACCTCCAGGGTGGCGGCCGTCAGGGTGCGCTGCTCCAGGCGAGCCGTCCACTCCAGCACGGCGGCGTCGCCACGGGCACGCACGTCGTCCACGATGGTGCGGGCGCGCTCCTCGATCTCGCGTGGCAGGTCGGCGCCGCGATCACACAGGCGGGCGCAGGTGGAGACATAGTCGGGATCGGCAGGCGCGACGACCTTCAGCATGAGGGCGCTAAGGATAGATCGCGGAGTAGCGCTTCACGAGCCCAGAAGGCACCTTGCGCACGCCGCGGCCGCCGATCTTGACGATGTAGCGCCCCGAGGCCCAGAAGGCCCAGGCCTCGTCACCCTGACTGACAGTCATCACTCGACGGCCGCCGATCTCCTTCTTGGCGACCTTGTAGCCTTCGTCGGTGGACAGCACCTCCATCAGGCTGGCCAGCGCACCCGCGACCCCCTTGCGGGTCTTGTACTGGGTCACGAAGACCACCGCGACGTCGGCTTCGGCGACGGCGGCGGCCTTGACCGCGCGGTCCCGGGCATACACGGCCGTGTGTGCATCCGCGGGGTTACCCTGGATCCCGATCTCGACATCCTTGACGTGCTGGTAGCGCCTGAACCACCAGCCGCCGATATCGGACTCGACGACACGCCTGCGGGGCAGGGTCGACGACGGTCCGCAGGCCGCCAGCAGCGAGAAAGCGAGCAAACCGAGCAGGATCGTGATGCCGCGCGCGGCGCCGCGCCTTCGAGTCACTGCCCTCACGGTACCGGCCTCGCCCCCGGGGCGCAAGGGTTTGACATCGTTTGGCTCATGGGTATAGTCACGCGCCTTTACCCAAAGCAGGGAGCGCTCATGTCGGATTTTCTGTTCACGTCGGAGTCGGTCACCGAAGGTCACCCGGACAAGATTTGCGATCAGGTGTCGGACTCGATCCTCGACGCCATCATCGCCCAGGACCCGCACTGCCGCGTGGCCTGCGAGACCTTGACCAAGACCGGCATCGTCATCATCGCCGGTGAGATCACCACCGACTGCTACGTCGATATGCCGCGCATCGTGCGCGAGACCGTGCGCAGCATCGGCTACGACCACTCCGACATGGGCTTCGACTGGAAGACCTGCGCCGTGATGACTGCGATCGAGCAGCAGTCGCCCGACATCGCGCGCGGCGTCGACCGCGGCTCCAAGGAGACCCAGGGCGCCGGCGACCAGGGCATGATGTTCGGCTACGCCAGCGACGAGTCCAAGGAGCTGATGCCGCGTCCCATCCAGCTCGCGCACAAGCTGTCGCGCCGGCTGGCCGCGGTGCGCAAGCAGCAGGTCAACGGGGTCGACTTCCTGCGCCCCGACGGCAAGACCCAGGTCTCGGTGCGCTACGAGAACGACATCCCGGTCGCGGTCGACACCATCGTGGTGTCGACCCAGCACGCGCCCGACGCCAAGAAGAAGCAGCTCGAGGAGGCCATGCGCGAGCTGGTCATCGCGCCCTCGATCCCCAAGAGCCTGATTACCCCCAAGACGCGCTACTTCATCAACCCGACTGGCCGCTTCGTGGTCGGTGGGCCGATGGGCGACTCGGGCCTGACCGGTCGCAAGATCATCGTCGACACCTACGGCGGCATGGGTCGTCACGGCGGCGGCGCCTTCTCGGGCAAGGACCCGTCGAAGGTGGATCGCTCGGCGTGCTACTACGCCCGCTACATCGCCAAGCACCTGGTCGCGGCCGGCCTGGCGCGGCGCTGCGAGGTCCAGCTGGCCTACGCCATCGGCGTGGCCCAGCCGGTGTCGATCCTGGTGCAGAGCTTCGGCACGGGCCGGATCTCGGATGAGAAGCTCAGCAAGCTGGTGCGCGAGCACTTCGACTGCCGCCCCGGCGCGCTGATCGAGGAGCTCGATCTGCTCAAGCCGATCTACCGCGCCACCGCGGCGTACGGCCACTTCGGTCGCGAGGAGGGCGAGTTCTCGTGGGAGCGCACGCCCAAGCTGGCGGCGCTGCAGGCCGAGCTGCCCAAGGTGTCGACCAAGGCGCACAAGCGCGCCACCTCGGCCAACATGGTGGCGAACAAGATCGTCCGCTCGTAGCGTGGCCCCGCAGGACGACGAACCGTTCCCGGAACGCTGGGGCGCGGACGTCGACAAGTACCTCATCGGCGCCGGCACGGAAGTGCCGTGCGCCGAGCTCATCCCCATCTGCAAGGCGCGCTGCTGCCGGATGCCACACTTCCTGTCCAGGCAGGATGTGGCTGAAGGCGTGCTGCGCTGGGACAAGGTCGAGCCGTATCGCATCGAGCATGCGGCCGACGGCTTCTGTGTGCACAGCGTGGTGGAGACGCGCGGATGTGGCGTGTACCAGCAGCGCCCGGTGATCTGTCGGACCTACGATTGCCGGGATGACTGGCGCATCTGGAAGGACTTCGAGCGGCGCATCCCGGCGCCCTGGGAGGCCATCGTGGATCTGGTGCAGCTCCGGGTCATCAAGCGCAGCGTGAGGAAGGCGACGCGGCTGGCGGGTGAGGGCGGCGCGGGGGAGAGTGGCGGCGAGGGTGGTGAGCGTGGCGGCGGCGGGGGCGAGGGCAGCGACGCGGGTTAGCGGGGGTTTTGTCGGCTGGATCGCGCTTTGTGGTGGGGGAGTCGATTTTTTTTGGGTGCCGGGCGGGTGGCGAGACTGACGGGGTGTGAGCAACCCGGGTGGTGGTGCGCGTCGGCAAATGACGCGGATCTATGTGTCGCGGAGTGCCGGCCGGCAGCGCGCGGTGCAGCGCTGGCGTGGCGCGTTCGGTGAGCTGTGCCTGGCGCGCGCGGGCATGCAGGACGTGGCCCTGCGCGGCGAGACCCAGCCTGCGCTGCACCACGCGGCGGGGTTTCGCTTCGCGCTGATCGATCCCGCGCAGCTGGTGCTCGACGAGGGCGGCCTGAGCGACGACGAGCGCGCGCTGCTGGCGTCGCGCGACCTCGGCCAGAGCGAGCGGGCGCGCTGGATCCGCGGGCGTGCCGCGCTGCGCTGGCTGGCCCCCGAGCTGGGCAGCGTGCTCGAGCATCGCGATGGCGCGCCGCGGCCGGTCAACCCGCGCTGGGCGGTGTCGCTGTCGCACGCCGGTGAGCATGTCGCGGTGGTGGTGATGCCCCGGCAGGGCGAGGGCACCGCGGTGGCTATCGATCTGGTGCCGCAGAGCGCGACCGCGATGCTGGTGCAGGTGCTGGCGGGGCTGCGGCTGACGGTGGACGGCGCGCTGTCACCCGCGCGCGTGTGGGCCGCGCTGGAGTGCGCGCTCAAGCTGCGCCGCAGCCCGGTCGATGTGCTGCTGTCGAGCGAGCTGCGCGTCAGCGCCAACGACAACGGCGACGGCGCGGTCGTGCATGGGGTCGGACGCCAGGCCGAGGTGCGCTTCCTGGCTCGGGCGCGGTATCTGCTGGGCGTGGCCTGCGAGCCGTAGCGAGCGATGCCGGCGCGAGCGCGGCCGGGGCCGCGGTCAGTCGGCGCAGGCGCGGTGCGCGGAGGCCAGCTCGCGCGGCTCGGCGCCCCAGCCCAGCAGCAGCGAGTCCAGCATGTGCGCCCCCAGCGCGCTCGAGTGCAGCGCGGCTGGCAGCAGGCGGTCGCGCTTCCTGAACTGGTCGGCGCCCTGCAGCGCCGCCCACAGCACGAAGGTCCGCACCACCGCATCGCCCGGGCCGAGCGCGCCGGCCGACACCGCGTCGACGAACAGGGTCACGTTGCGCTCGATGATGGGGCGCAGCTCGACCTCGACGGTCAGCGCCTCGTGATCCGCCAGCAGCTGCTCGGGGACCGAGAGCAGCTGGGTCATCAGGCGGTGCTCCACCGGGGCGCGCACCGCGTGCTCCGGGTAGGCGCGTGCCGCCGTCAGCAGGCGGGCCAGCGCGACGATGCGCCCAGGGCGGCCACGCAGGCGCGGCTCGACCGTCGCCAGCAGGGTCTCCTGCACCGAGGCGTAGGAGGCCACCGCGCGCTTCTCCAGCCCGACCAGGATGGCGCCCTTGCTGGGGTAGTAGCGATACAGGCCGCCGACCGAGACGCCGAGGCGCTGCGCCAGTCCGGCGATGGTCAGCGCCTCGGGGCCGCCACGCAGCATGTCGGCGGCGTGCTCGAGCACTGCCTCCTCCATGGAGCGACGCTTCTCGGCGCGCTTGCCGGGTCGCGCGGCGGGGGTCTGGGCGGCATCCATGAAGGCAAGCTAGCACAAATTGCGAACGTGGTTCGCAATTTGTGCCAGGTGGCGTCTCTTCGATCATGAGCACACCCGCAGCAGCGGCTCGACGAACAGCGGCGACGGCGCCAGCATGGCCAGGATGACCCAGGTGTGCGCCAGCGGACGCGGCCAGGTCGAGAGCTCCAGCGTGCGCTCGATGGCGATGAGCAGCGCCTGCAGCGCGAAGTAGAGCAGCATCCAGGCGGCCGCGCCGGCACCGAGCGCGGCCAGGCCGACATAGGCATGGAACAGCGCGCTGACGGTGAAGCCGAGGGCGACCCCGGCGCGCGGCCGGCCGCGGCGCGCCAGCGGGCCGAAGATCCGCGTGCGCAGGAAGTCGCCCACGGTGGTGTTCCAGCGCAGCCAGAACTCGCCGACCGAGCGCGCCGCGAGCGGGTCACGATGCAGCACCGGGACGGCGCGGCCGGCGGCGCGGGCCAGCAGGGTGATGGCGGCATAGACGGCGTCGGTGAGGGCGTAGGCCAGCAGCGCGCCGCCGGTCCAGCGCAGCGCCCAGGCCAGATCGTGGCGGTAGGTCGGGGCGATGCTGAAGGCGAGCTGCCAGCCCAGCAGCAGGCCAGCGGCGGCGATGGCGACGCGCGCGAGTTGACCGAGCAGGAGCGTGGGTCTCACGCGGCGGATGCGCTGCGGATCGATGAACGAGAGCACGCGCTGGATGCGCTGCGCGGGTGACAGCGCCAGGCGGAAGCGCGTCAGCTCCCAGGTGCGCAGGGCGGCCCACGCCGCGCTGATGGCGAGCGCGGCGCGCAGCGGGGCGGGCAGCGTGCCGAGCAGCGGGGCCGGCAGGGTGGCGGCGGCGAGCAGCAGCGCGAGGCGGCGCTGCAGCGTGGAGCCGGCCGCGAGGACGGCGGCGGGGATGAGGCCGGAGACCATCCACAGCAGCGTGAAGAGGGCGTCCAGGGCCATGGCGCCGGGTACAGCAAGGGCTGCGCCACGGTGGGGCCAGTCGGGACGGCGGGTTCGGGGCCGCGCGGGGTGCCGCGGGTGACAGATCGTCAGCGCGCGCGTGTCAAAGTGCGCTCGAAGGTGGTGGCGACGAGGCGTTCCAGGTCGGGGCTGGTGCTGGGGTCGACCGGGATGGCGGGCTCGAGGACGATGTGGACGTGGCCGGGGCGCACGGCGGCGCGGCCGCGCGGGAGCAGATCGCGCGCGCCGAGGACGGTCAGGCAGACGATGGGGCTGGCGGCGGCGCGGGCGAGCAGGAAGGCGCCGCGCTTCATCGGTAGCAGGCGGCCGTCCCAGCTGCGGGTGCCCTCGGGGCTGACCAGCAGGGCGGCGCCGGCGCGGATGCGCTCGGCGGCGGCCGCGAGGGCGGCGCGCCACTGGGTCTCGTCGGTGCGATCGAGCCAGAAATGGCCGGTGCGCGCGAGGTAGTCGCCGTAGAGCGGGGTGCGCCGGATCTCGTTGTTGAAGGTCATGTGAAACGGGCGCGGGATGGCGAGCGGGAGGACCAGGTGATCGAGGTGCGAGGTCTGGTTCCACATGTAGACCACGCCGCCGGTGTGCGGGCCGTGGGCGTTGTCCTCGACGGTGACCTGGACGTGCAGGTGCGCGAGCAGGTCGCGGCAGGAGGTACGCAAGTAGGCCAGGCCTTCGGAGGTGGTCGTGCTCGGTGTCGTGCTCGTGCTCGTGCGGGCGAGGTTGATGGCCATGCGTGCGATGGCGCTGACGGTGCGCAGGAGATCGAGCGGGCGATCCCGCGGCGGCGGCTGCCACCCTGGCGGTGGCACCAGCCCGGCCAGCACCGCGTCCTGCCGCGACATCCCCGGCGGCGGCTGCCGCGCCAGCAGGCGCAGCGTCGCGCCGAGACCCATCAGTTGCTGCCGAGCTGCGCCGCGACGTGCACCACGCGCGCGACCGAGAGCTGACAGCCATTCTTGTCGGTGGCCGTGAAGTCGACCACCAGGTCGTGGCCCAGCACGTCGTCGGGCATGCCCCAGTACATCGGCGAGGTCTGCGAGAACAGGCCGGTGCACTCGGCGCCGCCGGGGATGGCGAGGTCGGTCAGCGGCCCTTGCCAGCAGTCGAGGCCGACCTCGGCGCCGCCGACCACGAAGCGTTGCCGGGCGCAGATGTGGACGTCGGTGAGATCCAGCCCGGTCACGCGATAGGCCAGATACAGCATCAGCCCGCCCTGCGGCCCCATGTACATGGTGACGGTGTCGTTGTCGGCCAGCGGCGTCAGCTGCTCGAGGCCGGTGCCGAACACCAGGCTGGCGCCGGTGCAGGCGTGGCCAAGCGGGATGGTGCGCGCCGCGAAGTTGAGGCCACACCAGATTGGTGACCCGCCGCCATCACCGCCCGAGCCATCACTGACGGTGCCGTCGCGCGGCGCACCGTCGCGCAGCGCACCATCGCGCACCGCGCCGTCGCGCGGCAGGACGTCGTCGTCGTCACCCGCAGCGCCTCCACACGACGACAGCGCCACGACCAGCAGCAGCAGCGCGCGGCGACCTACCATGGCCGCGAGTGTAGCCCAGCGACACGTTCGACTCCGACCGCAGGTGACAGGGAATCACCGCGCGCGACGTGCGCTCCGTCACGACCTGGTCCCAGCGCCCACGGCGCAACCGTGCGCACCTGCGCGCACGCCTGGCAAGCGCCGGCACAAGCTGGCGCCGCGGCGTGGCATGGCGACGTTCTCGCTTCTTTCACCCTCGTGCAGTCGCCCACCCAGCTCATCATCACGCCCGGCGCCGGGCTGCGCTTCGCCCTGCGCGACCACGGCGCCGCGCCACCCGACGAGGCCCAGCTCAGCGACGCCGAGCGCGCGCTGCTGGCCAGCCACGCGCTGGGCCCCGAGCAGCACGCGCGCTGGGTGCGCACCCGCATCACGCTGCGCTGGCTACTGCCCCAGCTGGGCAGCGTGCTCGAGGACGAGGACGGCGCACCCTGCCCGCTCGATCGCGACTGGATGGTCGCCGCCGCCCACGCCGGTGACCACGTCGCCGTCGCCGCCGCGCCGCGCCGCGCAGCGCGCAGCGCGCTGGCCCTCGAGCTGGCGCCGCACAGCGACACCGAGCGCGCACCCTGGCTGCTGGCGCGCCTGGCGGTCGACCCGCGCGCGCTGGGCTCGCCGCTGCACGCCTGGGCCGCGCTGCGCTGCGCCCTCGAGCTGCGTCGCCAGCCGCTGTACGCGCCGCGCCCGATCCCCCTCGCGGTCACCGAGGCCAGCGATGGCGGCGCCATCGTGACCGGCCTGGGCGCCCCGGTGCGCATCCGCTTCCTCGACCGCGCCGGCCACCTCATCGCCCTCGGCCGCGAGGGCTGAACCCGCGCCATTCTGTGCGATGTTCGCCCCATGCCTGACAAGCGCGGCGGCCTCCGCCTGGTCTACCTCCCGGTGTCACCGTGGTCCGAGCGCGCGCGCTGGGCGCTCGATCACCACCAGCTCGCGTACCAGCCCATCGTGCACACGCCCTTCCTGGGCGAGCGCCGCCTGCGCAAGCTGGTCGGCCCCGATCAACCGCGCGCCACCGTGCCGGTGCTGCTGACCGGCACCCACACCATCACCGACTCTTGGGACATCGCGCTCTACGCCGACCGCGAAGGCCACGGCACCCGCCTCATCCCCGAGGCCCGCGAGGCCGAGGTCCAGAAGTGGAACCAGCTCTCCAGCGACACCATGGCCGCCGGCCGCGCCCTGGTCGCCGGCGCGCTGCTGGCCAGCGGCGGCGCCCTCGACGAGACCCTGCCACCGTCAGTGCCCTGGTTCATCCGCCGCGCCATGCGCCCGATGTCTCGCCACGGCACGCGCTGGTTCATCAAGAAGTACGACCTCGACCCCGGCAACCCCCGCCACATCGCGCAGTACCAGAAGGCCCTGGCCGCCCTGCGCAGCGCCGTCAACGTCTCCGCCCCCTACCTGCTCGGCAGCTTCAGCTACGCCGACATCGCCATGGCCGTCACGCTGCAGGCCATCGCCCCGGTTCCCGACCACTACATCCCCCTCGGCCCCGCCACCCGCAAGACCTGGCAACAACCCCTCCTCGCCGCCGACTACCCCGACGTCCTGGCCTGGCGCGACCTCATCTACGCCCGCCACCGCAAGCCCACACCACGCTGACTAGTCCCGGGGCCACAGCAGCCGCCACATCAAGACATCGACGAACCCGGCCACGCACCCGCCGTCCACCAGCAGTGCCACCCACCACAGGCGCCGTACCGGAACCCCCGGCGCCACCGTCAGCGCCAGCACCCCCAGCACCCCACCCACGAATGGAATCCACGACGGCGCCCGCCTGCCCGCCCAGCCCCGCACCAGGCAGGCCCAGTTCATCAGCCCCAGCCAGAGCGCCACCATCGCGACGACGCCAGCCGCGACCCAGCGCATGTCAGCCCAATTCAAGTCAGCCTGCCCGCGACCACGACAATGTCGTCGGGCGGCTGCTGAAACCGGGCGAGGACCAGCTCGACCAGAGCGCCTGCGAGACTGCCACCGCCACGCGCCACGGTGTCCCTGATCGCGGCAATGGGCACGTAGTCGAACAGCCCATCAGTGGCCACCACCAGGGTCCCAGCACGTGCCGCCACGAAGCCGCGCGGACTCGCCCGGCCGCTGCCCAGTCGCGGTTTGCGCTGCTGGTCGCGAGTCAGTTCGAGCTTCCCCGCACCGTCGATGAGGTATGCGCGGCTGTCACCACAACTGGCGCCGACCACGAGGCCGGCTGTCACCGCCAGGACGATGCCGGTGGTCTCCCCAGCTTGGGCCGCCGCCGCGATGTCCCGATCGAGCTCCCCGAGCAGTCCCGTCCAGGCTGCCGCACTGCCGACATCGAATCCCGACTGCGTCGCCCTGTCCCTGACCGCTGCGATGACCAGGTCTGCAGCCTGCGCCCCGCCCGACATTCCCCCGGTCCCGTCGGCGACGGCGATGACCCAGGCGTCGCCGGTGTGCAACACCAGCTGCCGGTCCTCGGAGTCCGCGCGCGGCGACGCCGCAGCTGTCTCGAAGACCGTCATCGCGACAACAAGGCGGCGGCGGGGCGCGCTATTCCACCCAAGGCGTCGCCGGTGGGTGCCGATCAGGCGACCGTGATGTCCTTGCAGGCGTAGACGTCCTGGATGGCGTTCAGGATGGCGACGCCTTCCTTCATGGGCTTCTGGAAGGCCTTGCGGCCGCTGATGAGGCCCATGCCGCCGGCGCGCTTGTTGATGACGGCGGTCTTGACGGCGTCGGCGAGGTCGTTGTCGCCGCTGGCGCCGCCGCTGTTGATGAGGCCGGCGCGGCCCATGTAGCAGTTGGCGACCTGGTAGCGCGTGAGGTCGATGGGGTTGGGCGAGGTCAGGTCGGTGTAGACCTTCTTGTGGGTCTTGCCGAAGCCCTTGAGCTTGGGATCGTTGTAGCCGCCGTTCATCTCGGGCAGCTTCTGCTTGATGATGTCGGCCTGGATGGTGACGCCGAGGTGGTTGGCCTGGCCGGTGAAGTCGGCCGACAGCGAGTGGTCGCCGAGCTCGGTCTTGAAGGCGTTCGAGCGCACGTAGCACCACAGCACGGTGAACATGCCGAGCTCGTGGGCGGCGGCGAAGGCGGCCGAGACCTCCTGCAGCTGGCGGCGTGACTCGGGCGCGCCCCAGTACACCGTGGCGCCGACGCCGATGGCGCCCATCTCGTGACACTGCTTGATGTTGCCGAACAGCACCTGGTCATAGGTGTTGGGGTAGCTGAACAGCTCGCTGTGGTTGATCTTCACGATGAAGGGGATCTTGTGGGCGTACTTGCGCGCCATGAAGCCGAGCACGCCGTAGGTCGACGCCACCGCGTTGCAGCCACCCTCGATGGCCAGGCGGCAGATCCCCTCGGGATCGAACATGGTCGGGTTGGGCGCGAACGACGCCGCGGCGGAGTGCTCGATGCCCTGGTCGACCGGGAGGATCGACAGGTAGCCGGTGCCGCGCAGGCGGCCGGTGTCGTACATGCGCTGCAGGTTGCCCAGCACGGCGGGCTTGCGGTCGGTCTGCGCGAAGACGCGGTCGATGAAGTCGGCGCCGGGCAGGTGCAAGAGGTCGCGCGAGATGGTCTTGGACTGGAAGTCCAGCAGGCCGCGTGCCTCGCCGCCCAGGATGTCTTCGATGCGCTTCAGATCCGACATGGCCGCCTCACCGCTAGTTTGATTGTGCCGGGACTTTAGCCGCCGTGGGCGCCGCGGTTCAACCCGATTCAAGATCCAGCTAAGATCACGGCATGCGCGCAGCCTGGCTGGTCGGGTTCCTGGTCGGCCTGGCAGGCTGTGGTGACGATGATGACGGTCCGGCGCCGGATGCCGCCGCGCTGGCCGACGCCGCCGGGCCCGATGCCGCCGCCGATCCGTGCGCGGCCGGTGCGACCTGCCGGGTCGGCCGTGGACTGTGTGCGCCGACGCCATACTGCACCGCCGCAGCGCCGTGCCCGAACGCGCTGGTCGGGGTGATGACCAACGCCACGCTGAGCGAGCCGCTGACGGTGCCGACGTGCCGGACCTCGGTGGCGTCGCGCCCGCAGTTCGACGACGGCGCGCCGCGGCGCTGGACCGACGCGCCCACCGGGCTCGAGCGCGCCGCCTGTGTGTTCCGCCCCGCCGGCAGCGCGCTGCGTCCGTTGCTGCTGTTCATGCACGGCAGTGGCGGCTCGGCGGCCACGCTGTATGACACCACATCGCTGCGCACCAAGGCGACCACGTACGACTTCGGCACCGGCGCAGGCGCGGGCTTCGTCCTGGCCGCCGACCAGGGGCCGAACAGCCCCATCCCCAACGGCAACCCGCCCAGCTCGCGCCACGAGTTCTACTACCGCGACCTGGCGTCCCCCAGCACGAACCCCGACTTTCGCGCCGTCGACCGGCTGATCGACGACCTGGTCGCCGAGGGCGGCATCGACCCGCGGCGGATCTACCTGATGGGCTGGTCAAATGGGGCGTTCTTCTCGCAGGCCTATGGGCTGGCCCGGCATGCGACCGCGACGCCGGGCGGCAACCGGGTCGCCGCGGTGGTGGCGTTCGACGGCGCCAATCCCTTCGCGGCGCCGCGCGCGACCACGATGTTCGCCGGCTGCGGGCTCGAGCCGCTGCCGCAGGTCGCGCTTCCCGTGATGTTGATCCACCGCGCCTGCAGCATCATCCCGTGTGACGCCGCGCAGGCCGCCGCGATGACCCAGCCGCCGGGCTACGAGGTCGCGGCCTGGGACACCACGCTGCGCACCCAGATCGGCGCGCGCGACGTCACCAACGTCATCGTTGCCGGCACCGGCGCCACCGTCACGGCGTGCACCGCGGCGGCCTCGTGCGGCGCGGCGCTGGCCGCGGTGAACCACATCCGCTGGCCCGACGGTGTCGCCGACGGCTCGGGCATCGATCACGAGGGCGAGATGCTCGACTATCTGCGCGCGCATCCGCTGCCCTGACTCAGCGCATGGACGCGTACAGCGCGAACAGGCCAAGCAGTCCGGCGACGATCGCAAGACCGACCCTGAAGCGGTGGAGGTCGGCGCGCCTGCCCGCGACCAGCTGTAGCTCCTCGGCGCGGGTCTGCTGGACCACCTGCAGATAGCTCTGGTCGACCGCACCCCGGTATGGGGCCGATGGCATCCGCGCGCGCACCGCGGCATCGGCGGCAGGCTGGGCGGCGGGCACCTCGGCGGCGAGTGCGGCACACAGCTCGAGGGCCGAAGTGGCCTGGGCGAGATCCCACAACGCCTCACTGACCTCGAGCTCGACCAGTCCTGCCTTCAGCCCCAGGCGCCACTCCGCGCCTGGGCGAAAGGCCTTCAGGCGCCTACGCAGCTCAGAGGTGAACACGAGCGGAACGACGTCGGAGGGCACACCGGTGACGCAGAAGTCGCCGTCAAAGCCGTCATCGCCGGTCGGCAAGACGAGCCCCTCGACGGCAGCGTGTGCGGGTTGCACCTCCAGTTCGAGGGGGGCCGCCGGAGGCACGCGCGCCGTCAGCGTGGTAGTCCAGGTCGGGGTCGAGATGGGCTGCCCCCCGCTCTTGTTGATGCGTAACGTGACCGCGATTGGCCCCAGGTGGCCATGCACCAGTCGCTTGCCGAACTGGACTTCGCCGGCGGTGCGCCGGGCAATCGCCTCCAGCGCACGGCGCCGCCTGGTTCGCCCGTTCCAGAGCAGACTGCACACGCCCAGCACGGCGACGACGATGATGACGACGTGGATCTCCACGGGTGGGTGCATAGCAAACCAGGCCACCGGGTTCGCGCCAACCTGCCCAACCCA
>Ga0154020_10004352_pt1 | contig 16891 bp, 12 predicted proteins | sample Klosneuvirus_201_FD_109709 | JGI IMG/M metagenome (GOLD analysis project Ga0154020, IMG submission 109709) | Active sludge microbial communities from wastewater, Klosterneuburg, Austria - Klosneuvirus_20160825_MG | ecosystem: Engineered > WWTP > Aerobic digester > Activated sludge | place...
GACACAGAGGACTTGTTTCGGAAGCGCGCACGGCACATCCACGCCCTACGTTCCGCGACGACCACGAGTCGAAGATTCCCGAAACGATCTCTGCTCCGTGCACTCCCCTTCTCCGTGGCGAACCGTCTGGTGCCGAAGCTCGATCAGCTACAGAGCGGCGGCGTCGCGAATCGTCGCGCACTATTCGACAACCGCGCGATTTGGTTCAGCTGAGGAGGCGCGAGAGCGACACGTCGATGCGGCTCTGGACGAGTCGCACCACCGAGTCGACATCGCCGATCGGGATCACGAGCCGGGCCGACACCTCCTTGCGGATCGCATCGGCGAGCTCGTCGCGTGCGGCCGCGACGCGGCGCGCGGCGGTGGCGCGGTGGACGCCGAACAGCGCGCCGATGCGATCGACGTTCCACCCGTCGAGCAGGCTGTAACGCAAGAGCGCGCGTGACTCGTCCGGCAGACTCGCGAGCGCGGCCCGCATCGCGGCGTCGAGGTGCGGTCGATAGGCCTCGCGGATGTAGCCGGCCTCGACATCGGTGATCGACGCGAGCCGATCGAGGAACGAGTCCTCGGGGCTCGCGACCTCGCGCCGATTCGCTTGCATCGCGTGCAAGAGCTCGCGTGTCGCGATCACGCGCACGTAGCTGCCGAGGTCGCCGCGACCGGAGTACCCCTGCAGCGCCGGCACGCGGTTCTCTTTGCCCACGAACAACATGCTGGCCATGTGACCGCGCAGCTCGTCGGTCTGCGTCTGCGTCGCGCGCAGCTTGCGTGCCGATGCATCGACCTCGTCGAAGAACTCGGCGTGGAATCGCTCGATCGCGGCCGCGCTGCCCTCCATGCACGCGATCGCGAGGTGGACATGGCTCGCGCGGATCTGGCCGAGCGTCGCGGGCGTCGCGGCGTTGCCACTGCGGCGTGCGAGCTCGCGGCAGAACGTGTCCTCGTCGACCACGATGTCGGGATACGCGGCGACCGCGGCCGCGCGTAACGTGACGAGTTGATCGCCGAGCGCCGCGTCGTCGAACCGCGCTGCGGCCTCCGGAACGAGCCCCGCGCGGAAGGCGCGGACCATTCCAAGCTGCGACATCGGACTGGATAGTACGACGAACCTGTGCGCATCTGGATTCGTGGACTGCGCGGACGAGGACACGCTGGCGGCGATGATCGCGGGGGCGCTGACCGAACAACAGCGCGCGGCGATCGCGATCCATGCCGCTTCGTGCGAGAGCTGTCACGCTCTGATCGACGGGCTCGTCGCCACCGACATGGGGTCGGACACGACCCCGATGAAGCTCGTCGCTGGCGATCGCGTGGGGCGCTACGAGATCGATTCGCGACTCGGCGCGGGCGGCATGGGTGTCGTCTATGCCGCCATCGACACCGAGCTGCAGCGCAAGGTCGCGCTCAAGCTGATGCGCCCCGACGGCCTCGGCCAGATCGGCACCCAGGGCCGCGAGCGGATGATGCGCGAGGCTCGGCTGCTCGCCGCGCTGTCGCATCCGAACGTGGTCACGGTGTTCGATGTCGGCACGCACGACAGCAAGGTGTTCGTCGCGATGGAGCTCGTCGACGGCGGAAGCCTCGCGAGCTGGCTCGCACGCGAGACCCGCACGACGAACGAGATCGTCGATCGCATGATCGAAGCGGGACGCGGGCTCGCCGCCGCACACGCGCGCGGCGTCGTCCATCGCGACGTCAAACCCGACAACATCCTCGTCGGTCTCGACGGGCACGCGCGCGTCACCGACTTCGGCCTCGCGCGGATCGGGGACAGTGCGGACCCCGTCGCAACGCGCGTGGCGACGTTGTCGCCGGATCTCACGGCGACCGGCGCGCTGATGGGGACGCCGGTCTACATGGCGCCCGAACAGTGGAGCACCGGCAGCGCGGAGCCGCGCACGGATCAATGGGCGTTCTGCGCGACGCTATACGAGCTCGTCGCCGGGGTCCGGCCATTCTCCAGCGACAACGCCGAGACGCGGCGGAGCGAGGTCGAAGCGGGTCGCCTCGCACCACAGCGTCCGGATCGCGACGTCCCCGCGTGGCTCCGCAAGATCATCGTGCGCGGCCTGCGCGCGGCGCCGGCGGATCGATGGGACTCGATGGATGTCGTCGTCGCTGCGCTCGTGCGCGGCCGCCACCGGCGCCGGCGCCTCGTACAGACGGGGACGATCGTGGCTGCGGTCGCGATCGTTGCGATCTCCGTCGGGATCGCCGTCACTCGCACGCCCGCCGCGCCGGCGGTCCCCGCACCGGTGGGCATGGCATGGGAGGACGTGCGGCCCGGATGCAGCTGTCCGTTCTCGACGTGCGACGAGGGGACATGCACGTCGGTGTGCAAGGCGAGCGACTTCGACTTCGTCCATCGTCATCGGATCCCCGAGCTCGACGTGAGCGGCGATCAGGAAGCGCTCGCCGGAGTCTCCGGCGACGGCAACACCATCCTCTATCTCACGGGAAAGATCTGCGCCCTCGATCGGTTGATGGTCGCGCACCGGCGCGGCGATCGGTATGTCGCGACGGACCTGACACCGCAGCTCGATCGATCGCGCCACGAGATCGTCGAGGGTTGCTGCACGCTCGCGAACGACGGAACGAGCGTGATCGTTCGCTGGCGCGATCACCACGGCTTCGATCGCATCGCGCTCGCGAACACGACGCTCGGTGCCATCGACAAGGACGAGTTCGCGAACATTCGTCCGCGCAGCGAGCCCACGATCGACGTTGGCTTCCCGGTGGTGTCCAAGGATGGCCTTCGCATGTATCTGAACGTGTACGACACCACCGATGCCAAGAACGAGATCGGGCCGATCACGGGCAACTACGTCGCCACGCGCATCGATCGTACGCGGCCGTTTCCGCCGAGCGTTCGCATCGCGGGATATGCGCGCAACGGTCTTGGCCACTTCACCGCAGAGTCCTCCGACGGACGAACGCTGTTCGGTGACACGGACTACGGCACGGGCGTGTTGATCCGCGCGACGCTCGACGGTCGATTCGAACGCACGATGGAGACCACGAGCATGCCGCGCATCGCCGGCTTTCGAACCGTTCCCGTCGACGATTGCTCGCGCGTGTTCACCACGTACACGCCCGGCGGATGTCGTGGCGAGGAGATCGTATGGTTCGACGCCGTGTCCTACCCGCCCAAGCTTCCTCTCTCGACGTCTAGCGCGTCGAGGTGAGCGTCGCCCGCGGTGGCTCCGCGGGAATGTCGTCGCCGTAGCCGTGACGGCGAGCGACGACACCGAGATGGATACCGAACGCACCGATCGCGAGCGTGCATAGCGAGTACGCCGTGACGATCATCGGTGACGTGACGTGAAAGTCGCCGACGCCGAAGTTCGTGACGCCGAGGATCTGGATCGTCGCGAGGATCGGCACGGCGCCGAGCGCGATCAACGAGACCACCGCGATCCGGCGCGGCGTCGGAGAGCGCAGCGCGCGCAGCACCATCACGAGCAATAGGCCCAGGAGCGATGGCGCGAAGCCCTGGCTCAGCGCGAAGTCATGACCGTTGGTTCGCAGCGCTGGCATGCCGGCGCACACGACACATGCGCCCGCGGTCGATCCCAAGAGTACGAGCTCGATCGCGAGTGCGACGTGGCCGGTGCGAATGGTCTCGGTCTGATGCCGGAGCGCCACGAAGTCCTGCGCCGTCCAGATCACGCCACCCGCGAACGCGAGCAGGAGCAGCGGCCATCCGAACAACGCGATGGCGGGCTCGTACAGCATCATCGCGACGAGAACCCACAGGACCACCAGCGACCACCGAACGATCGGCCGATCAGGATCCATGGCCACTATCGTAGCGCGGTTCTAGAAGAAGACGCTGAGGTGCATATCGAAGCGATTGGCCACACCCGCCGACATCCCCTTGTAGACGGTCTTCCAGTACAGGTACTCCGCACCGAGCTGTAGGGACTGCTTCGGCTTGTAGCGGATCACACCATAGATGGTGCCGTTTGCCGTGCGATCGCCCATTTCCAGGTCGGCCTGGCGGGCGAAATCTCCGCTGCCGCCGACCGCGATCATGTGCTTCTTGGTCGGCACCACGGCCGCTTCGAACCAACCGCCGACCGAGCGAATGGTTCGGCCGGTGACCGGGTTCACGCCCTGGCCGATGCCGCCGCCGATATCCGTGGTGTTCGAGCCGGCATAGATCTCCGCGATCCACACCATCATCGGTGCGGCGGGCAGGAAGATATGACCGCCGATCGATCGCGCGGGATAACGCGTGCCGTTCGCGAGCTCGTCCTTCGCGATGTGTCCCCACAGACCGACGCGTAGCGCGGTGTCGCCGCGCATGCGCTTGCGAAACTCGATCAGGCCCTGCAGCGATGGCGTCGCCGCACCGATGCCGTCGAGTTGGCCATCGTTGTCCATGTCGCGCTGGTCGAGCGTGCCGGTCGCCGCTGCCGCGACAGCGATGCGGATCTTGTCCGACGGCAGCACCGTGAGCCGCAGCTGCGGCCGCCGATCGCCGGTGTTGCCCGCGAACAAGAGCTGCGTATCGTTCTGCGCCGACGGGAACAGCGGAGACACGAGATCCCACGTCTGCCCGGCGAGGAGCTCGACCTTCTTCTCGAACGAGATCTGCGCGTACGCGTGGCGCAACCGCAACACGTTGAGTCCCGCGCCGCCGCCGAAATCGATCTCCAGCTTGCCCTCGCCTTTCACGTCGCCGTCGTCGTCGAGATCCCATTCGTCGATCGACAGGCCGAAGCGCGACATGCGCGGCGTCATCGTCAGCTCTCCGTCGAACGCGCCGTTCTCGGGCTCGGGCATCACGTACAGCGGCTGATGGATGTCCGACATTCGCGAGTCGTCGGCGAGCACGTCGAGGCGTGCGAACCCATAGATCGACAGCGGCGGTGATTCGTCCTCGGCGTGGGCCACGGACACGAACAACGGGACGACGAGCGTGAGGAGGCCGCCGGACAGAAGGAGTCGCATGAAGGCGCTAGACGCGCGGGACCGTGATTCGATCGATTTTCGCCAAGCTTTTCAGATCGACGGTGTCGGCCGCGCGTTCAGGGGACAACCAGCTCAGTTCCGGAGGATCCGATGCGTCTCGTCTCCACCTTCGGGCCCGTGTTAGCGGCATGCGTGGCGGTTTCGTGCCGCGCACCGTCGTCGACCTCGCCCTCGTTCTCCAATGGTCCCATCGTGCTCGTCAGCGTGGACACGCCGACGGAGCTGCAACGCCGGCTCGCCGCGACCGCTCCTGTCGACGCGAGCGATCCCACGGCGAGCTCGAAGAAGCTCGAGGTCGCGCTCGATGCCTTTAACGATCGAGCGAAGGCGCGGCGCGGCTACATCGCGGTCGACAAGCCGCTGTACAAGCCCGGCGAGACCGTGTGGTTCCGCGCGTTCGATCTGACGAGCGCGAGCCTCGCCGGCGCCGAGCGCGACATCATCACGTTCAAGCTGATCAGCCCGCGCGGCTCCGCCGTCGTCGAGAAGCGGGTGCTGATGGATCGCGGACGCGCCGCGAATGACTTCGAGCTCGCGCCCGGTATGCCCGGCGGCGAGTACACGCTGGTCGCGACGAGCGAGACCGGTCAGATGAAGGCCGAGCGAAAGGTGATCGTCTCCTCGTATCAGCCGCCGCGGATCAAGAAGAAGCTCGAGTTCCTGCGCAAGGCGTACGGTCCGGGCGACACGGTGACCGCCACGGTCGAGCTGCATCGCGCGACGGGCGAAGCGATGGCAACCAAGGTCGCGACCGGCCTCGCCACGCTCGACGGCGCCGACCTCACGCGCGTGCCGATCACGACCGATGCGGCGGGCAACGCGGTCGTGCAGTTCACGCTGCCACAGACGATCCACAAGGGCGATGGCCTGCTCACGATCCTCGTCGACGATGGTGGCGTCACCGAGTCCGTGCAGAAGCGGATCCCGATCACGCTCGCGGATATCGCGCTGTCGGTCTACCCCGAGGGCGGCGACCTCGTCGCGGGCCTGCCGTCGCGCGTGTACTTCGCAGCGAAGAACGCGATGGACAAGCCCGCCGACATCGACGCGAAGGTCACCGACGATCGTGGCGCCACCGTCGCGCTCTTGTCCAGCTATCACGACGGCATGGGCCGGTTCGAGCTCGTGCCCGATCCGGCGCGCCGCTACAAGATCGAGATCACGCGGCCGAGCGGCATCGCGAAGACGTATCCGATTCCCGCGGCGAAGAGCGATGGCTGCTCGCTGCAATCGATCGATGACTATGCGTCCACGCGCAGCGACGTTCGCGTCGCGGTGTGGTGCACGAGCGACCGGGACATCGTCGGTTCCGCGGTGCTGCGCGACAAACGCGTGGGCACGCTCGCCACGCACGTGACAGCGAGCCAGCCGAGCGTGCTCGCGTTTCCGTTGCCGACAGGTGCGCAAGGCGCGGTCCGCGTGACGCTGTTCGACGATCGCTTGACCGCGCTGGCCGAGCGCCTCGTGTATCGCAACCGCGGCGCCGATCTGCAGATCAAGCTCACACCCGACAAGCCCACGTATCACCCGCGCGATCGCGTGTCGCTGGCGATCGAAGCGAAGCTGCCCGATGGCTCGCCCGCGCAGATGGCCGATGTCGCGCTGTCCGTCGTCGACGACACCGTGCTCTCGTTCGCCGACGACAAGCAGGCCACGATGCTCGCGCGCCTGTATCTCGAGGCCGAGATACCCGGCCAGAAGATCGAAGAGCCGAACTTCTACTTCGGTACGGACGCGAAGGCTCCCGCCGCGATCGATCTCGTGCTCGGCACCCATGGCTGGCGGCGCTTCGATTGGAAGCCCGTGCTGAGCGCGCCGCCGGAGAAGCCGATCGAGGACACCTGGGCCTATTCGGGTGATCTGATCGGCCCGAAGAAGAAGCCCGGATCGCTGCGCGCGAAGGGCGCCGTCCCGAACAAGGACCCCGCGGCACCGGGTGGTCCGCCCGAGGACGAGGCCGAGCTCGTCGCGATCGAGGCCAACGTCGTGAAGGCGGCCGACGCGAAGCCCGCGGCGCAGGCCCGCCGAGAGCTCGACAAGGACGAAGATCTGATGCCCGCGAAGAAGCGGAAGATGGCCCGCGAGGACGACGAAGAGATGGACGCTCCCCGCGCGGTCGCCGCAGCACCGATGGACGCCGACGAGGGCGGCGAGATGGCGATGTTCGGCGCGAACCTGGAGGACGGCGACTACGGCGCGGCGGAGTCCCCGCGGCGCACGCTCGCGTTCGATAACCGCGGCTTCGATGTCGGCACGGAGGCGGGCAAGCACCGCATCCAGATCCGCGGCAAGCAGCAAGAGGAGATCGCCGGCGAGCAGGATCCGTACTGGAACCTCGTCGAGGAGCGCCAGTTCCCCGTCGCGAGCTACACGGTCGACTACACCGGACCGCGCACCGATTTCCGCGAGACATTGCTGTGGGCGCCGCACGTCGCGACCGATGCGAGCGGCAAAGCGACCGTGACGTTCTCCCTATCCGACGAGGTCACGTCGTTCAAAGCGACGGCGGAGGCCGCGGCGGCGGGACGACTCGGGCGCGGCGAAGCGCTCGTGCAGTCGAAGAAGCCGGTGTCCCTCGCGGTGAAGCTCCCGCTCGAGGTCACGGCCGGCGATCACATTCGCCTGCCGGTCACGATCGCGAACGAGACCGACAAGCCGTACGAAGCGAGCCTCACGTCGACGTTCGGCAAGGCGTTCAAGGTCACGGCAGGTGCGCTGCCAGCCACGATCACGCTCGCGCCGAACGAGCGCCGCTCTACGTTCTACGAGCTGGACGTCGTCGGGGACGGCAAGGTCGCCGACGATGGCAAGATCACGCTCGGCATCGAAGCCGCGAACCTTCGCGATGACGTCGAGAAGACGATCGTCATCGCACCGGTGGGCTTCCCGCAGCAGGTGTCGCTGGCGGGAACTCTCTCGGGAAGCATCAAGCGCGACGTGTTCATCGACGACGTCATGCCAGGGACCATGAACGGCATGGTCACGCTCTATCCATCGCCCCTCGCGACGATGGTCGAGGGTACGGAAGCGATGATCGCGGAGCCCGGCGGCTGCTTCGAGCAGGCGTCGAGCACGAACTATCCGAACATCATGATCCTCGGGTACCTCGAGGAGAACAAAGCCGCCTCGCCGCAGATCGCGGAGAAGGCGAACAAGGCACTCGATCGCGGCTACAAGCTGCTCACCGGCTACGAGACCAAGACCAAGGGCTACGAATGGTTCGGTGGCGATCCGGGGCACGAAGCGCTCAGCGCGTACGGCCTCATGGAGTTCGCCGACATGAAGAAGGTCTACGGGGACGTCGACAACGCGATGATCAAGCGCACGCGCGAGTGGCTACGCGGCCGCCGCGACGGCACGGGCGGGTTCAAGCGCAACGATCGCGCACTCGACTCGTTCGGGCGTGCGAGCGCCGAGGTCACCGACGGCTACATCACGTACGCGCTCACCGAGGCGGGCGAGAAGGACCTCGGCATGGAGCTCGCGCGCCAGGCGCAGATCGCGACGACGACGAAGGATCCCTACCTGATGGCGATGGCGACGAAGTCGCTCGTCAACGCGCAGCCGAAGGATCCCGCGACCGTCGCGGCGGTGAAGCGCCTCGCGTCGCTGCAAGCGTCCGATGGTTCGTTCAAGGGCGCGACGCAATCGATCACCATGTCCGGTGGTGACGCGATCGAGATCGAGTCCACCGCGATCGCGACGATGGCGATGATGTCGCACAGCCGCGATTACATGCCGCAGGTCCGCAAGTCGATCGAATGGATGAACGCACACCGCAGCGGCTTCGGCGGCTACGGCTCGACGCAATCGACGGTGCTCGCTCTCAAGGCGATGACCCAATACGCGAAGGAGTCGCGCGTCACAGAGGCCGCGGGCACGGTGATCCTCCGCATCGATGGCAAGGAGGTGAAGCGCGCCAGCTACGAGAAGGGACACCAAGGCGCGATCGAGCTGCCGATCGGCGAGTACCTGCATCCGGGAAAGAACTCGATCGAGATCACGCTCGAGTCGAAGGAGCCACTGCCCTACTCCGGCGTCGTCACGTGGGGCAGCAAGGTCCCGGCGTCGAACCCGGCGACGAAGGTCTCCCTCGAGACCAAGCTCGCCACGGCGAACGCGAAGCTCGGCGAAGGCGTGCACATGGACGTGCGCGTGACGAACACGACGAACGTCGGGATCCCGATGACGCTGGCGCGCGTCGGCCTGCCCGGCGGGCTCACGTTCCAGACGTGGCAACTCCAAGAGCTGCGCGACAAGGGCGTGATCGATTTCTACGAGACACGCCCGCGCGAGGTGATCCTCTACTTCCGCTCGCTCGCGCCGAACGCGACGAAGGACGTCCCGCTCGAGCTGCTCGCGAACGTGCCCGGAACGTTCACCGCGCCGGCCTCGCGCGCGTACCTCTACTACACGAACGAGCACAAAGCGTGGGTGGCTCCGACGACGATCAAGGTCGCTCCCTGAGCTAGACTGCGGTGTGCGCGCAGCGCTGATGCTGCTGGTGATGGCCGGATGCGATGTCGTCTACGGCCTCGGTGGTCGTGCGTCCGATGCCCGCGAAGCCACCGCGTATCGCCAGCGCATCACCATCGCACCTCCCACGAGCGAGCAGCTCGACGACGTACCCGTCGCGATCACGATTCCGATGGAGCATCGGGCGAGACTTGCCGGCGTCACTCCCCTCGGTCGCGAAGTCGCCTTCTTCGACGAGAGCGGCGAGCCGCTCGAGGGAGAGGTCGAGCAACTCTCGCAGCCGGACGGCGCGCTGGTCGCGTGGGTGCGCCTTCCGCACCTCGCCGGCGATACCGCCATCGACATGGAGTACGGCGGCGATCGACTCCTGCCGCGCCGAAACCCGTCGATGTGGAACGCGACGTACGGCGCCGTCTGGCACTTCTCGCCCGACGAGACCGACGCGGCGCTCGACGCGACCTCGAACGAAAACACGCTCACGACCTCGACGACTACTGCGCCGCCGACCGTGCCCGGGCTCGTCGGCGGAGCGCGCAGCTTCGACGGTGTGACGACGATGGAGGCCGCCGACGACGACTCGCTCGATCCAGCGAGTGGCTCGTTCACGGTGTCGCTGTGGATGCACAAGCCCACGAACATCGGTCCGTTCGACATGCCCTTGTTCAAGGGAGGCTCCTCGATCGGCTTCGACGGCTACGACTTCGAGCTCGGCACGTCGGCCTGGCGTGGCTGCGTCGTCGGTGGCCCGTCCAAGGACTGCGCGTTCATCGATGGCTCCGATCTCCAGGGAGCATGGGTCTTTCTCGCGCTCGTCATCGACCGCACGACGCCGGCGACCCTCACGATGTTTGTCAACGGATCGCCGCGGAGCACCGTGCCGCTCACCGTCGGGCCGATCAACGGCACGCGCCCGCTCACGCTCAGCATCGCCGGCACTCCGTACAGCGGGATTCTCGACGAGATTCGCGTCTATCACGGCGTGCGAAGCGCGGGCTGGATCACGACCGAGCAGTTCAACCTGAACAACCCGACCTCGTTCCTGACCTTCGGTGAACCCGTGGCGATCGAATAAGCTCGCGAGCATGTGCTGCTTCTCGGGTCCGGTGACGAAGGTCGAGTCGACGAAGATCTTCGCGCGAATGACGGCGCGCGGCCGTCAGGTGCTCGCGTATCAGATGAAGGTCGCCGCGGATGCGGAGGTCGCGATGATCCTCCCGATTCCGGTTCCGCCGCGATCACCAGACGATGCGGTGCGGTTCATCTCGCTCGAGGGATATCCCACGCTGTTCGACGATCTCGACAAGCTGTTCCCGGTGCCGCAGCCGGCGGGTGTCACGTTCGGGATCCCGCAGGCGCTCGTGGTTCACGAGGTCGGTGCGTTCGTCGCGTCGTTCGTGCCATCGCTCGCAGACTTCACGCGGCTCGATCCCCGGTTTCGCGTCCCCGTCGGGACCCTCGATCGCGCGCCGATATATTCGGACTGGGGCTTCGCCGTGTTCCAGCTCCGCCGCCACGCTGGCCTGACCACCATCCATCCGATGGCGTTCGAGATGCCTACGCGGTTCGATCAGCTGTTCTTCCCGACGGTGCATGTCCACGACGGGTCTCTCCCCGCTCGGGCGGTGTTCCAGCACGAGCTCTACGCGCAGCACGTCGCCACCGGCCCGGGATCGTCGTGGTGGCCGGCAGGTCCTGCGCTCCGAACCGTACTGGATGTGCCGCGCGCGGCAGGTGTCCTCGATCCCGATGCCACCGTCGCGAAGCTGGCCTTGTATGGCGAACGCGAAAACGTCGACACCTGGGCATCCGTCACACACATCCCTTGAGGACTGTGGCCGAGATTACGAATCCGAGCGGCCTTGCGCGACGCTCGATATCGGGGGAGCGTGGAGGTGATGTTGCTCGCGCGAGGATCGGTCACCGATCGACCCTGGGGGCAGACCCTCGGCGCGCTGGGAACCAAGCGACTGTCCGGACAAGTCACCGTTGTTTCGGAAGGTAAGGAGTACGCGATCGTCTTCGACGATGGCGCGATCATCGCGGCGTCGTCGCCCGCCGTTGCCGATGCCGCGGTGCGCATCGCACTCACCAATCACTTGATCTCGAAGACGCAGGTCAACGATCTGACGCGCCGGATCGCGGCCGCACCCGATCGCGACGATCTCGACGTGATCGCGGAAGCCACCAAGCTCTCGCCGGAGCACGTGGACCGCTTGCGGCGCAAGGTCACGGCGCAGCGCGCAGCGCGCACGTTCTCGCTCGAGAGCGGCGAGTTCAGCGTGAACGACGAGGTGCGGCTCGCGACGGTTCCCGACATGGTCGGCATCGATGTGCGCGCGGTGATCTATCTCGGGGCGCGGCTCAATGTCACCGGCCCCGCGATGACCGAAGCGCTGCGCGTATTCGGCGATGCGTACGTCCTCAAGCCCGAAGCGGAGTCGACGCTGTCGTTGTTCGAGTTCACGGATCCCGTCGAGACGACGATCCTCGCCGAGCTTCGAACGGGCACGAGCTTGCCCGAGCTCGAAGCCGCACATCGCGACATCGATCCACGCACCGCGGAAGCGATGATCTACGCGTTGATGTCGGTCGGCGCGTGTCACTCGCAAGCGGCGCCCGCGATCCCGCGCGCGGGCACGTCGACGATCACGCAGAAGCAGCCGGCGCTGAAGCGACCGACGGCTCCACCTGCCGCCGCGCGCACCGTGAGCCGCGATTCGTCCAGCTCGTTCGGTCCGTTTGTCTCGCGCACGTCATCGATCACGCCACCGCCTGCGGTCGGTCGCACGCCGACTCCTGCGTCGGCGATCCGGCGCGAGTTCGACGATGGCACGGCGACACCCGCGGCGATGCGCGCGAGTCGAGGACACACCGATGCGCCGCCGACCACCGGTCGCGCATCCAGCCCGTCGATGCCTCCGATGGCCGTGGGGACAAAGACAGGATCGACGCCTGCCATCGCGTCGGGCACCCAGAGCCGCCAGACGCCACGGCTCGGAACGAATTCGCCGACGGGGAACCCGCAGTTCGGGCGCGCGTCGACGAGCAATCCCGCGGTGTCGCGAACGCCGACCGATCCGTCGCCTGGTCGCTCGCCAACGCCGCCCAGCATGGGCCGCTCGCCGACGCCTTCGTCGCCCGTGATCGGCCGCGCGCCGACGAACAATCCATCGATCTCGCGGACGACCACCGTGCGCAAGACCAAGGCGCTGATCGCCGCGCGCTCGATCTTGTTCGAGCAAGGCGCGGATCACTTCGCGCTCCTCGGCGTTCCATTCGACGCGCCGCTCGACATCGTCCGCACGACGTACTTGAACCTCAGCCGTCAGCTCCATCCCGACAAGCTCGCCGAACTCGGCGTCGAGGACTCCGGCGGCATCGCCGGCAAGCTGTTCTCTCAGATGGGCCTCGCGTTCGCGGTGCTGACCGACAACGCGCGCCGCACCGAGTACATGGCGAGCTTGCTTCGCCCGGACGTCGCACTGCCACCCGCCGCGCCGCCGCCGCCGGCCGCGCGCACGAAGACCTCCGAGGAAGTGCTCGGCGAGGCGCTCGAAGCGTTCAAGCGCGGCGAGAGCGCACTGCGCCGCGACGAGCCGATCGAGGCATGCCTCGCGTTCGCGAAGGCCGTGGAGCTCCAGCCGAACAACGCGGACTACGTCGGCCTCCTCGGGTGGGCGCAGTTCTGCGCGGCCACCGACAAAGCCGCCGCCGCCGTGAAGACGCGGCAGGCACTCGACAAGATGATCCAGAAGTCCGACAAGCCCGTTCGCGGCCGGTTCCTCCTCGGGCGCGTCGAGCGCATGCTCGGGCGCGATCGCGAGGCGAAGTATCACTTCGAGCAAGTGATCGATCTGCAGCCGAATCACCAGGAAGCACAGAGCGAGATCCGCGCGATCGAGCTGCGCGCGCGGACCAAGCGCTAACGACGCAGCCGCTGCACGAGGAGCGCGACGGCGAAGCCCGCGCTGTGGATCATGATGATCGTGGCGCTCGTCGGTGTGTCGAGATGGAAGCTCGCGACGAGACCCGCGAACGACCCGACGATGCCGATCACCACGGCCAAGATCGTGGTGCGGGCGAGCGAGTGACCGATCAGTCGTGCCGTCGCGGCGGGGATGATCACGAAGCTCGACACGAGTACGACACCGACGGTCTTCACGGCGACCACGACGACCACGGCGGTCTCGATCAGCAGCAAGTACTCGAGCACCGCGACCGGGATCCCCGAGAGTCGGGCGAGCTCGGGATCGAAGATCGCGTAGGCGAGACGCGACCACAGGGCCGCGGTCACCACGAGGCTCACGACGGAGACGATGACCACGACCTTCAGCACCTCGGGCGTCACCGCGAGCATGCTGCCGAACAAGAGACTCTCGACGTCGACCTGCCGATCGTGCGCGGTGCGCAGGCCGAGGAACAGCACGCCGAGCGCGAAGCTGAACGAGAAGAACACGCCGGTCGCGACATCGCCGCGCAGCTGTGTTCGCCGCAGGACGAAGCCGATGCCGAGTGCGATCATCGCGGTGAACGGAATCGCGATCCACACGGCGTGCTCGACGGACGCACCCATGAACAGGCCGATCGCGATCCCGCCGAACGCGGCGTGAGCCAGGCCATCACCGAGGAACGCGAGGCCGCGCTGCACGATGAACACGCCGATCACCGCGCACACCGCCGACACGGCGAGCCCGGCGATCAGCGCTCGTTGCATGAACTCGAAAGAGAATGGTTCGAACAGGCCCATGGCTCGTCGTCACTCCTCGTCGGGCGCGTGTGCGTGGTGATCGCGCGCCTGGAACGCGATCGCGGTGAGCGACGATTGGCCGAGTAGCTCGTTCGGCAGTCCCCAGCACAACAGCTTGCCGGCCTCGATGTACACGATGCGCTCCGCGGTCTGCGACACGGCAGCGAGGTTATGCGTCACGAGGATCGCGGCGAGCTCGTCGGAGCGCGAGATGCTCGTCATCAACTCGAGCAGCTCGGCGCGACCGCGCGCGTCGACACCGGCGGTCGGCTCGTCGAGGATCACGAGCGTAGGATCGGTGATCAGCGCGCGCGCGAGGAACACGCGTTGCGTCTCGCCGCCCGAGAGCCCCGCGAGCGGCTTGTCGATCAGTCGCTTGCCGCCGATCTTGTCGAGCACCGCCTTGGCCTTCTCGCGTTCGTCCTCGCGGATGCGGATTGGCCACTTCTTGCGCAGCGCCGCGACGATCAGGTCCACCGCGCGCGCCGGGAAGTCCCGATCGAACCCTTTGCGCTGCGGCACGTAGCCGATCTTGTGGTGCGCTTCGTCGACGGTCTGACCGCCGATGCGGATCTTGCCCGCCGTCGCCGGCAACAGGCCGAGGATCGCCTTGAGCAGCGTGCTCTTCCCTGCCCCGTTCGGCCCGCACAAACAGACGAACTCGCCCTTGGGAATCCAGAAGCTGATGTCGTCGATGATCGTGCGCCCGCGGATCGCGATGGTGACGTCCTCCACGTCGAGGACGTGGGGCAGGCTCGGATCGGGTCGCGTCTGCTGCAACTGCTGCGCGTTCGCCCGCCGTTGCACCGAGACGACCGGCGGCATCGATTCCACCGGGTCACTCACTTCAGGACTTTTTCCAGCTGGTCGGTGTTCCACAGCAGCAGCGACTCGTACGTGTCACGACCGGCGACACCGCCGACAGGATCGAGCTCGCCGAGCGGGATGCCCGCTTCCTTCGCGATCATCTCGCCCGGACCCTTGTCGAGCTGCGGCTCGGTGAACAGCGCCGCGGCCTTCGAGCTCTTCACCGCGCCGATCACCTCGGCGATGTACGCGGCGGTCGGCTCCTTACCCGCGATCGGCTCGACGACCGCGGCGATGCGAACGCCATAGCGCTTCGCGAAGTACGACATCGATCCGTGGAACGTCACGATCGTGTGCTTCGACCATGCCTTGCTGCGCGCGGCGATCGTGGTGTCGACCTGTTTGAGAGCAGCCTTCAAGGTGTCGCCGTTCTTCGCGAACGTGTCCTTGCCTGCGGGATCGACGGCGGTGAGCTCGGCGACGACCTGATCGACGACGCCGGACATACGATCCGGGTCCATCCACACGTGCGGATCGGGCGCGCCCTTCTCGTGCTCGTGATGCTCCTCGTGCTCGTCGTGGTGCTCTCCGGGCTTGCCTTCGTCGTGGTGCTCGCCCTCGTGCTCGTCGTGCCCTTCTTCTTCGCCGATCGGCTCGACGTCGATCGGCATGGTCGTGACCTTGTCGCCGACGCGGACGATCTTCGCGCCGCCCGCGGACTTCATGATGTTCTCGACCCAGCCGTCCATGTCGAGGCCGATGGCGAGTCCGAGCTTCGCGCCCTCGAGCCGCGCGATCTCCTTCGGCGTCGGATCGTAGCCGTGCTCCGACTTGCCCGGGGGCAGCACCAACAGCACCTCGACGCGGTCACCGCCGACACGACGGGCGACGTCGTAGAGCGGAAAGATCGACGCGGCGACCTTCGGCTTCCCGCTGCTCGCGGCCTTCTTGCCGCAACCACCCGCGAGAGCCAGCCCGACGGCCGCTACGACAATGCTCGTCCTCACCATGAGGACCACACTAACCCGAGGATCGAGCTGGTTCGCTGGCTACGCCGACTTCTTCGCGATGTGGAGGTGCCGGTGCGTTGCGCCGATGCACTTGTCCATCACGACGGTCAGCCCGCCCGCCTTCGCGCGCGTCGCAGCGTCCTCGCTCGTCACGCCGAGTTGTAGCCACAGCACCTTCGCGCCGATCGCGATCGCTTCGTCGGCGATGCCGGGCGTGTCCTCGCTCTTACGGAAGACGTCGACGATCTCGACCTTGTCCGGAATGTCGGCGAGCGCCGCGTACGCCTTCTGCCCGAGGATCTCGGTCTCCTTCGGGTTGACGGGGATGACGTGATAGCCGGCATCCAGCAGCTGCTTCATGATGGTGTGGGAGGTGCGATCGGGATTGCTCGACGCGCCGACCATCGCGATCGTCTTGGCAGCGACGAGGATCGAGCGCAGCTCGTCGTCGCTAGGGTTCTCGTGCATGGGAGCGGTTATCCCACGCGAGCGCTGCGCGTGATCTCGCCCATGCGCCCAGATTGAAAGTCACGGACTGCTTGCGCGAGCTCCAGCTCGGTGTTCATCACGAACGGGCCGTACCGCGCCACCGGCTCCTTGATCGGAGATCCGCCGAGGAGGAGCAGTCGTGCGTTCGTGCTTGCCGACAGCCGCACCGCATCTCCCGCGCCGAGGATCGCGAGCTGACCGTCACGCACGATGCGGTGACCGACGTCCGCGATGCCCTGAAACACGTAGGCGAGCACCTGATGATCGGCGGGGATCGGGAGCGTGACGTCCGCACCCGGCGAGAGAATCCAGTCCTGATACACGATCGGCGTGAGCGTCTCGATCACGGCCTTCGCACCGAGCGCTTCCCCCGCGATGACGTTGA